>Ga0302250_1000135_pt1 | contig 105525 bp, 92 predicted proteins | sample AAG_RA_Asp_MG_FD_193536 | JGI IMG/M metagenome (GOLD analysis project Ga0302250, IMG submission 193536) | Enriched activated sludge microbial communities from anaerobic digester in WTTP, New Holstein, Wisconsin, United States - AAG_RA_Asp | ecosystem: Engineered > Bioreactor > Anaerobic >... | reverse complement strand
CTGCTACTGCTGAATGGTAATCATATCTGTTTTCATTAAAGCTAAGCAGCCAATAGCCGTAAGGGACGGAATAATTCATACTCCAATTGTCTGAATTGCCCGTCATGGAATCAATAGCACCGCTTGGAGTCAATACACTCACCTTGTCGTATCCAGCTACATCGCCGCCGTAACTAAAGTAAAATATATCGTTTAGTCTTAGTGGATTATCTACTGCTAGCGTAATGCCGCTTTGATATTTTCCGGTAGAGCTGCTGCCTGCATCATCAAGAGACAAATTAAGACGAATAGGGATATCCTTTTGGGACCATTTGATAACAATATCGGAATATCCCTTTTCTTGCGAAGGGACTATTTGCATATCAGCATTCACAGTCGGTACTCGTTTGAAGTTTTCCAAACCTTGCTCTATATCCCGCAGGTTTAATATATCGCCTTTTTTTATGGGCATGGCATTGAAACTATTTGCTCTCTCCACATTTGTATCTACAGTTGGAGTTTGTTCGAATCTGATATCGTTAATTCTTCCCGGTATTGCGGTAAGCTCGAGCTTGCCGCTCTTGAGATCTTGAGGATTAGCAACGACTCTTGTAGTAACATATCCATTGCGTATGATCTCATTACCAGTAGCACCAAGAATGGCATTTATGCTGTTTGCACCGATACATTGCCTCGAACGAAAACCTATACTTTTTAGTGCGGATGATAGACTTGATTTAAACATGTTGGCATCTTCGCCTACAAGTTCTACGTTTTTTATATTAAAACAAGGGGTTTCGTTGTCAATAATAGTAAGTTTTTTGGGAACAGTAATGTTTGTTTCTTGGAGATTTACCGTAGGAGCTGCTGGCTGAATATCACGGATGGCTTTTTCTCTTTCTTTAGCTATCTGTAATTGAATAGCTTCAACCTCTTGGGAAGATAGCGCGTACGCTTCAATAGATCCAAATAGCAATAATGCCGACAACAAACCAACTCTCAACAAATAACCCTATGGTAACAAAACTAATAATTATTTTAATAAATATTATATGTTTAATTTGTTAAAAAAATGTTAATTAATATAGAAATTTTATATAAAAGATAAGTGGATGTTTTTGGATAGAAAATTGAGACCCAAAGGTCTCTAATGGAGCAAGATTTTCTTGTGCTATTTGACAAGGCTACTTTTGCCTGCCGTCTAATACCGGTACAAAAAGACAAGGCTCTATAGCTTCGCTGCTGATCTTGCCGTTTCTTTTGTAATATCTTGTTAATATCTGCAATGTTCCCTCTTGCACTGGTGCCACAAGTATACCGTCTTCTGCTAATTGATCAAAAATAACATCGGGTATCTTTGATGCTGTTGCAGAAAATAAGATACGATCATACGGCGCGTATTCCTTCCATCCTAGTTGTCCGTCTTCAAACCTCGTAAATATATTATGGATCTCAAGTTCACTAAAACGTCTCTTTGCATCCCTAAGCAGCTCGCCTATCCTCTCTATGGTAAAAACCCTCCGGCACATTTTACTCAAGATCGCTGCTTGATAGCCGCTCCCGCATCCGATCTCAAGTACGCTGTCTACGCCTTTCATCTCTAAATGCTGCGACATTTTAGCTACGGTCACAGGCGAACTTATCCATTGATTGTCGCTTAACGGCAATGCATCAAGCTGATAAGCTAAATGTTTAAACACCTGAGGCACAAACACTTCTCTGTCGACTGATAAAAATGCTTTTTTGATATTATCATCCAGCGGGAATTGAAGTTCGATCTGCGCTATCATTCTCTCAATTTGTCGTCTTTTTAGCATCATCCCTCCATCGCTATATATCTGCGCATTTTAATAACTTCTTTTAGGTCTATCATTGCATCACAATACGTCCCATTTGGAGAAATGGTCATGGAACTATTTACCACATCTTTATCACCGCTGCTAACAGCTATTACAAAACATTGGTTCATTACAGCCAAAGCTTTGGATAAAATCTCAAAATGGTGTTCTCTAACAATGCCCCACTTTGAGGGAACCATTATGACATCGCACTTCTCTAATTGTTTCCACAATTCTTTAAATCGCAATTCAAAACATATGAGTATCCCATAATACACTCCGTCTATCTCGAATGGTACAATTTTGCTTTGGTCCCCTGAAACAAAATGCTTGTCCTCTTTGCCTAATTTGAACAATTTTGATTTCTCTTGGGTATGTATGATTTTATGATCATGGATCACGATCGCCTGATTGACAAAGCCATCGCCGAGTTTACGAATAAGCGTCAACACAACGATAGCCTTGTCAACTTTTTGCTTCAATGTATCTATAGCATATTCCGAAAAATTCGAAGCCTTATCCATGGCTTCATAGTCAAATCCGCTTAGGTATAATTCGGGGGCTAAGATAATATTTTTATAATCATTTCGCTTGTCTATCTCATCAAGCAGATACAGAAGGTGTTCTTCGTACAAGGCATCAGAAAAAAATTCTACACACAACACCTCGAGCTGTGATGGCTTAGAAGTCATCTAAATCAAGGCTTCCTATGGAATAATTGGTGTTTTTTGCTTCAAAGAAGTTAGATTTTTGATCATTAAATTTAGAAAAATTATCAACCCACTTGATAGGATGTTCTACGTTGTAGATCTTTTCCAATCCGACAGCACTAAGCCTCTCGTCTGCTAGATACTGTATATACTGTTCTATTATATCATTGGTAAGACCAAGTATCTGGCCTTGGGTAATGTATTTGCCCCAATCACTCTCCAGTTTAACAGCTTGTCTAAACATTTCATAGACTTCGTCTAATAGCTCTTTTGTAAAAAGTTCCGGTCTCTCTTTTTTGGTTGACTTGATCATGTTTTGAAATAGCACCAAGTGGGTTACTTCGTCTCTTTGTATAAAACGGATCATGTCAGCAGATCCTAGCATTTTACCAGAACGTGCAAGAGTGTAAATATACGTAAAACCGCTATAAAAGTAAATTCCTTCCAAGATTTGGTTTGCAAACATAGCTTTTACTATATTGGTATCTGTTGGGTTTCGCCCAAGCTCGTCATATACTTTGGCTATAGCATCATTTTTGGTTTTGAGCATCATATCTCGTCTCCAAAGTTCATATATCTCATCGGTATTTGTAGATATACTGTCAACCATTACAGCATAGCTTTGCGCATGTAAAGCTTCTTCAAATGCTTGTCGCACCAATATAAGATTGATCTCCGGGGCTGTAATAAACGGATTTATATTGTCTATAAGATTATTGGTCTGCAATGAGTCCATAAAGATAAGCTGTGCCAACACTTTATCATATGCAGTTTTTTCGGCATCGGTGAGGTGTTTATAGTCACCCACGTCTCTAGTCATATCAACCTCTTTTGGAAACCAAGTATTATTTAACATAACCTCCCAAAGATTGTATGCCCATTGATATTTTATATCATTAAGTTCAAAAATACCGGTAGGATCCCCTCCGAAAATTTTTCTATCATTTGTTCGTTCTTGTGAATTTGGATTGTATATTTTTTTGCGTTCCATGCTAATATTCCTGCAAAATAAAAATTTTACTTATTATACACTTTTTGTCTGATTATTTTGTTAAGCAGAAGGAAGTTGCAGCTTTTCATTTGAGTATTTATAGGAAGGACTTTGGGGGACATATGATAAAATGAAAAGCTGCTTAGGAAAGCCAAAACACAAAGATCATTGGGGATTAAATACCTTGTTGCTTCCTAAGTAGTATTGTATGGTCTATTTGTGTAGCAATTGTGTATATTACTGGCAACCTGCACATTCTATGCTTCTATCTGCTACACTATCTGTCTGTTTTACGGTCTCAGGCGATTCGCTTCGCAGATAATAGGTGGATTTAAGACCAAATTTCCATGCGTCCATATAAATATCGTTCAGATATTTGCCGCTGGCTTTATCTAAAGTGATAAAGATATTCAGGCTTTGGCCTTGGTCGATCCATTTTTGCCGAACCGCTGCTGCTCTTATGAGGACTCTTTGGTCAAGCTCAAAACTAGGAGTATAAAATTCCCATGTATTTGGCGAAAGATTTGGTGCAACTACCGGTATCATGCCCGATAAGTTTTTCTCAAACCATTTTCTTTTGTATATTGGCTCGATCGCTTGGGTAGTTCCTGTTAAAATGGAGATGGAACTTGTAGGTGCGATTGCCATAAGATATCCATTTCTCATACCATCTGTTTTTACTTTTTCTTTTAGGGCTTGCCAATCATGAGTATAGCCAAAAAGCCCTCCGCGATCTACTAATTTGCAAGCATTTTCATTTGCTTTGTCAATAGGAAAAATACCTTTGCTCCAATCAGAGCCTTCGTATTGAGAGTATTTGCCCTTTTCCAATGCTAAGTCGCTTGATGAACGAATAGCATAATAAGATATTGATTCCATAACCTCGTCTATTTTTTCAAAATGTTCTGTGCTGCCCCACTCGATAGAAGTCTCGGCAAGCATTTGTGCTTCACCCATGACGCCAAGGCCGATCGCTCTTGTTTTTTGATTTGTTTTTTTAACTTTTGCCAATGGATAAAAATTAAGATCTATTACATTATCCAGCATTCTTATGGCAATCGGCACAACTCTTGCTATATCTTCAGCCGTATTGATCTTTGATAGATTTATGGACGCCAAGTTGCATACCGCCGTATCTCCGTCGCTGCACTCTTTATCAACCATCCAAATCTGTTTGCCTTTTATACTGTCAAGCGCCGTCACTTTTTTTGCCGGCTTTGTCATGCCGTTGTCAACGGTTATCGGCGTATTTTCTTCGTAAGCATCTACGCTGCCGTCAATATACGTAAAACGTGTTTTATAATGATTTGGTGATGTATTTTGAAATATTTCAGTACAAAGATTTGAACTTCGTATCACTCCTGTATGCTTGTTTGGATTGGTCTTATTTGCCGCATCTTTAAATGTCAAAAACGGGCTTCCGGTTTCGAAATAAGCTCTTAGAATGTCTTTCCACAAAGCTTTAGCAGATATGACCTCTTTTGTAAGGTTATCATCTTTTTCAAGCTCTTTATATCGTTTTTCAAACTCATCGCCATATAATCCTGTAAGCTCGGAAGCCTCAAACGGATCAAACAGTGTCCATGTCTCATCGGCTTCCACCCTTCTCATAAATATATCATTTATCCACAAAGAAGGGAAAAGCTCATGCGCTCTTCTTCTCTCTTCTCCAGAATTCTTTTTAAGATCAAGAAAGTTTTTGACATCAATATGCCACGGCTCGATATACACAGCGATGGCGCCTTTTCTAGTACCCAACTGATCAACCGCAATTGCCACATCATTGGCGATTTTTAAAAATGGTATGATCCCGCCTGCTGCATGTTTGTGTCCGTCAATAAAAGAACCCATGCCTCTTACCAATGACCAATCCCAGCCTATGCCGCCTCCGAACTTGGAAAGCAGCGCCATCTCTTTATAGGCATCGAATATACCTTCTATATTATCTGGGGTTGAGCCTATATAACATGAACTCAATTGGTGTCTTGGCGTTCTGGCATTACTTAATGTCGGAGTTGCTGCCATAACTTCAAATTTGCTCAAAACATCGTAAAACTTCTTTGCCCATGTTTGTGAATCAAATTCATTCTGTGCCAAAAACATCGCTACGCCCATAAAGAGATGTTGAGGCAATTCAATAGGGGTGCCTTCTTTGTCTTTTAGCAAATATCTGTCATATAGTGTACGTATACCAAGATAATTAAATTGCAGATCCCTCTCAGGCTTTATATGATCATTTAAATCATCAAGGTCGTATTTATCTTTAAGCCCCAAGACAACCCTGCCCTCAGCCTCGCCTCTTTTCATATACTCTCTTAAATGATCATATCCCGTAAACCCCGTAACCTTATGATAAATATCATAAAGAAATAATCTAGCTGCTACAAATGTCCATTCGGGTCTGTCTATATCTATCTTGTCAACGGCTGTTTTAATGAGAGTTTGCTGAATCTCCTCTGTGCTGATCATATCTCTAAATTGGAGTTTAGCATCAACTTCTAATTCGCTTTGGCTCACGCCATTTAAGTTCGCAACTGCTGCAGATGTATACTTTTGGATCTTAGTAACATCCAAGGCTTCAACGCGACCATTTCTTTTAACTACTCTAATCATAATCACATGCCTTTATCGTTTTTATTTATAATTTTTTTTTTGGTTTTAATATAATAATATTATAGATTTTACTCAAATTTGGCTTTGAGCGATTTTAATTTGGAAAGTTTTTCGGCTATTTTAAAAATAAGAATATATTATAATAATATGGATCTTTTAGAAATAAAAAAACACATAAACAGATAAAACAGCGGAAGCGAAGTCCCGCTTGTAAAATCAGAAGATATAAGCCAAAACTATAAACTATTTCCCAAATACTCTGGCAAAAATAGCGTCTACGTTTTTAGTGTAATAATCATAATTAAAACACTCTCTTATCTGTTCTTCGCTGAGTTTTGATCTCAATTCTTCATCACTTAAAAGGTACTGAAGATACAAGCTCTCCCCCTTTTCGTTTGTAGTAGCTTTGCCTTGCTGTATCTCTTCCCAGACTTTCATTGCATTTCTTTGAATGATCTTATATGCATCTTCGCGGCTCACTCCGGCTTTTGGCAATTCCAAAAGAACTCTTTGCGAAAAAACAAGTCCGCCTGTGAGATTTAGATTTTTCATCATATTTTCAGGCATTACAGTAAGTTTTGAAATAACGCTATTGAATCTATGCAGCATAAAATCGCTTGTTATAAAACTATCTGGCAGCCAAAATCTCTCAGTTGAAGAGTGGCTTATATCTCTTTCATGCCAAAGAGCCACATTTTCCATTGCAGGAATAGCGTACGCTCTAATGATCCTAGCAAGCCCTGTGATGTTTTCTGTCAAAATCGGATTTCTCTTATGCGGCATAGCCGAGCTTCCTTTTTGACCGGCAGCAAAATACTCTTCGCACTCATAAACCTCTGTTCTTTGCCAATGTCTCACTTGGACCGCAAATTTTTCGATAGTAGAAGCAAGCAAAGCAAGAGCTGTTGCAAGTCTAGCGTATCGGTCTCTTTGTATTACTTGATTAGATGCCGGAGCTGGAGCAAGCCCTAACTCTTCGCACGCATATTCTTCAAGCTCAAGCGGAGCGTGCGCAAAATTTCCCATTGCCCCGCTTACTTGTCCTACACTTATAATTTTCATAGTTTGCTCTAGATTTTCTAAATGTCTTGCCATCTCATCATACCATACGGCTAACACCAATCCAAAAGTAATAGGCTCTCCGTGAATTCCATGGCTTCTGCCTACCATCAATGTCATCTTATGTTCTAATGCTCTTTTTTTGATAGACTCCATAACCATCTTTACATCTTCTATGATCAACTCTAAAGAACTTTTCATCTGCAAAGCAACCGCAGTATCAACAGTATCACTGCTCGTCATACCATAGTGAAACCATCTGCTCTCTTCTCCGAGACTTTCCGATATACTTGTGGTAAATGCTATTAGATCATGTTTGGTGATCTGTTCTATCTCGTCTATTCTATCAACGCTAAAGCTAGCATTATCAATTATTTTTTTTGCATCCTCGTCCGGAATGAGACCCAGCCTGTTCCATGCTTTGACAACTGCGAGTTCTACATCAAGCCACGCTTGGTATTTTGCCTGCATTGTCCATTTGTCGCTCATCTCTTTTCTGGAGTATCGTTCTACCATCTTATGTCCCTTATGGAAAATTAGTGTATTATTCTATCAAATTAGTCATTAAAGGTTTAAATTTGCCGTTTGTACAAAAGCATTTTATTGTCGATTCTCCGATTCCGGCATTTTTGTTTATCATGAGAACGCTCAAAACAACACAAGGAGAATCTCAAAGGCTTATCCACAAAGGAAGGGTAACGGCAAACAATGAAGTGCTTAAAAGTCCCGGTCAAATAATTAGCGGCGACATTTCAGTCACTGTTTTTGAGCCGGAAATTGTTGATATGCCCCCTGTCTTTTCGACAAACGATTTTATGCTTTTTGATAAGCCATCCGGCATATTGGTGCATCCCACCACTAGGCATACTCCATTTTCTATGCTCGATGCCATGCGCCGTTACGGAGGCGTGGAATCAAATCCTGCTCATCGCATAGACAGAGAAACATCGGGCCTTTTGCTTGCAAGCAAACACAAAGAAGCTGAAGTATTGATCAAAAGCGGTTTTGAAAATCGTATGATATATAAAAGCTATTTAGCCTGGGTAGATGGCAAAATAACAGATAGTTTTGAAGTCAATGTTCCTCTTCAAAAAAATGAAGATTTCGGCTCCATAAAGCATAAGGTCACTGTGGAAAAATCCGGCAAATTATCCCATACAAGCTTTGTCCCTATTCAATACGACCCGTATCTTGATAGCACTTTGGTGCAATGTTTTCCGCACACTGGCAGAATGCATCAAATCAGAGTTCATTTGTTTCACGTGAAACATCCTATATTGGGAGATCCGATATATGGCGTACCTTTTGAAATAAGCAATGCCTATTTAGATAAAGTATTAAGCGATAAAGATAGAGCAATATACACTGGAGCATCAAGGCTTATGCTGCATGCTCAAAGTTTGGATTTTAGCTACAATGAGGTCAAATACAAGATTGAAAGCAAGATAGATTTTCAAGGATTAAAGAGTCTAATTGCGCCAAAAAAGGCTAGAAGATTTAATACCTAAGCGCCTCTTGGTACACTATCGCACAGCTCTTTTTTTTCCTTTACGCCACTCTGTCTTAGATTATTTCCTTGACTCATAAATAAACCAGCCTACCCCTATTATGCCGACGGTTGCTATAATAACTATCATTGAGATGTCTAAAATTGTCATTTTCTTTCCTTTAAATATTTTGTTCCCGTAGCTGCCCGCAAGCCGCTGATATATCCAAACCTTTGGATTCTCGAATCGTACAAAGCTGTCCCCTTTTGGTCAGATACTCTTGAAATTCTAACATTGATTTACGAGACGGAGTCTGAAACGGACTGCCTTCGTATGAATTGAAATATATCAAATTCACCTTTGCCTTGATACCGCTCAGAAGCTTTAAAAGCTTTTTGGCCGCACTAATATCGTCATTGACATCTTTGATGACAAGATACTCAAACATTACTCTTTTTCGCTGATTAATGGGAAAATGTTTAACTGCTTCCATGATGGAAGCTATATTATACGCTTTATTGATAGGCATAAGTTTTTGTCTCAATTCATCATCAACTGCATGGAGAGAAATAGCTAAGTTTATGCCTAGATCCATTTGGCCAAGTTTTTCTATTTTACTGCTAAGCCCAGAGGTGGATATAGTTTGACGATTCGGAGAGATTGACATGCCCTCAGGATCAGCAAAGATCTTCACTGCTTTTACCACATTATCCAGATTATCAAGCGGTTCGCCCATCCCCATATATACTATGTTGACGCGGCGATTGGCGCCTATGTCATTTTCTCTCTTTATAAGCAATAGCTGAGCAACTATTTCACCTGCAGTTAAATTGCGTACAAAACCTCCTTTGGCTGTCAGACAAAAGGCACAACCTACTTTGCATCCCACTTGTGATGATATACACACGGTATATCGCTTATGATGTTTTAAAGTTCCGTCTTCGTGGTACTCCTCATCCTTCATTAAGAGCAAAACCGCTTCTATCGTATGCCCATCATGCAGCCTAAAAAGGTATTTGATGCTGCCGTCATTGCTATGCTGCACTGCAGCTATTTGGAGCGGCTGCAGCGAAAAATCATTCTCTAATTGCGCTTTTAATTCTTTTGGAAGATTTTTCATCTCTTCAAAACTTTTGGCATAACGATGATACAGCCAATTCCAAATCTGTTTTACCCTAAATGCCGGTTTTATTATGTTGTTTAATTCTTCTTGTGTATAGTCGTATATAGTCGGTTTCATAAATTATCCATTTGAAAAAGTGCCAAATATCTTCTCTTTGTCTTGTTGTAAATATTCTTCGAGCATCTGCATAGCCTTGGCATGATTGGCTTTAAAATCTCTATGCGCATTGGAATCGCAATAATTTGTTACGATAAAAAGCCCGCCTGTCGGAATATTAAATCTCTGAGCGACTTTCATTACAGCGTAAAACTCCATATTTTCCAAATGTATCCCTCTTGAGATATAATGCGTTGCCAATGAGATATCCGTAGTAATATAATTTGATGAGTTTACAATTGTTTCACGTGAAACAATCGGAGTCGTACTAATTAAATTATCTAGCGGGGTATAAGCGTTTGATGTAAAATAACTATTTTCGATATTGCAGGCACTTTTTGAGCGAATTATATCGAAAATCTTTTTTTCTCCATAACTTCCTGCAGTCCCGACGAATAATAAAAATTTTGGCGGGGTTTTAATACAAATCTCACTTAAAGTTATAGCAGAGTCGATCAGCCCGACTCCTATTGGAGTGGCAAAATCAAAAGATTCTATATTGCCCGCACAAACTATCATCTGCACACCAAAGTAAAAGACGGGGTAATTTGTATGATCTGCTCATCTTGAACCGGAATAGGCGCATTATTGCTGCTAACAGCCAGCATTTTACTACTTTCAGAAAAAACCGTTTGGCTGCTGCGAAAATCTATGCGTAAGACCTTGCAGCCTTTCCCGATCTTTGATGATAAACTTTTCGCATACTCTCTAGCCCACAATATCGCATCAAGCCTTAAGCTGTCACTGTCGCCTTGTTTGGCTTGCTGCTCTTCGCTCATTTGCCATGAAACAGATGCTATGGATACCATCAGCTTTTCTTTGTCTCCCAGTCTTTGAATATCTCTTATAAATTTATTTAACTCTTTTGGATCTTTAGATGAAACAGAGTAAGAGATAGATCCATCATATCCGTCTTGATAGCTCTTGCCATTATCATATACCATATGCGGATTTATAGAATATATTCCGCCCTTAATATCAAGATATTTTGAAGCATCCGCAAAATCAGAAATTTTAGTCAAGCGTTGTATTGTTTCTTCTTGAGATAATTTTTGCGATCTTATATTGATTGATGTCGACAAAGTATCAGGCTTAATTTTTTTAACAAAAGTTTTAGAAAAAGTTATTTCAGTTTGTGCAGCAGCAAAAGTTATAATAAAGATAAGTACAAAAAACAGCTTTTGCATTATGTGCTCCTAACTGGTATATTCTCTTTTCTTAGGTACTCTTTGAGGGCATTAATCTCTATCTCTTTGAAGTGAAATATCGAAGCTGCCAATGCTGCGTCTGCATGTCCAACAGTAAATGCGTCTCTGATATGCTCCATGGTCCCTGCTCCTCCGCTTGCTATAAGGGGGATGCCCACTGCTTGGCTGATAGCGGCATTGAGTTCATTATCAAACCCTGCTTTTGTGCCATCTGCATCCATTGATGTAACCAATAATTCTCCAGCTCCTCTATCATATGCCTCTTTTGCCCAAGAGAGAGCATCAATTCCTGTATCATTTCTGCCGCCATGGGTAAAAATGTGCCATTTGCCTTTTCCTACTCTTTTTGCATCTATAGCAACTACTATGCATTGTGAACCGAATCTCTTGGCTCCCTCTTCTATAAAAGCCGGTCTTTTTATCGCTGCTGAATTGATACTGACCTTATCGCAGCCAACATTTAATAGCGCATAAATATCACCCAGTTCCCGTATGCCGCCGCCTACGGTCAAAGGTATAAAAACCTCTTTTGCAACTTGTTTTACCATATCGACTATTGTCCCGCGGCCCTCATGGCTTGCTCCGATATCTAGAAATGTTATCTCATCGGCGCCCTCTTCATTATAACGAGCTGCAACTTCAACAGGATCACCTGCGTCACGAAGTCCAACAAAATTAATGCCCTTAACGACTCTGCCGTTATCAACATCTAAACAAGGTATAATTCTCTTTGCAAAATAATCCATTAACATTAACCGTCCTAAATATGATATTATTATACAAAAATATTCCAAAAAGTGTTATTTGATGGATGATTAAAAACAAAATAAGGTAAATTACTGTATGATTAAATCAGATTTATCCAAATTTGCAGATAAAAAATTTGGCCAAAATTTTCTAAAAGATGAGCTGTATCTACGCAAAATCATCCAATCGATGCCCAATGACGAGCATAAAATCGTCGAAATTGGGCCTGGATTAGGTGATTTGACCAGAGAACTTCTACAAGAAGAGAAATGCGTCATAGCATTTGAGGTCGATAAACGATTGTGCGAACATCTAAACAGCGTATTTAAAAAATCTATTGATGATGGATCTTTGGAGATTAGATGCGGTGATGTTCTGCTCAGTTGGGAAAATGGGAGTTTAGTAGATGAGCCATACCATTTGGTGGCAAATCTGCCATATTATATCGCCACTCATATCATCCTAAAAGCACTAAAAGATAAAAATTGCCAATCAATATTGGTAATGGTGCAAAAAGAGGTTGCAGATAAATTCGCAGCTAAGCCGAAACAAAAAGAGTTCTCTTCTTTGTCTGTATTGGCAAGCAGCGTGGGAGAAGCCGGCGTGTGCTTTGATGTGCCTCCAAGCGCATTTGTGCCGCCGCCAAAAGTGACATCCGCGGTTTTAAAAATAACCAAAGAGAGATCGCTTGAAGATGAAAGATTTGAAGAGTTTTTACGAAGTGCATTTGCACAACCCCGCAAAAAACTCATAGGTAATCTCTCAAATATTGTAGACAAACATATGCTTGAAGAAAAATTTAATGCACTTAAAATGGATACAAACATAAGGCCTCACGAAGCAACCTTGACACAATACGAAGATATATATAATTTTATAAAGGAAACTTTTAATGGAAAACAATAAAGACAATACAACAACAGGACAGCGGAACCAAAATCCACATCGCAGGCATCCAAATCCGCATAGAAGCAATAAGCCTCAAACAAGCAATATACAACAAGAAGGCGAGAACAAAGAGCAATCGCGTCCAAATAAACCAAAAAAACCAAACTTTAGACAAAAAAGCGGCAATAGACCGCATGCTAACGAAAACCAGCCTCAAGCCAACAAAAATCCGAACCCTTCACATGGCAGCAAGGGCGACAAACGCAAAAATCCTGTAACTGTCAGCGAAGAGATGAATAGATCACTTCAAGCCAATAAGGCTGCCCAAGATCTCAGAATGAATCCATGGAAAATGATCGATGTAAATAATAATGCAAAAGTTAGATTCACGCCTCTTGGCGGACTTGGAGAGATCGGCGGAAATATGGCAGTCATTGAAACAGAAGAAAGTGCCATTATTTTTGATGTAGGCATGAGTTTTCCTGATGAGACAATGCACGGGGTTGATATCCTTGTGCCTGACTTTTCATATCTGCATGCCATAAAAAACAAAATCAAAGCGATCATCATCAGCCATGCTCATGAAGACCATATTGGGGCTATGCCTTATCTTTTTAAAGAACTTAAATTCCCAATATACGGAACACCGCTGGCTTTGGCAATGATAAAGAATAAATTTGACGAACATGGGCTTAGAGATGATAGCAAATATTTTAATTTTGTTACAAAAAGACAGCCATATCCAATTGGAGATTTTATTGTAGAGTGGATGCATATGACACACTCGATTGTCGACTCTAGCTCTCTTGCGATACAAACACCTGCAGGTACACTTATCCATACTGCGGATTTCAAAATGGACTACACTCCAATAGATGGATACGGCCCGGATTTGCACCGTTTGGCATATTATGGATCCAAAGGGGTATTATGCCTGTTTTCTGATAGTACGAATTCACACAACCCTGGTTTTACAAAAAGCGAAGCGAGCGTAGGCAAGACATTTGATCATATATTTATGACCACCAAAGGAAGAGTAATAATGTCAACGTTCTCTTCAAACCTTCACCGTATATACCAAGCAATGGATAAGGCCACCAAGTATGGCAGAAAAATATGCGTCATAGGCAGATCAATGGAGAGAAATGTTGAGACCACTAGGGCGCTAGGGTATGTCGATATTGCAGACAAACACTTCATAGAAGTACACGAAGCGGCAAAATATCCGGACAATGAAGTACTTATCGTCACTACAGGCTCTCAGGGCGAAACCATGGCAGCATTATTTAGAATGGCAACAGATGAACATCGACATATAAAACTAAAACCAAGCGATGTGGTTCTAATTTCAGCTAGAGCAATACCGGGGAATGAAGGCTCTGTGTCTAAACTCATGAACCATATAGTCAAAGGCGGCACTACAGTACACTACACGGATCTGGCAGATATGCATGTATCAGGACATGCCGCGCAAGAAGAACAAAAGCTTATGCTCAGACTTATACAGCCTAAATTTTTCTTGCCTGTGCACGGCGAGTATAATCATATAGCACAACATGCAAAAACAGCTGTTGCGTGTGGTGTTGACGAGAGAAATATTCTTCTTATGAGCGACGGCGATCAAGTAGAAATTACTCCTAAATATATCAAAAAAGTTAAAACCGTAAAAACCGGCAAAACATACATAGATAATCAAAACAATATAGCTATTGAAAATGATATAGTGCTTGACAGACAAAAACTGGCAGAAGACGGTATCATAAACATAGTAGCTCAAGTTTCACAAGAGGGACAAAAAATTGTAGGCAAGCCTATCATAACAAGCCACGGCCTAGTCTCTAGCAGAGAGATGAAGAAGTTTACCAATGATATCGAAGTTTTATTAGAAACCATGCTTGCATCTTTAAAACCTGAAGTCCTAAGAGATCACAAAGCAATAGAAAATGAGATACGAAATGCTGTGCGCAAACATGTTATTAAAATCAAAAAACGCTATCCGCTCATCATACCTACTATTTTTATAATCTAAAGGATTGCTATGAACTTGCTAGAAATTGCAAAAGATACGCTTCTCACAGAAGCGTACGCTTTAGAAAAAGCGTCACAAATGCTTGATGATGCTTTTGTGCAAACAGTTGAGCTTATCTTGTCAACAAAAGGAAAGCTGGTCATAGCAGGAGTTGGAAAATCCGGACTGGTAGGGGCCAAAATGGCTGCTACGTTTGCAAGTACCGGCACACCTTCGTTTTTTTTGCACCCTACTGAAGCACTGCATGGGGACCTTGGAATGATAGGCTCCGGCGACACCGTACTGGCTATTAGCTATAGCGGCGAAAGCGAGGAGCTTGCCAAGATATTGCCTCATATCAAACGTTTAAATATTCCTCTTATCGGTATGACAGCCTCAAAAGAATCTACATTGGGCAGATATGCAGATCTAGTGGTGCCTATCAATATTCATAAAGAAGCTTGTCCTTTGGGCGTTGCTCCAACCACGTCGACTACGCTTACAATGGCAATGGGAGATGCATTAGCGGTTGCACTAATGCATCGCAGAGGTTTCAGGCAAGAAGATTTTGCATCTTTTCACCCGGGAGGAAGCCTGGGCAAAAGATTGTTTATTAAAGTCAAAGACATCATGCGCACAAACGACTTGCCTATCGTAAAAGACGATACAGCATTAAAAGATGCCATTGTGGTCATGAACGAAGGCAAGCTTGGAACTGTGCTAATAGTTGATAAAGATGAAAGATTGATAGCGCTACTGAGCGATGGGGACCTAAGAAGGGCATTGGCAAAAGATGATTTTGATTTGACTTTGCCGGCTATAAATTATGCTTCATTGAATCCAAAAAGCCATAAAGACATAGAGCTTTTGGCAAGTGAGGCATTAGCATTAATAGAGTCTATGCGCATTCAGCTTTTGCCTATTACTGATAATGATGAGCATATTGTTGGCGTGCTGCACATACACGACCTAGTCAATGCAGGCATAAAAAGCTAAGGAAAAATATGCGAATAAATAAATACATATCTCATCATACAAAATATTCACGAAGAGATGCCGATGCACTTATCAAGGCAGGAGAAGTGAAGCTGGGCCGTCAAGTTTTGGACGATTTAGGCTATGAAGTACAGCCTGATGATAATATTTATGTCAAAGGAAGATTGGTAGAAAAACGTACCGAGATCACCGTGATAGTTTACAACAAGCCAAAAGGCGTGCTTGTTACCAAAAAAGACGACAGAGGCAGAGCTACCATTTACCACAAACTCTCAGGCAAATACAGACACTTTATTCCAGTAGGCAGATTGGACTATGCATCTGAGGGCCTTTTGATATTAACCGATACCCCAAGAGTAGCCGAGATCCTTATGAACAGTTCGCTGCCGAGGGTTTATAACATAAAAATAGACAAACCTTTTACACAGGAAATGGCTGAAGCTATGAACAGCGGCCTCGTACTTGATGATGCTAGAGCCGGCGGCCATGAGAAGAGTAATATCACAGATATGTCGTTTGCACCGTTTGAAAGCTATGAGATTCGCTCAGAGGGCCCAAAATCCACAAAATTAAGGGTAACCATCAGCGAAGGTAAAAATAGGGAATTAAGGCGTTTTTTTGCGCATTTTGGCGCAAAAGTCTTGGATCTAAAAAGAGTTGCTTACGGAGAAATAGAATTAAATAATTTGCCTACGAATAAAACTCGATATTTTACCCGCAAAGAGTATGACGATCTGCATAAATTTATGAAAGCTCAAGCAAAAGAGACAAACAAGAGACCGCCTAGGGAAAAATAATGAATCTTGCCATCAAATATCGTCCGCTATCTCTTGATGATATCGCAGGCCAAGAACATTTGCTTGGGGCCGAGGGAGTTTTAAGAAAACTTCTTGATGCCAATGCTATGTCTCATGCATTTTTTTATGGCCCTGCCGGATGCGGAAAAACCTCGCTGGCAAGAGTTATTGCCAAAATCATGAAAAGTCCTTTTTATGATTTGAATGCAACAACACTTAAGATCGAAGAACTTAGGACCATTTTTAAAAATCATACAAACTCACTCCAAAAACCGCTTGTCTTTATAGACGAAGTACACAGACTAAGTAAAACCCAGCAAGAGGTACTTTTGCCATTCATGGAAAGGTATGACGGTATAGTTTTAGGGGCATCTACTGAAAATCCGTACTATACATTAACTTCTGCGGTACGCTCAAGATCTTATCTGTTTGAGCTTCGCTATATCAATGAAGAGCAAATGTTTGTTTTACTAGAAAAGGTGACACAAAAAGAAAATATACAAATAACCGATGAAGCCAAGCAATATGCGGTACATTCCAGCTCCGGGGATGCAAGGGCAATGCTGAATTTGGTCGACAGCGCCTCAAAGATCGCCGGCCTAATAACATTAGATTCACTTAAGTCTCTTCGTCCATTTGCCTTGCAAAGCGGCAGCAGTGAAGCAGGTACGCATTATGATCTAGCCTCTGCGCTTATAAAAAGCATCAGGGGGAGTGACATTGATGCCGGATTGTATTATCTTGCAAGACTTATAGAAGGCGGAGAAAATGCTGCTTTTATAGCTAGAAGGCTTGCTATACTCTCCAGCGAGGATATCGGAAATGCAAATCCAAATGCACTCACGCTTGCTAGCAGTGTGCTAAATATTGTGGAACACATAGGATATCCTGAAGCCAGGATCCCTCTCTCGCAGCTTGTCATATATCTAGCATCATCTCCAAAATCAAATAGTGCTTATGAGGCTATCAATGATGCTCAAAAATGCGTACAGCAAGGGCAAATATTTGCAGTACCCTCTCATATCAAACCAAACTCCAATGAGTACCTATATCCGCATAATTTCGGCGGCTGGTGCAAACAAAACTATCTTGAAAGGCCGCTATCTCTTTATAAAACGAAGCTGATCGGGTTTGAAAAAACACTTAATGAGTGGCATGAGAAAATAACTTTTAAAGCAAAATGACCTCCACGGTTGAATCACATTTTTATGATATAATTTTATTACCTCACCAAGTAAATACCTTAATTTTGAGAGCATCAGAGATAGTAAGATTTGGATGAAAAAGTTGAAGGACAACCCGTAGGTAATTTGAGACTTTTTTGTTCAAAGATTGCTTATCTATCATGCTCCCTGAAAGGTACAATACTTTTGCACATACTCATCGTTAAAACTTCTCAGCGTAGCTTTGGCTATGCTTTCAAAGTTTCGCCTTGATTATGCACAAAATCATTTGTATCAAAACTTCAGGTATTTACTGGTGCGGTAATAATTATTATAATTTAAGAAAGGATATATTTATGACAAAAAAATTAAAAACTTCATTGCTGGCATCCAGCGTTGCTATAGCGCTATTAGGAGGATGTGCTCAGCAAGGCTTGGTTGCTGATGATTCATATAATAGAACAAAAACCGGAGCAGTTGCTGGAGCAATCGGCGGTGCCATTATAGGCGCTACAACAAAAGGACACAACAAGGGACAAAGAGCCCTTGTGGGCGCACTTATTGGCGGAGCGTTGGGAGCAGGCATAGGGTACAGCCTGGATCAACAAGCAAATGCAGTGGCAAATGCTTTAGGTACCGGCGTTACCAATGACCCACTGGCAGAACTTGATCCAAATAGAGAAATTATAGTAACCAAAACAAATTCGTATGTCAAAATCACATTTCGTGACAGCATGATGTTTGCTGTCAATTCTGCCACACCAAAAGCATCTGCTCAAAACAAAATAAACAAAGTTGCCAAAGTGCTTGAGCAATATCCTCAAACCATAGTGCAAGTGGCCGGTTTTACGGACAATACCGGAAGCTATAGCTACAATCAAGGATTGTCCGAAAGAAGAGCCGATAGCGTAGCCCGTGCTTTTGAAAATGCAGGAGCATCTATGGTATCAGCTATTGGATGTTCTTATAATGCACCTATTGCACCGAATACAACAGCGTCAAATAAATCACTTAATCGTCGCGTAGAGGTATATTTGTATCCAAATGAAAATGTACAAATAAATCCTTGTCAACAATAAAACCTATTTCTTAAACAAGGCCGATAATGAAGTTATCGGCCTCACTCTTGTGGCTTGATTGTTAGGCTGGCTTGTATCGGTATATGGTCTGACCTAGTGTGCCATTCGCGTCCGGATTTGACATGCGCTTCAACTATCTCTAGGCTTCGTACATAAAGTCTATCCAATTTGAACCATGGAATAAAACTAGGAAATGTACGGCCTGGAATCGAGCGCGGCAAGCGTTTTATTTTTTTATCCCTGTGCTGTATCGTCTCAATAGCATCTTTTAATGTAAGCTCTCCTGTTAAAATACGATGTACGTGCAAATTCCAATCATTAAAATCCCCTGCTATTACCAAAGGCACATCATGGGATATATTATGGCGCACATGTTCTATAAGAGCTTTTGCCTGCCTGATCCTGCTCCCCTTGAAAAGTCCAAAATGTGTACATATCAAATGAATATCGCCATATTTTGGATGCTCTATAATGGCATGCAAAACACCTCTTTGTTCAAGTTTATGGTCTGAAATATCAATATTTTGCCAAGTTTTAATAGGATATTTGGACAATATTGCGTTGCCGTGATGTCCATGCTCATAAAAAGCATTGGCGCCGTAAGCTACGTATGGATATATATCTCCTTGCAATGCGCTTGTTTGCGAATGTGTATCTTTTGACAAAGATACATTATGGCGTTTTATATTTATATCTTGGACTTCTTGCAAAAAGACGATATCAACATCTATTTCTGTTAAGGCTTCTTTGAGCGTGTCTATTCGACAACCATGAACCATAGAATAAGCCTTGTGAATATTATAAGTAGCAACTGTGATCATATATCTGTCCGTCCTATCGATAAAAATCTTAAGTAATATCTCATTTCTAATAATTATAGCATTAAGCTGAACAATTTGATATAAAAATATTTTACGCAAAATTTGTTTTTATATAGGGTAAAGACTATCAAATCTAAAATCTTGTTTATACACAAAACAACAATACAATAACACTGAAAATTAAAACTGATATAAATGATGATATAATTTTTAAACTAGGAGCATATATGTCTTGGATTGCCTTAATAACAATTATACATTACATTATAGTAGCTTATGTAGTATATCGTGCCATGTTGCGCCCTTACCGTGAGCCAGCCTCCAGATTGGCATGGGTGGTGGTGGCAATAACTATACCGGTCTTGGGCATTGTCCTTTATTTTATGTTTGGCGAAACCAGTATAGGGTTTATTCGCGCAAAAAATATGCAAAAGCTCAAAAGTGAAATATTCCAAAACCGCTTCAAAGCAGCCATTAATGGGCCCATAATTGACACCATTCCAAAAAAATATCATCATATTTTTCGTATCGGACAATCTATTAACGGCTTTTTGCCGGTTGACGGCAACAAATACTTTCTGTTAGAAAATTCTGAAACTATGATAGATTCATTGGTTCAAGATATTGACAATGCCAAGCACCATGTTCATATATTATTTTATATTTGGTCCCCGGACAAGAGCGGACTAAAAGTCGCGAATGCTCTTATACGCGCCTCCAAAAGAGGTGTCGTATGCCGTGTTTTAGTAGACGCGGTGGGTTCACGCAAATTGATCTTGTCGGATATTTGGAAAGATATGCACAGATCGGGCATACATACTGTATCCTCATTGTCGATCGGCAATACGTTGCTAAGAATGATATTGGGGCGTGTTGATCTGCGAAATCATCGCAAAATCGTAGTTATAGATAATTTTATCACATATTGCGGCAGTCAAAATTGTGCCGATGCCAATTTCGACAAGAAAGATAAATATGCTATATGGGTGGATGCCGTAGTCCGCTTTGCTGGGCCTATCGCATTACAAAATCAGCATTTATTTGTACAGGACTGGTTAGCGGCCACCAAAGAAGATCTGCCTCCAATGTATGAATCTGAACAGTCAAATGATATAATCGATCTAACAAATACCAGGACATCAAAAGATATGAGCGAGCGAGCCAATGGCTCTTGCCCATCTCAAGTAATAGGAACCGGCCCAACCGAAAGACATGATGCAATGTCGGATATCTTTCAAGTTATAATAAGCTCGGCCCGAAAAAACCTAACGATAACCACGCCCTATTTCGTTCCAAATGGCCCGGTACTTAATGCGATATGTTTGGCTGCCAGAATGGGGGTGGTAGTAAAATTGATATTATCGCACAATACCGATTCATGGTTTGTGTGTGCTGCTAGCCACAGCTATTACCCCGAACTGCTAGAGGCGGGAGTGGAAATATATGAATACCAAAGCGAAGTACTGCATTCAAAATTGTTGACAATTGATGAGGAGCTTGGCATGATAGGTTCTGCCAACCTGGACCGTCGAAGTTTTGATCTAAACTATGAAAATAATATCATATTCTATGATCAAAAACTCACTAAAGAGATACTTAAAAGACAACAATCATACATAGAAAAATCTTTAAATGTAACCATTGAAGAAGTAAATGGCTGGAGCAAGCCTAGCTTGCTATGGTACAATATCAATGCCACGCTAAGTCCGCTGCTCTAGCATATAACACCATTAAATACCTCTTGTGATACAATACCGTTTTAACAAACAGAAGGAAAAAAACTAATATGAAATATTTTATAAGTTCATTTATCATAATGGCAATCGGCCTTGTTGCGGCCTTTTTTCTAGGAGGACTTGCAGCGATCTATGTAACATTTTTACTCATAATCTTAGAGGTTTCTTTATCATTCGATAATGCGGTGGTCAATGCCAAAGTACTCAACACCATGGATACCATTTGGCAAAAAAGATTTATACTTTTTGGTATACCTATAGCTGTATTTGGCATGAGATTGTTATTTCCGTTAGGAATAGTAGCGATTGCAACAGGTATGGGATTAATTGAAACCTTACAGGTTGCCATGGGCGAACCGGAACGCTATGAAGCAATTTTAAAATCCACAGAAAAAAGCATCTTTGCTTTTGGCGGTGCCTTTTTGCTAATGGTATTTTTGGATTTCTTTTTTGAAGAAAAAGAGGTATATTGGATAAAAATGCTAGAAAACTCTAAATTAATAGCAAAATTATCGCTATTGTCCAATATAGAACTTTCTATTGCAATAGCAGTGGGAATCGGACTGGGCCACACAACCCAAGACTTTAGTGTCCTTTTGGCATTTATGTATGGTGTATTGCTTCATGCTTTGCTGGGGATGGTAGATGATGCCTTTTCTACTGCAACGGTCAAAAATGGACTTGCCGGTTTTATATACCTTGAAGTACTTGATGCAAGCTTCAGTTTTGATGGAGTTATAGGTGCATTTGCACTAAGCAGCAACATATTTATTATCATGATAGGCTTGGGAGTTGGTGCCATGTTCGTGCGTAGCATAACACTATATTTCGTAGAGCATAAAACCTTGTCAAAATTTAGATATCTTGAACATGGGGCTCATTATGCAATAGGCATACTAGCTGTGATCATGCTGATGAAGATAAACATTCATATAAGTGAGCTTATAACCGGTACCGTGGGAATAGGACTAATACTATTGGCATTTGCACACTCAATTTGGGAGAACAAAAGAGAACTATTGCAATAAATTAAACCATATCCTATAATAGACGATGCCTTTTATAGGATAATATATTTATCTGCCTATCTCGCGAACAGTTTCTTTGGTAGCATCAAAAGCCCTTCCCGCATCATGCTTGACGCCTTTTACTGTACCTGTACAACCAGCCCCCATTGTGCCAATAAAAGCAGTAATCATTAGCCAAAAAACAGTTTTTTTCATTTTTCGATCCTCATATTGAATAATTTATAATATTTGCATATACAAAATTTATTATATTCTATCGCACATTTACCGCTCCTTAAAGCCCGAAGTGCACACCAAGCAAAAAAAGGGTAAAATACGAAAAAGATAAAAGAAGAGGAATTATGCATGGTAAGTGAAATTTATACTTATACTACTGCGCACATGGACAAAAGCATAGAAGCCCTAAGAAGAGAGTTTTCTACACTTCGCACAGGGAAAGTAACGACAAATATAGTTGACAATATAAAAGTAGACTATTACGGTACTCCAACTGCTCTTAATCAAGTAGGAAATGTTATAGTCCAAGATGCAACCACAATAGCTATCAGTCCATGGGAAAAAGCACTATTGAATCCTATCACAAAGGCTATCCAAGAAGCAAATATAGGAGTGAATCCAAATAATGACGGCAGCATAATCAAGCTGTTTTTCCCTCCAATGACCGTTGATCAAAGACAAGAAATCGTCAAACAAGCCAAGGCAATGGGCGAAAAAGCCAAGGTCGCCGTTAGAAATATCAGAAAAGAGAGCAACGACAAAGTTAAAAAGCTTGAAAAAGATAAAGCTATCAGCGAAGACGAAATCAAAAAGGCTTTGGACCAAATACAAAAGATCACAGATGAGCATATAGCAAAAATTGACGAAGCCCTAAAAACAAAAGAAATCGATATATTAAAAGTCTGATTATGAATATAGAAAACATATACAAAGAAGTGGGTGCCTTGCTAGAAGGGCACTTTATACTATCAAGCGGCAATCATTCAAACAGATATCTGCAAAGCGCGAAAGTATTGGAAGATCCTGCTACTGCCGAAATATTGGCAAAAGCTTTGGCTGAGCAGATCAAAGCTAGCGGTATAGAAATAGACACGGTGTGTGCTCCTGCCCTCGGCGGCGTGATAGCAGGATATGAACTGGCTCGCGCCCTAAGAGTGAGAAGCATATTTGCCGAGAGAAAAGACGGCCAAATGGAACTTCGCAGAGGGTTTGAGATAAAAAAAGGCGAAAAAATAATTATCTGTGAAGATATTATAACTACCGGCGGTTCTGCTATGGAAGTAGCCAAGATCATTTCAGAACTTGGCGGCGAAGTAGTGGCATTTGCTGCTCTTGCCAATCGTGGATTCTGCCACCGCGAAGGCAGCAATACTTCTCGCAAAGATAATTGCAAACTGCTAGAAAATATACCATTTTATGCATTGGCTGATTTTGAATTTGCCATGTATGAACCAAGCGGTTGTCCTATGTGCCAAGAGGGCAGCGTTGCCATTAAGCCCGGGAGTAGAGCCTAAGCTCTCCAGACGACTGCGCAAAGCGTTATATCAATATCGCTTTTGCGCGGTTTAATGATAATACTTTCTATTTCGTAATTTTCGATTACATACAAAGAGGCTATCTCATCAGCCCTCTTTTCAAGCTCTTCTTCGAGTTCTTTTATTTCATTTTTTATAAGCTCTGCTTTTTCTTTGGCTCTACTTATATCGCTGCTGTCTTTAAACAATTTACTTCCGTGGGAAACAACTTTTCCTATCTTAGAAGCGTTGCTAGAGCCGCTAAACAATGCTCCTAACACTGCTATGCCGGTACTCACAATGGAGCTGCTGGAATCTATTTTCTCTTTTTCTATCTGCTCATTAACTCTATTCAATTTATCTGACAAACTCTTCTCTTTGGCTTTAAATTGGTCGGTAAGTTTGCTGATAGTATCATCTTTTTTTACCCTGATCACATCGCTTACTCTAACCATAAAATCAGCCCTGCTCTCATTTTGTTTTGACTCTAACTTTAATGATCTGCAAGTCAAAATTTCCATATTTTCATTTTGGTATAGCCAATCAGACAAAATTGTTTTTGTTTTTTTTAAGCCTTTGTCTGATCTGATTATTTCCGGCAATGATACAAAAGAGCTATTTGCGGGTGCTTTTGTGGAAAATCTAGTGAAATCCGTATTGTCGTGTGAAATATTTGACAAATCTAAATGTGAATCATTTTCGTCCAGCGGCAAATTGAAAAAAAATTCTTTTTTCTCATCAATTCCTTTGGCCTGCTGGTAATAATATATGCTGGCCTTTGCGCCTATTGTGGGCCTGAACGATTCTATTCCAGGTTCAAAATATTGGAGTATGCTCTCATCTAACGGTTCTATGGTTGTCCGCATGACAGTATTGGCAAACTTTTGGTTGGTTGGAGTTGTTTTTTGACTACTCATAAGCAGCATTATCTCTTCTCTTTTTAGCGGCCCCTTAAGATAACTAAGCGCCCATCTGGTCCCAAATAGCCTAATATCATCCAAATGCGCACTTTTTAGAAAAAAACTTCGCTTAGGCAGATTTGATATGGTAGAACGAATTTCATCTTTGCTAAATGATGCTCCTATCTGGCTGCTAAGTCCATCTATGATCTTATCTACATCTTGAGTGGTTTGCAATCTGCCTATAAACCACGTACCAATATTTGCGAGTCCTTTATAGTCCAAATCCACAGGATTTTGCGTGCTTAGAATTACTCCGATGCCAAATGCCCTTGCTTGCTTGAGAAGCAGGAGCATCGGCTCTTTGCTTGGCGGGTTTTTACTTGGCGGGAAAAACCCGAAAATCTCATCCATATAAAAAATGGTCTTCAATATTTCCGTACCGCTTTGTAAGCGCATCCAAGCCGTGTAACGATTTAAAAGCAAGGAGACAAAAAACATTCGTTCGCTGTCGTTAAGATGCGATATGTTAAATATAGCTATTTTAGCTTTGCCGTTGTCATCATATAAGAGTTTTTGTATATCAAGGACCTCGCCTTGCATCCAAGCCTGAAAATGAGGAGATGCTATAATAGCATTAAATTTTGATGCAAAAGCAAATCTGGCATCAGCCGAATAATAATCATCCAGTCTAAGCACTCCTATCTTATCAAAAGATGGGTTTATGATGCTATTTATGAGTGTTTCAATGGTGATATTTAGACCATTCATCCAAGAATCGGATATGATCTGCGAAAGCAGAATATATTCTTTGGAGTTAACCGGGTCTGCTTCTATGCCAAGCAATGCCAAAAGACTAAAAACAGTTGTTTTTAGATACATGGAATACAAGTCACTGTCTTTTATTATCTCTGCTGGCGGAACATCCAAAGAGCTCATAACATTCACAGAAACCCCGGCCGAACTGCCTGGGGTATATATGGTCTTAGCCACAGATTGAAACCTTGCTGCTCTATCTTTATCCTGTCCGAAACTTTCTATGCCCTCCTTCCAAGATGTCGCGATCTCTTTAGCATAATCTAGAGGATCTCTCTCTTTGGACATAGCTTCATCTGTAACCCACGGAACAAACGAAGCAGGATCGAATTCGCTATCAATAAGGCATAAATTTCCCATATCTCCTTTTGGGTCGATTATAATAGATGGGATATTATCAAGACTTGCTTCTTCTATAAGCCCTACTCCTAAACCGGTCTTGCCCGAGCCTGTCATCCCTATGATGGCAGCATGCGTAGTAAAGGCTTTGTTTTTTATCAATGTGAGCACATCTGTAGGTTTCATTGTTGTTCGATCTAGATCTTTGCCTAAATAAAACAGATCCAACTTTTCATAAATAGAAGATGACATAAAGACTCCTTGGGATAAGAAAAATTATAAATATTGTAGCCAAAATCTGCGCAAAATTTCCAACTCCTAAAACTAACCCCAAAGGTGGTACAATATCATCATTAAACAATTGAGACACATATGAAACATACATCAAAAAAGAAAAAAACCATATCTGCTGCTATGCCAAAAAGACGATATGCCACAAAATTAACAAAGTTTAAAGCCTTTTTGATTGATAATTTTATGCTGCTAATGCCCATAATGTATGTAGTTTTTTATCTCATAATGGGTGGCAGAAGCGGTTTTGCCGAGCATAAGCTGTATGGATGGATAGCTATATTTTTACCTCTTATTTTGCTGCAAGCTATATTTTTCTATAGAAGCGGACAAACTCCAGGATACAAAGCCTATAATATCAAATTAATAGACGAAACTACTGGGGAAAAACCAGGTTTTGGTATTATATTATTCCGAAACTTTTGTGCATTGTTGTCATTTTTTACTATATTTGGGTGGATGATGATGTTTTTTAGAAAAGACCATAAGAGCCTTCACGATCTGCTGAGTAATACAGCAGCTGTAGAAATATGAAAACAAACCCTGACCTTGCCGTATGGCTTTTGAGAGGATATTATTTTTTTTATTTTGCCATGGTTGGTGTTTATATCGTATTTATGCCAAAAGTCTTAACTGACATCGGCTACACACCATCACAAGTAGGTATTATATTTGCTTCGGCTCCTATGATGAGATTTTTGCTGCCATTTGTTTTTCGTTATTATATTGCTCTAACCAATCGCATATTTATCTCTTCTTTATTATTAAGTGTGATTGCAGCGGTTCTTTTTTGGGGAACTATTGATAATTTTTGGAGCTTTTTAGCATGCAATCTGCTTTTTGGTGCGGCCATGGGCATATCGCTTCCTTATATTGAAACCATATCTCTTAAGTTATTATCAAAAATACAATACGGCAAAACAAGACTGTGGGGTTCTGTTGGTTTTATGGCGATCGTGCTTTGGCTTGGCAAAATTTTAGAAAGTCCTAGTGATGGCCTGACATATCTAACAATAACTGCTCTTTTGACACTTATTTTTGGTGCCGGTATAGGCATAAGAGATGCCAAGACCGATACTGACACCTTGGAAGACATACACTCTTTTTCACTAAGGATCCACGCTCCGTTTTGGATTTCGATTTTTCTTTTGCAGGTAAGTTTCGGTGGTTTTTATAATTTCTTTACCATATATGAAACCTCTCACGGCATTTCATTGGAAGTTATAAGCTGGATGTGGAGCTTTGGGGTCATTTGTGAAATTGCGATGCTCTATTTTCAAGGTCCCCTGCTCCATAGAAATTTACTCTCCATCATCAAATTTGCTACTTTCATTACTGCTTTGCGCTGGCTTATACTATATATTTACCCAAGCTCAAAGGAATTGATATTCGCTTCACAGTCTTTGCATGCTTTTAGTTTTGCTCTTTATCATACTGCTGCGATTAGTTATGTTTTCACGCTTTATTCTCAAAAAAAACTGGCTCAACAGTTTTTCTTGGGCATTGCGTTTGGATTGGGGGCATCCGTGGGTGCTTTGGTTGCCGGCAAATTTTATGGCAATATGCTTTTTGCTATAGAAGCCCTTATAGCTTTTGTGGCATTTGCTATTTTGTTTATCCCATCAGCAAAAGGAATTAAATGAAACCATTTGATACAGCCGTCATATTTGCGGGAGGCAAAAGCAGTCGTATGGGCAGCGATAAAGCATTATTGCCCTTTGGCGCACACAGCTCTTTGAGTCAATACCAATATGAGAAACTTCGAAAGATATTTAATACCGTTTATATATCTGCCAAACATAATAAATTCGATTTTTCGCCGCCGCTTATAGCTGATATTTACGAACAAAGCTCTCCTTTAGTGGGGCTTATATCAATATTTGAAACGATTGATGAAAATGAAGTTTTTATACTTAGTGTAGATGCGCCTATGATAGAAAAAGAAATCATCAATCAGCTATACCAAACTGCATTGTCCGATCAAAATGCCGATGCCGTAATAGCCCAGAGTCCGCAAGGCCTTGAGCCGTTATGCGGCATATACCGCCGCTCAATAGTGCCGCTGGCAAAAGAGTTTCTTGAGCTGAACAATCACAAACTTGTAGCGCTTCTATCAAAAAGCAGAAGCATATATCATTTATTCGACTCCAATGAGCCGTTTTTAAACATAAACCATCCAAGCCAATACGAAGAAGCGAAAAAATTATTCAGAAGCTAGAGAGTCTTTTAATTCAGACTCTATTTTACTAACGATCTGTATGGTCTCGAGCACAGAGTCAGGGTTTAAGCTCATAGAATCTATCTTCATTTTAACCAAAGCTTCCGCCATTTCTGGGTAATCTGAAGGTCCTTGCCCGCATATGCCGCTATGACGCTTATTTCGCTTAGCGCCCTGCACTGCTATATCTATCATCTTCATGACTCCGGAGTCAAGCTCATCATAGTCAAATGCAACTATTTCGTTATCGCGATCCACTCCAAGCATAAGCTGAGTTAGATCATTGCTGCCTATGCTAAAACCATCAAAAAATTCACTAAACGAATCTATTTCTATAACATTATTTGGTATTTCGCACATGACATATATCTGCAATCCGTTTTCACCCCGTTTTAGCCCATATATTTCCATAGCTTCTATGACCTCTTTGGCTTCCTTTAGCCGTCTGCAAAAAGGTATCATGAGTATAACATTGCCAAACCCCATCTCTTCTCTAACGCGTTTCATTGCCTTGCATTCCAAGGCGAATCCATCTTGATAATTTGGATGTGTATAGCGCGAGGCTCCCCTAAAGCCCAGCATAGGATTGGCTTCTTCAGGTTCAAAGAACTTTCCGCCCAAAAGTGAAGCATATTCATTGGTCTTAAAATCACTCATGCGTACCACGCACTGTTTTGGGTAAACCGCAGAAGCTATGCTTGCAACACCTTCGGAAAGCGTTTTCACAAAAAAATCTTCATTGCTTTTATATGCTTTGGTGAGTTTTTCTATCTCTTTCATGGTTTTCTCGTCGGTTTTTTTTGGATGAATAAGTGCCATAGGATGGGCCTTGATCGAATTACTGATTATGAATTCCATACGAGCAAGCCCTATTCCGTCCACAGGAAGAGAGGCAAGTGAAAATGCAAGATCGGGGTTGCCAAGATTCATCATTATTTTTGTTTTGGTTTTAGGGATTGCAACTAGATCTATATGCTTGATTTCATATTGTAAAATACCTTCATAAACGATCCCTGTTTCTCCCTTTGAACAGCTAACCGTTATCTCCTGTCCATTGTGCAATACCTCGGTACCATTTTTAGTTCCTACAATTGCGGGTATTCCTAATTCTCTAGAGATAATAGCAGCATGGCATGTTCTTCCTCCGCTATCAGTAACAATTGCCGAAGCTATTTTCATTATAGGCTCCCAATCGGGGCTAGTGGCAGCAGCAACCAAAATATTGCCTTTTTTAAACTCATGCAGATTGCTCGCATCGCTTATCTTTTGTACTTTTCCGCTACCGATTTTGCTGCCTATGGCATGCCCTTTGAGAAGTATTTTTGACTCTTCTTGCAGTATGTACATCTCAAAAGAGGTTTCGCTTTTTCTTGATTCGACCGTCTCGGGGCGTGCTTGTACAATGTAAAGATGTCCATCAATACCGTCTTTTGCCCATTCAATATCCATAGGCTTGCTGTGCCCTGCTTTTTTTGAATAATGCTCTTCTATACTTATGGCATATTGCGCAAGCTCTATGACTTCATTGTCCGAAATACAAAACTGTTTTTGCTCCGTAAGCGGCGTATTAACCACCATAGTATATTCTTGAGCGGCTTTGTTTTTGTTGCCGGCAAAAACCATCTTTATAGCCTTTTGTCCCAACTTTCGCTTAAGTACAGATCGATACCCTTTTTTAAAAGTAGGTTTATGTATATAAAAACTATCCGGCTCCACGGTTCCTTGCACTATAGTCTCGCCCATTCCGTAAGAGGCATTTATAAATACAACATCTTCAAACCCGCTTTCCGTATCAATAGAGAACATTACCCCGCTTGTTCCTATATCGCTCCTGACCATCTTCATAATCACAACGCTCATATAGACCTTCATTGCATCAAATCCATGATCATATTTATAATGAATAGAGCGATCTGTAAAATTGGAAGCAAGACAAAGCTTATAAGCATCTAGCAATGCTTCAAGAGTGTTGATATTCAAATAAGTTTCGTTCTGTCCTGCAAAAGAAGCTTCCGGTGAATCCTCAGCTGTAGCCGAACTCCTAACGGCAAGCATAACGTCATTTCCATATTCTTTTTTGAGCTGATCGTATCCTTGCGTGATCTCTTTTACAAGCTCGTCAGGAAGTGTACATTCAGTTATAATTTTTCTGCACTTTTTGCTTTGCGCCTGCAACTCATAGATATCATTTATGTCAAGCTTATCAAGCAGCGCATGAAGTTTTTCCCATGCTCCATTGATATCAAGTATGGCCTTATAGGCTTTGGAAGTAATAGCAAAACCGTTTGGTATACGAATATTTTGTTTTGAGAGATTTTGATACATTTCGCCCAAAGAAGCTCCTTTGCCGCCAACAAGATCTACATCTTCAAGCCCTAGCTCTTTAAACCATTTGATATACTGCATGATCATTTCTCCATTATACTTGTTTATCTAATTTTATCATGATTAAAGTATTTGTTAATATAAAAGGAATAAAATAAAATTAATATTAGTAATAAAAGGATTTCTATGGCTATATTGCAATCATTTGGTGCGGCAGAAACCGTAACAGGATCTTGCCATCTGCTCAAATTACAAAACGGGATCAAGATCTTGGTTGATTGCGGATTGTTTCAAGGATACGCGGAAGAGCGCAACCATGATCCTTTCGGGTTTGAACCAGAAGATGTCGATTTTCTTTTGATAACGCACGGCCATTTAGATCACGTGGGACGCATTCCAAAGCTGGTTAAAGAAGGTTTCAGAGGCACCATCATCACACACAGTTCTACAATGGAGCTAGCCGAAATAGTCTTGCTCGATAGCGCGAAACTAATGAAAGAAAGTTACAAAACAAGCTTCAAAAAAGCTCAAAGGAGAGGCGAGGAAGACGAAGTTGCAAAACCGCTGTATACCGAAAGTGATGTTAAATCCGTTTTTAGCATGCCGATGATCTTTACGTCATATGACGAAAAAATAGATCTGGGCAATAACATATCAGTCAATTTCAAAAATGCCGGCCATATTCTTGATTCTGCGATTATAGAGCTCTTTTTTGAAGAAAACGGTACAGTTAAAAAAGTTGTATTCAGCGGTGACCTTGGAAATGATGATGAGCTGGTCACTCCTCTTCCTGATATTTTAGAAGATGCAGATTCTCTGCTTATAGAATCAACCTATGGCGACAGAAATCATAAGGGCGTCAAAGAGAGCGATGCCGAACTGCGCCAAGTGATCTTGGAAACTTTTGCCAAAAGGGGAAATGTTCTTATTCCCTCTTTTGCGATAGAACGCACGCAAGAGCTATTATGCCTGCTCAAGCAAATGTATTACGAAGGAGAGCTCCCCGAATGCAAAATATTCCTTGATTCGCCCATGGCTATCCGAGCTACAGAAGTATACAAAAAATATCACGAAGAATTAAATGAAATCTGTAATGAATTTTTAGAGCGTGATGGCGCCATATTTGATTTTCCATATCTTCACTACTCTTCAAAAGTAGAAGAATCCAAAAAGATCAATGAAATAAAATCACATTGCATCATAATCGCAGGAGCCGGAATGTGCAACGGCGGGCGTATACTTCAACATTTCAAACACCGCTTATGGAATGAGAGAAATGCACTTGTATTTGTAGGCTATCAAGTAGAAGGAACGCTGGGCAGATATATAGTTGACGGTGCAAAAACGATAAAACTTTACGGCGAAGAGATCGTCATAAAAGCCAAAGTACATACGATAAATGGCTTTTCTGCTCATGCAGATCAAAATGGTCTCATAGAGTGGATGGGCAAATTCAAAAGACTTGATAATATCTTTATCGTTCATGGAGAAAGGGATAAACAAGAGATCTTCCGGCAAGAGATCGAAAGACGATTAAACAAAAAATCTCATATTGTCAAGCATGGGGAGAAAATCGGAATATGAGTAATGATAATAAAAGTATTAAGCGCGAAAAATGAAGAAAATTATAACAATTGAAAAATTAATCGAAGAAGCAAAAAAAATTGTCGGAGAATATGAACTGTCTACTCCTGATTTTTCTGCCGGATCCGTAGCGGCTGCACTTTTGACAACCAATGGAAATATATATACAGGAATCAATATAGAAATAGCTTGCGGTATCGGATTTTGCGCTGAACATTCAGCAATTGCACAAATGCTAAAACACAGAGAAACTCAAATCGAAATGATTGTAGCACTGGATGCAGTATCCATCAGGCCTCCTTGCGGAAGATGCAGAGAGCTGATGTTTCAAATTGATTATAAAAATCTCGATGCAAAAGTATATATATCCCAAAAAGAATATAGAACCCTTGACGAGTTGCTTCCTTGCAGGTGGAATCCAAGCATATAACGTATCTTGCATTAAAAGCAAGATACGAAAAGATTTTTATTTTTTTTCCAATATTTGGGTTATCATTTTTTTAGCAAAAAAAGTAAATTTATCAAACAATCCGCTATGGAATTTATTTTTGTGGTAGATCATATAAAACTCTCTATGGCACTCGAACTTTTTAACATCCACTTTGTGCAGTCTGCCGTCAGCTATCTCTTTTTCAACAGCGATTTTGGAAAGACAAGCAAAACAACTTTTACTTCTTAATATGTTTTTAATAGATTCGGTATGCCCTAGCTCTAAAAATATATTCAAAGAGTCAACTTTGTCTTTGATGCAGTTAAGAAATACTTCTCTTGTGCCGCTTCCTTGTTCTCTTAATATCCATTTTTCATCTGCCAAAGAATCTATATAACAACTTTTTGCCTTTTCGGCATCTGCGGTTACTACTACCAATTCGTCTATTCCGACTTTCTCTTTGATCACTTCAGGATCGTCTACCGAGCCTTCTACGAAGCCCACATCGATCAATCCCTCTCTTACCATTTCGATAATAGTTTTGGTATTACCGTTTTTAAGAGAAATTCTTACTTCCGGATAGCTGTCCATATAACTGCAAACAATTTGCGGCATAATGTAATCAACAATAGTAGTACTGGCTCCTACACGCACGATCCCCTTGTTTGGCGTATTTTGAAATTCGGTTTGAATATCTATCACTTTCTTATAAAGCGGTTTTATCTCTTTATGAAAAGATCTGCCGACTTCATTTAGAACTAATCTTTTGTTTATGCGATCAAAAAGCGGTCTCCCTATAGTAGTTTCAAGCTCTTTGATGGACATAGAAATCGCCGATTGGCTCAAATCCATCTCTTTTGATACTTGTGTCAAGTGTCCCTTCTCGACGACATTGAGAAAAATCTCTATTTGTCTAAGTGTAATGTTCATTTTAATCCCCTTTTTATCACTTACACTGATATTTATCAATCCTATAATTGATTTGATTATTATGCCATCTTTTTAATATAATCTTAATCAAATTTAATGTTTAAATACAAAAACTAAGGCTTTTTTATGAAAAAATTGATTTTGTCCAATAAAAATTATATTTCCGGTGTCATTTTTGTAGCAATATTTGCTGCTGCTGCAACATTTATAGCCGATCAAAATATAATAAAAACTCTTGGATTATCACCATTGGTTATCGGTATTGTTATCGGTATATTTTATGCCAATACCCTGCACAATAAATTTCCTGCCCAGTGGGAGAGCGGCATCACATTTTCAGCCAAAAAGATTTTACGTTTTGCAATAGTGTTTTATGGTTTTAGGATCACGTTTCAAGCCATAGGCTCAGTAGGACTCGAAGGTTTTTTGGTTTCTCTTATTATGCTTTCTACTACTTTCATATTTGGAACATGGCTAGGACATAAAATTTTTGGCATGGATAAAGATACTTCAATGCTTAATGCATCAGGAGCATCTGTGTGCGGTGCTGCAGCAGTCCTTGCAACCGAACCGGTATTAAAATCAGAAGAATATAAAGCTGCAATAGCAGTCTCTATGGTAGTTTTATTTGGAACGATTTCAATGTTTCTTTACCCGGTGCTATATAGCACTATCTTTGAAAATGCTTCAGGCTTTTTGCATATGTCTCCAAGAGAATTTGGCATCTATGTGGGAGGGACTATTCATGAAGTTGCTCAAGTTGTAGCTGTACCGTTTTGTATACCGGGTGCTCCTGAAGAGATGGCAAACAATGCTGTGATCGTTAAAATGACAAGAGTCATTATGATAGCGCCTATGCTGATTATTTTGGGCATTTATTTGAGTTATGGCTCTAAAAAACAAGGCAAAGAAGCAGGAGAAAAAGTCAAACTTGTTATTCCTTGGTTCGCTGTATATTTTATTGGTGTAGCAGGTTTCAATTCGCTGCATTTGATCCCTGAAAATGCCGTGGCTATTATAAATGAGATTGACACTTTTTTACTAACAATGGCTATGACCGCACTTGGTATGGGAACACGTTTTGCAAAATTCAAAGGCCTTGGGCTTGCGCCGATATATACATCGGCTGCAATGTTTGTTTGGCTTATTGTCGGCGGTTTTGTGGTAACAAAATTTATTTGCGAAATATTCTAAGATTTTAAATTATACTTCTTTTGGCATAAAGATATAAAAAATCATATCTTTATGCTCAATTACAACATTTTCCATTTGATTTCTTGATAAAATATGGTGTAATCACAAAATACAAAACAAAACACCAAAGAATAATAGCACTAAGTATATTAATCATATTTACGTCTTCATGCAAATGCACCAAAGATGCCGGATCTATATCATTTATGTTAAAAATATAATCCAATCCTAATCCAAAAAACAAACTCCCTGCAGCAATACTTACAAGATATATAAATAGCGAGCGATTACCTAGCATCTTTTTAACTACAGCGATTGTAACAGTATTTGTCGCCGGACCCGCCGTAAGAAATGCAAAAGCAGCCCCTGCGCTTACTCCTGAAAGCATAAGGGCCGCTGCTATAGGCAAAGAAGCCGTGGCGCATACATACATTGGAATTCCTATCAAAATGGCGATAACATATGAAAGCCAATAATATGATTTTAAAATCTCTCCTAGACTTGCAGGAATCATTGCCGTAATCACTGCGCCTAAAATTAGCCCCCAAAATAATGGTTTTGCAATATCGGAACACAAAGTAATAAATCCGTATTTTAAAGCATTGATGATTGAAAATCTTTTTTTAATAATTTTATTTTCGCAACAGTCAGTTTTGTCGCAACAACTTTGCCCATCAACAAAAGTATACTCTTTGGCCGTAGAACCGTTTAATTCTTTATTATAAAAGATATTTGTTAAAATTCCTGCGATTACGGCAATTATAACAGAGCTGATTATACGATATAGAGTAAATATCCACCCAAAAATTCCGTATGTCGCCATTATAGAATCGACACCCGTAATTGGAGTAGAAATAAGAAATGAAAGTGTTGCACCTTTGCTTGCACCTGATTTCTTGATAGAATTAGCCAACGGAATGACTCCACACGAACATAAAGGCAGCGGCGTGCCAAAAATAGTAGCTTTTATAACTGAAAGGACATTGCTGCTGCCCAAATGTTTTATGACTATACTATCTGGTATAAGTTCATGCAAAATACCGGCAAATATAAGACCAAAAAGAATATACGGAGCCATGGAAACACTAAGCTGCCATAGCGAATTTATAAAATATGATATCTCCATTTACTTGTTTCCTTTTTTATTTATCGATCTCATAAAAAACAATACTTTATAATAGCAAGTTATAGCTTAAGTTACAATAATCATTATCGTTATCATTTGATATTGGCTTTAAAATATTTAAGTTTGAATAGATATACTCTGAAAAAAATTAAAAAAGGATTATATTTATGAAAAAAATAATGATCTTACCTATAGCCTTGATGCTTGGAGCATGTACACAAACAACCGCGATCGCGCCTGAGAAAAATCTAAAAAACATAGAAGCAAAAGGAGTTTCTTATGCAGATGGTCTCGTGTCTGCAATAAAGCCTGTACTTATGGAATCACTCAAATCTGACCCGACCGGTGCATCAGGGATGATGGCCTGTGCAAATGCAGCCATGCCGCTTACTGATGAATATAACAAACAATTACCATCAAATGCCAAAGTCAGAAGAACTGCTATAAAATATAGAAATCCGGCAAACAAGCCTGATTCTAAAGATACAGAAGTAATGAATAATATCATAGCGTCCAAACATTTTGCCCCGGTAGTAGTAGAAATGAACGATAGTTACAGAGTATATAAGCCGCTTCCTATGGCTCAACCATGCATGGTTTGCCATGGGGACCTCAAAACTATGAATCAACAAACAAGAGAAAAGATCAAAGAGCACTATCCAAGAGATCTTGCAAACGGATTTAAGCTGGGCGATTTTAGAGGGGTAGTTGTAACAGAAATAAAAAAATAAGCTATTTGCGCCTTCGATAACTCAAAGCTTCGAGCAGATCACTTTTTGTGATCTGTTCATTCCCTTCTAGATCGGCAATCGTACGAGCAACTTTTTTAATGCTGGCTATGCTTCTGTGAGTAAGCCCGAATCTGCTTATGGCGCTATCCAATATCTCTTTGGCTTCATTATTGAGTATGCAAAATTTCTCGATATCTTCTTCGCTAAGCTTGCCGTTCAATTTAAGCTGATTGCGGCTTTTTTGGGCTATAAAAGCTTTAATGGCGCTTGAATGCATTGATGATGAAGTAATATCGGATCTATCTTCGCTGCTCACTTCTTGCATTGTCACAAAGAGGTCGATCCTGTCTAAAAATGGATCACTTAGCCTGTTTTGATATCGTTTGATCTCAGCTTCATTGCATCTGCACATTTTACTTTTTGACAGAAGGTTGCCGCATGGACAAGGATTCATGGCTGCAACGAACATGATATCTGATTCATAAGCTATTTTAGCATTAACTCTGGCAATATGCACCTTTCTATCTTGCAACGGCTCTCTGAGCGCTTCAAGTACTTGCTTTGAAAAGTGCGGCAATTCATCAAAAAAAAGTATACCATTGTGCGCAAGAGCAACTTCACCTATTTTTGCTTGGGTTGAGCCTCCTCCGAATACAGATGCGCTTGTAGCTGTATGATGAGGCGATCTTATAGGGCGCAATGCTCCAAAAGAAGGGAGCATCCCATCTAAAAATTGATGTTTGGCAATTGAAAGTATCTCTTTTTCGTCAAGCGGAGGCAAAATGCTCCTTAGGCGTTTTGCTATCATGCTCTTGCCGCATCCGGGACTGCCCTCCATAAGAAAATTATGCATGCCTGCCGCAGCTATCAAAGAGGCTCTTTTTGCTATCGGTTGGCCCTTTACATCTGCAAAATCACTTTCAAATCTATCATCAAAAAAATACTCTTTGTTGTCTATAATTAACGATTTGGCATCATAAGAAAAATGTTCTATTGCGCCTGGCAGAACTTCATTTTTAATCACACTGATCGCTTCGGACAAGGTATCAACAGGTATAAAATCGACTCCAGAAATATAACTAAGATATGTTATTGCTTCTCTGGGTACGATGGCTTTGCTGATCAACCCCTGCTCTTTAAGAGAGAGAACTAGAGGAAAAAGCATAGAACTGCTTTTGACCTTGCCGTCAAGTCCAAGCTCGCCAAACACAAAAAGTCCCTCTTGGATAAATGTTTGTTTGTTCAGTGCGATCAACAGTGCAAGTGAAAGATCAAAGTGTGTGCCGCTTTTTTTAAGATCGCTTGGGCTTAGATTGATAGTGATCTTGAGAGGAGGAAATATGAATTGGTTCGTAAGCAGGGCGGATTTAACCCTTTCTTTTGCCTCTTGAATATCGCTGCTAGCCAACCCCACTACAGCAAAACCCGGAAGCCCTTTGGTGAATGTAGCTTCTACCTCTATAACCTTAGCATTTACTCCTTCAAGCGTAGCGCAAGTAAGGCGGTTTATAACAGTGACACCTGTCGGTTCTTCCATGGGAAGTGTTTCATTTTCTTTGCTCATAATGCAAGTATGTCAAAAACTAAACATCATAACAAAAAATATGTCAAAATGTCATATTTTTTTCTTTTAAATTTCTTTGCTATTTATTTATCATCTAAAGAGTCTTTTGGTTTCTCTAGTAAATTCCCGCCATGTGTGAGGCGTTACGCTATTGCTAATCAATAATAATATTTAAACCATTTTAAACAATATCAGGCTAATGGCCATTACAAACATCCCTAATATTATGCCGCCTATAGTAGTATGAGCATTGCCATAAACCCTAGCAGCAGGCAAAAGCTCATCAAAAGAAATATATATCATTATGCCGGCAACAACTCCAAAAGCGGTCCCGAGCATAACCGGTCCCATAAACGGAAAAAGCAGAAAAAATCCTACAAGGGCACCGAGAGGCTCAGCCAGGCCTGATAATGTAGCATACCAAAAAGCATTTTTTTTGTTGCCTGTAGCATGGTAGATAGGCAACGAGACTGCCATCCCTTCTGGGATATTGTGGATAGCAATTGCAAATGCTATACTGGCGCCGATTGAAATACTATCAAGCGATGACATAAATGTGGCAAAACCCTCAGGAAAATTATGAATAGCTATAGCTATAGCGACAAATATCCCGGTCCTTTTTAAAAAAAAGTTGTTATCTCGGTGTTTTTCTTGAGGTTTTAATTCCAAAAGTTCTTTATCGCTTTTCATCTCATGCGGATTGACGTCTTTTGGGATAAGACGATCAATAAGAGCACTTAATGCAATACCTGCAAAAAACGAAACAACCGCCAAAGATTCTCCAATAATTTCATTGGAATAAAATTGCATAAAAGAGAGTTTTGATTTACTGAGTATTTCCACAAAAGAGATATAGATCATAACGCCGGCCGAAAAACCCATGCCAATGGATAATATAATATAATTTTTACCGCTTGAAAAAAATGCCAAAACAGCACCGATTGATGTCGAAAGACCGGCAAACAACGTAAGCAGAAAAGCCGATAAAAAAGTATAAAATTCCACATTTTCCATATAGAGATTATATGAAGTTATGTATAAATTGTTGCTTTACACAAATAATATGTTTTTACCTTATCATGGCAAACTGTTTTTATCTTTTTTTCCACTCTTTTTCAAACTTTTTGCGCTTGATAAATGATAGTTTTTCCACAAATACTTTGCCGTCTAAATGATCTACTTCATGCTGAATAGCGATTGCCAAAAAATCATCATCTTCTATCTCGTGCTTATTGCCGTATCTATCCTGGTATGTTATCTTTACATACTCGAATCTGTTTACATCTTCATAGATACCCGGAACGCTCAAGCATCCTTCTTGAAATACGGTAGATCCATGTTTTTCTTCAAAAACAGGATTGATGATCTCTAGTGTATTTTCTTTAGGCTGATCGCGGCCTATTTCTTCATCTTTGATTGGAGCATTTATAATGAGTACTCTTTTGGGTACTCCTATCTGAATAGCTGCAAGCCCTACTCCGTTTTTGGCGACCATAGTGTCATACATATCATCCAAAAGATCGTGAAGCGACTTATCAAACTGAACGACCTCCTCTGAAACGAGCTTGAGTCTTTTATCAGGATAGATTACAATTTCTCTTATCATAAAATAATCTTTTTATAGGCTCTTGGTCAATACCTTATCTATAAGGCCGTATTCCATGGCTTCTTCGGCTGACATAAAGTTATCTCTTTCGGTATCTTGCTCTACTTTCTTGATAGACTTGCCTGTTTGTTTGGCAAGGATTTCATTGAGCGTATCTTTGAGACGCTGTATCTCTTTAGCTTGTATTTGGATATCTGTCGATTGGCCTTGTGCGCCGCCTGAAGGCTGATGTATCATAATGCGAGCATGCGGCAATGCGTACCGTTTGCCTTTTGTGCCGGCAGCTAGCAAAAATGCCCCCATAGAAGCTGCTTGTCCCACACAAATAGTAACGATATCGGGCTTGATATAATTCATGGTATCAAACATAGAAAGTCCGCTAGTTACCACTCCGCCCGGAGAATTGATATAAAAATAGATATCTTTATCCGGGTCTTGAGCTTCTAGAAAAAGGAGCTGAGCTACTATAGAAGATGATACTTGATCATTTACTTCACCGCTAAGCATAATTATTCTATCTTTTAGCAGTCTTGAGTAGATGTCATAACTTCTCTCGCCCCTGCCGGTCTGCTCTATAACATATGGTATAACATAACTCATTTTCAGCCTTTATTTGATATGTAATTAATCTTCAAGACCCAAAAGTTTTGAGAATAGTTTGTCTTCTATGATTCCCATTTTGATAGCAGGAAGAAGATTGTTTTTGCTGTAGTATTCCATTACTTTTTGTGGATCTTGTCCTGACATTATAGCTTCATAATAGATAGCTTGAGAAACTTCTTGGTCGTTTGCGCTGATCTTTTCTGCACGCGCAAGGGCATCTACTATAAATGTGGCTTTTACACTCATTTTAGCTTCATCTCTTACTTCATCTCTAAGGGCATCAACTTTTTCAGGGTTGTTTTTGTAGCTTTCAAGTTCTTCGGCGCTCATAGTGCCCGCTTTTTGGTTGATCTTTACATCTACTTCTTGCTCTACTATGTTATTTGGCAATGCAAAGTCATATTTGGCTACCAAAGCATCCACCAATTGAGGTTTTAACTCGCTATTATAAAGTTTTGAGATCTCTTCTCTTTGAAGCTGCTCTTTGATTCTCTCTTTTAGCATATCTACATTTGCACCTTCTACTCCATGAAGAAGTTTGGCTGCTAATTCATCATCAAGTGTTGGCGTAGCTTTTACTTGAATTTCATTCAATGTAACTTCAAAATCAGCCTCTTTGCCTGCTAGGTTTGCTGCGCCGTATTCTGCAGGAAATGTTACTTTGATAGTTTTAGTCTCATTCGGTTTCATACCGATCATTTGATCTTCAAAGCCAGGAATAAATTGTCCTGAGCCGATCTTAAGAGAGAAATTCTCTGCTTTGCCGCCTTCAAAAGGCACACCGTCAACGCTGCCCACGAAATCGATCACTGCCATATCATCTTTTTTAAGAGCTCTTGCTCTTTTGATCTTTTCGTATGGAGCTTGAGCAGCCACTAGCCCGTCCAATCTCTCATTGACCAGCGCTTCGCTGATCTCAGGTTTTTCAAATTTTGGAGCGATGCTCGCATAATCACCAAGATCAATAGCAGGTCTCAAAGAAACTTCTACTTCAACATCGATACCTTTATCATTTTTCTCATATTTTTTGAAAAACGGTTGGCCTATAACGTCATTTGGATTTAATTTTGCCTCTTTGCTGCCTTGGTCCAAAAGAGCTTTAACTGCTTCTGCTTCAGCATCGTGAGCCAATTTATCGCCATGCAATTTTTTTACTACATGTGCTGGCACTTTACCCTTACGAAAACCGTCTACTTTCATGCTTTTGCCTGCTTGTGCTGCAAGAGTTTCAATATTTTTATCTATATCCGCTTTTAAGATCGTTGCGCTCATAGATACATTTGCGTCGTCTATTTTGTTTATTGTTACTTTCACTTTTTTCCTTTTGGGGTTTGGGGTATTTAATTATAGTAATTGCGTGATTTTAGCCAAAAGATGGTTAAAAAATAATTGTTATCTATTTTATTGTGCTTTTATCATAGGGAGTTTCTTGCTATGTTATGCTAATATTCCTAAAGAAAAATGATATAAATCATAAAAATATATATCCTATAAGCCAAGGCATGCTAATGAAAAAAGCTATATTGCTTCTCAACATGGGAGGGCCAAATAACCTAGATGAAGTCGAAGTATTTCTATACAATATGTTTAACGACCGCCGCATCATTTCTGCCCCCAAGCCAATCAGATGGCTTATATCCAAACTTATCATTAGCAAGCGGTTGAATGAAGCAAAACATAACTATGCCAAACTAGGAGGAAAATCTCCGCTTATCAAATATACCGATGAGCTTGTAGAAGCTTTGTCAAAAAGGGTGGATGCAAATGTTTATGCTGTTATGCGATACACACCTCCATTCGCTTTGGATGTGCTGCAAAAATTAAAGAACACTGATGAGATTTATGCCATACCGCTCTATCCTCAGCATTCAAGCACTACTACGCTATCCAGTCTTGATGACCTCTACAGAGCATCGAACAAACTAGGGCTAACCGATAGAATAAAAACTGTATCTAGTTACCATAGCCATCCTCTTTACATCAAATCAATAGTCGAGAGAATAAAAGAGGCTCTTAATAATAACGATGCAAAAGAATTTGAGCTGCTGTTTTCTGCCCACGGATTGCCCAAAAAGATAGTCGATAGAGGAGACCTGTATCAGCAGCATATTAGATATACACTGTTTCATGTGAGAAAATTACTACTAAAAGACGGCATTGAATTTGTCGCGTCACACTTAGCTTATCAATCTCGCCTTGGTCCGGTGGAATGGCTGCGGCCATATATGGATGACAAGCTCTATGAGTTTAACGGTAAAAAAGTCATAGTATTTCCGATAGCATTTACGCTCGATAACTCTGAGACAGAATTTGAGCTGGATATCGAGTACCGTGAACTTGCTCATAAAATAGGCATAATCGACTATCGCGTGGCTAAAGCACCTAACAGCCATCCTGATTTTGTAGCATGCCTGGCAGATTTATATAAAGAGATGCAAGAGTAAAAACACTTATAACTTTTAAAATTAGATAATCTATTCCCGAATATATTAACAGTTTATTTTATGATAACAATAAATAAATCAAATATTAAAATTATTTTTCTTTATTTATAGACGATATTATTAGGTATATTTTTTAAATTTATAAAAATTATGAAAAGTTAACGAATAGTAAATAACTTTTTAAGTAAATATAACTTAATATACGTTATCTATAAAAAAATATAACGTTTTGATGTTATGGAACAGTTTTTGTATGATGATTTTCGTTATGCAAAAATATATATAAAGGAAGGATAGACCTATGAAGATAATTTCAAACCTACTGTTTGCCTCCATGATGTTGTTCTCGGCTTCATGGTCGCAAACCATCACTGTCGCAGCTGCTGCCAATCTAAAATATGCAGTCAATGACATAGCCAAAGAGTTTACAAAAAATACAAATATCAAAGTTAAGATCATCACAGGAGCTTCAGGCAAGCTAACTCAGCAAATTATGAGCGGGGCTCCGTTTGATGCATTTTTATCAGCTGACGTAGAATATCCTGCAAAACTCGCTGGGGCAGGATACACCACTACGCCGTCACAAGTATATGCTTATGGTTCATTAGTACTTTGGAGTGACACGGGAATCGATCTATCCAAAGGCGTAGCGATAGTAACTGACCCATCGGTAAAAAAGATTGCGATCGCCAATCCAAAAACAGCACCTTACGGTATAGAAGCTGTAAATACGATGAATTATTATAAAGTAGCGCCAAAAGCACAGCCAAAAATTGTAGTCGCTGAGTCTATATCTCAGGTGGGCAGTTATGTAACTACAAAAGCGGTTGATGTAGGCTTCATAGCAAAATCTATCGTCCTTAGTCCTGAAATGAAAAATGTAGGTAAATGGGTAGAAGTAGATCCGAATGCATACAATACTATAGACCAAGCGATGGTTGGACTCAAAAACGGCACACCGGAAAATCAGATCGCTGCTAAGAAATTTTTGCGCTTTATGTCTTCGCCAAAAGCAGTTGCAATTTTAAAAGCCAATGGATACGGCTTGCCAAAACAATAAAATCTGCCAAATAAGGCAACATTGACATTGTATGAACACAACCGGGCAGATGAGATTATTCTCTTCGCATAAAATAAACAAGGATCGCAAATGAGCAAAATAAGTATTGCCGCAGCACTTTTAATGAGCATATCTGCGGCACAAGCAGCTGATGATTTGGCAAGTGCGCTTAGCGAAGGCAAATGGGAAAAGCGCATAAGAATGCAGTACTTTTATACAGACTGGGATGACAATAGCGCAACCGGCAAAAACGGAGATGATGCCAAAGGCTTTGCTGCAGGAGGAAGCCTGATCTATAAAACTGCACCGTTATATGGTTTTAGTGCCGCGCTTGGAGCATATACCACGCTCAATCCCGGACATTGGACCGATGCCGGGGACGGCGCTACTGCTACAACGAGTTTGGACCTGTTCAAAAGAGCAGGGAGTCAAAAGTTTTACGGACAAGGATTTGGAGTGCTTGCTCAATCGTATTTGGAGTATGATTTTGCAAGAACCAAGATAAAAGGCGGTAGATTTTTGATGACAAACCCATGGATTATGCCAAACGATACCAAAATGATACCTATTGCCGTAGAGGGTGCGCAAATAATATCCAATGATATACCAAATACTACTATTCAAATGGATTATGCCAACAAATTCAAAGAGAGAGGCGAAACATATTTTGGCAATATGGCAGACGGCCTAGATGTTCCAAATGCTATCAGGCTCAAATATAACACACACTATAATACTGGAGATGAAGCAAACAGCCAAGCGCCTGATGTGTTGATAGCAGGAGTAACAAACAGGTCTATTGATGGATTTGAGCTCAAAGTATGGGGGATGCATTGGGATGATCTAGTTGAACAGGTGATGTTGGAAGCAGACTATGCTGTTGAAGCGGGGGATTTCATTTTAGGATTTGGAGGTAGATACATCCAGCAATTTGACCAAGGTGCAGGAGAGCTTATCAAGCCTGTAAATAATGGAGACAATGACAATAGCATAGATAGCTCCCTTTGGGCTTTGCGGGCAACTGCCAATTACGGTGCAGCCAAAGTATTGGTTTCTGCATCCCAAACCAGCGAGGACGGAGATATGATATCACCTTGGCGCGGATTTTCTACTGGAGGATATACACGAAGTAAAACCGTCACGGATTGGAATGCCAACACCAAGTCATTCAAAATATTGGGCGAATATGATTTTGATGAATACATTTCGGGCCTGAGCACGATATTAAGCTATTCGCATTATGATAGGGATCCTAGCAAAAAACCATACTCCAAGGCCACCAATCGCGGATTTGCCAACGGCGACACAAATCAATGGAACCTTGATATAATCCAAAAACTTTCGGGCAACTTCAAAGACATAGAATTAAAAGCTAGATTCATGGACCAGGACAACAAACCAACCGCGTTATATCCATTGCAAACCTCTAACCGTGAAATGCGACTAGAAGCCAATTATAGATTTTAAAGAAAATACAGTGAATAAATTAAAAGGGCAAATACTCACAATCCAATCTACACAGCATCTCTCTCTTCTCGAGATAGGCATAGAGGATGACATACTACATCTTCTTTTGCTTGAAAAACCTATCGAGAGTGTCTGCTCGGATGTGGTCTTGGTATTTAAAGAAAGCGAAGTGATGCTCTCAAAAGAACCCTTGATTTCAACTGCCAATACCTGCAAAGCCCGCATACACAAAATAGAATACGGAGAGATCCTAACTTATGTAACGTTGCTTTATAAAGATGAACAGATTGCGGCTCTCATACCTACTGCTTCTTTTGAGCCGCTTAATTGCAAATTAAACGAAGAGGTTTATTGGATCATAAATCCAAGCGAAATTTCACTCCGAAGGGAACACCGTGGAAAATGAATTTCTGCAAACCATGGCGCTGACGTTTAAATTGGCCACGCTTACTACGCTTATTCTTTTGTTTATAAGCATTCCATTGGCGGCTTTTTTGGTCTTTTCCAAAACAAGGCTTAAAAGCATAGCAGAGACGATTGTTTCCATGCCTCTTGTGCTTCCTCCTTCTGTACTTGGTTTTTATCTCCTTTTAGCATTCAGTCCGGCATCATTTATCGGCGAATTCTTGACAAACCACGGCATACGGCTGGCTTTTAGTTTTGAAGGGTTAGTGATCGGCTCAATACTTTTTAGCCTTCCTTTTATGGTGCATCCCATCCAATCTGCGCTTTCGCAAGTACCGCGGTCTATTTTTGAAGCAGCATACACCCTTGGCAAATCAAAGCTCTCCACCATGGTGTATGTCATTCTTCCTATTATTCGTCACGGGCTTATTTCTGGGATAGTTCTTGCATTTGCACACACAGTTGGAGAATTTGGGGTAATCTTGATGATCGGAGGGAATATCCCTGATGAAACACGTGTCGCATCGATTGCGATCTATGACGAGGTTGAATCACTCAATTATGCCATGGCGCACCAATACGCCCTAACCCTCTTTGTGGTCACCTTTGCAATACTGCTACTTGTCTATACGCTAAATAAAAAATCTCTTGAGGGGCTTAAATGATCATAGTCAATGCAACAAAACAGCTCGATACCAGTGATGGGATCATTCAAGCAAACTTTGAACTGACAGTAAAAAGCGGCGAATTTCTCACTCTTTTTGGCCCTTCGGGTGCGGGAAAAACGACACTTATGCGCCTCATAGCAGGACTAGATACTCCTGATAGCGGTTATATTGAAGTGGACGGCGAAATATGGTTTGACGGCAAACGCAGCATCAATATTCCTCCGCAAAAACGAAGTGTCGGGTTTGTTTTTCAAGATTATGCTCTTTTCCCCACAATGAGTGTACGTCAAAATCTCCTCTTTGCTGCCCAAAATGATACACAACGCACACATGTGGATACACTTCTTGAGATGACAGAGCTTGCTGCTTTTAGCGAACGTCTTCCGGCTACTCTTTCAGGAGGACAAAAACAACGAGTTGCTTTAGCTAGGGCTTTGGTGCGCCATCCAAAGATCCTGCTTCTTGATGAACCTCTCTCAGCGCTTGATCCCTCAATGCGCCAAAAACTTCAAGATGAACTCTCTATGATACATGATCGTTTGGGAGTAACGACACTGCTTGTAAGCCATGATATCGCTGAAACCGTTAAGCTCTCAGACCGCCTGGCTGCTATAGAAATGGGCCGCATAAAAAATATATGCTCTCCAATGGAATTTTTCACAACCCATACTTTTAGCGGCAAACTCCAGCTTATAGGAGAGGTGCTCAAGATAGAAGAGGAATCGCCGATCATTATAGCCACGCTCTTGGTCGGCTCATCTATTGTGAAAACCATTATTGGGCGCGATGAAGGAGAGAAGCTTCGCGTCGGCGGACATGCCCTGATCTCTGTTAAAGCATTCAATCCTATCGTCGTTCCTTTAAACGAGAATCAACTATCAAGCTCTATCGAAAGGCATAATAATGATTTTTAATGAACAAAATATCTCACCATTTAGCGCTTGCGGCACAAAACCGTTTCAACCTGCTTCTGAAATATCACACATTTCGGAAGCAAAAATAGACTTTGTTTACCCTCCGGTACCGTTTCCGACCAATGCTCTTTACAAGCAATGGGGCGAAGCAAATATCAGAAATATGGTGCACCACCATCATCATCTGCTGCGTAAAAGCACTATAGGTGACCTCTTTCCTTCTGATGATGTTGCCTTTATCTTTGCTACAGAAAAAACTGCCGATTTTTTCGTAGAAGCATTAGGCGGCGATAGGGTATACACGCCAGTACATGGACATCCTGCTTTGCGCAAACGGCACTTGCCTTTTACTATTGACGAACAAGGGCGCAAAATATGGCTTATGATGTACAAAAAAACGATCAATGATCTACAAATGCCAGCTCAACACATAGAAGAGTTTTGGAATTGGATAGAGCCGCTATCGATGCGAATGATCAATCGCCGTACCACAATGATGCCGATCGAACGCTATCCGTATGCATCTATCTGGGGAAAAGAATGATTTTTTTAAACCCTACCGTTATATTGAAAAAGATATACCGTGACGACTCGCTATCAAGAAATATCAAATCATTTATAGCATCTTTGGCTATCTATGCAATACTGGCGGCATCCATACTATACTTGAGCTCTACTCATGCAATACCTCTGCCGAAATCTGAAACAAAAATCTCTATCTCGCTAACCGAATTTGCGCCTAATGCCGGAGATATGCACCATGAAGTGCAAATGCAAAAAAATATTGCAACACAGTCGACACAACCGCTACCGCGCAATAAGCCTTTAAAACCGATCAAGAAAACGACCCCTCAGAAGATGCCGTTAAAATCCCCAATGGCATCTTCTGAGGGGCCTGCCCCTCTAAACCCGCCTGTTGCCGCGCCTTCGACTCCACATTCTACCCTCTCCCCTCATTTGAATGTTTCTTCTGAAATAAAAAACGAATTGCACAGAAATCCCCATTCTAGCAATGAGGTCGGCGGCGCGACACTGGGCCAAATCAGGGCAATGATCGAAAATGCTATTACTTATCCTGCTATAGCCCGTAAATTGAAACTCGAAGGAGTGGTCTTGGTTTTTTTTATACTAAAACACGACGGCACCGTTGAAACCGTCAAAATTCAATCAACTAGCGGCAGCAATATTTTAGATCAAAAAGCGATGCAAACGATTCTCAGCCTCAGCGGTCAATACCCGGCACTCGGAAAGACCTTTGAATTGAGTATCCCGATCGCATTCTCATTAAAAAAATCATAAGGAACAACATGAATATAACATTACGCATTATGCTTGCGGCATTCTTGCTGTGTTTAACGCTTGATGCCAAAACTATCATTGACACAGAGGGCAAAAAGATCATATTGCCGGACAATATAAATAGAGTTTTTGGCGCATCTCCGCCGACAAACTACCTGATCTACGCTCTAAATCCTGACAAAATGATAGGCTTAAATTTTAAGGCCAAAAATGCTCAAAATGGGGCTGACGCTCAATTATTGGATAAAAAATTTCTCTCATTGCCTGTTATTGGCTCGTTTCACGGCGGAGGGCAGGGCATCAACCTGGAAACTCTCATGAAACACAAACCAGAGCTTATATTGGTATGGCAAGACGACATGATGGTACAGTCCATCAAAAAAGAGCTAAAAAAGATAAATACTCCTGCTTTGATGATCCCCTTTCGTGAAGTTACAGACATGCCTTTAGCATTCAGGATTGCCGGAGATGCTATAGGAGAGAGCAAAAGAGGCGAAACGCTGGCAAAATATTCACAAAATATAATTAATGAGGTCAAAGCAAATGTTTCAAAAACAAAACCTACACGCTACTACTACGCGGAAGGATTGGATGGACTATCTACCGAATGCGACCAGTCATTCCATGTCGAAGCGATAAACTTTGCGGGCGGGGTCAACGTGCACAAATGCCGCCAAAAAGAGCTTTTGGGACTTGAAAAGATCTCTTTTGAAACTCTGCTGCGATACAACCCTGATGTTATTTTTGTACAAACCGCTGTGGTTTATAATGATTTAAAAGACGATCCTATGTGGAAAAACCTAAAAGCCGTCAAAAACGGCCGTATCTATTTAGTTCCGGTGCAGCCATTTAACTGGATAGATCGTCCGCCGTCATTTATGAGAGTGCTTGGCATACAATGGCTTGCTAATAAACTGCATCCGCAAACATACAAAATAGACATAAACAAACGTACAAAAGAGTTTTATGACCTCTTTTTGCATGTCAAATTGACAGACCAGCAAACCAAAAATTTACTAGGAGTTAAATAATGAAATTTTTTATACCAATGATGTCTATCGCTGCTTCTACAATGCTCTTTGCCAACACTGTTGAGCTTGGAGAAATCGCTGTAGTCGATTCGTTTAGTACAGGAGGCCAATTTATCGGCGATTCCAATATGACAGAGAGTAAACAAACATTTACGCCTAAAAGCATAGAGACACTAGGTACGCAAGCAAATATGAACCCTTATACTGTTATACAGTACTCGCCGTCTGTTAACTTCACCCCTGTCGACCAGGCAGGATCGAACGAGCCGTCGTATCATGACCCTATTCGAATACGGGGCAAATCACAATCAGGGCCGGGCGGTGTATTTATGATAGACGGCATGCCGATCTCCAGCAACCCGGGAGGCGGCAAAGAGATGGTAGACATGGAAAACGTCGCCTCAATAGACCTGTTTAAAGGATATATACCTACAAATAAAAACCTTGGCTTTTCCAGTTTGATCGGCAAGGTGGATATCAATCTTTTGGCTCCTAGTCAAACTTTTGACGTTACGTTTTCTCAAGGTTTTGGAAGCGACAGTTTCAAGCGTACCTTTGCGCGTTTAGACTCAGGCAAGATAGGTGACATGAGCGCGTTTGGTTCATTCTCTTATCTGGCAAATGATAAAAATAAAGGCGAGGGGGATTTGGAGCGAATGAACGGAATGTTGGGCCTGGATTATAAGCCTAACGATAAATTTAATGCTCAGCTTTTTGCTATTTACAATTCCGATGACCACCACAACTATTATAACCTCTCATATGACGAAGCAAAAGATCTAGATACATATTTCAAAAAAGATTTTGCAACGATTCATCCGACCGCAGACAATGACGTAAATTATTTTGACTGGAATAAACAAAGCTTTGACACAACAACGTTAATGGGTAAAGTAGAATACAAACCGACATCAAGCGATACAATTACTCTAAAACCTTACTACAAAAACGACGAAGGCGACTACTGGTTTTCAAAATTTGATAAAGATGAAACAAAAAAACGTGTAATGAATTGGCGCATAGACCACGATCTTTACGGCACAACGTTAGAGTATGATCATGCTTTTTCAGAGGCACTTAAATCCAAGATCGGATATTGGTATCACAAACAATTACCTCCCGGGCCTCCAAGCGATCAGGTAAAATATAAAGTAGTAGGCGGGCAGCTGGTCTATGACGGCTATGCTATTTTAGCAGACAATGATTATCATATTCTGCAAGCCCCTTTTGCCCAATTGAGCGGAAAAATAGGCAATTTCAATTATGCGGCCGGATTGCAGTATCAATCGTTTAGACTAGGTTCTCTTCAAAGCCATACGAACGGCAACCAAACAGGAGCAGCAAATCCTGATTATGATGCTGCTATCGCCACAACCTCTGTAGATCCTTGGGCAAGCGTTGATGCAAAAACATTTCATACATTTATCCCGTCGCTTTATCTTGGATATGAATTTGATCCGGTAACCACTGGATATATTGACTATTCGCGTACATACGGGTTTGACGTGAATCTTTTCCCGACCTACGTATCGGGCCGTAAAACGTTTGTGGATCAAAGTGTCACTTTGCAGCAATTGTGGGATACCCTTGACCTTGAACTCTCAGACAATATAGACGTTGGTATCAAAACAAAAGTAGGGGATATCACGATTAATCCGAATCTTTTTGTCTCATTCGTCAAAAACAAACAGGCAAATATTTTTGATCCTGATTTAAAAGTGAACTATCCGGCCAATATAGGCGATGCTCTTGGGTACGGGGCTGAAATATCCGCATACGGCGAAATCGCCGATGATTTAGATTTCTTGGTAGGTTTATCTTATAATAGATTTAATTTCACGCAAGATTTTACGGGTCCGGGATCCACGCTAGTTGAAACGGATGGCAATCAGCTTCCTGATGCTCCTAGATACTTGGCAAAAGCAGCAGTCTCTTACCATATAGGAGACTGGACACTTACTCCAAGCATACGTTACAGTTCCAGCAGATGGGGAGATGTCGCAAATACTCAAAAAATAGACGGTTACACATTGGTGGATTTTGATATTTCATACTATATGGATAATTTCATAGGTTCCAAAGATGCGATATTCAGACTTACCGCAACCAACCTTACAAACCAAGAATACATCGCAACCATCAATGCTGCTGATAATTTCTTGGCAGCATACGGAACAGCAAGCACATACCAAACAGGTGCTCCACTCGGCGTGTACGGCAGTATTAATCTGAGATTTTAAGGGACAAGATGACTCAAATGAAAACAATCGCCTTGCTCTCTGCCTCAATGACGGTATTAATAATGATTGCATTAGTCTCTATTCTTTTAGGGCAGTATCCGATCGATTTTGTCACCTTAATGGGATATATCGATTTTAAACTTTTCGGCGGCAGTGTAAATGATACATATGCGCTGCTGGACAATATCATTTTACAAATACGCCTTCCGCGCATTTTGTTAGCAATTCTTATTGGCGCATCATTGGCATCAAGCGGAGCGGCATTTCAAGCAATGTTTGTAAACCCTTTGGTCTCTCCCGGGATTTTAGGAGTTTTAGCAGGTGCAGCATTTGGTGCAGCGCTTGGGATGCTTATCAGTGAGCAATGGTATATCGTTCAAATATTGGCATTTATATTCGGTTTTATTGCCGTGGGTTTGGCCGTTCTAATAGGTTCCATGGTTACCAATTCCCGCTCAACCATCATGCTGGTCCTTGGCGGTGTTATAAGCGGCTCGCTGTTTACTGCGCTGCTCTCAGTTGTAAAATACGTAGCCGATCCTTACAGCACCCTCCCTGCGATCGTTTACTGGCTCATGGGGAGCCTTACCATGGCTGATCTGCACGGAGTGCTGCTGGTTTCTATCCCTATGCTGCTTGGTATATTTGGAATGATCATGATGGGTAAATATTTTGATATTCTTAGCCTGGGAGACGAGGAGGCAAAAGCATTGGGGATCAATGTTGTTATGGTAAGAGCCATAGCGATCATCTTAGCTACACTTACAAGCTCACTGTCTGTAGTAATGGCAGGAATGATAGGGTGGGTAGGGCTCATTATTCCCCATATCATCCGCATGGCAGTCGGGCCGTCGCATAGATTGCTGATGCCGCTGTCGGCTATTGTCGGGGCGATATTTTTGCTATTAGCCGACTCTGTATCCCGTCTGGCATTTAGCGTCGAAATTCCTCTAGGCATAATTACATCACTTATAGGAATACCTATTTTTATCATTGTACTTAAAAATGCGAGGGCAGCATGGAACTAAATCCTATTATAACAGTCAATGGCCTGCATTTTTCTTACCATAAAAATACGGTACTAGACGGCATTGATTTTTCACTTCACCGAGGAGAGGTGGTAAGCCTCCTTGGCCCAAATGGGTGCGGAAAAAGTACGCTTATCAGATTGATACTCAAACTTATACATGCAAAGCATGGTGAGATATTGATCAATGGTAAGATGATCAATGATTATTCACATAGAGAAATAGCCCGTCATATAGCCTATATCCCGCAATATCACAATGTTCCTTTCAATTACACGGTGCTTGAGATGGTAATGATGGGAAGAGTTTCCAAGCTCGGATTTTTTGCTTCTCCGTCAAAACATGACCGCGAGATCGCTTATGAGGCGCTCACAAAGATCGGCATCGATAATCTTCACAGCAGGCCTTTTGGGCAACTAAGCGGGGGCCAAAAACAGATGGTTCTTATTGCTCGTGCATTGACGCAGGAGGTTAATACTTTTATCATGGATGAGCCGGTCTCAGGTCTGGATTACGGCAACCAGATCCGTTTGCTTGAGCTTATTTTGGAACTGGGCAGTCATGGATATACATTCCTTAAAACCACACATTATCCCGATCATGCCCTGCTAGTTTCCAGCCGTGTTGTCGTAATGAACAAAGGGAAAATAATCGCTGACGGAAAGCCAAACGAAGTGATCACATCAGAGATGATCAATAAAGTATACGGGATTGGCGCAGATCTTGTTTCTCACGATAACCGCACATACTGCTTTCCAGTTTTTAACAAAGGGGTTTTATGAAAATAGTTTTGTTTTTAATGATGCTGATTTTTAGTTTTGCCAATGCAAAAACGATCACTGATGGCTACGGAAGAGTCGTCACGATACCGGATAAAGTGACCAAGATCTATGCTGCATCTCCTCCGCTTACGATGAGTCTCGTTGCTTTTGACCCGACTCTTGTTGCAGCGCTTAATTCTCCGTTTAAACCCGATCAAAAACCTTATGTCGGCACCGCAGCATCCAAGCCGGTTGCTGGAGGTTTTTTTGGGCAAGGCAATACGCCCAATTATGAAGTGTTGGCGGCAGCCAAACCCGACGTAATTCTCATGTGGCAGAAAGCGCCTGGCTCAGAAGATCAGCTTAAAAAATTTATGGCACTTAATATTCCTGTATTGATGATACACAATGAGTCTATCGATGACCTGGCCAGCCAATTTGAGCTTTTAGGAAAAATCACCGGCAATACCAAACGTGCGCATGAGCTTATCACTTACACAAAAGAGACATTGGGGCTCGTAAGGTCCCTTCAGGGCAAAATAAATACCCGCAAAAAAATTCGTTACTATTTTGCAGAAGGAGTTGATGGAATGTCAAGCGAATGCGAAGGCTCATTTCATTTAGAGCCTTTCAAATATGCCGGTGCTAAAAATGCTCTAAACTGCCGTATGAGCTCAAACTACGGAATGGAAAAAATGTCGCTTGAAACAGTGATATTGGCTGATCCGGATGTAATAATCGCTATGGAAAGCGCATTTGCCTCATCTATCAAAGCAGATCCAAAGTGGCGAACGCTTCGTGCCGTAAAATCAGGTCATATACTTAGCGTCCCCAATCTGCCGTTTAATTATATAACCCGTCCTCCATCATTTATGAGGCTTTTGGGAATACGTTGGTTGATACATTCGTTTTATCCGGATGTTCTCCAAGGCTCATTGGATGATGAGACAAAACGATTCCAAAAACTCTTTTTTCCAAAGTTTAAACCATAGGCAAAAGAGTTTATCATGCCTATCGATATATTAAAAATAGTATAACGATAGACAAAACATTAAAAAATAAGGAGTAAAAATGAACAAACACACACAATCCAATAGTTGCCAAAATGGTCGTATCAACTCATTTACACAGTTGAGCCAAATGGAACAACAACCCAACAAAGTCCGTTTCGGCGCTGAAGATATCCGTATAGTAGACTCGATGATCGATATTATCTTCCCCCCTGTCCCCTTTCCCTCCAATAAAATTTTTAAAACGATGGGCGAAGAAAAAATTCGTGAAATGGTATGGCATCATCACCGCCTGCTGTTAAAAACAAAAGTCGGTGACTTGTTTCCAAAAAATGGAGATGCTTTCAAAATGGCTGTTGATAAAAGTGCCGACTTATTTGTAGAAGCACTCGGAGGAGATCCGATATTTACCGAACAGCACGGAGGGTTTCATCTAAGAATGAGACATTTCAAAGTTCCGATCGATGAAAGCGACCGTGAGATTTGGCTTGCTATGTATAAAAAAACACTAAAAGAAATTGATTTTCCAAAAGAACACCTGGAAGAATTTTGGAATTGGATCGAAGCTCTTTCTATTCGTATGATAAACAGACGCACCACTATGGAAGCTGTCAAGCGGCATCATTGGAGCAAAGTCAGAAATGAACTCATTGGAGACAAGAAATGAAACGGTCATGGACACTACCGTTATATGCATCACTGATGTTGTTATCCACTTATGCTTCGGCAGAAGAAAATTATATACTTGATACAGCATTAATTGAGGATGAAGTAATTAGTGAAGATTCGACTATTGGTTCTAAAAGCGTAACTACTTCTTCAGATATCAAAATTTTTGACAGCGCTGAGCTTATCAATCCCTATAAAGCAATTTCGCTTGAACCAGGTGTCGATATACGGTTCAATGATCCATTTGGTATGAATATTACGCATAAAATTCGCGGAAAATCAAATCGGAATATCGGCGAAACATTAGAAGGATTACCGCTTAAAGGGATTGGTCCAGGAGGAGGATTGTCTACGATGGTCGATATCGAAAATATTGATTATATAACTGTTGAAAAAGGAGCCATCAAAGCTGATAGTGGCTTTGGATACGGCAGTGATGACGGTATGGTAGATATGCACATGAAGCATCCTGCAGATAAGATGGGAACTGCCATTAAACAATCTATAGGAAGCGACAGCTTCTCTAAAACCTATATGCGTGTTGACAGCGGAGACATATCCGATACGGCTAAATTTTTTATCTCCGGCTCAACAACCAATGCCGACAAATGGAAAGGCGAGGGCGAGGGAGTAAATCGCAAAAATCTCGAATTCGGTGTTTCAGGTACATCCAAACAACACGTGAAATGGGAACTATATGGAATATATAATGACCAAAAACAACATAATTATAAAGGCTTGACCTATGCTCAAAGCAAAGATCTGTCGAACTATAGAGATTTAGATTATCAAACGACTGATCCGTCAAAATCTGATTATTACGACTATAACAAACAAGACTTTCAAACTTATGCGATTTTAGGCAAACTAGAAATTCCTCTAACATCTAAAGATACTATCTTATTGCGTCCATATTTTCTGAATGATAAAGGATACAGCTATTCTACGAGCGGAACTAACGTCATGGATTGGCTGGTTGACCACGATACATATGGAAATGTTGCAGAATACATCCGCGTTATTGATGATGGAAAGTTCAAGATAGGATACTGGTATCAAGAAGATGAACCGCCTGGACCGCCAACCAGCAGAAAAGTCCGAAAAGCAGGCAGCCTTGATTTTATCAAGTGGGAACGGATCATCGGTGTTGCAAAAAACCATACTTTTAGTGCCCCTTATCTAACGATCGAAAAAGCATTTGGAAACACATTTGTAGAAGCAGGGCTAAAATATCTGTGGCAGACATCTCCGACTCTGTCCAGTTATAGCACGAATGGAATAAACGATACGAGCTACGAAGAAGCTCTTTCTATGGTCACGGCAAAAGATTTTACATTACACTCTAACCGATATGAAATCTTTTTGCCAAGTATCGGAGCAACACACTATATTAATGATTCTTCATCCATCAAAGCAAGCTATGGCCGTAACTATAATGTTCCTAACTATAGTTTTGGCGGTAATATGATCAACTATTTCAATGGCCCGGTTGTCAACAAAAATGAAGCCACACTCCAAAAAATGTGGGACGACCTCAAGCCCGAAGAATCGGATAATTTTGATATCGGCTATAGTTACAAAACAGAAAAATGGGGATTTAATTCGACACTCTTTTACTCTTTTGTTAAAAATGTCGGGGGAGTATTCTATGATCCTATACTCAATTACAACTACCAGCAAAATACAGCCGAAGCCGAATCATATGGTTTAGAAATTGGCGCTAATTATAAAATTTCTTCTAATTTTACCATTAATGCTGCCGCAACTTATAATCGTTATGCATTTACGACAGATATTCAATCGGCTTCAAGTGCATACATACAGGCCAAAGGACATCAACATCCCGACGTACCGAAATTTTTTGGGAATATCTCGGCCGAATACGATCTCAATGGATATAAAATAGCTCCGATTTTAAGATACGTAGGCAAGCGCTATGTCGATACACTGGGTCAATACAGTGTTAATCCTTATTATCTCGTAGACCTGTCTATCAATAAAGAGATCGCTTTGGATAATGGACATTCATTGGATTTGTCTTTGTCTGCAACCAATCTAATGGATAAAAAATATATTTCTACTTTTTCGGCATCGGAGATCAATATCGTTCCTGAAACAACCTATACCGTCGGTTCCCCAAGGGCTGTATTTGCATCGGTACAATATAGGTTTTAAGAATGCATAGACTCACAACTAACTTCATGATCTCTGTTTCTCTGCTTTGCGGCTTTGCCCTAGCTGATAATAAAGAAGCATGCACAAAGAAAGTTCCGGATTTTGCTAAAATTGAAGTTTGCATTCCTCAAAAGATAGATAAGATCATTATTACTTGCTATGGTGGCGCTTCACAAGAAATAGCACTATTTATGAGTGCCGATAAAATTGTTGCTCATCCTGACACAAAACAGTTCAGACAGCTTTCAAGAGTTTATCCCTATATCAAAAACATACCAAGTGTGGGCACTTTCAATGATGTTAACCTCGAAACTCTGCTCAAACTTCATCCTACGATCGTATTTGCCGGAATTACATCATTGCCAATGAATGAACGGATCCGATCTGCCGGAATTCCTATTTATACTCTAGGTATCGGGAAACACTCTATACCGACACTGCTGCAAGAGTTCGCCCACGTCGGCAAAATGCTACACAAAGAACAAAAAGCGGACGCATTGATCAGCTATTGGAGAGATACACTATCGATGATCGATCAGCGTCTTTCCAAAATCGATCCGGCTAAACGCAAAAAAGTTTTTTATACGAGCACAGCTGCAAAAATAGGCTCAGGGAGTCCTAAAAACTGGGGGGATGATTTTATCGAATCCGCAGGAGGAATGAACGTTGCTGCTGCAATTCCATTTCAAGGAGGCGTCAATGCGGAAGTGCTCAACATTTGGAACCCCGATGTCATCATTACCACGACAAATGGAAAAAACAATCTCAACGCTCAATGGATACGAAACGATCCCGCCTTATCACAACTCAAAGCCGTGCATGACAATAAAGTATTTGAAGCACCAATAGGAACTTTTTGGTGGGATCGTCCATCGCCTGAATCTATTTTGGGAATTATATGGCTGAGTAAAATTTTATATCCTGAAGCAATGCATGATATCGACTTAAAACAAGAAACAAAAGTATTTTATAAAAAATTTTACAACTACACTCTTTCGGACAAAGAATATGTAGAATTTTTTAATAAATACCAATGACAACGAGGGAGTAAGAACAATTGAAACAAATTCTTTATACTTCCAAACGAACACCAAAGATGCAAACAAAGGAACAAACAATGAAAAAAGAAACAAGTCCACAAAGTTTTGACCGTATAGTCCGTGAAGTTTTTGCCCCTATATATCCAGTAATAGCCGGGCAGATAATCGCAAAAAGCGGCATAGTATCAGGCAAGTGTTTGGATGTGGGATGCGGCACGGGAGCCCTTGGGCGCGCTATTGCCAAGATCACAGACCTAGATATCACGTTTTTTGACAGGTCCGAAGAGATGCTTGAACTTGCAAAAGGATATGCAAATGATGAGAATATTGCAAATAGATGTGATTTTCTCCAAGGAGATATACACTCCATCGGCCTGCCTAGCGGGAGCATGGATATTGTGATCAGCCGAGGCTCATCCCCGTTTTGGGATGATTGGCGCCAAGCATATTCTGAAATTATAAGAATATTAAAAAAAGGCGGCATGGCATACATTGGCGGAGGATTTGGCAATGCAGAGCTTAGAGAACAGATCACAAGAACAATGACCCAAAACAATCCTGATTGGCGCAAATCCTTTAAAGATAAAGTCGTCGCCGAACGCGAAGCCCTTCCGGATATTCTAAGATCGCTCAAGCCTAGCCATTTTGAAATAATCAACGATGACAGCGGCTTTTGGTCTGTAATAACCAAATGAGGATAAATTCATGAAAATAGGACTTTTTTGCCTTACGGAACATTTCGAAGGAACTGCACATGAAAGCATTATGGAGCAATTACGCCTAGTGATGCTAGCAGACAAACTCGGTTTTGACGAAGCATGGTTCGGTGAACACCATTTTAACGGCTTTAGCGTTATCCCCGATCCATCAATAATGATAGCTTATGCTTCAGTCAAAACAGATTATATTCGTTTAGGAACAGCCGGATTTCTCGCACCATTCTATCATCCGGTCAGGCTTGCCGAGAGTATTTCAATGCTTGATCATCTCTCAAATGGCCGAATAAACGCTGGATTTGCAAAAGGAGGGTTTGCTCCGGACACAAAACATTTTAACCGCGATCCTGACGATCTGCGTAATGCAATGTTTGAAATAGCCGAAGCTGTAGACGGGCTTTTGAATTCACAAAACAACTCGTTTAATGGAAAATATGCATCTTTCAAAAATGTAAATCTGCATCCAAAGCCATTACAAGGACATATCCCTTTTTATGTGGCCACATTCTCCAACCCAGATACGATCCATTTTGCCGCACAACGCGGTTATGGTTTATTGATGTCGCAAGGAGCTTCTATCGAAGAGTGCAAAGAAGCGCAAAAGCTATATCGCTCCATTGCCGGATTTGATCCGCAAATTGTACTCATGAGAATATTTTGTGTCGCAAAAAACTATAAAGACGCTTATGACATCGCCCGCCCTTCTATAGATCATTTTGTCAAATCAATGCGTGCCGCCTCTTCAGAGATCCCGCCTCCAAAATGGAACAGAGAAAAGTATGATGCGATACTTAATGAGCGCGAAGCGTTTTTTGACGGACAAAAGTTTTTTGACAATGCAATCATAGGAACGATATCACAATGCACAGAAGCTATTCAAACCATAAAGAGGGAGCTATCCAATATTCACCTTGCATTAAAACCATCATCAAATGATTTCGAACAAAATTACGATATGCTGGTGGAATTTAATACAAGAATTCGACCACACATTTAAAACAAGGAAAAATATGAACAAACACTTACTTATTCTTTCACTCGCTGCTTCAGCAGTGCTTGCCGATACATTTACGCTTGGGCAGATCAGTGTTCTTGATACCGCTCTTGAGGAAAGCCCGTTTGAACAAACTGTCACCTCGGAAGCAATAGCACAGCACGATTCTGAAACTATTTCAGATGCTTTAGACAATATAAGCGGCGTCAACCAAGATCTTCAAGGAGGGCGCGGCGAATCAACACTATCCATCAGAGGATTTGACGCTAGACGCATCGGGGTTTTTATAGATGGAATACCGGTCTATGTCCCATATGACGGCAATTTTGATTACGACCGCTTTCTAACAGGCGATATCGCTCAAATCGATGTAGCCAAGGGGTTCTCGTCTGTTGCATATGGAGCCAACACTATGGGGGGAGTTATCAATATTGTTTCAAAAAAACCGACAAAAGCATTGGAAGGAAGCATAAAAGCCGGAATGGTGCTTGATAGCGACGGTTCAATGTCTCGCCATGTTGAATCGATTAACATAGGAACCAGACAAGACCATATCTATGCGCAACTAAGCGGAGTATATAGCAACAGAGATCACTTTCGCTTAAGCGACGACTATAGCGCCACCGCTTCCCAACCCAAAGGCGACCGCCTCCGCTCCGAAGCCGAGGATTACAAGATAAGCTTTAAAACCGGCTATATAGCTGATGACGGAAGCGAGATAGCTGTCGGCTACGTCAACCAAAACGGAGAAAAACAGCAACCGCCGGTAACCGATAATACCTTTAGCAAACCAAAATATTGGGATTGGCCGTACTGGGACAAAGAGACCGTCTATCTCACAGGCCAAAAAAATCTAGACACAGGATACCTCAAAGCAGCTGCATACTATGACACATCCAAAAACTCTCTCTATGCGTATGATGATGCATCGTATTCTACCATGAACCTTAAATCGTCATTTAAAAGCAAATATGACGATTACAGTGCAGGAGCACGCGTTGAGTATGGAATTGAAATTGACAAACATCTTATCACTGCTGCTGCAAACTACAAAAAAGATTCTCACAAAGGGTACGATATCGACAAAACTACCGATATTTCAACCCTCACAGAACATTTTGTTGACGATACCGTATCGTTTGGCATAGAAGATGTATATACTATTTCTCCGAACTGGCAGCTACTAGGAGGGATAAGCTATGACCGCAAAGAATCCGACAAAGCATACGACAAAAATTCCGGAAAAGTTCCTTTGGTCCTAGGAGAGCAAGATGCCCTCAATCCGCAAGCGGCACTTATCTATTCCATTGACAATACCAGCAAAATGCGTGCCAGCATATCTCGCAAAACATATCTTCCGAGCATGAAAGACCGCTATAGCAGAAAACTCGGCACAGCATTGCCAAATCCTGATCTTGATGCCGAAATGGCAACACACTACGAACTTAGCTATCAAAAAAATATGGGGGCTTTTAGCGGACGTATCAATGGGTTTTTTGATAGGGTAGATGACGCGATCCAAGCTGTGGTCGTGACACCTGATGAGACACAAAACCAAAATGTAGGAAGCTTTGATCACCGCGGTGCAGAAGCAGAGCTGAGCTACAAAACCGACTGGCTGGAGATTGGAGGGAACTACACATACATCTCTGTCAAAAACCGTACCGATGCCGATATCAAAAGGATAGATATCCCCAAACATCAAATTTTTGCTTTTGCTCAGTATGAGTTCGGGGGCGGGATTTCTTTATACGGCAATATGAAATTCCGCAAAGGAGCATATGAACAAAAAGCCGATAGATCATACGTTATCAATCCGACTTTTACGACATTTGACATCAAGGCCATTTATCAGCCGACCCAAGCTGTCACTGCAGAGATCGGGGTCAAAAATCTTACAGACAAGCTCTATGCCTATGACCTTGGGTTTCCGATGGCAGGACGTGAGTTTTTCATCAACATAGGATATAATTTCTAATGCGTACGATCATTATATATATTATTTTATTTTGTCTTGGCTCTACAACATTATATGCAGCCAAACAGCCTCCATTGCGTGTTGCTGTTATAGGCGGTATGACTATGAGCGGCATGTGGCAAGAAGTTGCCAAAGCATTCGAAGAAGCTTACCATATTCCGGTAGAAGTAGTGGCTTCTGGGCCAAAATACGAACTTGACAAATATTGCCGAGCCCATCCGGTGGACTTGGTGACAATGCACTCGAGCGATACGATAGCAGATCTAGCAGGCGACGGGATAGTAGAAAATCTGACTCCATGGGCACGAAATTCCCAAATGATCGTGGCAGACCGCTCCAATCCTGCCGGTCTCGATGCCGATGATTCTTTGGAACATGCAATTCAAAAGATCGGCCACACAAATGCCCCTATGCTTATCCATGCCAGCAGCGGGACATTTGAAGTTTTTAGCGATATAAGCCATTCATATAATTTAAAATCCGATCATATCCATTTGATAACGACCAAACACGGTTTTTTAAATGATGTTGCCAGACTCAAAGGATATACGTTCTTTGGCACTATACCTTTTTTAATGCAAAAACAGCATCATCCAAATATGCGGGGTTTTATATTTGAAGATAAACTTCTTCGTCGTCCGTATCTTGCTGCAATAGGGACAAAAACAAACATAGGAGCAACACAGCATCAAAATGCGCAAAAACTGCTTCATTTCCTCACATCAAAAAAAGTACAGTATCTTATTAAAAACTTCCGGATCCAAAGTTTTGAGGACACGCCTGTATTTTTCCCGGTAAAACAATAGGAGGATTTGATCATGTTTTTAAAGCAGATAGATTTTGCCAGAATGTACAGAGAGCACAAGAGCGCTACTGACTTTAAAGGCAAAAACAGTGCCGATTGGGATGCCAAATCAAAAGATATGGCAGCATCTGTCGTCAATAGCCCATACGTAAACGACTTCATCTCCCGCATGGATATCAGAGGTGATGAAGTGGTGCTGGATATCGGTTGCGGGCCAGGAACACTTGCAGTACCGTTAGCCAAAAAAGTCAAACAAGTAATTGCGATAGATTTTTCCGAAAAAATGCTTGAAGAACTTGAAACTTACGCAGCACGTGAAGGGGTTGACAATATAATGACTTTTCACCTGGGCTGGGAGGATGATTGGAGCAGTCTACCAAAAGTAGATATAGCAGTGGCATCGCGCAGCATGGAAGTTGGGGACATAGATGCCGCTCTATCAAAAATGTCTGCCAGTGCGCGCAAAGCATGCTACTTGACCTACAAAGTAGGAGGAAGTTTCGTAGATATGAACATACTTGATTATATCGGTAAAAAAATAGTCACAAAACCGGATTTTTGGTATATTCCTATTTTACTTTATAAAGAAGGTTATTTGCCCCGCATAGATTATATTGAGACACAACGTGCTTCTATCCGCTTCTCAAATATTGATGAATTTGTAGAGTCACTGATCTGGAGCGTGCATGAACTAAATGAGACACAACAGCAAAAAGCACGCGAATATTATGAACGTTTTATCGCAGGTGAAAATCGTATGCCAAAACCTTTTGTGTGGGCATTTATATCTTGGAGCACAACAACATAAATCAAAAATATAGATTATGTTTATTCGCAAAATAAAATAAAATATTATATAAACTTGTATTTTATTTAAAAAAATAGATTTATTTATATCCGATATATATTTAAAGATATATCGAAAAGATTCTTAGTACAATATTCTCAAGTCAAACAATGCTTGCTCATATATCAAAACTACAAAAAAGGATCATAAATGGGATCGGCAAAAACAGAATTGGAGATCTTACAATATAACAAACTCATTGATCTGCAAAAAATCGGAAAAAAAACAAAAGTTGATTTTGATGAAAATAGGATCAAAGATACAGATTTTACACAGGAGCTAATTTACAAAGTAAACATATTGGATGCCAAAACATTGCTCGATTTTGCATCATTGGATACAAAAATCGCTCCCAAATTCAAGTATATATACGCAAAAGACGAGTACAATTTCGGAATTATAGAGCATTTTATAAATAATTGCGATATGAAAAATTTAAACAATATTACAGCCATCAACAACGAATGGCACGACAAGTGGAGTGATCTGCGCCAAATAGACATAGTTGTCGCATCACAAAAAGAAAACATAGAAGAGATCAAATCGGCATTAAAAAAACTTTACGACAAAGTTCAAAATAGAGTTTATGTCAATTTGTCTATGGGTAGCGATTTTAAAGAAGAAGAGATATTGATGCAAATAAAAAGGCATATCACTCCGAAAAATGATAATATATACCTCGTGAACATACTTAAATCTATGGGAATTTGTGCTAAAATCGATTTTATTCATAGAGAAAATAAAAGATTTTTATCCAAAACGGGAGATCTGTTTTTTGAAAAAGTACAAATGAGCCTAAAAGATCAAAGTGAACAAGAAAAGACAGATTTAAAAAAATATTTTGACAGAACCCATAATTACAAAAAAGATACAAGTTTTATCAAATGGGGGATGCTCTCTTTGGAAAATAGAAAATAATAACAGGAAATATATGTTTAAATTAAATGATAATGAACTGCTTGAATACATCAAAGAAGACGTGCCATATCTTGACCTGACCACCACGATTCAGGAAATGACGGAAAAAAAAGCCAAAATGAAAATCTTCACGAGAGAAGATGTCATAGTAGCATGCAGTGAAGAAGCTGCTAGAGTAGCCCAGCTTTTTGGATGCGAAATAAATTTTATGCTTCCTTCTAAAGCAAAAGCCAAACAGGGAGATGTTTTGCTAGAGTTTGGCGGCAGTTATGAAGATGTCCAAAGCGCATGGAGATCTACCCAACTCATATTGGAATACTCATGCAAGATAGCTACTTATGCTTATGAAATGAAACAAGCGATCGCAAGTGTTAATCCGCATTGCGAACTTTTAGTTACCAGAAAACATTTTCCGTTTGCAAAAAGATTTTGCATCAAATCTATCATGTGTGGAGGAGCGATGCCTCATAGGCTAGGGCTTAGTGAAACGGTGCTTCTTTTTGCACATCATCGCAAAGTATATAGCGATAATGAAGCATTTTATACCGCATTGCATGATATCAAAACAAAAGCTTTAGAAAAAAAGATAGTCGTTGAACCGGAAGATTTTGACGATGCTCTGTCTTTGATGAAACACGGGGCGGACGTATTGCAAATGGATAAAACAAGCCTGCAAACCCTAAAAGAGATCGCGGCATACAGGGATGCACATTATCCTCATATCAAGATACTGGGTGCTGGCGGCATAGACAAAGAAAATGCCAAAGAGTTCGTACAGACCGGCATAGACGGAGTGGTCACAAGCAAGATATATTTTTGCGGCATGGCTGATATGGGGAGTAATTTAGAAATTATCTCTTAAAAATTTATCTTTTTTGATACAATTGGAAAAAATATGGAATACAAAATGGACAGAGAAACTAAATTAAAAGGTATCGCAGAAGCAACGGCTAAGATATTGACACTGTTGGGTGAAGATATAAACAGAGAGGGTTTGATCAAAACTCCTATGCGTGTAGCCAAAGCTTTAGAATTTTTAACCGGCGGATATCATGAGAATCCTCATGATATACTCAATGAAGCACTTTTTACCACGAGCAATGACGAAATGGTATTAGTAAGAGACATCGAATTTTACTCTATGTGTGAACATCACATTCTGCCAATAATCGGACGCGTGCATGTAGCATATATTCCTGACGGCAAAGTTGTAGGATTATCCAAAATTCCTCGCATCGTCAATGTTTTTGCCAGAAGATTGCAGATCCAGGAACAGCTCACCGAGCAAATAGCTGATGCTATCAGCGAAGTTATAAAACCAAAGGGGGTTGCAGTAGTAGTTCATGCCCGCCATATGTGCATGGAGATGAGAGGGGTAGAAAAGATTAATTCAACCACCGTCAGTTCGGCTCTCAGAGGACTTTTTAAGAGCGATACGCGCACGAGAAATGAATTTTACAATCTTATCAATACACACACACCGTCAAACTTTTAGACAAAAAAAAGGGGGGGGATAAATGCTGCAAAATATCTCTAATTTTGTAAAAGTTTTTGCCATTTTATTGCCCCTAATAACATTAGCCAACGATAGAATATTTCCTTTGGATGAATCGTTAAAAAAAGAGATGCAAGGATCCAGCTATCACCGTGGATGCCCTGTTGAGCTTAGCGACCTTAGGCTTATCAAAGTAAAACATCACGGATTTGACAGCACAACCAAACAAGGGGAACTCATAGTGCACAAAAATATTGCCGATGAAGTGCTTACTATATTTGATGAACTCTATGACATAGGCTATCCTATCAAACAGATAATTCGCATAGATAAATTTAAAGGAAGTGATTTTGCTTCTATAGAAGCCGATAACACCTCTGCGTTCAATTGCCGCAAAGCTACAGGCAGCGGCAAATGGTCAAGACATTCATTCGGAAAAGCCATAGATATCAATCCTATCGAAAATCCGTACGTCTTTAGAGATGGACGCACATCGCATAAAGCTTCTTACAAATATATCAACCGTAACATTCAAAATCCAAAAACACCTCAAGAAAAAGCTATGCTTTTGCCAAATAGCAATACTGTAAAAATATTTAAAAAACATGGCTGGCGCTGGGGCGGCGATTGGAAAGTAAAAGATTATCAGCATTTCGATAAGCCATAAGCTGCCAATTAATTTAATTGGTAAACAAAATTGCGTGCACCGACACAACTATCTACCTTGTCATCAATATGATGAAATTCTATGCAACTGCGCCTCTTATTTTTAACTAAACTCGGAGTATAATTATCTTCTTTTACATCGATTTTATAATAATTTAAGAATAAATGATGTATTATCAATCTAATTAGGACTAATTTAGTCTTATTTAACAAATAAAGATTCAAGGAACAATATGAGAGTTTATCTCGACAATAATGCTACAACCATTGTCGATCCGCACGTTTTTGAGGCAATGGAACCGTTTTTTGTACAAAAATACGGCAATCCGAACTCGCTGCATCAATTTGCAAGCGATACACACAAGCCGCTTAAAGAAGCGATGCAAAAAATCTATGCGGGCATCAACGCAAAAAATGAAGATAGCGTGGTTATCACTTCCTGTGCAACTGAAAGCAATAACTGGGTATTAAAAAGCATCTATTTTGAGTATATTTTAACGGGACGCAAAAATCATATTATAGTAAGCGAAGTAGAACATCCTTCTGTCATAGCTACTGCCAAGTTCTTAGAATCAAAAGGATGCAAGGTAACATATCTTCCCATAAACAATGAAGGTATTGTCGAAGCTCACACGGTTCGTGATTTTATTACCGACAAAACTGCGTTAGTATCTATCATGTGGGTCAATAATGAAACAGGAGCTATTTTCCCAATAGAAGAGATAGGCGAGATATGCGCATCTAAAGGTGTATTATTCCACACGGACGCCGTACAAGCCATAGGCAAATTGCCCGTAAATGTTCAAAAAGCCAACATAGACTATCTGACCATGTCAGCTCATAAGTTCCACGGGCCGAAAGGGGTAGGGGCTTTATATATGAAAAAAGGCAAGGAGCTAACTCCTCTATTGCACGGCGGCTCACAAATGAACGGTTTTCGTTCAGGCACACTTAATGTAGCCGGCATTGTCGGCATGGGTAAAGCTATGGAGCAGGCAATAGATGCGTTGGATTTTGAGATAAGCGAAGTAAAAGAGCTTAGAGACAGACTCGAAGATGCTTTATTGGAAATTCCTGATACATTTGTAGTGACTCCAAGAAGCAAACGAGCAGCAAACACTATACTGGTATCTTTTAGGGGCATAGAGGGAGAAGCCATGCTGTGGGACCTCAATCGTGCCAACATCGCTGCTAGCACAGGAAGTGCATGTGCTAGCGAAGACCTTGAAAGCAATCCCGTCATGGAAGCTATCGGGGCTGAAGCTGATTTGGCACATACGGCCATAAGATTTTCACTAAGCAGATATACCACCAGTGAAGAGATAGACTATACTATAGAAGTAGTAAAAAATGCAGTAAATAGACTTAGAGCGATTTCAAGCTCTTACGCATATGCGCCGGAAGGTCATGAAAGTAAATTATAAAAGGTAATACAATGGGAATAGATAGTTTGATAGGCGGTACTATTTGGGATCAGTACAGCGAAAAGGTAACATGCCTTATGAATAACCCTCAAAATATGGGTGAAATCACACAAGAACAAGCCGATGCAATGGGCGCTAAACTTATAGTTGCCGATTTTGGAGCAGAAAGCTGCGGTGATGCTGTACGGCTTTACTGGGCAGTAGACCCTAAAACCGATGTAATATTAGAATCCAAATTCAAGAGCTTTGGTTGCGGCACGGCAATAGCAAGCAGCGATACAATGGCAGAACTCTGCAAAGGCAAGACTGTCGATGAAGCAATTAAAATAACAAACATAGACGTTGAAAAAGCCATGAGAGACACTCCTGATGTACCGGCTGTTCCGCCTCAAAAGATGCACTGCTCTGTAATGGCATATGATGTCATCAAAAAAGCAGCCGCACTATACAAAGGCGTAGATATGGAGAGTTTTGAACATGAGATCATAGTATGTGAATGTGCTAGGGTAAGCTTATCTACATTGCGTGAAGTGATCAGACTAAATGATCTTACATCCATAGAACAGATCACAGACTATACAAAAGCAGGTGCATTTTGTAAATCATGTATACGCCCTGGCGGACATGAAGCAAAAGATATATATTTAGTTGATTTGCTAGAGGAATATCAAAAAGAAAAGCTTGCAAAACAAGCCGACAGCAGTTATGACGCTCCATTTGCTCAAATGACAATAGTTCAAAGATTAAAAGCAGTCGAAAAAGTCATAGATGATAATATTCGTCAAATGCTTATAATGGACGGAGGAAATATAGAGATACTTGATATCAAAGAAAATGGTGCAAATTTCGATATATATATTCGTTATTTAGGTGCTTGCAGCGGATGTGCCAGCTCAAGTACAGGCACGCTATTTGCTATCGAGAGTATTTTGAAAGAAAAATTAGATCAAAACATAAGAGTAATTCCTCTTTAATAGATAGGGCTTGCCCTATCTATACTCGCGCAAAATATATTAAGCTAAATTCTCATTTAAAAAACAAGTTTTTTGATACCTCTATAGATACTTCTTGCCAAAACATAAATTATATAAACAATAAATGTAAATACAAGCGGATGAATAGCTCCCATGCCGTAAGCTCCTGCAGCTGGCAGTGCTGCAATATGGCTGATCGGGTGAGAAACCCACTCTTTAAAATGCATACCGATCGCTAAAAATAAAAATATGCCTATAAATATATATAAATCTTTTTTCATAATATATAACCTTGTAAAATATGTGCAATAATAGCAAAAAAAAGATTGAAAAAAAGAAAGAAGGAATTTAACCCCAAAAAAAGGGGTTAATATAATTATGCACGGCCAGAAAGCATACCGTATTGTGTCATTGGTTTAAGCAAATAAACTTTTAGAAGCCAATATATCCATCTTTCTTGAGCAGGGTCGAGAGGAAATGAAGGCGCAGCTATCGCTTTTGAATTGTCTTTAGGATCCCATTTAAATTCAGCAAGCATTACTTTGCCTATATCAGTGATAAGTGGACATACGGTATAACCGTCATATTTTGCAGCAAGCTCTTTTTTGCCTTCCATTGTTGCAATAAGATTTTCTGCTACTACTTTATATTGTTTTCTAGCACTACCGCCTGTTTTACCTAGTGGTATGGCAGCAACGTCACCAAGAGCAAAAACATTCGGGTATTTAACATGTTGTAGCGTCTCTTTGTTTACTGGAACCCAACCTTTATCTGATCCTATTGGAGAATCAGCTATCTCTTTAGGTGCTTTTTGCGGTGGGATTAGGTGACAGAAATCATAAGGCATATCTATATTTTCTGTTTTTTTCACCATTGCGAATTCTTCGAGCACATTGTCCCATTCGCCTTTTTCTTCCCAATGTTTTTCAAAAGAAGCTACTTTATTGGCTACATCAATAGCTTTTAATTTATGACTAAATGTTGTAGATACTCCTCTTTCTTTCATCTGTCTAGTGATAGAGTCGTGATATTCAGGCACACCAAATAGTTTTTTACCATTTGTAACAAAAGAAAGCTCAGCATTATCTCTAGCGCCTGCTTCTACAAGTCTGGCATTGGTAAGATTGACCATTTTCTTTTGGGCACCACCGCATTTAAATGCAGTATGTGGCTCAGGGAATAGTCCTTTTACTTTTTTACCGCTTTTTGCTGCTGCTACAAACTCTTGCATTTGAGTCCAAGTATCTGCTGCTCCCTCTGCAAAGTAAATGGAACACAAACCATTTTTACCCAATATTTTTTTGGCTTTTGCAGCATCTGCAGCATCAAGAGAATACACATCACCCACTTCTTCAAGACCTGCAATTCCACCGTAATCAAGTACAAGGCCGGTAGCTACAACCATATAATCGTATTTAATCTCTTTTCCGCCGCTTGTTTTTACTGTATTATTATCAGGATTAAATTCTACTGCTTTTTCTTGAATCCATTTTACACCATCTGGCATAAAATCAGCTGTTTCATATACAGTATCTTCTTTGCTCCAAACACCGCTACCTACAAGCGTTTGGCCTGGTTGATAAGAGACTGATTTTGGATTTGGTTCCAATATAGTGATATCCGGATTATCTAATGATCTTGCAAGTAAAGCTGTAGTTGCCACTCCGGATAATCCGCCGCCGACTATTAAGATCTTTCCTTTTGCCGATGAACTACTGGCTTTTGCTTCTGTAGCAGCACCACTCCCCATCATCATAGCAGCACCGCCAAGTCCCATCATTTTCATCGCATCACGACGAGAGATTCCTTCTTGTTTTAAATATGCATCTATTTGCTCTAGATTTTCTTTCAATAACCCTTTATCCAAAACGCACTCCTTTGTTATAATAAAATATACCAAACGATTATACAGTATAATCAATAAATATATCTTAAATATAAATAAAATAAAACGATTTTTTTAATTATAAATTATAATTATCTACTTAATCAATAATTGTAATATTTCTACATTTTTAAATATAGATTTTCGTATTATATATGACACTTTATCATATTCATTTATTTCTAGTGGATTTATGGGATTAAAATGTATAGCTTCTATTGTTTTACCGTTTTGATATATTTGATATCGTCTATGTTCACTATTTTTACCCATAGAAATAGCGCTTTTTATGTTGATATTAGAAGATGCAAATACCAAATGGGGATTTGCTTCGCCGTAAGGCTCAAAATTATCTAAGAGTGCAAAAAGCTTATCATTGATTAATTCAAGTTCTATCTCGCCTAAAGCTTTATCTGAATCATCTGTACAAATCTCATAATAATTTGGTAGTTTATCTATGAATTCTTGCAATTTGTCTTCTTTTAGGGAAATACCTATTGCCATAGGATGCCCGCCAAACTTTTCTATTATATCTCTATGTGGATCAATTGATGCAAACAAGTCAAAGCCTTTTATACTTCTTCCGCTGCCTTTGAGAAGTCCTTCTTTGCTTTTACTAAGAACAATAGCAGGTTTTTTAAAAAATCTTACCATACGTGTTGCTACAATCCCCAAAACCCCTTCGTGCCAATCATCTCCTCTGATGATTAAGATCGAACCATCAGGATTAAGTATTTGATTTTTAGCTTGATTTGAAATCTTTTCTTCTATAATTTTACGTTTTTCATTTGTATCCGCTAAATATGCCAACTTTTCATATGCATCAGACATATCAATACTTTTTAAAAAATAAACAGCTTGCGAGGCATCGCTCATTCGTCCTGCACTATTTAAAATAGGTGCTATCCAAAATGAAATATCATCACTTTTAAATTTCGATGATCTAAGATGATTTTTAAGAGCAGCTACAAAAGGTTTTTGAGAATTATTAAGTTCTTTCAATCCTGCGATCACAATAGCTCTGTTGATATGAAGCAGCGGCATTACATCAGCAATTGTAGCTATGGCTACGAGAGCCAAATATGATTTTAAATTTATTTTTAATTTTAGATGTTCTTTCAATCCTGCGATCAAATACCATGCTACCATGGCACCGCAAATATCCGGATATATAAATGTACAATCATCTTGCTTTGGATTAATGATTGCAAATGCATTTGGTAAATTTTTTGGAGGAGTATGGTGATCGGTAATAATAAGGGTCTTATTATTTTCCAAACACCAAGAAGCCACATCAGTAGCAGTGATTCCGTTATCAACCGTGATAATTAAGTCAAACTCTTGAATATATGATAGTATTTTTGTTGAGAGCCCATATCCATGTTCAAATCTATTTGGTATAAACCATTTGACATCTGCTTTTATAGATTCAAAAAAGTCTGAGAGAATAGTAGTAGATATAACTCCATCTACGTCATAATCGCCTACAATTATAATTTTTTCTCTATTGTTAATTGCAGCTACAATGCGCTTGCATGCTTTATCCATATCTTTGAAAGTAGATGGATGCGGTAAATCAGATAGATTTAATAATCCGCCGCTTTCTTCAAATCTTTTTTTTAAATAATTTTCTATCTCTACTAATGTAAGTTTTGGTAATTTTTGCAATGAGATTAAACCTTTCATTCCAATTCAAGCTTGGAATGAATGAAATATGTAAAATTTTTTATTTATTTTTATGTTCTATACTAGCTTTTACAAATGCCAGTATAGATTGGTTTGGATGCTGTAATCTTGATGTAAATTCCGGATGAAACTGAACACCCAAAAACCAAGGATGGTCTTTTACTTCAACAGCTTCAATAAGTCCATTTGATTCACCGGTAATTATCATACCGTTCTTTTCAAGCATTTCTCTATATTTTGGATTTGCTTCATATCTATGACGATGTCTTTCATAAATTATAGCTTCATTGTATGCTTTGCGCAGGTTTGAGCCTTCTAATGTTTGACATTCATACTCACCAAGCCTTAGAGTTCCGCCTAATGGTGATTTGGTAGTTCTTATCTGTTTTTTGCCGCTCGCATCTATGAACTCATCTATAAGATATATCATTGGGTTTAGAGTTTGCGGATCAAATTCTACAGAATTGGCATCTTTTATTCCAAGTACATTTCTTCCAAATTCAATAATAGCAAGCTGCATACCAAGACAAATTCCTAAAAACGGAATTTTATTTTCTCTAGCATATTTGATAGCAGCAATTTTACCTTCAACTCCTCTTTCGCCAAATCCGCCGGCTACTAAAATACCGTCACAATCTTGTAAAAATTTTTCGCTTCCTTCTTCTTCGATCTTTTCACTATCAACCCATTTGATAATTACTCGGCTATCAAGATTAGCTCCGGCATGTATAAGTGCTTCAGTAAGCGATTTATATGACTCTTTAAGGTCTAAATATTTACCTACAAATGCTATTTTTACTTCAGTTGAAGGCATAATAATTTTATTAACCAAACTGATCCATTGATCCATGTTCGGTTTTAACTCTCCTAATTCAAGTTGTTTTGATATAGGTTTTAATATTTCTTGAGCCATAAAATTTAATGGCACTTTATAAATAGTAGCAGCATCGATTGCATCTATTACACTATCCTCATCAACATCACAACTATATGCTATTTTTCTTTTAAGATCATTTGGTACAGGCTGTTCAGCACGTAATATCAACATTTGTGGAGCAATACCTATACGTCTAAGTTCTTGGACAGAGTGCTGAGTCGGTTTAGTTTTAAGTTCTCCAGCTGCTTTTATATAAGGCAACAAAGTTACATGAATATTCATTACTCTGCTTTTTCCAAGTTCATGTTTAATCTGTCGAATAGTTTCCAAAAATGGAAGCCCTTCGATATCTCCGGTAGTACCGCCGAGTTCAACAATTAAAATATCTTTACCTTGCCCGGCTAAAAATATTCTTTCTTTTATTTCATTAACGATATGAGGAACTACTTGGATTGTTTTACCTAGGTATTTTCCTTTTCTTTCATTTTCAATAACAGTTTTATAGACTTGGCCTGTAGTAAAATTATTATTTTGAGTCAAAGATGTATCTATGAATCTTTCATAGTGTCCTAAGTCCAAATCTGTTTCGGCACCATCTTTTGTAACAAAGACTTCTCCATGCTCAAGCGGACTCATTGTTCCAGGGTCAACATTTATATATGGATCAAGTTTTAAAATTCCTATTTTAAATCCTGAATGTTTCAAAAGAGTTGCTATACTAGCGGCACTAATTCCTTTACCGAGCGAACTAAGTACTCCTCCTGTTACAAATATATATTTTGTTTTATCGGTCGACATATTTTTTAAAATCCTTATATTACTATTGGCATGATTATGGTCATGAATTGTTGATCTTTAACCATAAATGGAAGATTTGGTTCATTAAAATCCATTTCAAACTTTTCTTCATCACTTTGGAAAATAAAATCCAAAAGATATTTACTATTAAAACTTATTTCAAATTTTTCTTCTATTCCTGTATTTACTTCCAATTCTGTTTTTGCTTCTACATTATCACTGCTAAGAGAATGAAATATTATTATATTAGAATGGATAGACATCTTAATATCTTGTGAAATAGTGGTCATCATTTTTATAGATTCAGCCATTTCTTTTTTTGGAAGAATAGTAGAGTATTTGATAGAATTAGGAATGATTCTTGCATAATCCGGGAATTTTCCATTGATCAAACGAGTATAAAAATAATAATTTTGATTTGTAATTATGAGGTTCGTATTGTCATAATAGATGTTTATTTGATCTAAAAATAATTTTTGTATTTCTAAAATAGCTTTTTTAGGAATTATCAAAGCAAGTTCTTGTTCGCTTTCGTTTTGAATGGTAGCAATAGCTAATCTTCTTGTATCAGTCCCTACTATATCAGTTGATTTGTTTTTTATATTTATTAATGCGCCGTTTAATTCAAATTTTGGATTATTTGTATCTATTGCGGGTGAGATTTTTTTCAAGCTTTGTATAAGATGCATAGAATCCAATGTAATTTGTGGTTTATTTTCTATACTTGGAAAAACAGGATAATTTGATGCATCAAATATCGGTAATTTGAATTTTGATTGTTTTTGTTTAATGACCAATGAAGAATCCAAAACCTCGAGTGTTATTTCGTCGTCTTTTAAGATACGGATAATATCCAAAAGTTTTTTACCATTTGCAGTGCATTTCCCGTCTTGTTCTACTGTGATATGTTTTGTGTTTATGCTAAGTCCAATTTCAAGATCGCAAGCTTTTATAACACATTCATTATTATTGGCATCAAAGAAAATATGAGAAGTTATTTGACTAGCATCTTTTTTTTCCAAAAATGGTTGCAAATTGATCAATATAGATTCAATAACTTGCTTTTGAACTTTAATCTTCATAAACACTCCTTATTTATAAATAAAATAGTATTAGTAGTAATAGACGATGAAAAAGTGAAAAACCGAACTTCGTCCCTAATTTTCGTGCTTAAAGGCAAGAAGGCTTAAAAGACAATTTTTCACATAGACTCACTAATTTTAGTATTATATCTTTTTTTTATTCAATTTTCTTTGGAGTGAATTTTATTTGACAGCTCTTCTAGAAGTACTTTAAAATTTTCGTCTTCATCAATAATTTCATTGATTTTTTTCATCGAATGGCTTATAGCTGTATGGTCTTTCATACCAAAGTACATTGCGATCTGAGGCATAGAATTTGGAGTGAGATTTCTAGCAAGATATATTATAATACGTCTTGCATTTACTATATTTTGTGTTCGTTTTTTAGATTTGATATCTGATGGTTTGATATTTAATTCTTTTGAGACTATTTGTGCTATGGTGTCGATCGTAATATTTTCTTTTTTCTCTTTAAGTTGATCTTTTATTGTATTTTTCGCAAATTCAAGTGTTATTTTTTGATTGAGAATTGAACTTAAAGCATTTAGTTTGATAATAGTACCTTCGATCTCTCGTATATTGTCTCCCATATTTGTAGCAATAAAATTCACGACATCATTATTTAAAGAGATTTTGTCCAATTCGCATTTTTTCTTGATAATTTCTATTTTGGTTTCAAGCCCCGGCGGTTGAATATCGGCCATTAATCCCCATTCAAAGCGGCTTTTTAGCCTGTCAACAAGGCCTGCTATTTTATTTGGCGGCCTATCTGCGGTGATAACTATTTGTTTTTTTGCATTATAAAGTTCATTAAAAGTATGAAAAAATTCTTCTTGAGTTTGTTCTTTTCTGCTTATAAACTGTATATCATCGATCAGTAACAGATCACATTCTCTAAATTTTTCACGAAATCTATCCATGGTCTGAGATCTGATATGAGAGGTAAAACTATTCATAAACATTTCTAAAGTAGTATAAACTACGTTTTTACCCAAAGCGATCTGTTCATTTCCTATTGCTTGAAGAAGATGTGTTTTCCCAAGTCCTACACCACCGTATAAAAACAAAGGATTATACAGTTGTCCCAGTTTTTCACTTACACTTCTAGCTGCAGTATATGCAAATTGGTTTGAACTTCCTACTATAAAACTGTCAAAAGTAAGTGACGGGTTTAAAAAATTGGTTTTTGCTACATTTTTTTCAGCACTTTGGCTTGTTTTGACATTTTGAACTACATTTGTTTTTTTTGTTTTTATTGAAATTTCCAATTTTGGCTTGATCCCTGTGTGGATCTCAAAAAGATGTGTGATCTGAAATTCATATTTTGTCTTTATCCATTTTGCTATAATGAGATTTGGAGCATTAAAATGAGCTATATCGCTTCTAGAGTGTTTTGTATCGTATGATAATTTTTTTATATATTGATTGTAATCATTTTCTGATATCTCTTTTTTTAGCTCGTTTAATATTTTTTCACCAATATTCATAATTCTCCTATATAGTTTTAAACCTTAATGTGAATAACTTTTATGATTTTAGCCAATTTTAGCTAAAATAGCCAATATTTAACAGTTGAATCAAATTATTCACTATGTGAACAAAGGTGTGAATGAATATATTAGGAATTGACCCCGGAAGCCGTAATTTAGGCTATTGTATACTATGTGTAGAGGGTGTGAAAATCTCTTTGATAGAAGCAGGTTTGCTTAAATTAAAATCTTCGGTGCTCCAAGAGCAGATATTAGAGCTATCATCGGGCATCGATGTGATTTTTAAAGGCCACAATATAGATGAAGTTGCAATTGAGGATATATTTTATGCATTCAATCCCAAAACTGTTTTGAAGCTAGCTCAGTTTCGAGGTGCGCTCTCTTTGAAAATATTGCAAGAAAAAGGGTATTTTTATGAATACACACCTCTTCAGGTCAAAAAATCGGTCACGGGAAATGGAAAAGCGACCAAAGATCAAGTAGCCTTTATGGTTAAAAAACTGCTAAATATAAAAAAAGAGATCAAACCGCTTGATATTACCGATGCTATGGCAATTGCTATTACTCATGCCCAAAGAGTACGATTTAGGGGATAATAAGAGCTTGTTTAGCTTGTAAATGTGATAGATATTAATAGCTTTGTCATGTTATAAGATAAGTATTATAAATGTATTTTGGATAGTTTATAAATTAAAATAGTTGAATGAGTAAAAAAAAGTTATAATACAAAATAATAATATATTATGTTATAATTGGCAAAAAAAGGTTTTTTTGATGGATCCTATATATGACATTATTATGATAGGCGGTGGCCCTGGTGGTATTGGAGTGGCCGTTGAATCTAAGATTTTAGGCCTGGAAAAAGTCCTTCTTGTAGAAAAAAGTGATAATCACTCACAAACTATTCGTAAATTTTATAAAGATCAAAAAAGAGTTGATAAGGATTGGCAAGGACAAAGTGTAGCGCTTGACGGAAATATAGATTTTTTTGATGGCACAAAAGAGAGCACGATAGATTACTTTGACTCGCTTTTGGATAATCATCTTATCGATGCAAAATTTAATTGTGAAGTTGATAAAGCTATAAAAACAAATGATATTTTTGAAGTTTATACAAATTGCGGTAATTTTCTTGCGCGAAATGTGGTTGTTGGTGTGGGCCGCATGGGTAAGCCAAATAAGCCATCTTATGCTATTCCGCCATCGCTTAAAACCCAAGTAAATTTCAATCTTGACAAGTGTGGAAATAATGAAAATATATTAGTTGTAGGCGGAGGGGACAGTGCTGTTGAATATGCCTGTGAACTTAGCCAAAGCAATCAAGTTACTTTGTGTTATAGAGGGGCGAGCTTAAGTCGTCCAAATCCTACCAATATAGAGATGTTTAATAAATTTGTTTTAGAAAAAAAACTAATCTCAAAACTTGGTATAGATATTGAAGGCTTGGAAAATGAACACGGCAAAGTCAAAGTAATTTATTCGGATGGTACCAATGAGATATTTGACAGGGTTATTTATGCCCTTGGAGGTACCACCCCGGTAGATTTTTTGAAAAAATGCTCAGTAAGCCTTGACGAGAAGGGGGAACCGATTTTTGATGAGAATTATGAGACAAAGATAAATGGGCTTTTTATAGCAGGAGATATTGCATTCAAAAGCGGCGGCAGCATAGCGATCGCCCTTAATCACGGATATCGTATAGTTACTCATATATTGGGTAAAAAATAAAACAATTGATCAATCTGGCGTTAAAAATAGATACCAAACTAAATTCAGCATGATATGGTTGTGTATATCCCGAACTTGTTTTCGGGATCTTAAATAGGAAGTTAAAGCAGTTTTTTTATTTATTGTTACGCCCCAAAAACTAAATTACGGCGCAGGATTATTATCTCTTTTTGCATTTTTTTCTACCCTGATCATTCTTTGTTTAGGCGCTTTAAAATACTCTTTTCTGTTATCTTCGGTTGATTCTTGGATAATGAGATCATACATATATACATCATAATCAAAATAGACAAGCCCATCATCTTCATGTACGGTAAAATAAAGTATATTGATAGGTATGGCTGATGTGAGTTTGATAGTCGTAGTTTTATTGGAATCCAAGATCTCTTGCATAGACGAAGCGTTATATTTGCCATCAGTATGATTTTCTAAGAGCATAGCCGTAAATTCTAGCGGTTTTTGCATTCTCATACATCCGGAGCTATATATTCTATAGCGTCTATTAAATAATTCTTTATTATCAGTATCATGCAGATATACATCATATGGGTTAGGAAAAATAAATTTTACCCTTCCTAGCGCATTAAAATCGCCTGGATCTTGGACAAATCTATATGGCACTTTTTCAGAACTGTTTTCATATATATCAAGTTCACCCGGCGCTATAGAGATTTCATCATTATTGGAAAATACCCTGATATGATTTTCTGTCAAATAGTTCGGATTTTCTCTAAGAACGCCGATAAGATCTTTTTTTATGAGATTGTCAGTAACTGTCCATGTCGGATTCAATACAAGATATTCTAAAAAATCATTAAATATCGGCGTAGGCCTATCTATGCGCCCCACAACTGCATTTGCAGATAATGCAAGTCTATTATTTTTAAAATATTTAAAACTATATGAAGGGATATTGATCTCTATTCTTTCTTCGCTCAATCTCTTTTGATATATCTTTGTTTTATCAAGATTGGTCACGATGCTTTGAAGATGGGTTGAAAGAGGTTGATTTAGATAATAATTTGTAACATTGTCAACTTTGCCTGTCTGCTCTATATTGTATCTTTTTTGATATCTCAAAACGGCATTATATAGCGCAGAATCAAAGTTTTTATCTATGATGAGATTGGCAGGATAATCCCCTAAGTCTTGAAGCCGCTTTTTGAGCAGCATCACTCTAGGCGAATTGCTGCCCACTTGCAATATATCATTGCTATACGGAATTTCGGCGAATGGCTGCATATGCCGATATTTTTTATATATATTAACCAAAGATCTATATCTATCATCCAGCGGCAATAAAGAGTTGAGATATCCGTATATATCTCCATTGAATACCGCGATCGCCATAGTTTTTTGATCCGGAAAATCATTAGGAGTTATCTCCCACTCTCCATGAATATCGTCACTATATCTGAGCGCGTGGATCTTTTTTTGTACCAGTTCCCAATCTACGTCACCTTGAGAGATAAATTTAACCAAACGTATAAAACTGCTGCTAAGTGCCGCATCAAGCCTGGCATATAGTGCAATTTTGTTATCGATTTCATTATTGTCAATAATAAACAAAAGCTTTTCTATCTCTTTTTGGCCCAAATCTTTTTCTTTATAGTTAAATAGAGGATCTTTAAGGGCATATAATAATTCTTGCATTTTTTGATTATTGTTGATCCAAAGAGGAGTATATCCTGTATTTACATATAAATTTTGCACCAATAGAGCATCTTTGCTTTTTAAATGGTTTTCAATTGAAATTTTTATCTCTTTTGATATATTGCCGTCGAACGATTGGGCATTGATGGATATGGTTGTAAAAAATATTAGCAAAATAACAAAAAATCGCAATATAGATACCTTTGTTTATAATATTAGAAAACTATTATATTTAAAAAAGTGTTAAAAGATGATTTTTGGGTCAATTTGATTATATAAATCTTTTGTTTTTAAAATATAAAAAATATTTAAAAATCTAAACTTAATTTAACCTATAATTAATACTATAATAGTAAAATATTATCAAGTTTCAAAAAACCGCGTGAAATTGAAGCTAAATTAATATATAATCATTTTAGAAATTATACTTACTCATCAAATATTATGATTAAATATGATTGTCTAAAAGATTTGATCAATGTTCTTACAAGGAAGGATAAAAAAATGAAAGTGTTAATCGGCAGGTTGTTAATTGCGTCTATAATTGCTTTTGGTATTTCAGGATGTATCCCGGAAAAACAAGTAATGAAAAAAAAGGATCTAGGTTTTAGCGCCCCAGGAATGTCGGATAAAGAATCAATGGTAGTTTTCTATCGTAAAGGCGGAGATAGTGCCCATGCACCAAAAGTGTGGGTGGGAAATCGTCTCATAGGCGTAATATTGCCAAATCAGTATGCACAAACATTTACATGCCCGACTAGGATCAGTGTGCGTGTAGAAAATGGTCTCAACCCCGGAGTCGAGCAATCTTATATTGCCCCAAAAGGACAAGTTCTTTATCTAGAACTCCAAGACGTGGGTGATGGTATGTATGCCGTTAGAAAAACGGATGGTATAAGCAAAGGTATCATTGCACGTTCCGATATCTTAAATCGTTACAAACCTTTATGCAATTCAGAGTATATAGAACTCAATGCCGATACGCTATTCGCCTTCAATAAATCAGTACTTTCTCCAGAAGGCGTAAACACTATCAATGCATTGGCTGCTAAGATCAAAAAAGAGTATTTCTCGGTCAAAAAAATACGCATCGAAGGACACACGGACCGCATAGGTACCGATGAGTATAATGATGCACTCTCGCTAGCGCGCGCCAAATCAGTTTCTAGCCAACTTAAAGCAAACAATATAGGTGTTATGATAGATTCATTTGGAATGGGCGAGAGACATCCTATTACTAAAGGCTGCCAAGGAGACAAAGCTACGCCACAGTTGATCCAATGCCTAGCACCAGACCGTAGAGTTAGTATCGAGATAATCGGTATCCAAAATACTATTAGATAAACATTTTTAAAGGAGACTAAATATGAGCCAAGAGATTGCGGTGATCGTCAAAGACGGTCAAAATGTTGTTTCAACAAATACGGTTATGGAAGGTAGCGGAGCTACCGGAAGGCCTTTGATAGTAAAAGCCGGTTCAAAACAGAGCATTGAACTCAAAAATGTAGCTACTCAGGTAGCACCCGACCAAGTTCATGTGACAAAAGACGGCAAAAACCTCAAAATAAAAATAGGCAAAAAAGCAAGTGCAGAGGATGATTCGGCAGACATCATCATAGAAGGATATTATGATAACGACGCGAGCCTCATAGGTATTGCTGAAAACGGACAATATTATAACTTTATACCGCAAGGGGCAAATCCGGATTCTTCATATTATAGCCTAGGCGGTGAAGTGATAGGTGAAGCGACCGAGACTGATTGGCTGCCAATAGCACTTGCCTTGCTGGGCGCTGGCGCATTGGCTGCTCTTGCTGGTGGCGGCGGTGGCGGCGGAAGTGGTGATACTACACCCCCGGATAGCCTAAGTGTAGACTTGTACGACGACGAAGACCCAATAGAGGGACCAATTACGGCAGGTAGTGTTACTAATGATACCACGCCTGTTATAAGCGGTGTTACAGAAGCGGGCGCTACGGTAACTGCCAAAGACGATGCCGGAAATGCTCTTGGTTCAGCTACTGCGGATGATAATGGAAACTATACTATTACCCCGACTACTCCGCTTACTGAAGGCCAACACTATATTTCTGTAACTGCCAAAGATGCGGCGGGCAATGCTATAACCGAGTCAACAGCAATCTTCACAGTTGATACTACAGCTCCTGATGCTCCGGTCCTAAATCCGACAGACGGCAGTCCGATCACCGGTACGGCTGAAGCAGGAAGTACTATAACTATTACAGATGGCAACGGTAATCCGATCGGCACTACCACTGCAAACCAAAATGGCAATTTCAGCTTTACGCCGGCTACACCAGTTCCTGACGAGACGGTTATTAACGCCACTGCTACAGACGCAGCAGGCAATGAAAGCCAGCCTGGCACCACAACTGTAAACGCAGCTTTAATAGATGCACCAATCGTGTATGATGATGTTGCTCCGGTAATTGGATTAGTCTTTGACGGTGAGAGCACAAATGATGCCAGGCCAACATTCTCCGGCGTTTTGGCTGCCTCAAATGCAGGCTCTACAATAGAAGTATTTGACGGTGCTACATCACTGGGAACTACTACGGTACAAGCCGACGGCAGCTGGAGCTTAACCCCCGGAAGCAATCTTAGTGAGGGTGCCCACAGTGTAACGTATAAAAAAGACGGCGGATCCGCAAGTCCTGCTACCGGCTTCATTGTTGATACCACAGCTCCAAGCTCTATTACCATGATCCTTACTGATGATGTAGGGGATATCCAAGGGCCGATTGCTAACAACGGAACTACCGATGATACCACGCCGACTATCAGCGGCACCACTGAAGCAGGGGCAACTGTGACTATCAAAGACGGCGATATGGTGCTTGGTACGACTACAGCAGATGGCAGCGGTAATTACACATTTACTCCAACCACACCGCTTAGTATAGATACGCATACTATCACTGCTACTGCTGCTGATGCAGCGGGCAATAGCATTACAAGCACACCGACGACGTTTACTGTCACACCGCCTCCGGTCATAATTATACCCGGTGAAGGTCAGCTTATCAATCCTGTTTTTGTTGACGGCAACTGGTACTATTACTGGGATAGAGACGGAGACGGAGAGGGCATAATTAACGGCAACCCGGATCAAGATGACTGGTTTGACCATGATGAGCTGGATGCTATATTTATGTATGACGTAAACGGCAATATGAGACCGAACGATTTGCCTGACACGACTGATACTTATCGTTATGCTGAGTTAGGTGGATATGAAACCGCATTGCCGACTTTTGGGGGAGATAAATCAATATATAAACAGACTTCAACAGGAATTGATAATGTTCCACAAGGAGAGATCAATCCTGCTTATGATGACTTAGTGGCTATCTGGGATGCCTTTGAGGGAACCAATCAATATAATGCAGCTGACGGTACACCTCCGGAATGGGCGAACGGTATATATTGGTCAGCTACGCAGTATGACAACACAAAACATTACTCCATGGACATGACAAATGGACTCGGTGCTACTAATGCTGAGACCAACCAAAGCTGGGTAGCAGTACAGGTGATATTTTAATGAATAATATTTGTGCCATAAGTGATGACACGTACTAATATTCAAAATACTATTAGATAAAAATTTATAAAAGGAGACCAAATAATATGAGCCAAAAGGTCGCAGTGATCATCAAAGACGGTCAAAATGTTGTTTCAAATAATGTGGTCATGGAAGGTAGCGGAGCTGCAGGAAAGCCATTGATAGTAAAAGCCGGTTCTAAACATAGAATAGAACTTAAAGATTTAGCTACTCACGTAGCGCCTGACCAGGTCCGCGTAACTAAAGACGGTAAAAATCTCAAGATAAAATTGGGTAAAAAAGCAGCCTCGGAAGATGACGCAGCAGATATCATCATAGAAGGGTATTTTGATAATGAAGCCAGCCTTATAGGTGTCGCAGAAAATGGGGAATACTATAACTTCATCCCGCAAGGAGCTAACTATGATTCATATTATAGCTTGGGCGGTGAAGTGATAGGCGAAGAGACGGCGACTGATTGGATGCCTTTGGTGCTCGGCTTGTTGGGAGCCGGTGCTTTGGCTGCGCTTGCAAGCAGTGGCGGCGGAGGATCTGAGCCTGTAGACAATGAAGGGCCTGAAAGCTTAACAATAGTCGTAACTGATGATGTCGCTCCTGATACAGGAGTGATCGTCAGCGCTGAGACTCCAACTTCGCAAGCTGCCGCAGCTTCTAGCACATACCCCGTTACGGATGATAATATGCCGACTATCAGCGGTGTCACAGAAGCAGGCGCTAGTGTAACTATCAAAGACGGTGCTACGGTACTTGCTACAGTCACAGCAGATGATAACGGTAATTATACATTTACTCCAACTACTCCTCTTAGTGAAGGTACACACTCCATAACAGTAACAGCTACCGATGCGGCGGGTAATCCTATCACAGAAACGACAGGCTATTTTGTAATAGATACCACAGCTCCAAACTCCATCTCTATGTCTATAACCGATGATGTAGCTCCTATCACAGGAGAGATTGTCAATAATGGCGTGACAGATGATACTACTCCAACTTTTAGCGGCAAAACTGAAGCAGGCGCAACTGTGACTATCGCAGACGGCACTACAGTACTTGGTACGGTCGATGCAGATGAGAATGGCAATTACACATTTACTCCGACTACTCCGCTTGGTGAAGGAGCGCACTCTGTGAGTGCGACTGCTGCTGACTCAGTAGGCAATGCAATTACAAGTACAACAACAAATTTCACAGTAGATACCACCGCTCCTGCCGCTACTGCAAATATTACTGCTATCGCTACCGATACAGGTGTAGAGGGCGACTTTATAACAAGTGATACTACATTGGTTATCGCCGGTACAAATACTACGCTCGGCACAAATGAAAAAGTACAAATATCTCTTGATGGCGGAGCTACATGGCTTGATGCTGCACAAAGCGATGCTACTAATTGGAGTTATGACAATAGCGCAAATGCAATGACAGCTGGGAATCATACCTTGCAATCCAGAGTCGTTGATGCAGCCGGCAATGCAGGTTCGGTTCATTCACAAACAATAACTATAGATACAGCTGCTCCGACAAGTCTAAGTGTAAATCTAACTGATGATAAAGACCCGATACAAGGGTCGATTACTGCAGGTAGTGTCACAAATGATACCACGCCTGTTATAAGCGGTACAACAGAAGCAGGAGCAACCGTAACTGCCAAAGATGATGTCGGAAATACCTTAGGCACTGCCATTGCGGACAGTAACGGAAACTATACTATCACTCCAACCACTCCGCTTAGTGAAGGCGAGCACTATATTTCAGTGACTGCCGAAGATGCTGCAGGTAATCCTTTTACTGTCTCATCAGGAGTTTTCACAGTGGATACCACAGCTCCTACTGCTCCAGTTCTTGATCCAACAGACGGAAGTATAGTCGTAGGTACAGCTGAACCAGGAAGCACTATTACAATCACCGATGGAGCCGGCAATCCGATCGGCACAACTACCGCAAATCAAAATGGTGATTTCAGTTTTAGCCCGGCTAGTCCTATTGCGGATACCACAGTGATAAATGCCACCGCTACTGACGCAGCAGGCAATGAAAGCCAGCCCGGCACAACTACTGTAGATGCTGCAATTACGGTTGCGCCAAATGTATATGATGATATTGCACCTGTTGTAGGACAAGTTTTTAGCGGTGATACCACGAATGATACTCAACCTACATTCTCAGGGTTGGCAGGAAGCGTACCAGCAGGTGTAACAGTAACTATATATGATAACGGTGCAGAAATAGGGACTACGACATCAAATAGCGATGGTAGCTGGAGCTATACCCCTGCCACTGCTTTTGCAGATGGCTCAATTCACAGCATTACATATACCAAAAATGGCGGCACAAATCACAGCCCGGCTGTTGATTTTACAGTAGACACGACAGCTCCAGGATCTATCTCTATAGTTCTTTCAGATGATGTGGCTCCTATAACAGGAGACATTGGTGAAGGAAGCACCACAAATGATACTAAGCCAACTATTAGCGGCATTACCGAAGCGGGGGCAACTGTGACTATCAAAGACGGAACTACAGTACTTGGTACGGTCACAGCAGATGGTAGTGGCAATTATTCATTTACACCGATTGCCCCGCTTAATGAGGGAGTACATTCCGTAAATGCGACTGCTACTGACGCAGCAGGCAACTTTGTCAATAGCACAACAACAAATTTCACAGTTGACACACTCGCTCCGTCTGCAAATATTAATATCACAGCCATTGCTACAGATAGTGGTACGGTCGGTGATTTTATAACAAGTGACAATACATTAATTATCAGTGGTACAAATACGTCTATGAATTCTGGCGAAAAAGTACAATTATCCTTTGACGGCGGAGCTACTTGGGTTAATGCCACACAAACTGATGCTACCCATTGGAGCTATAATAATAGTGCTGTTGTTATGACAGAGGGTTCACACACAATAAACGCTCGCGTGGTAGATGCGGCCGGTAATATAGGCAATATGGATTCCCAAGAGGTAGTAATCGACACAACTGCCCCGACGGCAACTACAAATATAGTTGCCGTGGCAACCGATACTGATACTGTCGGTGATTTTATAACAAGTGACAATACATTAATTATCAGCGGTACAAATACGTCTATGTATCCAGGCGAAAAAGTACAATTATCCCTTGACGGCGGAGCTACTTGGGTTAATGCCACACAAACTGATGCTACCCATTGGAATTATGACAATACAGCCAATGCCATGACAGTCGGTAATCATACTTTGCAATCTCGCGTCATTGATGCAGCAGGCAACGTGGGCACAGCAGATACACAAACTCTTTATATAGCACCGCCTGAAGTCATAATTATACCCGGCGAAGGTCAGCTTATCAATCCTGTTTTTGTAGATGGCAACTACTACTATTATTGGGATAGAGACGGTGATGGATTTGGTGAAATTAATGGAGGCTCAGACTTTCAAGATACATTTACACATAATGAGCTGGATGCTATATTTATGTATGATGTAAACGGCAATCAAGGATTGGACTATTTGGGTGAGACAACCGATACTTATCGTTATACAGAATTAGGCGGATATGAAGTTGCATTGCCTACATTTGGAGCTGCTACTTATGGGGTACAGGCAGGAACGGCTATTGACAATAATCCTCCGGGAGAATATAATCCGACATATGATGATCTTGTAGCTATATGGGATGCCTTTAACGGCGGCGGGACAACAACCACGACGGGTCCAGGTGTACCGGACGGATGGTCAAAAGGTTTTTATTGGTCAGCTACAAATTATGATATAAACAAACATTATACCATGGACCTTACCAATGGACTTGGCGGTACAAACGGAGAACAAGATACATACTGGGTAGCCGTGCAGGTGATATTTTAATTTTTTTGCGATGACACAATAGCGTCATCGCAAAATTTGTTCAGGTTCTAAATTTCCGTTCACCCTGAGCTTGTCGAAGGCTCAAGTATGGTTTGATAAGCTCATCACGAACGGTCATTGAGATATGAAAAGCATAAATATTATAAATTGCTTTAATGAGTTTTGAAATCAAAGACGACGTCTCAAAGAAATTACCAAAGAGCAAAGAAACGATTTAATATATAAAACAACTCATTCAGTATCTTCGTCTTAGATCTTAAAATACACTTCAACACAGCTCAGCGAACAATCTCGAGATAACTAAAAATAGGTTTTTACTTAAAATCACAAAGTATTTTTTATGAACAAATATATTAAATTGTTTAAGAAGTTTTTGTAGAGAGTTGCTCCTCAAGAGAGGAGCGTAATAGGAATTAGCCTATTACAACGTCACCAGCAATGCCGCCGGCAAGACCAACAACGCCGCCAACAAGGCCGCCAACTAGACCAACAGTTGTACCAACAAGGCCAAGAGTCATGTCAAGAACACCGTCAACTAGTCCAACAACATCATTAACTGCAGGCAATACTGTACCATTTACAAGGTTGTTTAAGATTACAGTTGTGTTATCAACCGCACCGTCAACTACGAGCAATACATTAACAATATCTTCTGTAATAGCAGTAGTAGTAACTGCAGTAGTAACATCCAAGATATGGTCAACTGAAAGAGCCAAGTTTGCAACATCATCAACAACAACATCAACAACAGTAGATACTGTCCCTACCAAATGCCCCACTGAACCTAGCAAATTATCCAATTGTAATCCACCAAGCAATCCATCATCAGCAACTAAAAAATCTAACAACATTAAAAGTCCTTTTAAAAATAAAATATGATGCTATAATTAACATCGTAAAAAAATTATACTACAATAAATATTTAATGTCAATATAATTTTGTAATTAAATCGCAATAATTTTTTAATTTCATTATTAATTTTTTTATCTTATAATGATATAATACTTCAATGTACAATAACAATATAAATAATGGTTTAATAGGTAAGGATAAATAGTGAGACATGTTTATTTGATTTTGATAGCCGGTTTTACTGTAGCATATGCCGGTACAACATATAGTGTCAATGATCTAGTAACAATGACCATCAAATCCCACCCGAGCATCAAAATGCAAGAGCAAGTCATTAGAGGCGCCAATGCACAGGTCCAAGGTGCGATGTGGAACTATTTCCCTACCCCTTCCATTAGTGTCAATCAAGGGGTCAATAAAGACAAGCTCTGGGGTGGCACGGCCGCTATAGAGCAGCCACTATGGACCGGCGGGAAGATCAGCTCGACATATGATATGGCAGTTGCCAACAAACACAACTCCGAATATGGATTGGAAGATAATGGGTATATATTGGTCGAAACACTGCTCAATACCCTCAAGACATATCTAAAAGCCAAGGGAGATCTAGAGGCTCTAGCTGAAGGGCAAATGCAACTCGGCATACTAGAAGGGATGGTTTCTAGGCGTGTAGCTGCCGGCGTATCATCCAAATCAGATATGGAGCTCTTGAAGGCCAGATTGTATCAAATGCAAACAGATATTAACTATGCCAAGACTAGACGTGACAGTTCACTCGCGCAAATAGAACTTTTGACCAACCATAAATTTAATGGCGGATTAGAGATAGACCAAAGAGTGCCGTTTTCTTTTGACTCTTTAGACAAGATCATCAAATCGATGATAAATACCCACCCGTCACTCAAAAAGTTTGATGCCGAGCTAGAACTTGCCGAGGCAGAAAAATCCAAAGCAAAATCTGTATTTTGGCCAAATATTTCTATCAAAGCAGAAAGAGGTGTAGGAAGCAGTTCACTATATTATGATGATCCTATGGACGAAACCTTGGTGTACCTCTCGGTTCAGGCATCTCCTGGAGCAGGACTATCGGCATTTTCCGGAGTAGAAACAGCCGAAGCAAAAATCATGCAAGTTAGACAAGAGAAACTATCAAAACAACAAGATCTTATCAATAAAGTAATGTATGCTTATAATGATTATACATCATCGCTCAATAGAGTGGAATCACAATCAGGCTCTATCGGCTCATCGCAAAAAGTTTTTGCTTCATATACTAGATTGTTTTTAGCAGGCAAACGGCAATGGCTGGATCTAGTTAATGCGTCAAGAGAACTTACTCAAAACCAAATGGCATTTGAAGATACTAGATCCACTCTTATAGTTTCAGCATATCAGCTTGCTCTTTTAGGAGGAAAAGATGGCTTGTTGAATATGCTTGGTAACAATAAATTAGCAAAACTCAAAAAACCTGCTAAGCCTATTGAGCCTGTGCAGCCATCAACTCCTGCAGATAAAAATCAAAAAGTTACTTTTGATACTATTTTTGCAAGAAAAGATGAAAATTTGTCAAAAGCCCCTATAAAAACAACTACTACAAATAAATCAAAAGCAAATAATTCGCAAGTAGTAGTAGCCGCTAGAGAAGAAAAAGCCAAGCCAAAAGATAAAAACGAAACAAAAGGCTGGAGTTTTGCCAGCCTCTTTAGCAAAAAACCTGAAACTAAAGTTGCCGGAGAAGCCAAAGCCCCTGCAGTTAAAACAACAGTTGCAGCCAAAGCTCCTGAGGTCAAAAAAGCTCAAAAAACAAAAATCACGACAACTGCTCCAAAAGCTCTCATAGCCAAAAAAGCAGAAAACAAAGATAAAAACGAAACAAAAGGCTGGAGTTTTGCCAGCCTCTTTAGCAAAAAACCTGAAACTAAAGTTGCCGGAGAAGCCAAAGCCCCTGCAGTTAAAACAACAGTTGCAGCCAAAGCTCCTGAGGTTAAAAAAGCTCAAAAAACAAAAACCACGACAACTGCTCCAAAAGCTCTCATAGCCAAAAAAGCAGAAAACAAAGATAAAAACGAAACAAAAGGATGGGGTTTTTCTAGTTTGTTTAGTAAAAAATCGGAAACAAAAGCAGCAGCAAAAGCATCTGTAGCTAAAAAAGCAGAGGTCAAAGCAGTTGTAGTTAAAAAAGAAGAGAAACCTAAAGTTGCCGCAGTTACTCCAAAAGTTGAAGCAAAAGAGAAAAACGAAACAAAAGGATGGAGTTTTGCTAGCTTGTTTAGTAAAAAACCAGAAACCAAAGCAGCCGTTGCAGCTAAAGCACCTGTAGTCAAAAAAGAAGACAAACCAAAAGTTGTAGTAGTTGAAGCTAAAAAAGCAGAGGTCAAACCAGTTGCAGTTAAAAAAGAAGAGAAACCTAAAGTTGCTGCGGTTGCTAAAAAACCAAAAAAAATAGTTATTGAAAATATGGTAGTAGCCGGAAAATCAAAAGCTATTGTGCAAATGCCTGAACCGCAGCAGCCTATAGGAGTGATCGTAAAAGCAACAAAACCTATTCCAGGCAAAGAGCAATATTATGTACAATTCAATGCGAAAATTAATGAGAACATGAAAAATGAACTTAAAAAGCAAAACTTAGAGATCATGGAAAATGGGGATCATAGCCTAATAGGCTGTTATGCTCAAGCAACAGACGCGCTTAAAGTTGCTAGAGAGGTGAAAAATATCATTTGTGATGAAGCTTACATCGTAAGACAATAGAGGGGAAAATATGAGTAAAAAATTAGGGGGCTTGTCAAATGGAACTGTATAAAAATGCAAAACAGCTTGAAAAAGATATCGAATGGTTAGCGCAAAGTTGTTCATTGCCGCATTTTGCTACATCTAGACTCTCGAAACATGAGTATGATGATTTTGTCAAAAATTTGACATCAGGCACTATGGTCAACAATGAATTTGTGACTAATTATTATGAAAAACTTTTTAATGCACATGGACTCGTAAAACCAAAATGGACTAAAAAAATTAATGAAGAGATGCTTCCGGCACTTGCATTTATTCCAGGCGCAGGCATGTGTATAGTTTTGGAAAAAACAGCCAACGGCAGATGGAAATGCGACAGCGCAGGCGGTATTAAATATCATGATTTAACCGCACCCGATTTATTATTTTCACCTATAAGGGTAGAGAGAAAACCAGAAGCTGATAAAAGCGCATATGAAATGTTCAAACAAGTCGCATTGCGAGAAAAACCTCGTATAGTTCAAGCAGCGGTAGCGACACTTAGTATCAATTTCTTGGCTTTGGGAACTTCATTTTATAGTATGCAAGTTTACGATAGAGTTATACCGACTCATGGGATGTCTACCCTAGTAGCACTTTCTATTGGTGTATTTATAGCAATTTTACTGGAAATGATACTCAAAGTTGCAAGATCAACCATACTTGACCATTCTTCAGTAGCAATGGATAAAAGCTATTCGCATAATATTTTTGATCGTTTTTTGAAAATTAGACTAGATTCTCTTCCTCAAAGCATAGGTACACTTTCAGCTCAACTTCAAAGCTATATTGCTATTCGTACTTTTATATCCACTGCAGCCCTATATTTTGTTATAGATTTTCCGTTTACTTTATTTTTTCTTGCGATTATAATTATGGTAGGCGGATTTATGATGGGGATAGTACCATTTGTATTTTTCTTTTTATCGCTTGGAGCAGCATTCTTCTTTAGAGATAAAATAGAATTCTTAACTTATCAATCAGTTGCTGCGTCAAATAGAAAATTGGGTCTTCTCGTCGAAGCCGTAGAAGCCGCTGAAACTCTCAAAGCGTCAGGGCATAGCTATGCTACATTGGGCAGATGGAATGCGTTGAGCGAAGATGCTATTCATGATGATATCTCTATTAGGCACTATACAGAACTATCAGGATATATAGCAGCATTTCTTCAACAGTTGAGCTACGCAGGTTTGGTAGCTATGGGTGCTTATATGGTAAGTTCAACTGATAGCTTGACAATGGGGGGACTTATTGCTATTACTATTCTTTCAGGCAGAGTTCTTGCTCCTTTGGCGATGTTGCCAAACCTGTTTGTTCAATGGGGAAGAGCAAAAATGTCAGTAAAAGATTTGGATCGTATCTATGAATTGCCAAGAGACAACGAAGGGGTGGAAAAACCATTAAGCCCGGCAGATATTGCTCCAAATTATCGTTGTCAAGCAGTTAAATTTTCATACGCTGAGGGTACGCCGCCTATAGTATTGTCAAATTTGACGATCAATACCGGCGAGAAGATAGCGATATTAGGAGTTATCGGCTCTGGAAAATCGACAATTCTTAAGATGTTAGCAGGTCTTTATGCTCCAAAAGAGGGACAGATTCTTTTGGATAATATAGATATACAGCAGATAGCCAGGGACAAGCTCAGCGATACTATAGGATATCTATCTCAAAGCACCAAACTAATTTCTGGGACGCTAAGGGATAATCTCATTTTGGGACTTGTCGGAATTGAGGATAAACAGATAATGGAAGCGGCTGCCAAAACAGGGCTTTCAATGCTTATAAATGCTTTGCCAAAAGGCCTAGATACCATAGTTCCCGAAGGCGGCAATAGCGTTTCCGGCGGGCAAAAACAACTGATCGCTATTACAAGAATGGTGCTTACAAATCCGAAAATATGGCTGTTAGATGAGCCTACGGCAAATATGGATGACGTGACAGAAAATAAAATTATGCAAATTTTGAGTACTAGTATCACAAAAGAACAAACATTAGTCGTAGTTACTCACAAACCGACCCTTTTGAGACTAGTGGATAGAATCATCATCATGACGCCACAAGGTATAGTAATGGATGGCCCTAGGGATGAAATTCTTGGGAAAATAGCAAATGCTCAGCGATTAAAACAAGAAGCAGCACAAGCCGCAGCACAACAAAACAATCCTGCATCTAATAATAATGAAAAAGAAGGTCAAGAATGAAAGAACATCTTCCGTACATAACAAAAGTCAATCCACTATGGATTATATTTGGTTCTCTGTTTGCATTGATCATTCCATTTTTGATCTGGGCATCTTGGGCTACACTGGATCAAATCTCACATGCTCCAGGGCAAGTAATAGCAACAGCTAAAACCCAAGAGATTCAAGCAGCAACAGACGGCGTGGTAGAGAAAATATTTGTAAAAGAAGGGCAGCATGTCAAAAATGGTGAAAAGCTTGTAGTTCTTGAAAAAAATAAAGCACAAGCTGCCTACGATGACAGCACGGCAAAAGTAGCTGCTCTAAAAGCAACACTAGCTAGACTTCAAGCAGAGGTTTACGATAAACCGTTGGTTTTTCCAGAAGAGGCCAAAAAATATCCTGAATTTATCTCCAACCAAACAGAGCTCTTTAAAAGACGACAACAAGCTCTTAATGATGAGACTTCAGCACTTAAAGAATCTTTGAGTCTTGCACAAGAAGAGTTGAGCAATAATTTGCCGCTTTTGGAATCTGGAGATATAGGATCATCTGAGATAATTCGTCTCAAAAGACAAGTATCAGACCTCAAGGGGCAGATCTCAAACAAACGGAATAAATATTTTCAAGATTCTCAAGCCGAGATGACTAAAGCAGAAGAAGAACTCTCTACAAAAGAACAAGAATTGGCCGATCGCAAAGTAACTTTGGAGTGGACTGAGATATCATCACCTATGGATGCAATTGTAAAAAATATTTTGATTACCACAAAAGGCGCTAGAGTTAGACCCGGAGATATCATTATGGAACTTGTGCCGTTTGGCGACAAGCTGATAATAGAAGCAAAATTGCCGACCACAGATGTATCTTTTGTTAAAAAAGGACAAAGAGTTGCAGTCAAGCTGGATGCTTACGATTATAGTATATATGGTATCTTTGACGGTACCGTTGACTACATAAGCCCGGATACTTTGGTAGAAAAAACGCCGCAGGGAGACAAGTACTACTTTAGGGTCAAAATAGTGTTAGACGAGACAAAACTCATTGCCAAAAACGGCAAAGAGATAGAAGTTACTCCGGGTATGACCACTCAGGTAGATATAATTACCGGAGAAAGAACAGTATGGCAATACCTAACTAAGCCAATCACTAAAACTTTATCTGAAGCTTTTCACGAACGTTAAGCAGTAGACGATATCTTTCGTCGCCCTGAATTTATTTCAGGGTCTAAATAATCAATTTTAAAACACACTCAATCTCTTCATAGATTGCTTCTACTCTGTAGAGTAGTCGCAAATATGATCTTCAAACAGATACTTATGTTCTTCAGGCAACGCTTCATAAATACCGTTAGCAAGGTTTCTTATCTCCCAAAGAGCATCTTTGCTAGAACGAAGATGTAAGAAATTTTGCAAACTTCTAGCATTTATCGTCCATGTGAGTTCTGTTTTGTAACTTTCAGGCAAACAATACTTTGCTATATCATTGCTGATACCGGCTTTTAGTACATTTTGAAGATTATCAAGTGCTGTTTTGCTGGCATTATCCACTATTTCATTGCCTGTAAAAACTAAAAACTTTTTATAATCTATAATATCGCATTCTTTGAGCTCTTTTAGTGTATAACGGGTACTTTTAACACTAAGGCTAGCTATCCTGTGTCTAGCCAATTCTTGCAGCAACGCGCGGCTAATACCTTGAATATAAAAATTATATGTTATATGTTCCAAAGTTGAAGCATGTTTGAATTTATTACCTACTCTATCGATTAGTGCTAAATCTTTTTCTCCGCCGTCATCCGACTTGTCAAAACTTTGCCAACAAGTCCTAATAGCATGTGCACAAATATTGAGAGGAGTGTTATGTAAAAGAGTGATTTTCATGGTAGCCCTTTGGGTCTAGTTTGATATAATTATATCACATTTTGTGTGAGTGTGAGCGAGGAGTGTTGAGAATGAGTGTGAGTAGCGTTGAAGATTTGGATGTTTTTAAAAAGTCTCATATATTAACTCTAAAACTATATGAGCATACAAAGCAATTTCCATCAGAGGAAAAGTATGGTCTAATATCTCAAATAAGAAGAGCTAGCAGCTCAGTTTGCGCTAATCTTATGGAAGGAAGCCATAGAAACAATATTGGAGAGTATCGCCAGTTTGTTGGAATCTCTAGAGGATCTATAGGGGAGCTAAAATACCATTTGCTTTTAGCTAAAGATTTGAATTATATCGATATAGAGGATTTTGAAAAAATATATAATGAGATCAATATTATCAGTAAAATGTTATACGGTTTATTGCAATCTCTTGCTCAAACTCAAACACGCACACACACAAAAGGCAAACAATGAAGGCACATTTGAGGTTTTATGGATTTGAAGAAGACTTTAGAAATCCTTATGCCAGAGATAGAGATAGGGTCATTCATTCTAGCTCTTTTAGGAGACTAGAATACAAAACACAAGTATTCCTTAATCACGAAGGCGATTATTTTCGCACACGCTTGACCCATTCGCTAGAAGTTAGCCAGATCGCGCGTACACTTGCCGGTTCATTGGGACTAGCCGAGAGCTTATGCGAGGCGATTGCTTTATCGCATGATCTGGGACATACCCCATTTGGACATATAGGCGGAGACACTCTAGATGATCTTCTTAGGTCAGATGGGCACGATTTTGGATTTGATCATAATTTCCAATCTTTTAGGGTATTGACTAAGCTTGAAAAACGATATGATGGATTTGATGGGCTAAACCTTACTTTTGCTACATTAGAAGGGGTACTAAAACATTCTGCGCCATACAAAAAAAGTTTTTTGAAATCATTAGATGAACGATTTGCGCTCGATAAACACCCGTCCATAGAAGCCATGATAGTGGATCGCGCTGATGAAATAGCTTATATCAGCCATGATATTGATGATGGGATAAAATATGGGCTTATAGATTTTGATTCATTGTTTAATGAGCCGTTGTGTCAAAGAATTGACTCATTGGTGCAAGCAGAGGGGATCGGTAAAGATAACGGTTTGTATCGGCATAGATTTGTAGCAAATCTTATTACTCTCTTGGTCAAAGATTTTATAGCTTATTCTGCCGAAAAAGTTGAGAAATATGATAGATCCAAACCGATTTGTGGCACTTTGGATGCAACTGCTTCTTTACCAGTTGGCTTTAGCAAAGAGATAGAAACGGAGATCAAAACTCTCAAAAAATATCTTTTTATAAATCTATATAGACATGAAAAAATTGTGGTAAACATGTTTGCAGGCAAGCAGTGTATCAAGGGATTATATAATGCTTTTAGAGAAGATATTCATCTGTTGCCGTCATATCAAAGAGAGCTTTTGGACAAACGAAACAAACACAGAGTAATAGCTGACCACATAGCTTCTATGACCGATAGATACGCAATGAAACAATACCATGAGCTTTATGGATTTGCAACGCGATAACTCATTATAATAAAATTTAGATATAATGCGCGAAATATATACAATAAAATAGGATGCATTATGCAAAAAATTAAAAATATCGCGGTTATCGCGCACGTCGACCATGGCAAAACGACATTGGTTGACCAGTTGCTGCAACAAAGCGGCACATATGCTGCGCACCAAGAGGTTCAAGAAAGAGCCATGGATAGCAATGACATAGAAAAAGAAAGAGGGATCACGATCCTTTCTAAAAATACGGCTATCACTTATGGAGATCACAAGATCAATATCATCGACACTCCGGGCCACGCCGATTTTGGCGGAGAAGTAGAACGTGTACTTCGTATGGTTGACGGTGTTCTTTTGTTGGTAGACGCCCAAGAGGGTGTTATGCCTCAGACAAAATTCGTACTCAAAAAAGCTATCGGTTTTGGGCTTATCCCAATTGTTGTTATCAATAAAATAGACAAAGATGCTGCTGAGCCTGACCGTGTAATGGATGAAGTGTTTGACCTTCTTGTTGCGCTTGATGCGAATGAAGAACAACTTGAATTCCCGGTAGTTTACGCTGCAGCTAGAGACGGCTATGCCAAATGGAACATGGACGACGAAAACAAAGATATGACGCCACTATTTGAAGCGATACTTGAACATGTGCCATATCCTACAGGCTCAGCTGATGCTGATACTCAAGCTCAAGTATTTACGCTTGATAATGATAATTTCGTAGGCCGTATCGGTATCACTCGTATCTTTAACGGAAAAGTTAGAAAAGGCGAAGAGTTTACTCTAGTCAAAGCTGACGGTAGTAAATCAAAGAGCCGTATATCAAAACTCATCGGCTTTAAAGGCTTGGATAGAATGGATATAGCCGAAGCCGAAGCAGGAGATATCGTAGCGATCGCAGGATTTAACGATATTGATGTGGGAGACAGCATATGTGACAATAACAACCCGGTACCATTGGATCCTATGCATATTGAAGAGCCTACCTTGTCGGTAATCTTTTCTGTAAACGATGGACCATTGGCTGGAACAGAAGGTAAGCATGTTACTTCAAATAAGATCAGAGAAAGATTAGCCAAAGAGATGGAGACAAACATAGCCATGCGTATGGAGCCTATGGGGGATGCGTCTTTCAAAGTTTCAGGCCGTGGAGAGCTTCAAATAGGTATTTTGGCTGAAAATATGAGAAGAGAAGGCTTTGAGTTCTTGCTTGCTCGTCCAGAGGTTGTTATCAAAGAAGAAAACGGCGTACGTATGGAGCCGTTTGAGCATTTGGTTGTTGATGTACCGGAAACTTTCCAGGGTGTTGCGATAGAAAAACTAGGCAAGAGAAAAGCAGAGATGACCTCATTGGTACCTATGCCCGACGGCACCGTTAGAATTGAATTCGAGATCCCTGCTCGCGGCCTTATAGGATTTAGAAATGAGTTTTTGACGGACACAAAAGGCGAGGGTATCATGAACCACTCATACTTGGAGTATCGCCCATATAGCGGTATTGTTGAGAGCCGTACACAAGGAGCTTTGGTTTCTATGGATGACGGTGTGGCAGTTGCATTTTCACTATTCAATCTACAAGCTAGAGGGATATTGTTTGTAAGCCCTCAAGAAAAAGTATATAGCGGAATGGTTATAGGCGAGTCTTCAAGACCCGGCGATTTGGATGTAAATCCTCTCAAAGGAAAACAACTTACAAATATGAGAACAAGCGGAGCAGACGAAGCTATCAAGCTTGTTCCGCCAAGAAAGATCACGCTTGAATCTGCCATGGAATGGATAGAAGACGATGAACTTGTAGAGATCACCCCTCTAAATATTCGTATTCGCAAAAGATCTCTTGATGCAAATGAGAGAAGAAGAATGGCTAGGGACAAGAAAAACGCTAGCTAATTGTCTGGTATGTTTGAACAATATTTTAGTATAATTAAAAAAATATAGGGCAAAAGGAACCCAAATGTGTGCAGAAAAAATACATAAATTAATGATAGCGATCATTCTTGGCCTTGTGATGGGAATGGTTGCACTTGGAAATATACAAATCGCTTTTTTGATCCAATTTATCTTAATGATAGTATTTATCGTGTGGGCATTGACCGGGTTTTGTTTGTCGCTCTCTATACTAAAAAAGATTTTTCCACCATGTGGTTTTGACAATAAAGCGTAGTTTAAAAAGGGGATTTTATGGCAAGTATTTCATATAAAGATGCCGGAGTAGATATTGATGCAGGTAATGCCTTTGTAGATGCTATCAAAGACGATGTAAAGTCGACCTTTGATGCAAATGTTATAGGTGGCATAGGTTCATTTGCCGGCGCGTATGCCTTGCCTGCTGGATATCGTGAGCCTGTGATCTTGTCTGCTACCGATGGAGTAGGCACAAAGCTCAAGCTTGCTATTGAAAGCGGCAGATTAGATACTGTAGGTATTGATCTAGTAGCAATGTGCGTGAATGACCTTATATGTAATTTTGGCCTTCCTATGTTTTTCTTGGATTACTATGCTACTGGCAAGCTTATCACAGATGATGCCAAAAGCGTAGTGTCTGGTATTGCAGCCGGATGCAGAGAAGCCGGTTGTGCACTTATTGGCGGCGAGACAGCAGAGATGCCTGGAATGTATAGCAATGATGATTTTGATCTAGCCGGATTTGCAGTAGGAATTGCTGAGAGAAGCGAAATGGATACTCTTAGCAATGTCAAAGACGGCCAGGTTCTTATAGCTATGCCAAGCTCAGGAGTCCATTCAAATGGATACTCTTTGGTAAGAAAGCTCTTCTTTGATACATTAGGCATGAGCATGGAAACTACATTCGAGGGCAAACCGCTTATAGAGACACTGTTGACGCCTACCCGTATCTATGTAGACCTATTTAAAACACATAAAAGCCGCATCAAAGCGCTAGCCCATATTACTGGCGGCGGTATTGTAGAAAACCTGCCTAGAGTTTTGCCAAAAGGTTTGGGCGCAATTGTAGAAAAAGACAAAATTCGCATGCTGCCTATTTTTGAGTTTATGAGCCATTATATCGCTGAAGATGAGATGTATCGCACATTCAATATGGGTGTAGGGATGGTATGGGTTGTAGATGAAAATGATGTTGATGCCATCATAAACAGTACAGATGGGTATGTTATTGGCAAAATTGCTAGAGGCATAAGAGGCGTAGAGTTGGTATAATATTATCAACTTTACAATATTTTATTATTTTAAGACATTTTACTATTGACAAAAAGAAAGTTTTTGACTATAATGTCACTCTTTTTAACGGAGTGTAGCGCAGTCTGGTAGCGCACCTGGTTTGGGACCAGGGGGTCGAAGGTTCGAGTCCTTTCACTCCGACCATAAAGAAAGATAAAAAGTTTTTAATATTATTAATGGTGGGCGTAGTTCAGTCGGTAGAGCACTTGTTTGTGGCACAAGGTGTCGCGGGTTCGAGCCCCGTCGCCCACCCCATAACATAAGAAAAACAAGAGCGCTAGTGGCTCAATGGATAGAGCATCAGACTTCGGATCTGAGGGTTAGAGGTTCGAGTCCTCTCTGGCGTACCACTAGCGAAAAAATACGCGCTTGTAGCTCAGCTGGATAGAGCACTCGCCTTCTAAGCGAGCGGTCTCAGGTTCGAATCCTGACGGGCGTACCACCTGTTTGATTAAATTATCAAATAGAAGAATCATTAAGGATTTTTTTAAAGAAAATCGATATGATTACAAACTACTTTGTGCGGATATGGTGAAATTGGTAGACACGCCAGACTTAGGATCTGGTGCCGCGAGGCATGGGAGTTCGAGTCTCTTTATCCGCACCACCACCCCTTTTAAATCAATTTAAATCACTGTAAATAATCTTAATAAACCTCATAAAATTGAGCTTTAAAGTATATTCACTATCATTTAGTATAGCCAATTCTAATCATTAGTGCAATTCACTTCAATTGGCATAATCAAACACAACACTTTTAACGACAATTGTTTTTTACTCTGCAATTCATAATATGACATTTTGAGTATAAATCAAACCACTTTCAAATATCACTATATAATATACAAAAATAGGTAATTATGAAGATACATTTAGATTTAGATTGTTATTTTGTGTCTGCCGAGCGGACAAGGGATCATAGGCTCAAAGGCAAACCTGTAGTTGTAGCAAAAGGCAGTGACAAAAGAATATTTGCAAATTACAAAAAAGACGGGGTTATACTGGGCGATACAGGAGCATTTAATAGTGTATTGGAATTTAAAAATAACCTGAATAGAATATGGCAAGACGAATTTATAGATGAGGATGGGGTTGTGCGCGGTATAGTCATAGCCAAAAGCTATGAAACCAAGCCTTACGGCATTAAGACAGGCACTCCGCTCAAAGATGCTCTTGTAATGTGCCCAGGACTTACAGTATTGCCAAGCGACCATCTTTTTTATCAAAAGCTATCCCAAAAGCTAAAAAGCTTTTTGGAGCTAAAAATTCCACTGCTTGAACAATACTCTATAGACGAATTCTTCGGGGATCTTGATGGATGGATAAAAGATGATGATACTTTAGAGTTTATCACCGATCTTCGTGATGAGATAATGGATAGATTTGACCTGCCTATAACCATAGGAGCAAACAGATCTAAATGGATAGCAAAGCTCATCACAGACAAGGCAAAACCGTTTGGCGTAAAGGTGGTGCACAATGATGATATCAATGATTTTGTCGATCCTATTGGCATAGATGAGTTTCCGGGTATCGGCAGAGCATTATCCAAAAAGCTCAGATCTCGTTATATCCATACACTAGGAGAGCTAAAGAAAAAGCCAAATTTATTAAATAGCTATGGCAAAACAGGACAAGAACTCTATAAGAGGATATGCGGTATAGATAACGAGCCAATTATCCAAAAAAGCGATAGAAGAGCTATAAATATAAGTAGAAATTTCAAAGCCGTACTAGATAGAAATGAAATCCAAAGAAGAATGGTGATATTGGCAAGGTATTTAAGCTATAGTGTTATGAAACTCGGACTTAATCCTACTACATTTTATTGCAAGATAAGATATGAACACGGGCTTAAGAATTCGCTATCCATTACGCAAGATAGGCTATTTAACGAGAGATTCATGATAGATACAGCATTACATATGTTAGATACACTAGATACTCACAAAGGCTACAAGATCCATTATATAGGACTTAGTGTATCAAACTTCACAAATCATAGCAATAAAAAAACATTTTCTCTTCTAGATTATCAAGAAGATAAAAAACAATCTATACTTTCAGCAGGATTGCTTAAAATAAGAGACAAGTATGGGGTAGATGTGATTCGATATGGATGTGAAAATATTTTAAGGTAGATTTATAGTTAAAATATTTTGCTTGCTATTGCTTAGCAAGCCCTAATATATCGCAGGCTTTTAACTATAAAAGCCTGATGCAAATATTAGTTGGCTTGAGGTATGCTGTTTGCAGGAGCTGCAGGAGCAGATGGCGCTATTGGTGCGCTTGCCGGTGTAGCAGGAGTGCTAGGTACAATGGTATCGGCAACAGAACGATTGCTCTCTTTTGTGTACATATAAGACAGTATCAATGTGTTTACGATAAGAGCAGTGCCAAGCACAAAAGTAACTTTTGCCAAAAAGCCCATAGGGCCTTTGGCCCCAAATAAGGATTCATTGCTTCCGCTATAAGCTCCAAGCCCTATACTAGAGCTTTTTTGAAGCAATACTGATATGGTGATCAAGATCGCCAAAATAATTTGCAATATAAATAATGTAGATGTCATAGTCGTCCAATCAAAGTTTGGGTATAATTTTGGCGATTATATCGAAAAAATATTGAAAACAAGATGAAGCAAAACGATAACATATGAATACAAAAAACCCAAATAACCTAAATGCAATAAAAGAGTTTTCTCGCTTTTCGAAAGATTACAATAGCTACAATCAGATACAAACCCAAGTCGCCAAACAATTAATAGATAAATTACCACATGATCATTATGGCATCATTGCTGATATCGGGTGCGGTACGGGCGCATTATATGATCGTTTGATAAAGAGTGAGATATCTTTTGAGATACTTAAGGCTTTTGATGCATCAGAACAAATGCTTTTGCTTCATCCTTCCAGCAAAAAAGCAATTACCCAATATTTTGATTTCAATATACCAAACAGTTTTGCATCCATAAAAGATAAATTTGATTTGGTATTATCATCATCTGCATTGCAATGGAGCAAAGATCTAGACTGGACCATATCCCAGATTGCGCGCATAGGCGATAATTTTTATGGCGCTATATTTACAAGTGATACTTTTAAAACCATTCATGAGACCGCATCTATAAACTCCCCTATATATTCAGCAGATAACATAAAAAAAGCTTTTGATAGATCATACAAAGATACACAATATGAGATATATACATACAAGCTTCACTTTGATTCCAAAAAAGAACTTTTTAACTATATCAAAAAAAGCGGAGTTAGCGGCGGAGAACAAAAACTTAGCTACAAACGGACAAAAACATTAATGAGAGAATATCCGCTGGATTACTTAGAATTTGAGGTAATATTTATAAAGGCCAGCAATTAATTATTGTTTAGTTTAATAAATTCTCTTTTTCCAAAGCATACAGTTCATATCTGATATTTTTGAAGCGTTCGGCAAGTTCACCACCCCAGATCTTAGTAGCTTCTTCCAATACCCTCGCTGATTCTTGCGCACGTTTATAGTTGGCTATAAGTATATCTTTGATGTTTGCACGATTCATTTCGCTTTTTGTGCTAGGACGAAGAACATCATTGATGCTATCGCGTGATGATAAGAGTTCTAAATATTTTTCGTCGATACGACATTGATGTCTAAGATTTTTTAGTTTAAGAGCAAGATGCCCGTTATCATCATGATATCTTGCAATATCTTCGATGACTCGGATACCTTCTTTGAGACGATTAAGATTGGCGTCAACAAGACGCACAATCTTTGGATCGTTTTTGTTATTCATCTTTTCCGAATATGCCAAGAAGTTGCAAAATAGCAGTAAACATATTTAAAAAATCAAGATATAGTGAAACTGCAGCATCAACAGGAGAGGCGTATGCGCCGTTGGCTATATTTTGTGTATCATAAATTGTAAATATACCAAAAAGCAATAATACGCCAGCAGTAATCACAAGATGCATCATAGGGCTTTGGAGTAAAAAGTAATTAACCAATGAAGCAACTATAACCACGATGAGTGTAATAAAAAGCGGTTTGCCCCAGCTTGAAAAATCACTTTTGCTGTTTATGGCAAATAAGCTTAATGCACCAAAAAGTACAGATGTCATCAAAAATGCATTTCCGATAACCGCACCTTGCCCGGCACCGATAAGCATTGCCAAAAGAGGAACAAGCGAAACACCAGTAGCAAACGTAAATGCAAAAAGAGCAGCTAGATTAAGTGCAGGCTTGTTGCGCGTCATATTAAGGCCGAAAAAAATCATAAACAGTTCAAAACCAAATATAAACCATTTGTATTGCATAATAGTTTCTGCATACGGCATAGTCGCATATGCTCCGGCAGCTGCAGCAATCATGCTCGCAGCCAATAATTGATAAGTTTTTTTCATAAAGCCTACAGACGCACTTTCGATATGTGTCGTATAGCTTGTTTGTGATTGATAGTTTCTATCATATAATGCCATTAAATATCCTTCAAATATTATCTGTGTTATATAGTATGTATAACCTTCGCAAGTATAGTGATAAACAAATAAATAATAGATTAAAAAAAGATTTTAAAAAAACCTATCAGATAAAATATTTTTTAGTTGTTTTGGGGCCAAATTTTCTATACATTATATATATGCTATTATTTTTGACAATGGCATATAAAACAAACAAAATTTTTTTCAAAATATTTCCACTTTTCCCCAAAAAACCCTTGACATATATTTACTTTACTGCTATAATACGCGTCCACAAACACAGAGACCTTAACTGAGTTAGTTAAGAGAGTGAGAGTGTATGATCTTTAACAACCAAAT
>Ga0302250_1000133_pt1 | contig 106550 bp, 108 predicted proteins | sample AAG_RA_Asp_MG_FD_193536 | JGI IMG/M metagenome (GOLD analysis project Ga0302250, IMG submission 193536) | Enriched activated sludge microbial communities from anaerobic digester in WTTP, New Holstein, Wisconsin, United States - AAG_RA_Asp | ecosystem: Engineered > Bioreactor > Anaerobic >... | reverse complement strand
CCGCGGCGATCCTCTGCCTGGCCTGGGTGGCAAAAACCCGGATCATTGATCCCAAACGCGATCCGCGGCAGATCCTGCGCGAAAAGATCGCGGCCATCCGGAAGGGAATGTAGCGCGCGACTCCGGAATTTGAAAAGCTCCCGCAAGGGAGCTTTTTGGTTTTGTCCGGCAATACCCGGCCAATTTTTATGATTGCATTTTACGCGGCGGGTCTGATTGCGACGGGAATTCCGAAATGATACCATAGCATATGAAAACGAAACTCTCCAAAAAATCTTTTCACGGCAAAGTTTTTGAAATTGTCAAAAAAATTCCCCGAGGGAAAACTTTGACTTACAAAACGGTGGCCGAAAAAGCCGGAAGTCCGAAAGCTTATCGCGCGGTGGGCAATATATTGCACGGCAATTATGATCCCGCCATACCTTGCCATCGCGTCGTGCGCTCGGACGGAAATCCGGGAGGATGGAACCGAGGGAAGCGAAAGAAAGCGGAATTGTTGAAAAAAGAAAAACTTTAATTGCTTTTAACTGTTAACCGATATTCCAACATTCTTGAGAATGTGAGGATGTCCGTAATTACTGTTGAAACGCTTGACGGAAAGGAAAATCCATTTTAATCTCAAAACGAGCTTTTTGCGCGATTTTTTTGTGTCGCAAGCTCAATTCGCACCTTGTCAACTGAATATGAAACTTTGGCAAGGCGCGATGGGTTGAGTGATGGGAAATAAATAATTGACGGGGGTGAGAAGTGATGGATAAAAACACTTTGCCACTACTGGAAGATCCCAAACGTTTTAACAATATTTCCGTTCTGGATACAAGATATGCGGATCCAGAAAATATGGAATATGGTAGTGAGCTTGCGCGAGTTGCGGGACAATTAGAATTTGAAAAAGTCCTTGTATTAGCTACAGCTGAAGTCGGGTTAATTTCGCTAGAAGTGGCTGAAGATATTGCGCAGGCCTGTGACAAGGTACGGCCGCGCGAAGTGTATATTGAGGAATACACTGTTACGAAGCATGATATTCGTGCGCTTGTGAATTGTATTGCTCGATATTTGCGCGATTCTGACAATGCGAGATTCATACATCTTGGAGTGACATCATACGATACCATAAACTCTGCCGAAGCAAAGCTTTATATCAAGTACATCAACTTGGTGTTAATAGTACAGCTAAAAGCTTTGGAAAGGGAGTTCGTGTTAATGGCGATGGAGCACGCGGGCACAGCGCAGATAGGCAGGTCGCATGGGAAGCATGGAGAGCCGATAACTTGGGGTTTTGCGATCGCATTGTTTGTCGAGCGGCTCGGGGAATGTATTAGAAATATTGCGCAACAAACAATGTTGATTCCCGGTAAAGTTTCCGGCGCGATGGGCTCGGGGAATGGATTGCAACTGTTGGTACCCGATGCGGAGAAATTTGAAAGAATTGTCCTTGGAAAGCTTGGGGTGCCAGTGGCGCCGATATCTAGCCAAATAGTTCCTCCGGAACCACTCACGAGAGTCCTTTTTGAAATAATTCTCGCCTGCGGAGTGATGGATAACCTTGCGGAGAATTTAAGGATTTTGCAATTTACGGAGATTGATGAAGTCGGGGAAGGCACTTCCGCAAAACAAGTTGGCTCATCAACGATGCCGCATAAGCGAGGGAATCCGATCGGCTGCGAGAATGTCTGCGCCTTGTATAAGGTGGTGATGCCGAAAATTAACACTGTGCTCTTGAATCAAAAAAGTTGGCTACAAAGAGATCTTACCAACTCGGCATCGAGCCGGACATATGTCGAGATAATCGCTTATGCCGTCATAATGGCTAAGCGCCTCCGGCGCGTGATGGCAGGGCTAGTTGTTAATGTTGAGCAGATGGAAAAAAATCTAACATTGACAGGGGATTTATCTTTGTCGGAGCCAATGTACATAATGCTCGCGCGTTATGGATGCCCTAACGCACATGAGCAAATGCGCTTGAAGGTGGCTGAATTGGCAGAGATGCCGATAGAGGAAAGGCCTACCTTACTCGACGCTGTGCGGCAAGATGAATATCTGGCAATGTTTGCGGCCAAGTTTACTCTGGATGAAATTTGCTTGTTGAGCCATCCGAGAAATTATACAGGATTTTCGGAAAAGAAAGCGATTGCCATAGCGCGTAAATGGAGTGAAATTCTGGAGCTTGATGTTGAAATACTGGCATAAGCTTCTTGGTTGAGCGGTTGAACGATGGGAAAAAGGAGGAGACAGCGATGGAAGAAAATGTGGTGATGGATATTGATTTGCCTCTGCCTAAAATTCATTCAGGTAAGGTAAGGGAAATATTTGACCCCAGCGAATTGTCAGAAACTTATGAAGATTATCGCTTATTCGTGGCAACAGATAGGGTTTCGGCTTTTGATGTTGTTATGGAAAGCGGTATTCCTTTCAAGGGAAAAGTCCTACACGGAATCAGTGCGTACTGGTTTAAGATGTTAGAGGCCTACAAGATATGCCCGACGCATATGGTGGCTAGCGAATTTTCCCAATTTCCGGACTCGCTCCAGGAAGCTTTGACGGATTATAAATGCGTACTTGATGGACGCACCATGCTTGTTCACTGGGGGGACCCATTCCCGGCAGAATGTATTGTTAGGCGGGCATTGACGGGTAGTGGATACAAAGATTACCAGAATAACGATGGTGTGGTTGGAGGATGGCAATTGCCGTTTGGATTGCGCGATGGCGATTTGCTTCCGGCGCCAATTTTCACGCCGTCAACCAAAGAATCCGGCGGAAAACATGACCGCAATATCAACTTTGCGGAGCTCATCGAATTAATTGGCGAAGAGTTTGCTCAAACAGTGCAAGCATTCAGCTTGAGCGTTTTTAGCGCTCTTCAGATAGAGGCGATGAGGCGAGGATTGGGCATCGTTGATACCAAATTTGAGTTTGTTAGCCTTTGGGACGGAACAGTGTGTATCGCCGATGAAGTGGGCACTCCGGATAGCACGCGATATGATCCAAAAACATTGGATAAGCAACTTCTGCGCAATTGGTTGAAAAGCGAGCAAAGCGGCTTTGACGGGAAACCAATGGAACTGCCAACAAATATAACGCAGATGGTAAGTGCCAGCTACCTAAAAGCGTATAGAGTAATTACAGGTTATTCTCTGTTATAGAGATATATCTGTATTTTTTTTACGCATTGGTGGCAAGGGCGGATAATTCAAGTGTTGTTTATAAAAAATCAGGGGCGCGCCTTTGTTTAGTGATTATCACTCGGGGGGGTTGACTGATAATTTGGAAATGATAGAATGAGAACACAAACAGTTTTCAGTTTTCAATTGCCAATTTTCATTGAATTTTCAATGAGTCAGTTTTCAAATGAAATTTAGCATTTTGGTTTGAATCATTGGTAAAATGATCATCCATTAAAAATTGAAAAATGAAAATTGGAAATTTATGCGGATTAGCGAACGGCAAAAAACGATATTGGACATGATAATCAGGGAATATGTGGAATCGGCGCGGCCGGTGTCTTCGCAATATCTGGGGGAGAGGTATGATTTCGGCATCTGCCCGGCGTCAATCCGCATTGAAATGCAAAAGCTCACCGATGACGGATTTTTGACTCAGCCGCACACTTCCGCGGGGCGGATTCCCACCGACAAGGGCTATCGGTTGTTCGTGGATCAATTGGCCGAGGGCGACGGTTTGACCAAAATCAGCCTGGATTTTGGCGCCGGATTGGAGCAAAATGAGAATTTTGATGATTTCTTCGGCGCCATGCGCGATCTGGCGCAAAGCGCGGCGGCGGTTTCCGAGGCGCTGGTGCTGGGCTACATGAAAGACGCGGGCGTTTTTTTCAAAGAGGGCTGGGAAGAAGTGTTGCGCCAGCCCGAATTCGGCCGGCGCGATTTGATGGATAACTTTTTGGACTATCTGGATTATTTGGAAAACAATATTGAGAAAATGAAACCGGCCGATGATTTTGAAATTTTCATCGGGCAGGAAAATCCGTTTCCCAAGGCCAAAGAACTGGCGGTGTTTTCCATGGTGTTTGAACCGGCGCCGCAAAGAGAAGTGATTTTTTCGCTGGTGGGACCCAAACGCATGGCCTACGATAAAAATATCGCGCTGACCAACGAGATCTTGAAAATGTTTGAAAACATATAAAACAATTTTCAATTACCAGTTTTCAGTTTCCAGTGAATTGTCATTTTATCAATTAGCCAAACGGAGATGCCGAATTCTGTTTAAAAATTGAAACATTGAAAATTCAATGAAAATTGAAAATTGAAAATTTAGATGATGAAGGAACAACAAAAAAACAAGGAGTTGCCGGATTTAAAGGAGTGCCAAAAATGCGGGGAGTATCTGAATGGCTGGAAGCGGGCCAAGGCGGATTTGATCAACTACAAAAAAGAAGAAGGCCAAAGAATGGAGGAATTCGGGAAATATAACCGGCAGGCGTTTGTCTTCAATCTTTTGCCGATAATGGACAGCCTGGATCTGGCCGAAAAAAATCTTTCAAAAGATTTGAAAAGCGATGAACAAGTGAAGGGATTGCTGATGATCAAAAAACAGCTGGAAGATTTTTTGAAAGCCAACGGGGCGGAAGCGATCGCCGCCCAAGGAGAGAAATTCAATCCCGAACTTCACGAAGCGGCGCAGATGGAGGAGTGCCCAGGCGTTGAATCGGGAACCATCATTGAAGAAATACAAAAAGGATATATGATTGACGGATGCCTCTTGCGCCCGGCAAAAGTGAAAGTGGCAAAATAAACAAATTTTTCAATTACCAGTTGTCAGTTTCCAATGAATGATCATTTTTTCAATTAGCCAAACAAAAATGCTGAATTTTGTTTGAAAATTGATTCATTGAAAACTCAATGAAAACTGAAAATTGAAAACTGAAAAATTAATAAAATACCATGGAACAAAATCAACAACCGAATCAGCCGCAGTTGCAGATAAAGGTGCGCGACGAGGAATTGAAGGGCGCCTATTCCAATTTGATGCAGATTTTGCACACCAAGGAGGAGTTCGTGCTGGATTTCTTTTTGAACGCGCCGCCGCAGGGGATCTTGGCCAGCCGGATGATCGTGAGCCCGGGGCATGCCAAGCGAATCGCGGCCGCGCTGGCCGAGAACATCAAGAAATACGAAGAAAAATTCGGCAAAATTGAAGGAAGCGAAGCGCCGGAAGGGAAAATAGGATTCATAAAATAGTTTTCAATTGCCAGTTGTCAGTTTCCAATGAATGATCATTTTTTCAATTAGCCAAACAAAAATGCTGAATTTTGTTTGAAAATTGATTCATTGAAAACTCAATGAAAACTGAAAATTGAAAACTGAAAAAATTTGCTTTTATAACAACGCTTTTGCCAAGTTTGCGGGCAATCCAAAACAGGTTATGTTAAATTAAGAATTGCGGACGAAACAAAAGCGAAAAATTTATGGCATTGATACCTTATCGGGGCGGGTGGGATATCGATCGCTGGTTTGACGGCGATGACTGGATGAATTGGCCGTCGTTCCAGCTGATGAAGATGCCCGAGGCGCCCAAAATGGATGTCTATGAAAAGGACGGCAAAGTGGTGGTGAAGGCCGAATTGCCGGGCTTCAAACGGGAACAGATTGACGCTCAGATCAAAGACGGCGTGCTCACCATTGAGGCCAAATCCGAAGAAAAGAAAGAGGAAGACAATAAAAAGAAGGGTTATTGGCGCAAGGAAATCCGCCATGGCTATGTCAAACGGGCGGTTGCCTTGCCCGAAATTGACGAGGACGGGGTTGAGGCGGAATTTGAAAACGGCGTGTTAAAAATCACCGCGTCCAAAGCCGCGCCGCAAGTTGAGGAAATGAAAGTCAAAAAGCTGGAAATCAAGGGAAAGTAAAAAAGAAAGTGTAAAAATCCTGCTTCGCTCTGAATTTGTTGAAGGGCGATGGCGGGCGGGCCTGTTTTGGAAAACGGCGGGGCGCAAGCCCCGCCAAACCTTGAAAAACAGTTTTCAATTACCATTTTTCAGTTTTCATTGAAAAATCAATTCACCAATTAACCAAACAAGAATGTTGAATTTTGTTTGAAAATTGGGAAATTGGTCATTTATTGAAAATTGTAAATTGAAAATTGAAAATTGAAAATTTTGATGAGTTAAAAGCTTATGGCAGTTGGGAGGTTTGTGAAAGATAAAAAAGTATAAATTAATAAATTATAAAAACTATGCCAAGAACAATCGGAATTGATTTGGGAACCACAATGTCGGAGATGGCCGCCATTATCAACGGCGAGCCGAAAATATTGGAAAACAAGGAAGGATCGCGGCTGACGCCGTCGGTGGTGGCGCTCACCAAGACCGGCGAGCGGCTGGTGGGAGTGCTGGCCAAGCGCCAGCAGATCACCAATCCGAAAAACACGCTGTTTTCGGTGAAACGGCTGATCGGGCGGCGGTTTGCCGATCAGGAGGTGCAAAAAGATTTGAAACTTTTGCCCTATGAGATGCGCGAACGCGCGCAGGACGGCGGCGTGGAGGTGAAGATGGGAGACAAGTGGTATGCGCCGGCGGAAATTTCGGCGATGGTTTTGCAAAAAATCAAGCAAGACGCCGAATCCAAATTGGGGGAACCCGTAACCGGCGCGATCATCACGGTGCCGGCCTATTTTGACGACTCGCAAAGAAAGGCCACCAAACTGGCGGGCGAGATCGCCGGCTTTGAGGTGAAGCGGATCATCAACGAACCGACGGCCGCGGCATTGGCTTACGGATTGACCAAAAAAAAGAACGAACAGGTGCTGGTCTATGATTTCGGCGGCGGAACCTTTGATGTTTCCATTCTGGATATTTCCGAAGACACCGTGGAAGTGAAAGCGACCGGCGGCGACAACCATTTGGGCGGCGACGACGTGGACCAGCGGATTATGGATTGGCTGGTGGCCGAATATCAAAAAGACAACGGGGTTGACTTGTCCAAAGACGAACTGGCGCTTCAAAGGTTGAAAGAGGCCGCCGAAAAGGCGAAGATGGAGCTGTCCACGGCGATGGAGACCGAAGTCAATTTGCCGTTTATCACCAGCGACGCTTCCGGACCGAAACACTTGTATTACAAATTTAGCCGCGCGAAACTGGAAGATTTGGTACGCGATTTGATTGAACGCTCCGTCAATTTGGTGCGCCAAACTTTGGACGATGCCAAGATGGCGCCGCAAGACATTGAGGAGATCGTTTTGGTGGGCGGCCAGACGCGGATGCCGATAATTCAGGAGGAAGTGAAAAAATTTTTCGGCAAAGAACCCAACAAATCCATCAATCCCGACGAAGTGGTGGCCATTGGCGCGGCGGTGGAGGCGGGAATTCTGCAAGGCGAGGTGAAAGATGTTTTATTGCTGGACGTGACGCCGCTTTCTTTGGGGATTGAAACGATGGGCGGCGTCAACACGATTCTGATTTCCAAGAATACCACCGTGCCCACGGCCAAGTCGCAAGTCTTTTCCACCGCCGCCGACAACCAAACTTCGGTGGAGATCCATGTTTTGCAGGGCGAGCGGCCGATGAGCGCGGACAACAAATCTTTGGGCAAATTCATTTTGGACGGCATTATGCCCGCGCCGCGCGGCATTCCGCAAGTTGAAGTTTCGTTTGATATTGACGCCAACGGGATTTTGAGCGTGACCGCCAAGGACAAGGCGACCGGAAAAACCCAGAGCGTTCGCATTGAAGGCTCGGCGGGAATTTCCAAAGAAGAGGCCGAACGGATGAGGCAGGAAGCGCAGGCCAATGCCGAGAGCGATCGCAAGAAGCAAGAGCTGATTACGGCGCGCAACAACGCGGACAACCTGATTTATACCGCGCAAAAAGCAATGCGCGACGCGGGCGACAAAGTTTCCGCCCCTGCCAAAAAAGAAATTGAAGAAAAGATTGAGGGCTTGAAAAAAGTCCAAAGTGGGGATAATATGGAGGAGTTGAAAGCCAAGTCCGACGATTTGTCGCAAACGCTTTCCAAGATCGGCGCGCAGATGTATCAACAGCAACCCGCCGCGGGAACTCAATCCGCCGGAAACGAAGCGCCGGATTCCGCCGGAAATGGCAAAAAGAAAGACGAAGGCCCTGCGGAAGGCGAATACCAAGAGAAATAATAACCATCTAATTAAAAATGTAAAAATCAAAATGTGAAATTTTGATGTTAAAATTCCGCTGTCGCGGCGTTTTAACATTTTTGATTGTCATTTTTCATTTTGATCTTTCAATTTTACATTTTTTATGTCTAAGGATTACTACAAAATTTTGGGAGTGCAAAAAGAGGCAACGGCCGACGAGATCAAAAAGGCCTATCGCTCTTTGGCGCACAAATATCATCCCGACAAAGGCGGCAACGCCGAAAAATTCAAAGAGGTCAATGAGGCCTATCAGGTGCTTTCGGACAAGCAGAAGCGCCAGCAATACGATCAATTCGGCAATGCGTTTGACGGCAAAGGGTTTTCGGGATTCGGCGGCGCGCAAACGGGGCAGGACGGCTGGTTCTGGGGACGGCCCGGCGCCGAGTTTGACGTGCAGTTTGAAGATTTGGGCGATATTATGCAGGAGATGTTCGGTTTTGGCCAGCCGCGGCGGCGGCGCGACGGCAAGCGCGGCAAAGACATCCGCGTGGACGCCGAGATCACCTTGGAGGAGGCGTTTGCCGGCGCGCAAAAAGAATTCAAGATTTCCAAAAACGCCGCTTGTCCGCGCTGTTCGGGAAGCGGCGCCGAACCCGGCACCAAGATCAAGGAATGTTTTTCTTGCCGTGGCACGGGGCAGGTTCAACAGATTAAAAAAACCTTTTTGGGGTCATTCACCAAATATGCCGTTTGTCCGGAATGCCGCGGCGAAGGCTACCGCCCCGAAAAGCCTTGCAACGTGTGTCAGGGGGAAGGCCGGGTAAAAACCGAAGAAACAATCAAAGTGGACATTCCCGCCGGCGTGGACAACAATCAGGTAATCAAATTGGAGCAAAGAGGCGAGGCCGGACGGAAAGGCGGGCCCGCCGGAGATTTCTACGTGCGGGTGTTTTTGAAGGCGCATCCGGTGTTTGAGCGCAAAGGCGACGACCTTTATGTTTTGCGCGAAATTCCGCTGTCTTTGGCGGCGCTGGGAGGAAATGTTGACGCGCCCACGATTGAGGGAAAAGATATCCTGCTGAAAATTCCCGCCGGCACCGAATCGGGAAAGATTTTCCGAGTTTCGGGCAAGGGCATCACGCGCTTTAACGGATTCGGCCGCGGGAATATGTATGTGCAAGTTGAGATCGCCGTGCCCAAAAAGCTGAACAAAAAGCAAAAAGAGATTCTGGAAAAACTCCGCGGAGAGGGATTGTAATTTGCCCGAGAAAATCAAAGTTTAAAAATGAAACAAAAAACCGGCCGTGCCGGTTTTTTCGTGACCACTCACCGGGTAAGGTCTATCCCTCGCCAATGCGAGGGTTAGACCCTGGCAAAAGAATTTTAAGCGCGAAATTAAAGGGGTCTAACCCTCGCGGTAGCGAGGGATAGACCCCTTGATCCTAAATCCGGCGAGAGTGGTTGTCTTTCGGGAGATGGTTGGTTTTTGAAATCTGTTTTATAATCCAATTATAAATATAATTATAAATAATTTTTATTATGTTGACGAAGTATGCATATTTTATTTTCAGGATGATTTTTGTTGCGAGCTTGTGGTTAATATCTGGCTTGGACGTCGCCGATGCGGCAAACTACGAATGCGGCGCGGCCGGGCAAGTGCAGGGATGCCGGATTTGCCGCCAAACGCTGGGGAGCGGCGGCAATCTTGCCAATCATTGGGCCGACGACAGCGCGCGGTGCGCCGCCGGGCAGGCGTGCGTTAGCGGCGCGTGTGTCGGCGGCCAGCCGCCTTTGCCGCCGGTTTACGATGCAACGGTGGTTAAATCCGGAGATACGGCAATCGTGAAAGATTCGGGCGGAAATATAATTTTTTCCGGAAACGATTACACTCAAATTCTTCGCGACGCCATTGCCGCGACTCCCGACCACGGATCGCTGTATATCGGCGCCGGCGTCTATGACGGATTGCGCGCCGATCAAAACATTCCGATCAACAACGTTCTCTCCGGATCGCAAGCGCATTATTACACCGCGTTTCCTTTGCGGGGGAAAAATATCCACATCTACGGCGCCGGTATGGAGCAGACCGTTCTCAAGCTTGGCGATAACCAATATTATTCCGGCCATCCGGCGCTGATCTTTTTTGCCAGCAATGGGTTGGGGCTGGGATATACGGGGTTTACCTTGGCGAATATGACGCTGGACGGTAACAAAGACAAGCAGGCGCCGTTTTGGTATGACGGCGCCGGATTGATTCTCACCGGCGGCGAAAGGACCGGCGGCAAATTTTTCAATCTGGAATTAAGAAATTCTCCGAACACCGGCCTGTATCTGGGCAATAACGGCAGTGGCTGGGAAGCTTATGCTTATCTGGACAATATCTACAGCCATGATAACCGGCAGGCGGGAGTCGTTTTTGACAATGGCGAAAAAATAAGGGCCAGCCGCTTGAAATTTGTCAATGACGGCACCGTCGCTTCCGGCACGGTGGCGCTTCAAATCATCAATGTGGGCGACCACAAGCTTGATTTGACGATTGACGGCGCCGAAATCAATAACGGAATATTAAAAATCGGCAATGAGGAATATCCGGGAGCCGGCGGCATTACAATTAACAATTTGAAAATTGATACCGACATTTCAAACCTCGGGCTTATCGGCGCGATATACATCAAGAACAATCACGATTCTCCCTATTCGCTGGCCGATCGCGGAGAGATTAAAATCGGAATAAGCTCAATAACCACGGATGCGGCTTCAAAGAATCACGCGGTTTGGATTGAACAAGAGCCGGTGCCGGTGGTTTTGAGCGGGGGATTGATTGATGCCGGTGTTGACGTTTATGCCAATCGGGCGGGGTCGGTAACCCTTGAAGGGTTGCGCCTTAAATCAACCTTTAATTCTCTGGTTGCGCAAGATTCCAAAGTTTATTGCAATAATTGCATTTTTGAGCCGGCAAAAGGGCAGTATATGTACAATACCGCCGGTGCCGGCACGGAAATTCATTTCAATAATTCAACGGCGGTGTCTCTGGAAAAAATTGATGCGTCCGCGGGGAAGGTATACGGCCAAATAACGCTCAATACGGGCGCGTGCGCCGATGAATGTTCCCTCTCCGGCACCAAAAAGTGCGCGGACGGCGGAGTGCGGGTGTGCGAATTTTCGGGAGGTTGTTTGAAATGGGGAACGGAGACTGCTTGTCCGTCCGGACAAACATGCCGCGACGGCGCTTGCGTTGTTGCCGCGTGCACTCCCAAGACATGCGCATCTTTGGGATATGGCTGTGGCGCGGTTTCCGACGGTTGCGGCGGGAATCTTGATTGCGGCGCTTGCGGCGGCGATAAAACATGCTCGGACGGAAAATGCGTTTCGGGTTGCGTGCCGCAAACCGCCGGAAAGTGCGGTAGCGACGGGAATTTGTATTGGTATGACTCATGCGGCGCCCAAGGAGAATTGGTGCAAAGTTGCGGCAGTGATGAATTGACTTCAAATTATCGTTGTTCGGGGAATCGGATCCAGCGGCAAATATTGAAGCGGGGTTGTCTGGCGGATGCCTGTTTTGCGGCGCCGGAATGGCAAGACGCTTTTGATTGTTCCGACGGCGAAGTTTGCCGCGCCGGCGCTTGCGTCGCTTCGGAAACGGATTCCGCTTCGCTTCGGTCGGGGGATGAGGGAGAAACAAAAATATTCAGCGTGACCTACGAGAAATATCGGGTCTGGATAGTGGCCAAGATTGAGAAAATGAGATTGTCTTTTGTCGGAATAATGCGGCAATTTTTTGACAAGTTTTAATATTATTCCGGCGCCGCGTTGATTTGAGGCGGCACCGCCGGCTCCGTTAAAAGCAAAAACCGGCGATGAACCGGTTTTTGTATCACGTGCCCCTGGGGGGAATCGAACCCTCGTTAGCTGCTTAAAAGGCAGTTACTCTACCATTGAGTTACAGGGGCGGGATGCCTTTTCCGCTTGCGCGGAAAAGAATTTTCAATTACCAATTTTCAATTTTCAAACATAAACTCAAAATCAAAATTGCCAACAACGGGAGTATAGCATCTTTTATAATTTTTGTCATCCCCAAAGCGTTGCGGGAGATTGTTTTTTATCGCAAAAAGGGCGATGTTATGTTTATGTTATATTTATGCTATGTATAAATATAGCATTTGGCGCGGGCAACAAGCCGTCTGCCGGCAAAGCCTTTGATTTTTCATATTCCATACGGAAAATTGCGGCAATCGCGGGAAAAATTGATAAAAAAGGCAAAAAAGATTAGAATCAAATCGTTAAGGACGCTTTCCGAAATAATATGCATGCCACATCCGCATATTATTCTTGAAAGTGTCGGCAAAAAAACAAGATTATGAAAAGAAAAAACATTTTCAAATTGGTTGCCAGCATTGCGATCTGCCAGGCGGCGGCGCTGATCGGATCAATGTTCACATTGCCGGCGGTCGGCGGCTGGTACGCGGAACTGAACAAGCCTTCGTGGACGCCTTCCGGCGGAGTTATCGGTGCGGTGTGGACGGCGCTCTATCTTTTGATGGGAGTTTCGCTTTATCTGGTGTGGGCCAAAAATTTCCAAATTTCGGAAAATCTTTCGGGAGTGGCCGCGCGCGCGTGGAACCGCATTTCGCAAAAATTGCTTGACGGGGCGTGGCAAAAACAAAATATCATTGCGGTCTTTTCGGTGCAGTTGATTTTGAACGTTTTATGGTCGTTTGTTTTCTTTGAATTGAAAATGTCCGGATGGGCGTTTTTTGAATTGTTGATGCTTTGGGTTGCCATCGCTTACACGATCGCCAATTTTTGGCGCGTGTCAAAACCGGCGGCATGGCTGTTGGTTCCCTATATCGCGTGGGTGACTTTCGCCGGTTATCTGAATTTTGCCGTCTGGCGGATGAACTGATTTATTTATGGCATATATCAAGCGTGAAGAATTTTGGGAACGGAACGAATATGAAATGTGCCGAATATTTGGCGATTTGCTGTTTATGAACGTGGAAAAGTTTTCGCCTGATTTGGCCGATGATCCGGACAGAGTTTGTTTGACCGAGAAAGATATCGCGCTTCTGGATAAAAGTAAAATATTGAATCGCATTTTTCGCAAGTGGATGCAGACCACATGGCTCAATGAAGGCGATTCGCAACATTTTGACGGTGCTACTCCGCGGCAGGAACTGGCGGCTCTTTACCCCGATCTTGATTTGGGCCGCGATTTTATTTCGGCAAAATTACAGAAGAACCAAAACGGGGAATGGGCGGTGGCCCCGGTCTATTTTTCCCGAAAAATATTGAAAGAATCGGGCAATGGCGGCGTGTTTGAATTGGGATTGAAAAATATAGAAAGCGCCAAACGGGGAGAAGCGGTGCCGCCGCATTTTGATTGCGAATTTGCCGCGTTTCTTGGCGTTTTGGATATTAGCGCGCGATTCGGCAGAGTGACGAAAAAATTCAAAAGTGATTTTGATAGATATTTTTCTTTGTTTTTTCATGCCGCGCCGGTGCAAGTGGTTTTAAATTCCGGCATAAATTTGGAAGAAGAGAAATTTGTCAAAATGACGGATGAACTATGTCGTTATTTAAATTGGCTTTTTAGCCATCAAAGAAAGGAGAAAGACGATTTTTTCGGTATGGACCCGGTTTTTCGCGTAATTTGGGGAATTTTCCAAAAATTTCGCCCGAGCCTTGCCAGTTATGAAGAAATGGTGCAATTGGATGAGGCGGCAATGGTGCGGCTGGCCAAAAACGGCAAAGAATTGCGAAAGTCAATTGAAATTTTTCATCGCTTGGGGGTTGCCTTTGACCGTTATTTCCTTTTTCCCATTGATCGCTATTTTGGCGGAATGGAATGCGTTTGGACGAGCCGCGAATCGTTTTTTGACGAAATGGGAATGACGATAAGTTTTTTAAAAAATAACTTCAAGCCGCCGGAATTCAACTCTAAAGCAAAAAAAGATTTTGATATTACCGACACATTGTCCGATTTAAGATATATTTGGTTTGCGCCGCCCACGGCTTTCCGCTTTCTGGAATCTCTCTACAACGATTAGCCGGGTTTATCCTTGGCGCTTGTTTGGCGGTAATCCGAGGGGTACTCGCCGGGAGTGATTGCGATGCGGGGAATTGGCATAATGGGACATATAAGGTATATAAAATATGTGGAAGCGAAAATAGGTAGAAAAAAAGAGTAAGCTCTGTTTTTTTATGGAGGGCGTAATTAAAAAGATATTATTTCCAGTGTTATTGGCGATTTCTGCGGCGTTTGCGCCGGTGGCGGTTTTGGGGCAGAATCCGGTAAACGTTTATTTTTTCTGGGGGCAGGGGTGTCCGCATTGCGAACACGAAAAAGAATTTTTGGCCGATCTGGCGGCAAATCATCCGGAAATCTTGATAAAGGACTTTGAAGTGTGGGGAAACGCCGAAAATCGCCGCATTTTGGGAGAGTTGGGAAAGGAATTGAATGTTGATGTCTCCGGCGTGCCGTTCACCGTGATCGGCGATAAATATTTTATCGGCTGGTATGACCGCGCCTCCACCGGTGCGGCGATTGAAGCCGCCGTGGCGACGGCGGTTGAGCAAGGCTGTCGCGACGTTGCCGCGCCGATCATTGATCCGGAAGAGACTGCCGCGCCAAACAACGGCAGTTGCGGAGATGACGGCAAAACGGAAATTCCCGAAAAAATAAACGTGCCGTTTTTGGGGGCAATCGGAGTGAAAGATTTTTCCCTGCCGGTTCTCGCCGTGGTTCTGGGGGCGTTGGACGGATTCAATCCTTGCGCGATGTGGACGTTATTGTTTTTGATCAGCCTGCTTTTGGGGATGGAAAACCGGAAGCGGATGTGGATTTTGGGATGTTCATTTATCGGGGCCTCGGCGCTGGTTTATTTCTTGTTTATGTCCGCGTGGCTCAATTTGTTGTTGTTTGTGGGATTTATCGTTTGGATCCGCATTATTGTGGCGCTGGTGGCGATCGGCGGCGGCGCATACAATCTGAAGGCTTATTTTTCCAAAGAGCCTGCGGTGTGCGCCAACGCCGCCGATCCCAAAAGAAAAAAAGTTTTTGAACGGTTGAAAAGCATCACCCTGCAAAACAATTTTTATCTGGCGCTGGGGGGGATCGTTCTGCTGGCGTTCGCGGTCAATCTGGTGGAGCTTGTCTGTTCGGCGGGGTTTCCGGTGATTTTCACCCAGATATTGTCAATGAGCGGCTTGAGCCCGTGGCAATATTATTCATATATCGCGTTGTATATCTTGGTGTTTATGGCCGACGATCTGTTTGTGTTTTTTGCGGCGATGATTACCTTGAAAATGGCGGGAATTACCACCAGATACCAAAAAGCGTCGCATTTGATCGGCGGAATTCTGATGCTGGCCATCGGCCTGTTGTTGATATTCCGCCCGGAATGGCTGATGTTCGGCTGACAAATGCGGACTATTGAAGGTTTTGGGCAAATGGGGTATGATGCTAATCGGGTATCGTTGAATAATTTAGTTTAATAGGCTAAATTTTTTTGGCCGAAAACACAACAATATGGTGAAAAAAGCGGCAAAAAAGGGAAAATTGATCGTGGTTTCTTTGGGAGGATCCGTGGTTTATCCCTACGGCGAAAAATATAATAACGGGCTGGACATCGGATTTTTGAAAGATTTGCGCCAGTTTTTGCTGGGGCAGGCAAAAAAAAGCGTTCGCTTCGTGATTGTGGTGGGCGGGGGCAAATCCTGCCGGATTTATCAAAAAGCCGCGCGCGAAGTACTGGGCGAAAAAAAGAACGACACCGACTTGGATTGGATCGGCATTCAGGCGACAAAAATGAACGCGCTGTTCGTGGCCAAAATTTTGCGGGAGATCGCTTTCCCGCAAGTGCTGGAGCGCGAACCCGGAAAAAAAGAGATTGCCGCTTTTTTGAAAAGCAACAAGAAAGTTTTGATGGTTTCCGGATGGGAACCGGGATGGTCCACCGACTATGACGCGATGCAATGCGCGGTTTTTTTTGGCGCCAAGGAAGTCATCTCCGCCAGTGACGCGCATTTTGTTTGCGACAAAGACCCGCGCAAATTTCCGGATGCCCGGCCGATCAAAGAACTCACGTGGCCGGAATACCAAAAATTGATTCCTTCAAAATGGGTGCCCGGACTTTCCACGCCGGTGGACCCGATCGCGGCGCGTTTTGCCAAAAAGAACAAGCTCACGGTGAAAAAGATCAAGGGTAGCGACATTGAAAGTTTCCGCCGCGCCGTGGAAGGGGAAGATTTTGAGGGATCAGTCATTCACGATTAAAAGAACGGAGGAATGCCGATCATTATGGCCGAATCGCCGCAAAGCGAAATTCCCGCAGAATACAAAAACGGCGCCGTTGAATTTTTGGGTTGCAAAATAGACCTGTCTTTGCGGCCGCTGATCCCGCGCCCGGAAACCGAATTTTGGACGCGCCGCGCGATTGTTGATCTGGCGGGGCGCGGACGGAATGCCGGGCGCGTTTTGGATTTGTTTTCCGGTTCCGGATGCGTTGGCATCGCGGTTGCCAAAAATCTGCCCGCGGCGGCGGTTGATTTCGGCGATATTGACGCCGCGGCGGTGGAGCAGATAAAGATAAATTTAAAGATCAACCGCCTGTCCGGAGAACGCACGCGGGTTTTTCAAACCGATATTTTTGAAAACATTCCGCCGGGCGAATCCTATGATGCGATTTTGGCCAACCCTCCTTATGTCGCCGCGGCACGGAGCGGGGAAGTGCAAAAATCGGTGCTTGAATGGGAACCGCGGCACGCGCTTTTTGCCGGTGCCGACGGAATGGAAATCATCAAAAAGTTTTTGCGCCGGGCGGGCGATTTTTTGCGGCCCGGAGGAATCATATATCTTGAATTTGACACATTCCAAAAAATCAGTATAATAAAGGCACTGAAAGGTCTTGGTTACGGATCGTTTGGGTTTCATAAAGACCAATTTCAAAAATGGCGTTTTATCAGGATCAAAAAATAAAAAAGGCCAAAAAGGTGATTTTGCTGGAAAGCGATTCGCACCACATTGCGATGTACCGCCGGATGTTTCAGAATGCGGCCTTTGAGGTTGATTTGGCGCGGACATGTGAAGAAATGCTGGAAGAATTGCGCGAAATCCGAAACGGCGAAGCGCAAAAGCCCGACCTGGTGCTGATGGATTTCGTTCTGGCCGACGGTTACGGCACGGAAGTTCTGCGCGCCATCAAAAAAAGCCATTTCACCCGCGATATTCCGGTGTTTGCGGTGACGAATTTCCAAAATCCCGATATGGAAAGAGAGATGAAGGGATCGGGAATCTTTCCGGACAAATATATGGTGAAGACCCACCACACTCCCGCCGAACTGGTGAACGAAATGGAAAATTATCTGGAACAGAGGCCGGCCGGATCGGATCGGCCAAAAACGAATTTGGCCTAGTGTGGCACTAGGACTTTTTGCCGGATTTCCGCCGCCCGTTTATGGGCGGTTTTTGGTTTGAAAAATTGACCGGCCTGTGGATAACCGGCTGTTTTTAGCTTTATTTTGCCTGATTTGACATTGGGAATCTATGGGTTTAAAGTATGTATATGTGGGGGATTGTGTTGATTGGTGGAAAAATGTGGATAACTTTGCATTATCATGTTCATCGGCGAATATACCTATTCCATTGACGAAAAGAAGCGCTTGGCCGTGCCGCCCAAATTCCGCGCCAAATTGAAGAAGGGGGCGGTGATTACCCGCGGGCTGGACAATTGTCTGTTTTTATATTCCCGCGAAGAATGGGAGAAGCTGGCCCAAAAATTGAGCCAGATGCCGCTGTCCCGCGCCGATGCGCGGGGATTCGCGCGGATTATGCTGTCGGGCGCCATGGAAGTTGATTTTGACAATCTGGGGCGGATTTTGGTGCCGGACTATTTGAAAGATTATGCCAAATTGAAAAAAAAGGCGGTGGTGGCCGGGTTATACAGTCGCGTGGAAATTTGGGACGAAGAAGAGTGGAAAATCTACAAAGTAAAAATGGAAAAAGAGGCCGGCGATATCGCCGAAAGATTGAACGAATTGGGAGTCTGAAATATTAATAAATTTTCAATTTTCAATTTTCAGTTTCCAATGAATGATCAATTTGCCAATTAGCCAAACAGAAATGCCGGATTTTGTTTGGGAATTGTTACATTGAAAATTCAATGAAAATTGAAAACTGAAAATTGAAAACTGAAAATTGCGTGCATATTCCGGTTTTGCTAAATGAAACGATTGCGGCGCTGAACCCCAAGCCTAACGTAAATTTTATTGATTGCACTTTCGGGCGGGGCGGGCACAGTTTGGCAATTTTGGAAAGAACCGCGCCCCGCGGCCGGATCTTGGCGATTGAGCGGGACGCGGAAAGCTTGAATGCTCTGCCGCAAGAATTAAAGGAGCATCCGCGGATCGTCTTTGTTGGCGCTTCCTATGCCGATCTCGGCGAGACTGTCCGGGAAAAAGAATTTGAAAATGTTGGCGGCGTTTTGTTTGATCTGGGGATGTCATCGTGGCATTTGGAGGAGAGCGGCAAAGGGTTTGCGTTTTCCCGGGATGAACCGCTGGATATGAGATATGACCGGAAATCGCCCCTCACCGCCGCCGATGTTCTCAATCGTTTTTCCGCCGCCGAATTGCGGGACATTTTCCAGAATTACGGGCAAGAAAGAACGGCTAAAAAGATTGCCGCGGCGGTGGAAAGGGAAAGAAAAAAGAAAAAAATCGCCACTGCCGGGCAGTTGGCCAAAATCATTGAAGGGGAAACGGGCGCCCGCCGGTGGCGCGCCGCCAGCGCCAGAATTTTTCAGGCGTTGAGAATCCAAGTCAATCGCGAATTTGAACATATTGAAAAAGGAATTCCGGCCGCGTTTGAAATTATCGGCGCCGGCGGCCGAATCGCGGTGATAACTTTTCATTCCGGAGAAGACCGGATTGTCAAAAACATTTTCAGGGACTTTTGCCGATCGGGCAAAGCAAAAACCGTTTATCCCAAGCCGATGGCGCCTTCCGAAGCCGAAATCAACCAAAATCCGCGCGCCCGTTCGGCAAAATTGCGGGTGCTGGAAAAAGTCTTGGCCGCGGAAGAACGTAATGTCAAACGATAATCAACATTATGAGCAAAAAAACAAAAATTCGGGCAAAAAACATCATTTTTAATTTTAAAGCCGCTTCTTCTTTTTTGATTTGCGTTCTGGTGGGCGCCGCGATTTTCCAGCTTAATTCCCATATCCACCAAAATTCATTGATCAACGATTTGGAAAAAGAGATTGTTGCCATCGCCGAAGAAAACAGCGCTTTGGAGGCCCGCCTTTCGCAGTTGAACTCAATGGACGATTTTGACCGGTATCGCGTGGCGCAGGCGGAAAATTACGAAAAAGTTGATCTTGCTTCGGTGCGCTACATCCAAGTCCCGGCGGGGGGATTTGCCAAAAGGTAAAAATCGCATTCTGCCATGATTGCCAAAAGAACGAAAAGCAAAACCCGCCACTGGCGGATTCATCTGGCGCTGTTTTTTTTACTGGCGGCGTGTGCGGGCGCGGTTGGGCGCTTATTTTATTTGCAGATCGTTCTCGGCGAGCGCTATCAGGTTCTGGCGCAAGGGTTTGAAGTTTTCGCCCGCGATAATCAGGATATTTCGCGCGGCGAGATTTTTTTTGCCGGCGGCCAGCCGTTGGCCATCAATAAGGATTTTTTCTATTGTTACGCGTCGCCGATGAAAATCAAGGACAAGGAGCAAGCGGTGCGCGCCGTCGCGGAGATTCTTGGTTTGGAAGAGCAGTCTTTGCGGGATAAATTTGAAAAAGAATCCCTTTACGCCTTCATCAAGGAAAAACTTGGCGATGCCGAAATTGAAGCGTTGGAAAAGGCGGCAATTGAGGGCATTTACGTTAAAAAGAAGAAAATGCGCTATTATCCGCAAGGCGAGGTGGGCGGCCAGCTGGCGGGATTTGTGGATGACGGCGGCACCGGCCGCTACGGATTGGAAGATTATTACAACGATAAATTATCCGCCGGAGAAAGCATTTTTCTCAACATTGACCATAATCTTCAATACCAAGCTTATCGTCTGATCGCGCAGGCCAAAGAAGATCTCAACGCGGTTTCGGGCGAAGCGATCGTGGCAAATCCGAAAACCGGCGCGATTCTGGCAATGGCCGAAACTCCCAATTTTGATCCCAACGACTATAAACAGGTCGCCAAAGACGGGATTGACATTTTGAAAAACGACTCCTGCCAAACCTTGTTTGAGCCCGGTTCGGTTTTTAAGGCTATCACGATGGCCTCGGCGCTCAATGAAAAAAAAGTAACGCCGGAAACGGATTATGTTGATTCGGGAATGGTGAAGATCGGCGGCTGGCCGATTTACAATTACGGGCACCGCGCCTACGGCCGGCAGACGATGACGAACGTTTTGGAACATTCGGTGAACACCGGCGTGGTTTTCGCCCAAAGCCGGCTGGGGAACGAGCCGTTTGTTGAATATCTTGAAAAATTCGGTATTTTTGAACCCACCGGCATTGATCTGCCGGAAACTTTTTCGGCAAACGCCGAATTCAAAAAGGGTTATGCAATCAATTATGCGACGGCGTCGTTTGGGCAGGGGATTTGGATGACGTCAATTCAGATGATCCGCGCCTATTCGGCGCTGGCCAACGGCGGCGTCTTGGTCCGTCCTTCGGTGGCAAAAATCAAACAAGAGGAAACGCCGCCGGCGCGGCAAGTGATTGATCCGGAAACTTCAAAAACGATCGCCAAAATGCTGGCCAGCGTGGTGGATAACGGTTTTGGCAAATCGGCAAAAATAGAGGGATATTCCATTGCCGGAAAAACCGGCACGGCGCAGATGGCATGGTCCACGCTCAACATCAACGAAAGAGGTTATTCCGACAAAACCACGCAGAGTTTCATCGGGTTTTTTCCGGCCGAAGACCCGCAATTCTTGATCTTGGTCAAATTGGTCGCTCCCGAAGCCAACACCGCCGAATATTCGTCTCTGCCCGTGTTCAAAGAGCTGGCGCAATACGCAATCTACCTCTCCCAGATTCCTCCTTCCGAAAAACCCGATGATGTTGTCGTCCCCGCCGAAACGGAAACGGCGCAAACCCAATCGCGTTCCGGCGATTGAAAAAAACCCGCGTTTGGGCTACAATATCGCTGTTCGGGAATTTTCGGGCCCCATCGTCTAGTGGTCAGGACACTTGGTTCTCAGCCAAGGAACACCGGTTCGACTCCGGTTGGGGCCGCCTTCGCCAGCAATCCCGCCCCCGCGGGATTTTGTGTTAAAATAGGGTATAATGAAGAACTAATTAACTCAGCGTCGCTCGAAGGGGGTGGTCGGACTCGAATTGGGGTAGGCCAACGCATTTTAGCCGCAAGGTGGGGGAATTAAAAAATAGCATTAAAATAAGTATCATTATTTTTAAATATGAAAAAATTTCACATAGATAAAACATCATATAGCGTTAGTGATTTTATAGCTTGGCAAAAAGACGGGATTTTAATTTTAAATCCAGATTTTCAGCGGCGCGCGGTTTGGACGCCGGGAGCAAAATCTTATTTAATAGATACCGTCATAAGAGGGTTTCCAATGCCAGTTATTTTTCTTAGAGAACAAAAAACAGATCTTAAAAAATTAAAGACCGTGAAAGAGGTAGTTGACGGACAGCAACGTATTCGGACTTTATTATCATATATAGATCATAATTTATTGCCTGACTATAATGAGGAAAAAGATTTTTTTGAAATAAAAGAAAACCATAATAGTGAGTTTAAAAATAAGAAATTTACTGAACTTCCAGAAGACGTTCAGCGCGATATTCTTGAGTATAAATTTGGTGTTCATGTGCTTCCCTCAAGTATTGAGGATCGGGATGTATTACAGATATTTGCTCGAATGAATGCATCCGGAGTGAAATTGAATTACCAGGAAATCAGAAATGCTCTTTTCACTGGGCCCTTCAAAACCACAGCCTACGAATTGGCCTTTGAACAAGTTGAGCGATGGAAGAGTTGGAAAGTTTTTAAACCAATGGAAATCGCGCGAATGTTAGAAGTGGAACTTGTAAGTGAGTTTATGATAGCCATTATTAGCAAATCGATAGTTGGGAAAAGTCCGAAATTTATAGACAAATTTTATGAAAAATACGAAGAAATAGAATTCAAAGAAAGCGAAGAAATTTCAAGACGTTTTCGATTAGTCATGGATACAATAGAGGATACATTTAATGTATCCGAACCCCAAAGTGTTCTTACTCAAAGAACTCTATTCTATTCTTTGTTTATTTTGCTTTATGATATGCAGTTCGGGTTAGATTCTTTTGGTATTAAAGAAAAAATAAAAGCGAAACCCGTTTCCAAAGAAAAGGCAACATTAATAGAAGGACTAGGCAACAATATAGCTAAGGGAAACGTACCTAAAGAGGTTGTCGTCGCTTATCAAAAAAATACAACTAATGTAAAATCACGAACGGCGCTCTTTAATTATCTTAAAGAGAAAGTTAAATAATTACTTTCTCATGGCAAAGAGTACAGAATCGTTATCTAACTTATTCACGTCGCGTTTGCAATCATTAGAATTTACTCGAAAAAAAGTAAACTATTTGTTTTCAAAAAAAAGAATAGTCCGCAGAGATATTGAGCAAATATATCAAGGACTATTTCTTGAGTCAGTAGCTGGTTTTGAACATTATGTCGAGGATTTATTTTTGGGGCTGGCCACAAAGAAAATTATCCCGCATTCACAAAGGACTGCTTTGAAAGTATCGTTTTCTTCGGGACAAACCGCAAGGGCTGTAATTTTCGGGAATAATAAGTATTGCGATTGGTTGCCATATAACCGTACAATTGAGCGAGCAGAAAAATATTTTAAAGAGGGGCATCCGTTTTCTATTATAAATAGTTCAGAAGAAGCAGAAATAAAAAATTTTGTTTATATTAGGCACGCGATTGCCCATAAGAGTGAGCATGCAAAAAAGCAATTTGAAGATAAAGTAATTGGATCAACCTCTTTATCTCCTCGCGAGAGAAAGGTAGGTGCATATTTATTCGGAAGTTTTCGGTCGTCGCCGTCCCAAACTAGATACGAGAATTTGGTCATCGAAATGGCTACCATGTTTGAAAAGATATGTTCGGCATAATTTTGAGATTATAACCGTGGTTGTTTTTTTGGTACGGCCAGTGAGTCCGTTATCTCGAGTGGCAGCCGCGGAAAGGCTCAAAGCTTGGGATGGGCACAAACCAGAGGCGCTGTTTCCCTGTAAGCCCGGAGTAGGCGAAGCGCCGCCTACGGAGGGGAAACAGCGCCGGAACAAGCTCTCAGAGCTTGAATTTGGCACTGACTCGGCTCGAATTGGGCTCTTAAAAACTCGTCATTCCAGAATGTCGACTCAATGACGACTTTTTAACCTGCTAACGCACACCTTTTACCCTCCTGCGGCTAAAATGCGTTGGCCTGAGCCCAATTCGAGCCCGGCTGCCCCCTTGCGAGCGCCGCCCTGGAGAACAGCAGTTCGGAAGGACAAGCGACGCTCAGTCGGGGGTCGGCTACTGGCTCTCTGCCTCAAAATTTGGTATTGTTTCTTTGGGTAAATGAACTTGATAATAAGTCCTAACTTCATTCAGTAAATTCCGCCTTCGCCAGCAATCCCGCCCGCGCGGGATTTTGTGTTAAAATGGGGTATCTCGCGGTTACACGGAGATAGACCCCAAAATACAAGGCGTTTCGTAATTCAAGGTATAAAAAATATATGAAAATATCAAAATCAATCATACTGGGAATAATAAGTTTTACCGCCGGAGCTTTGGTGATGTATTTTGCGAAAAGCCTTTTTTAAACAACTGCATGGAAAGTGAATTGAAACTGGAGGATGTGGGATATGGGATATAGTGATTGCCCGTGGCCGAGATCAAAGAGAGGGGATTTTCAGCTTGAATATGGCTGGGCGAATGGTGGCGGGCGGCGATAGATTCAAGCTTTGGAATATGGTATACTGAACGAGTTTGGCGGTTTGGTTTAATAATGAAAATGCGATGAAAAAATTTTTTGGAACAAAATGGATACTGATGCTTAAAATAGTTCCCGTTTTGGCGTTGATAATGGGATTGAAGATGGCGACTCATTATTTCGGGATTGAATTCTTGACTTTCAGCGCGTTTTTCAGCGCGTTGATTTCGGCGAATATTTTTTTGATTGGATTTATTCTGTCGGGCGTTCTTTCCGATTATAAAGAGGCCGAAAAAATTCCGGGCGAAATCGCATCAAACATTGATTCCATCGCCGACGAGTTTATTTATGTGCATCAAAGCAAAAATATTCCCGCCAGCCGGGCAGGTTTTGATTATTGCCGAAAATTTACGGATGATCTTTTGGCATGGCTTGCCAAAAATATTCGCACGCGCAATTTGATGGAGTCAATTGATAAATTCACCGATCACTTTGTCGCCGTTGAAACGGCAAGCCAGGCGACTTTTATCAGCCGCTTGAAGCAGGATCAGGCCGCGATCAGAAAACAGGTTTTGCGGGTGCACACCATTCGCGAAACCAGCTTCTCCGAATCGGCCTATGCCATTGCCGAAGCGATCAGCATTCTTTTGGTGGCCGGAATGATTTTTTTGCGGCTGGAACCATATCACGAAAGCCTGTTTTTTGTCTTATTCGTCGGTTTCATCTTGTTTTATATGCTCTTTCTTTTGCGCGATTTGGATAATCCGTTTTCCTATTACGAAAAAGATTCGGTGGAGAAAGTTTCTTTACGGCCGATAGACGACCTTAAGGCGCGCCTTGAAGCCAAAGTCGCGAAATTTGACAATTGATAAAACGGCAGGTTCCCGGATTATAAATTAAAATTAAAAATAACATAAACATATGTTCAAAGACTCTCAACAGGAGTTTGACAAGTGCAAGACTTGCAAAATGCCGCTGGAAAATCCGCAGGATGCCTGCCCGTGCAATCCGATCTATTGCTTTCGTTGCTGTCAATGCCCCGAAGATTGCGTTTGCGGCTGTAAAAAACGGATGAGGCGAGGCGACCAAAACGTCGAGTTTTGATTTTTGCGCGCGGCTCGGTGCGAATTCTAAAGGAACGTTTTACCCGAAAGGCGGAATAAATATGAATGTGAAAAAAACAATCATTGCGGTTTTGGTTATTTTGGCCGCCGGCGTAGCGGGATGGGCGGCCTATAAAAATTTGCCGCCGGCGGGCGGCGGCGAGACTCCAAGCGGCAACGGAATCGCGGGCGGCGATGTTGCCGATTTGCGGACGCGGCAGATTTCGCTTTATTATTACAATCCCGAAAACGACAAGGACGGATCGGGGAACGTGATGTGTTCGGCGGCGGGACTGGTTGCGGTTTTGCGCCAAATTCCAATTACGCAAACGCCGATACGGGACGCGGTGAATTTGCTGATGGAAGGGAAGCTGTCGGACGGGGAAGTTGCGGCGGGGATTACCACCGAATTTCCGCTGGCGGGCGTTGAATTGATGGGCGCGAATTTAAAAGAGGGGATTTTGACTTTGGAATTTGCCGATCCGCAAAACAAAACCGGCGGCGGCGCGTGCCGCACCGGAATTCTGCGGGGGCAGATTGAAGCGACTGCCAAGCAGTTTGACGGCGTCAACGAAGTGCGCTTCATTCCCGAGGAATTGTTCCAGCCGTAAATTTCTTGACGGCGCGGCGTTTTTGGAGGACAATGGAACTATAATATTATCAAATTTTTTATGATTGAGACCATTTTTTATTTTTTCGGGGCCCTGTTTTTTTTAACCTGGTTCTTGCTGATATTGGTCGTGTTGTTTTTCGCGGTAAAAATCTTCCGGCGGGTCGTTTCCATTGAAACCGAGATCAAAGACACCGTCAATGAAGCCAAGGGCGTGATCAGCGATGTGCGCAATAAGGTGGTTTCTTTTTCCATCAGCGTGGCGGGCATCGGCGCGCTGTTGGAGAAATTGATTGAAATAAAGAACAAAGCGAAAGAAAAAAGATCGGGGGCGTCCAAAAAGGAAAAGAAAACAAAAAAGTTTGCCGAAGATGATTTTTAAAAATTTAATCAATCAAAAAAACGCCGCGGGGCGTTTTTTTTGATTCGGCGGTGATAAGTGATAAGTGATAAATGATAAATGATAAATGATAAATGATAAATGATAAATGATAAATGATCATTCTCACACCCTTTTGGAATATTCGCCGGTTTCGGTGTTGATTTCCAAAACATCGCCGGCTTGAACGAACAGCGGCGCTTGAATGGTCGCGCCGGTTTCCAGAACCACCGCCTTGGTGCCCGATTGCGCCCGGTTGCCCTTCACTCCCGGCGCGGCTTCTTTAACTTTTATCTGGACTTTTATGGGCAGATTAACGCCGATGATCTGGTTTTCGTAGATGTTGGCCTCCACTTCCATATTGGGCGATAAGAATCTCGCGCTTTGCCCGATCTGATCTTGAGCGAGCTCAAATCTTTTTGAAGGATCGCCGGTGCGGCAAAAGACGAATTTGTCCTTGTTGGCATAAATGAATTTTGCCGAAATTTTTTCAATTTCGGTTTCCTCAAAATTGTCTCCTTGATGGAAAGTCCGTTCCAGCACCTTGCCGGTGATGAGATTTTTGATCTTTGCCTGAAGCAGTCCCGCGGCGCGGGCTTTTTTGATCTGCTGGAATTCCAGCACTTCATGGGGCTGGCCGTCCAGAATAAACCGCACGCCGCGCCGCAAATCATAGTAGTTTAACATAAATAATTGTGCAATTTTCAATTTTTAATTTTCAATTTTCAATAAATGGCCAATTATCAATAATCAAACGGATGCGACATCGGGATCGTTTAAAAATTGAAAGAATGTTAATTCAATGAAAGCTGATAATTAAAAACTGAAAATTGATAAATGCGATAAGATTATAATCAAATCACTCGCTTCAGTCAATGATGCGCCATTCAATCAATTCTTCCTTATCGGCGTATTCAAGCCATTCGCCACCGGAAGTGATGACGAACCATTTTTTGCGGTTTTCCGACCAAATCATCGGATCGCCGCGATAGAACGGTTTTTTGACCACTTCCTTGGGTTTAAGCCGATCCAGCTCCAGCCATTTTTTGAACACCGTTTCAATGGCATAGTCCAATTTGCGGGAATTCGCCCAATCGGCGACTTTTTTAATCGCGTCTTTGGCTTTTTGCGGCGATCCGGCCAATTCAATCAATTGTTTGGCGGGCTTGGTGTAGCGAGAATAGACGATGTCGCGCTTGCGGGCACTGCGTTTCAGTTCATTGAGATTGACGCCTTTGGTTTCAAAAAAATAGGTGATGATTTGGCGGATGGCGGTTTCTTCTTGCAATTCCTTCAGATATTTTATCTTGCCGGTTTTTATCAGCTCTTCAATTTTGCCGCCGATGCTTTCGCCGATACCCTTGATCTTGGGCAGTTTTTTTTCTTTTTTATAAAATTCGGATAAATTATTTTTCAATGTCTGCAAAATTTCCGCGGCCTTGCGATAGGCGCGGATGCGGAACGGCTTTTCCCCTTTAATGTCCAGCAAATCGGCAATCTCGTTTAAATTTTCGGCAATTTCCTTGTTATCCATATTTGTTTGCGTGGGTGGGCTCGCGCAAAGTGTTAATCTAATTTTGATAGAACGCCTTTATAGAATAATTTGGCGGCGGCCAGTTCTTTTTTGCCCTTTTCGGTGATTTCGTAGACGCGCCGCCGGTCTGCCGTTTCGCTTTTTACGAATCCGTCAGTTTGCAGGCGGTAAAAAACGCGGTAGGGAGTGATTTTTCCCGGGCGGAAGCCGAATTTTTTTTCAATCAGCGCCGGAACTTCCCAGCCGTAGCGGGGTTTATTTTCCAAAAGCGCCAGGATATAGACCCAGAGGTTTTCCTTGGTGTTTGATTTTTCCAGCCGTTGGACGGGAAGCATAAAAATAGTTAAAAATGAAAAATGAAAAAATCAAAATTTTGAACTGAAAGTCGGTTGATTTTTAACCGGGTTTGACATAGTATTTTACAATGGTAAAATAATTGCATAATGTAAAACACACCATAGTTTATTCTAACAAAAATATGGCAAACAACACAAACGCGGAGGGGAAGAAGATTCGGCTGGCGATTGCCGGCGTGGGGAACTGCTGTTCCAGCCTGGTGCAGGGCATCACTTACTATAAATACATCGGCAAGGATGATGAGCCGGTGCCGGGGCTGATGCACAATGTGATCGGCGATTACGCGCCGCGCGACATTCAAATTGCGGCGGCGTTTGATATTGACCGGCGCAAAGTGGGCAAAGACGTTTCCGCGGCCATTTTTGAAAAACCCAACTGCACCAAGATTTTTTGCAAGGAGATTCCCGAAACCGGCGTGAAGGTTCAGATGGGGCCGGTGTTGGACGGGGTGGCCGATCATATGCAAGATTATCCCGAAGAGCAGTCGTTTGTCATTGCCGATGAAAAACCGGTTAATGTCGCCGAAGAACTGAAAAAGGCCAAGGTTGACGTTTTGGTGAGTTATATGCCGGTGGGATCGCAAAAGGCCGCGGAATATTACGCACAGGCCGCGCTGGACGCCGACTGCGGATTTGTTAACTGTATGCCGATATTTATCGTTTCCGATGAAAAGTGGGCGGCCAAATTCAAAGAGAAGAACATTCCCTGCGTCGGCGACGACATCAAATCGCAGATTGGCGCCACGATCGTGCACCGCACTTTGACCAAACTTTTCGCCAACCGCGGCGTGATCGTTGACCGTTCTTACCAGCTTAATTTCGGCGGCAATACCGACTTTTTGAATATGCTGTCGCGGGATCGGCTGAAATCAAAAAAAATCTCCAAAACCGAAAGCGTGGAATCGCAACTGAACCAAAGATTGAGCTATGACAATCTGCACATCGGGCCGTCGGATTGGGTGCCGTTTTTAAAGGACAATAAGATTTGTTTCATCAGAATGGAGGGCCGGAAATTTGGCGACATTCCGGTGGAAATTGAGTTGCGCCTGTCGGTGGAGGATTCTCCGAATTCCGCCGGGGTGGTGATTGACGCCCTCCGGATGGTCAAATTGGCCAAAGATCGCGGCATCGGCGGTCCGCTCACCAGTCCGTCGTCCTATTTTATGAAGCATCCGCCGGTGCAGTTCACCGATTCCCAAGCCTATGAAATGGTGGAAGAATTTCTCGCCGGCAAACGCGACCGCTGATTAAAAAATTTTCAATTTTCAATTTCCAATTTCCAATAAATTATTAAATTTCCAATTTAAAAATGGACGCGCGATATCCCATTGGAAATCGTTTTGGATGCTGGAGGTTTGAGAATTGAGATTATCTATTGGTGTTGGATTTACATCGAAACTGGTTTGGAGGCATTGAAAATAAAACCGCGGATATTTTCGCGGCTTTGCCGTTCACCCCCAATCAATATACTTCGCTTTCAATTGTGGCCGCGTTGGCAATGCTGTGCTTGATTGCCGCCGGCCATTATATTGCCGCTCTGGCGCTGTTTATTGTGGCGGCCGGCTTGGACTTCATTGACGGTGCGGTGGCGCGCAAAAGGGGCCTGGCCACGAAGCGGGGCGCCTACTGGGACACGATTGCCGACCGCTACGTGGAAGCGATGTTCCTTTTCGGATTGCTGTTTTGCCGATTGCCGGACTTTTATCTGCCGGCGGCGGGATGGATATTTCTGGCGCTTTTCGGTTCAACGATGACCACCTACGCCAAAGCCGCGGCCAAAGAAAAGGGATTGTGCGATGCCGAATTGAAAGGGGGATTGATGTCGCGCGGCGAGCGGCTGATGGTATATTTTGCAATCATTATCCTGCTTTCAGCCAACCTGGATTGGGCAGTAGCAATTTTGGCGGCATTGGCAATATTGTCTAATTTTACCGCGCTGCAAAGAATTTATGACGCTTTAAAGTCCGGTTAGGTTTAAAAAACGGGCCTTGCGGCCCGTTTTTTAAATTCCGTAATAAAGTTCAAATTCCGCGGGAGTCGGTTTGAGGCGGCAAAAATCGCATTCATTTTTTTTGAAACTTATCCAACAATCAATCAGGGACGTGCCGAACACGCCGCCGGCGAGCAAATACTCGCGATCCGTTTCCAGCGCCGCCAGCGATTCCTCCAGCGAGGCCGGCACCTGAGGGATGCCGCTGTTGTTTTTATAGATATCGCCGTTGGCGGGCTCTCCCGGATCGGTTCTGTTTTTGATGCCGTCAACGCCGGCCATCAGCATCGCCGCGAACGCCAGATAGGGATTGCCGGATGCGTCGGGCGGGCGAAATTCAATTCTTTTGGCCGCCGGAGAATTGTCATACATCGGCACGCGGATTGCCGCGGAACGGTTGCGCGCCGAATAAGCAAGATTGGTCGGCGCTTCAAATCTGGGCACCAGCCGCTTGTAAGAATTGGTTGTCGGCGCGCAGAATGCCATCAGCGATCTTCCGTGCGCCAGCAATCCGCCGATAAACCATAGCGCGGTTTGGCTCAATCGGGCGTAACCCTTTTCATCAAAAAACAAATTTTCACCGTTTTTCCAAAGCGAAATGTGGGTGTGCATTCCCGAGCCGTTGTCGCCGAACAGCGGCTTGGGCATAAATGTGGCGGTTTTGCCGAAACGATGCGCGACATTTTTGACCGCGTGTTTGAACATCATTATTTTGTCGGCTTGCGCGGCAAGCCCATCATACTTAATGTCAATTTCGGCCTGTCCGGCGGCGGCGACTTCGTGATGCTCTTTTTCCACTTCAATGCCGAGTTTTTGCATTTCAGCGACCATTTCGCGGCGGATATCCATTGTTTGATCGGCGGGTGCCATGGGGAAGTAGCCTTCTTTGTTGCGGATTTTATGCCCCGAACCGGCATCTTCGCCGTTGTCATCCCAGCCGGCTTCGCTTGATTGAACGCGGAAGAAAGAATGGTTTTGCCCGTTGGCGAATTCAACCCGGTCAAAAATGAAAAACTCCGCTTCCGGACCGAAACAGGCCATATCGGCAATGCCGCTTTCCCTTAAAAATTTTTCCGCGGCTTGGGCGATCGCCCGCGGATCTTTTTCAAAACGGGTTTTTGATTCCGGATCATAAACATCGCAAATCAAACTGCCGGCCGGTTCCTTGCCAAAGCGATCAACGGCAAAAGTCTTCGCGTCGGGAATCAAGATCATATCGCTTTCTTCAATGTTTTTGAAACCGCGGATTGAAGAACCGTCAAAGCCGATGCCGTCGGCAAAGATTTTTTCTTTAAACTGGCCGACCGGCACGGCAAAATGCTGCCACGAGCCGGGCAGGTCGCAAAATCGCAAATCAACCAACTTTATGTTTTCTTTTTCGCATTTTTCAATTATTTCTTTATATTCCATAAATTTAAATCGGATTGTTATTGGTATCGCCAAAACAAAAAATCACCCAATTTCTTGGTGACCTCGTTGTCCGCGATCCGGCACGCCGTTGTGCCCGACAAACAAAGGCTATCACTTTGTCGCGCAAAAGTCAAAAATATTGCGAATGTCTAACCTTTGTTGCAAAGGTTAGACATTCGCAACCTTCGCAATACCGGAGAAGTTATTTTTTGAATTCCGAGGAGATGATGATGGCGTTGGCGATTTCTTTCATTGGCAGGCGTTTGTCCATCGCTTTTTTGTGCAGAAGCTTGTAGGCGTCGTCCTCGCCGACGGCGAATTCTTTCATCAAAATGCCCTTGGCTTTTTCAATGATTTTTCTGGTTTCCAGCGCTTCCTTCAGCGCTTCCTTTTCCGAAAAGAGGGATGCGTTTTCAATCGCGCCGCCGACGGCCTTGGCAACCGATTCAAACAGCGCGATTTCAGTTTTGGAGTATGCTCGCGGTTTTGAGTGCTGGACATTGATCACACCCAGCACTTTGTCTCGATAAACAATCGGCACGGAAAGAAATCCTTCAAACTTGTCTTCGGGGAGGCTGTTGACGGTTTTGAATCTTTCGTCGTTATAAGCTTCTTTGGCGATGGCCGCGGTCCGTTTGTTGCGCGCCACCCAGCCGGTGATCCCTTCGCCGGTTTTCAATTTTATGTTGCCGATCTCCAGCGGCTTGGGATTCAGCGACGCGCGCAGAACCAGATTGTTGCCGTCCAACAAATACAAAAAACAAGAATCCGCTTTGGTGACGCCGCTCACGATCTTCACAATCCTTGCCAAAACTTCCTTCAAATCCAAATTGTAGCTGATGGTTTCAATGATTTCGCGCAAAAGCTCCAATTCTTGTTTTTTGTTGATGATCGGCTTTATTTTTTGCGTTTTCTTTTCCATGATTACGTTTTTAGGGACGGATAATTTTCGGTGGAATTTGGGTTAAGTCAATGATGGTTGAGGGGGTTGATTTGTCCAGGTTGCCGGCACTGATTGCCAGATCGGGAAGCGTGTTTTGGATAAATTGCGCCAGAACCTCATTGATTTTTTCCGATGCCGGACTACCGGAAATATTGGCCGAAGTGCCGCAGAGGGGCATATTTACGGCCTCCAAAAGGGAATTAACGAATGAATGGAAGGGGATGCGAAGGGCGATGGTATCTTTTTCAACGCCGGACAATTTCATTTCCTTTTTGCGCTTCAGGCGGACGGTGAATTTGCCCGGCCACTTTTCTTCCAAAAATTTTTCCTGTGCCGGGGAAATTTTCGCCAATTTTTTAGCCATGGCCATATTTTTCACAAATATCGGCAAAGGCTTGTTTTTCGGCCTCAATTTGACGGCAAAAATTCTTTCAATCGCCTTTTCGTTTGCGGCGTTGGCCAGCAAACCGTAGACCGTGTCGGTGGGCGCAATCACTGTGCCGCCGCGACAGATCACCCTTGCCGCCGCCTCCACCGCCGCCTGAAAATTATCTTTCGTCAAAGACATTATTTCCATATATCAATTTTTATCCGTTTGTCCTTCGATAACAATGTACTGTTTTATCCTGGCCATTTCTCGTTCCACCACCGGGCTGTCATAATCTCCGGCATGGGCGGTGGCGCCGTCGTAGATCGGTTTCTTTTGGTCCAGATGCAAACTAAAAGTCAATCCGCCCTCTTCCGTTTTTATAAACAAATGCAAGCGGGGATAGCCGGTTTTGGGACGCGCGAAACCCAATTCTTTGGTTTTTTCGTCTTGTCCCTGAAAATGGTATCCCAAATCGCGCATTAGATTATAAATAGTATTCCTGATTTTTCCATTGATATGCTCCTTCATATATATTCGTTATTAAATATTGGAGAAGCGAATAGTATTCGCAGACATATTCGTTGATATGTTCATCACCGAAAATCAACAAATCAATCTCTCAATTTATGAATGCCAAATTTTTTCAAATCTTAAATCTTTTGTCTCTAATCGGGATTTTACTCCATCTTTCTTTTTTTGCCAAATGGTTTAAAATGAGATTGTGATTCAATCTCAACTATGCGCAATTTGCACCGACTTTTTATTGCCGTTAACTTGCCGGAAAATTTACGCCGTTATTTGGCGGAATTTTCCCAAAAATGGCCGGAATTGCCGGCAAAATGGGCCAAGCCGGAAAATCTGCACATCACTTTGAATTTTTTGGGCAATGCCAACGATGAAGAATTGAGCGAAATTTGCCGGTGCGCAATTGAGGTCGCGCGCCGCCATGATCCGCTTGTCTTGGGGTTGAATCGCATTGTCTACGGACCGCAAGGCCAATTTTCCCGCTGTCAAAAAAATGAAGATCTTTCACGATATCCGCGCATGGTTTGGGCGATGGGGGAGAAATCTCAGGAGATCGGCAATCTGCAAAAAGATTTGGAGAGTTCTTTGTTTGAATTTTCCGGGGCCCGCTATCAAAAAAACGATCCCGATTACGCTTTTCGCCCCCACGTAACTTTGGCGCGGCTGATCCAAACCGATTTGCGGCATATTGACCCCGAAGAAATTCCGGCAGTTGACGAAAAGATTGCCAAGACGTTTACGGCCGAATCGATTGAGGTAATGGAAAGCGAATTGCGCCGCGGCGGCCCGATTTACACTGTATTGGAAAGCGCAAAACTTGGCCAGGATCAATAAACTGAAAATTGAAAATTATGCGAGCTTTTTTCATTGGTATCGGCGGAATCGGGGTTTCGGCGCTGGTGCGATATTATCTGTCGCAGGGATGGGAGGTTTTTGGTTCCGATTTGGCGGAATCCGAAATCGCAAAAGATTTGAAAGAAATCGGCGCGCGTATCTTTATCAAAAAAACCGCCAATTTGAAAAAAATTGCGCCGGATTTGGTAATCTACAGTCTGGCGGCAAAAAACGATCCCGAATTGAAGCAGGCGCAAGATATGGGAGTCAAGGCAATGAGCTATCCGCAAGCGCTGGGAGAGCTGACCAAAAAACACCGGACGGTTGCCGTTGCCGGCGCGCATGGGAAAAGCACGGTGACGGCAATGATCGGCATGATGTTGGCGGCGGCAAAATTTGACCCCACGGTGGTGGTGGGCACGAAAGTTAAAAGCTTTAAAAATACCAATTTCAGATCCGGAAAATCCGATTTGCTGGTGATTGAAGCCTGTGAATATGAACGGGCGTTCTGGAATTATTTTCCCGATATTGCCGTGGTGACCAATATTGAAATGGATCACATTGAATGCTACAAAAACGAAGCGAATTTGCGGGCGGCGTTTGAAAAATTCGCCGGCAACCTGAAGCCCGGCGGGAAATTGCTGGTTTGCGCCGACGATGCCGGCGCCAAAAATTTGGGCGAATCAATGAAAAAAAAGGGGATTGAAGTTTTAAATTATTCGCGGGCGATGCCCGAAGCGAAAATTTTTTCGGAAACTTTGCGTGTTCCGGGCGAACATAATATTGTCAACGCGCTGGCGGCAATGGTTGTCGGGCGGATATTGAGAGCGGACGATAAAATCATTTTCAGATCGCTGGCGGAATATCGCGGTTCGTGGCGGCGTTTTGACCGCCGCCGGGGAGAAATTTCCGGCAAAAAAATTACCGCGGTGTTTGACTATGGCCACCATCCCACGCAAATAAAACTCACGATGGCCGCCGCGCGTCAATTGTGGCCGAAAAAAAAGATTGTTTGCGTTTTTCAGCCGCACCAAGCGTGGCGCACGAGTTTGCTTTTTGGCGATTTTGTGCGGGCTTTCCGCGAATCGCCGCTGGATAAAACATTCATCACCGATATCTATCAAGTTGCCGGACGGGAAAACGAAAAAATTTCCGAAAACGTCAGCAGTGAAAAATTGGCCGCGGCCGTTGCTTCAAAAAAAACGGAATATCTTGCCAAAAAACAAATTGCGGCAAAACTGAAAAAAGAAATTAACAAAGGGGATGTTTTGCTGGTGTTGGGGGCCGGCGATATTTACGATCATATGCAGAAAATTCTGCGCAATCAATCGTGCGATTGCGTGTGAAAAAAATTTGCCTCGGCGGAAATTTTCGTTATAATTAAAACATAAGCGAGATATCTTTTATGAGCCAATTGATTGATTTTATTTTGCTGGTCGGATTCTTCGCGATTTTGGTCTGGGCGATAATTGAGTATCTTCCGGTTATCCAACGGCTTATTAATATCGCAATCTGAAAATATGGAAAATAAAAAAAAATTATTTAAAGAAATTAGCGCAGAAGTCAGTTTTGAGACTAAAGGGCCGATAGATTTTTTTTTATGCCCTGTTATTTTTTTTATTTCTCTTTGGGTCAGTATAAAAAAAATTATCAGGCCCAAAATTAAAACCAATTTTTATTTTTTTGACGGAATAAGCAATCTATGCAGGGCAGTTAAGGATAACGCAACAAATTGGAGGGCGTTGGACCTTACTTATAATCATTACGGAATTAAAGAAAATCTAAATGACCAGGTTTATAATTTTTATTGGCATAATTTGCGCAGTTCGAGAGGGTTAAGAAATAGATTAAGGATTGTTAAATTTTTACTTAATAAAAATATAGAAGAAATTGCTAAAAACAAAAAGGATATTCGGATTCTTTCCATTGCTAGCGGTTCTGCGCAAGGTGTAATTGAGTGTGTGGAAGCAGCACGGAAAAAAGGAATAAAGGCAAGGATATTATTGATAGATCTTGATCAGACTGCTCTTGATCATGCTAAAAAACTTGCCAAAAGTAAACAGATTGAAAATCAAATTGAATTTATTTGCGACAAAGCATCTACCGTTTCTAAAGTTTGCAATAATTTTAGGCCTGATATTATAGAAATGGTCGGTTTTTTGGAATATAGGCCTAAAGAGAAGGCAATTAAATTAGTAAAAGCGATTTATGAATCGCTTAACAAGAATGGGGTGTTTATTACCAGCCAAGTTTTTAATGGTGTTGATCGGTTCTTTATGGAAAGTGTATTAAATTGGTCAATGATTTATCGCAAACCGGAAGACTCTTTATTGATACTAACCGAGGCAGGATTTAATCAAGATGGTTGCAATTTTTTTTGGGAGCCATTTAAAATCCATTATGTTATGGAATGCAAAAAGCTATGATTTCATTTTTTGCTTTTGCCGCTTTTTTAAACTTTGTTGTCAGTTTTTTTCTGGGAATTTTTGTTTATTTTGTACGACCAAGACATAATAAGGGTAAGTTTTTTATTCTGTATTTTGGGGCGGTAGCTTTTTGGAGTTTTGGTTATTATATGTGGCAAACCGCTGATAATGCAGAATCAGCCTTGCTTTGGTGCCGTTTTTTAATGTCCGGCGCTATATTTATTCCAGTTTTTTATTTCAACTTTATATTGGATTTTTTAAGTAAACATATTAAGAAAAAGAATCAACTTTATTTTTTTTATGTTTTGGCTTTTATTTTTTCTTTAATAAATTTAACTGATTTTTTTGTAAAAAATGTTGAAAATAAATTAAATTTTACTTATTGGCCCAATCCTGGTGTTCTTTATTTCCCATTTTTGATATATTTTTTAGCGATTGTTTGCTATGGCTGGTATTTACTTTTAGTGGCCTTCAAAAAAGAGAAAGATCGTATCGTTAGGCAACAAATAAAATATTTTTTATTGGGAACGGGTATTGGTTTTTCCGGGGGCTTGACAAATTATCCTTTATGGTATGATATACCGATTTTGCCATATGGTAATGTCTTGGTTGCATTCGGTGTAATTTTTGTTGCTATTGCTCTTTTCAAATACCGGCTATTTGAAACCAGGGTTATCTTGACGGAGTTTTTAGTTGGAATAATGGGTCTGGTTCTTATTTTTTTGCCCTTTTTGATGCCAACGTCCGGATTGAAGGTTTTGACATCTTTGGTTTTTGCCCTCTTTTGTTTTTTTGGATATTACTTGATCAGGGCGGTGCATCGGGAAAGCCGGCGGCGGGAAGATGCCGAAACGATCGCATCGCGGGAGAGGATTTTGCGCCGCGAGGCGGAGGTTTTGGCGGCGGATTTGCGGCGGTTGGATCGGGCAAAAACCCAATTTTTGCTTTCCACCCAGCATCATTTACGCAGCCCGCTGTCGGTGATCAACGGATATTTGAGTATGATCAATGAGGAGAGTTATGGCAAAATCACCAAAAAATCAAAGGAGAAGGTTGGCGCCTGTCTTGAAGCCAATAAAAAATTGATTCGTTTGGTGGACGAGCTTTTGGATGTGGCGCATTTCCAAATGAACAATAGCGCGGCGGAAAAAGAGCCGGTGGACGCGGTGGCGCTGGCGGCGCAGATTGTTGCGGATTTGGCACCGGCGGCGGAGGCGAAAAATTTATATCTTAAATTTAAAAAAACGGAAGTGCCGATTCCCGAAATTATGCTGAATCCGCGGGGGATCAAGGAGGCGCTTTATAATATTGTGGACAATGCAATCAAATACACGCAAACCGGCGGGGTGATTGTTTTGATTTCGGTTTTTGGGGAAAAATTGCGGATAGAAATCAAGGATACGGGAATTGGTTTGAACGAAAAAGATCGGGAAGGGATTTTTGGCCGAGTCTTTGAGCGTTGCGAGAGGGCTAAAGGCGCCAATGTTGAGGGCAAAGGGATCGGCCTTTATTTGGCGGCGCAGATTATTGCCAATAACGGGGGCAAAATCAGCGTGGAATCGGAGGGATGGGGGAAAGGAAGCAAGTTCATCATTGATTTGCCGATGGAGGACTGTGATTCCGGCGTCAAATCTTGATTTTCCGCCGTCGGACTTGTCTTTTGCCGGTTGCGTGCTAGTTTATCATTATGAAAAATTCATCTTCAAGATACAATCCAAAAGAAACGGAGCAAAAGATATATAACGAGTGGGAAAAAAGGGGATATTTCAACCCTGATAAATCCAAACCGAAAACAAAAAAGGTTTTTTCGGTGGTTTTGCCGCCACCAAATGTCACGGGAACTCTGCATATGGGCCATGCCTTGAATCTTACGATTCAGGATATTTTGGTTCGTTATCACCGCATGAAGGGTGATGCCACAGTTTGGGTGCCGGGAACCGACCATGCCGGCATTGGCTTGCAAAGCACTTTGGAAAAGAAGTTGCGCAAAGAGGGGATTAGCCGTTTTGACCTGGGCCGGGAAAAATTTATTGAAAAGGCTTGGGAGTGGCGCGAACAGTACGGCAACAACATTTTGAACCAAATTCGCGCAATGGGAGCATCTTGCGATTGGTCGCGGGCAAAGTTTACCATGGATGCCGATTATATTGCCGCGGTGGAAGCCGCTTTCATTTATTATCACAAGCAAGGATGGGTTTACCGCGGCCAGCGGGTGGTTAATTGGTGTTCGCGCTGCGGCACTTCAATTTCAGACTTGGAAATTGATTATGTCGACGAGGCGTCAAAGCTCTGGTATTTAAAATATCCGATCAAAGATAAGCTAAATGAGCATATTGTTGTCGCCACCACGCGGCCGGAAACGATGCTCGGCGACACCGCCGTAGCGGTGAATCCCAAAGACGAACGCTATCGGGCGCTGATCGGTAAAAAAGCGGTTCTGCCGATTGTCGGCCGCGTCGTCCCGATTATTGCCGATAAATCCATTGATGTTGATTTTGGCACCGGCGCGGTTAAAATTACGCCCGCTCATGACTTGAATGACTGGCAAATCGGGCAAAAGCACAAATTGCCGTTGCTTTCCGTGATTGACGAGCGAGGCAAAATGAACGAGAACGCGGACGAAGCGTACCGGGGGATGAAAACGGGCGATGCCCGGCAAAAAATCGTTGAAGATCTGCAAGCAATGGATCTGGTGGAAAAAATTGAGGATTACCGGCATCAGGTGCCCAAATGTTCCCGATGCGGCGCGGCGATACAGCTGATTCCGTCAATGCAATGGTTTGTTAAAATGGACGATTTGGCGAAAAAGGCTCTGCAAGCCGGAAAATCGGGGGAAATAGAATTTCATTCCAAACGCTGGGAAAAAACTTATTGTGCGTGGCTCAAGGAACCGCGCGATTGGTGCGTGTCGCGCCAATTATGGTGGGGACAGCGTTTGCCGGTGTGGTTTTGCGAGACCGAACCCGATAAATATGTCATTGCTTCAAAGGAACCCAAAGAATGTCCGATTTGCGGGAAATGCCGGCCCAAAAGGAGTGAAGATGTGTTTGACACTTGGTTTTCTTCGGCACTGTGGCCGTTGGCGGTTTTCGGTTGGCCCAAAAACACCAAGGATCTGAAAAAATTCTACCCCACCTCCGTGTTAACCACGGGCCGCGATATTATCAATCTTTGGGTGGCGCGGATGGCGTTTTCGGGAATGGAGTTTATGGCCAAAGCGCCGTTTGCGCAAGTAATTATCAATGCCATGGTGCTTACCAAAGACGGCAAAAGAATGTCAAAATCGCTGGGAACGGGCGTGGATCCGATGGGATTGACTGAAAAATACGGCACCGATGCCACGCGCTTTGGGTTGGCATGGCAGGTGAGCGAATCGCAAGACTTGCATTTCAACGAAGACAATATGATCGCCGGGCAAAAGTTTTGCAACAAGATTTGGAACGCTTCAAGATTTGTTTTGGCGCAAGTCGGTGGGCAAAAGAATATATATTCGGCAATTGCCCGACCCAAGCCTGTTACTGCGGCGGACAAGAAAATTCTCGCCTCTTTGGCGAGAATTGCCAAATCAACGGAAAAAAACATCAACCAGTATGCTTTTGGCGCGGCAATCCGCGATCTCTATGAATTTTTCTGGCACGAATTTTGCGATATCTATATTGAAACCGCCAAAAATCAGATTCGCGAGCCCAAAAGCGGGCCAGAAGCCGAAAGCGCCAAAAAAATCTTGATTTTTGTTTTGGCAAACTCTCTCAAACTCTTGCACCCGTTTATGCCGTTTGTCACCGAAGAACTCTGGCAAGCTCTGCCCCTCAAAACCAAAACCGACCTGATTGTTGAAAGCTGGCCCAACCCCTAGTTTCTCCAAAAACATTCCAACATTCTGCAGAATGTTGGAATGTTTTTTATCTTTGCGTCCAATGGTGGTAAAATCAGATTATGAAGATTAAGGATTTGGCGAAAGTTGACCGGCCGCGGGAGAAATTGGAAAAATATGGTCCGGAAAAACTGGCGACCGCCGAATTGCTGGCGGTGCTTTTGGGGTCGGGGATCAAAGGACTGAATGTGGTGGAATTATCAAGAAAAATCGTGAAATTGATTGCCAAAAACGGCACGGAGAAGATAAAATTGGAAGATTTGCTCAAGGAAAAAGGTTTGGGGAAGGCGAAGGCGTTGCAGATAATTGCGGCGCTGGAATTTGGCAAGCGAATGTATCCGGACAAAAAACCGGAAATTTTGACGCCCGAAGATGTTTGGAAACTGTGCGGCGATTTTCGCGGTTCAAAAAAAGAGCATTTTGCCGCGTTTTATCTGGACACGCAAAACAAACTCATTGAACGGCAAATTATTTCCATCGGCACGCTCAATGCCAGCCTGGTGCATCCGCGCGAAGTCTTTGAACCGGCCATCGCTTTGCATGCCGCAAGCGTGATTGTTTGCCACAACCATCCCAGCGGCGATGCCGATCCCTCAAGCGACGATTTGGCAATTACCAAAAGATTGGCCGAAGCCGGCAAAATTCTGGGCATCGGATTAACGGACCATATCATTTCAACCGCTAATGAATTCGCGAGCTTCAAAAATAAAGGATTGGTTTGACAAAAATAGACGATGTGCATTATTATGTACATATGCAGAAATATCAAAGCTCAAAATTAAAAAATCAAACTTCAAAATATGGATTCAAAAAACACGATCTCAATTTCCGAAGCAAGAAAAAGAATATTTAAGCTTGCCGATGAAATCCAAAAACCCGGCGTTTATTACACTTTCACCGAAAAAGGGCGCCCAAAGGCAGTTTTGTTGTCGGTTGAATATTTTGATTCAATAATGGAAACAATTGACGTGATGCAAGAATTCCCCAATCTGGAAAGAGACGTTAAAGAGGTTGAAAGGTCATATAGGAGCGGCGAATATAAAGAGTGGACGACGCTTGAAGAACTTCTCGCCAGGGAAGGCTTTGTTGTTGCCGATAAATCAATTAAAAAATATGGAATATCAGCTAAGAATCAAGCCAAGCGCAGAAAAAGAATTAAATAAATTGTCGCGAAAAGATTATTATCGCGTGCTGGCGGCATTGGGCGTGATTATCGGCAATCCGTTTCTTGGTAAAAAATTGGAAGGCGTCCGTAAAGGCGAATGGTCTTATCGGGTTTGGCCTTATCGCGTGATTTACAAAATATTTAAAAAAGAATTGTTAATTTTGGTTATTGATATTGGTCGTTGCCGAGGGGTTTAGTAGGCAATATATGATTTACGCGCGTAAAATTAATTGCGGGTCGGTTGCGGGCGACGGGAAATCGCCGGTGTTTTGGTTTGTCCGCGATTTGGAAAATCGCGCTGACCGCATCAAGCATTTGGAGTTTCATATTGAACGCGGAGATTATTTTTCGGTTTTGGCAACGATTACCAACATCGCTCTCAAAGAGCCGGATTTTGAAAAAGATAAAATATTTTCCAAACTCTACGAAGACCTCCAATACCTGCAAAAAAACTACGACATCGTCAAAAAGAAGAAATGATTTACGATTATTTGTGCCGCTTTTTCCGGTGAATTGTAAATTTAAAAAAATTCAACAGGAATCAATCTTGTCGTATGATTTTTATATATTAGACCTACTGCGTAAATATTTCCTACTGCAATTTCCATATTTCGGCTACGCCGAATTCGTCAATCGTCGGCATATTTAAGCCAATATGCCTCCTCATTCCTCATTCGGCTCGCACGAAATCTGAAAATTTCGTCGCGGAAATATTTACGCAGTAGGTCTATTCAATGTGGAATATATTTCATAAATGCCTGGTATGAAAAGTTTGCTTAAGAAATATTTTGGATATGATGAATTTCGGCCACTGCGGGAAGATATTGTCAACCGCGTCTTATCCGGCGGCGATTGTTTTGTTTTAATGCCCACCGGAGGCGGAAAATCGCTTTGCTATCAGCTACCGGCGCTAAAGATGTCGGGAGTGGCGCTGGTAATATCGCCCCTAATCGCGTTGATGAAAGATCAGGTGGACGTTTTGCGGGCTTGCGGAGTGAGCGCCGAATTTATTAATTCAACTTTGCCGCAAAAACAAATTGAAAATATCTGCGGCCGGATCAAAAACAACGAAGTTAAAATTTTGTATGTGGCGCCGGAGCGATTCGCGCTGGCCGGATTCCGGGATTTTTTAAAAAATTTGCATATCAGCTTGATCGCGGTGGATGAGGCGCACTGCATTTCGGAGTGGGGGCATGATTTCCGGCCGGATTACCGGCATTTGAGCTTGTTGAAGGAGCTTTTTCCCAATGTGCCGCTTGTTGCTCTTACCGCAACTGCCACCAAGAGAGTGCGCCAGGATATTATTAATCAGTTGCGGTTAAAAAATGCCGGCGTTTTTGTTTCAAGCTTCAACCGCGCCAATTTGCATGTGCGCGTGATTGAAAAAAGGGAAGCGTTTTCCAAGTTGGTTGGATTATTGGAAGGTTATCGTAATGAACCAGTGATCATCTATTGCTTTTCGCGCCGGGAAACCGAAGAAATTGCGGCGAAACTGCAAAGGCGCAAATTCAAGGCGAGGGCTTATCACGCCGGATTAAATGCCAAAGAACGGAGCGAGACGCAGGAATCGTTTATCCGCGACGAGGTGAGTGTTATCGCGGCGACAATCGCGTTTGGCATGGGAATTGATAAGCCGGATGTCAGGCTGGTGGTGCATTACACTTATCCCAAGACTCTGGAAGGGTATTATCAGGAAATTGGGCGGGCGGGCCGCGACAATCTACCCAGCGAATGCGTTTTATTTTACACTTATGCGGATACGCGCAAACATGAATTTTTTATCAACAAAATCCAGGATGATTTTTTGCGCCGGAAAGCAATGGAACAATTAAAACGCGTGATGGAATATGCGGAACTGAACACTTGCCGAAAAAAGTATTTGCTTAATTACTTTGGCGAGGAATTAAAAGACGATGATTGCGGAAGTTGTGATATTTGCAAGCCGTTATTTGCCAAAGATATTTCCTTTGCCGCTCTTGGCAATAGATCGGGGAATCGGCAGGCTGATTTTGACGCGGGAATTATTGCCAAAAAAATACTTTCAGCGGTGGCAAGGCTTGGAAACCGCTTTGGCAAGAATTATGTTGTTGATGTCTTATCCGGGAGTAAAAACAGGAAAATTCTGGCAAACGGCCATGACAAGCTTTCGGTTTACGGTATTGTTAATGATTTTTCACGGATTGAAATGATGCAAATCATCAGCCATCTGATCAAAATCGGCTATTTGGCCAAACTTGAAGGCTTGTATCCGACTTTGGCGATAACCAAATCGGGGGCATCGTTTATGCGAGGCGGCGGAACGATGGAGATGCCGACTTTGAAAACGACGGAAGATGCAAGGCCTTCAAGATTACCCCAAAAAAATAATATCAGGATTGAGTACAATAAGGAATTATTTGAAAAATTAAGGGCATTGCGCAAGCGGATAGCCGATGAGATTGAAGTGCCGCCGTTTGTAATATTCGGCAATGCGGCATTGCAGGAAATGGCGCGTTGTTATCCGAAAAATAACGAAGAATTCTTGCGAATTAACGGAGTCGGCACAGTAAAATTAAAACAATTTGGAAGCCAGTTTTTGGCCGTCATCAACGATTTCGTAAAAGAAAATGATACGTCAACGAAGAAACGCATTATTTGAACGGATGGCAAGCGGTAGTTTGCGGTTGAATAAGGGCCAGTCTTTGCGGGCGGGGCGTTGAAAAAAGGAGCAAAATGAGTTAGGATTTGATTATATGAAAAATACGGAAAATACGGAGAAACAATTGCCGAGAACGATGATTGGCCAAACGCCCGGGCTTGTCGGGAAGAGTGTGCGTTTGTGCGGCTGGGTGCAGACGGTGCGCGCCCACGGCAGGCTGATTTTTTTTGATTTGCGCGACGCCAGCGGAATGATCCAGTCGGTGGTTCTTCCGAAAGCGCCGTTTTTTGACTTGGCCAAGGAGTTGCGTTCCGAGTGGGTGGTGGAATTTTGCGGCGTTGTGAACGAACGGCCGGAAAAAATGAAAAACGACAAGATTCCCACCGGCGGCGTGGAGATTGTCATTGACGAGTTGAAAATTTTATCAAGGGCGCAAACATTGCCCATTGCCGTTGACGGCGACGGTTATGAGATCGGTGAAGACAACCGGCTCAAATACCGCTATTTGGATTTGCGCCGTCCGCGCTTGCGCCGTAATTTGGCGATGCGCCATAAAGTGGTCAATTATTTGCGCCAATTTTTGAGTGCGCGGGATTTTGTGGAAGTGGAGACGCCGATATTGACCAAATCCACCCCTGAAGGCGCGCGCGATTTTTTGGTGCCGGCGCGCTTGCAGAAAGGAAGTTTTTACGCTTTGCCGCAAAGCCCCCAACAGTACAAACAATTGCTGATGGTCGCCGGACTGGAGCGTTATTTTCAAGTGGCGCGTTGTTTGCGCGACGAAGATCCGCGGGCGGACCGTCAAGCCGAGCACACGCAATTGGACATTGAGATATCGTTTGCCGACGAGGCGGAAATTTTGGCTTTGGCCGAAGAGATGTTCGCAAAAATGGTAAAAGAATTATTTCCGCAAAAGAAAATCACCAAGATTCCGTTTCCCCGTTTGACATACAAGGAAGCGATGGAGCGATATGGTACCGACAAGCCTGATCTGCGCGAAAACAAAAATAATCCCGACGAGCTGGCGTTTTGCTTTGTCACCGAATTTCCGATGTTTGAATGGCTTGAGGGGGACAAGAGATGGAATGCAATGCATCATCCTTTCACTATGCCGCGCGAAAACGATCCGGCAAGAATAAAAACAGCACCGGAAAAAATTCTGGCATGGCAATACGATATGGCGCTGAACGGTTTTGAGATATTTTCGGGCAGTTTGCGCAATACCGATATGGAAACTTTCTTGGCGATTTTTGAAGTTTTGGGACATTCCCCGGAAGAAACCAAAAAACAATTTCCGCATTATTTTGAAGCGTTTTCCTACGGCGTGCCGCCGCACGGAGGGATGGCGCCGGGGATAGATCGCCTGATGGCGGTCCTGCTGGGCGAACCGAATATCCGCGAAGTGATGGCATTCCCCAAAACCGGAGATAACCGCGATTTGATGCTAAACTCGCCGTCGCCGGTTGATGCGGCTCAATTGAAAGAACTCGGTTTGGCGATCCTTAAAAAAGAAAAATCGGTCCAATGATCAGATCCTCTATTTCCTTGCCGCTACCGCCCGGAAAACGAGCGAAAAAACGAAATTCCGCCGCCAGAAGATGGTTTGGCTTTGCCGTTGCCCTGTTTTTCGGTGGCGGAGCTTGCTGGGCGATTGATCGCGGCCAAATCAAGCTGGAAGATTATCTCTATGCGCAAATTTCGGCGCCGATAAGAGAAATAACGGTTCTTTCGCCGTTATCCAGGCCTACAATGGAGTTGGAGGCCAAGGCGGCATTATGTTTTCGCGGCGCCGCGACGGGAAAAGAAAAAGTTATTTTTGAAAAAAATGCCGATGAGATTTTGCCTATTGCTTCGCTGACAAAATTAATGACCGCCAGAGTGGTTTTGGAAAATCCCGAAATTTACGATCCTTCAAGGATCGTTTTCGTGAGTGCTGTGGCCGCCGGACAGCCCGATGCGCCGGTTTCCGGCAATTTATTTTTCGGAGAAGTCCGCACCGTCAAAGAACTGCTTGATTTGATGCTGTTTTATTCCAGCAATGATGCGGCTTACGCACTGGCCGAATTAATGGGGGAGAGCGAATTTGTATCCAAGATGAATCGCGTTGCGGCCGAAATCGGGCTCTCCGACACCGAATTTTTCAATTCAACCGGATTGGATTTGGACGATGGGCGGGCTAATTATTCCACGGCGCGGGATTTGCTCGCGCTTTCCAAAAATATTTTGGAGTTTTATCCCGAAATTTTTACCATTACCAAAACCCCGGAATTTTACCGCACGCAGAACGGAATCTTTGATTTTGCGCTGTGGGAAGGCCAAACTTTGGTCGGCGGGAAAACCGGCTATACGGAAAAAGCGGGGGGTTGTATGATTGCGGTCTTTGACGATGCGGACGGGTGGCGTTATATCGGCGTTTTGCTGGGCTCGGCGAATGCGGAGAGCCGCGTGGCCGAAATGCAAAAAATCGTAAATTTCAGCAATAATTATTAAACATCTCGCGCCTTTTATGACATTATTCACTTTCAATATCATCCGTATGCTGGTTTTTACCGCGATCACTTCCATTATCGCGTTTTTGGTTGCGCCCCGCTTGATCGTTTTTTTGCGCCGCATCAAATTCTGGAAAAAAAATGCTCGCCAAAAAACGATTACCGGCGAAGAAGCTTCGGTTTTCCACTCTTTGCACAAAGAGCGGGAAACTTCGGTGCCGCGCGGCGGCGGGTTGTTGATTTGGGTGTCGGTACTGCTGGTGGCGCTGTTCTTTTCAATGATTGCCGCGGCACCCGATTGGATTTGGCAAAATTTGGGCATCAGTGCGCCGTGGTGGTTTGTTTTGCTTGATTTTTTATCGCGCGAACAAGTTTGGCTTCCGCTGTTCGCGTTGGTGGTGGGGTCTCTGATTGGGTTGACCGATGACGTTTTAACCATTTACGGCGGCGGCAAGTATGTCGGCGGCGGCATCACCTTCAAGCGCCGCCTGTTGGCGGTGGCGACTATCGGGTTGGTGGGCGGCTGGTGGTTTTATGAAAAGCTGGGTTATGAAACAATGCATATCCCTTTAATGGGCGATTTTCCCGGCGGTGTTGATATTTTTATCGGCTGGTTTTATATTCCGCTTTTCGTCATTGTTATGCTGGCCTCCTGGGCCGGCGGCGTGATCGACGGCCTGGACGGTTTGGCCGGCGGCGCGTTTGTTTCCATCTTTGCGGCGTTCGCACTGATTGCTTTTTCACAGGGAAAAGCGGATCTGGCGACTTTTTGCGCGATTATTTGTGGCGCACTGTTCGCGTTTTTGTGGTTTAATATTCCGCCGGCAAAATTTTATATGGGTGAAACCGGCGTCTTGGGACTTACTTCGGCGATGGCGGTGGCGGCATTCCTGACGGATTCGGTGGTGGTGTTGCCGGTCATTGCAGGGTTGCTGGTGATGGAGGCAGGATCGGTGATCGTCCAGTTGGCGCACAAGAAAATCTTAAAAAGGAAACTCTGGCTTTCCACGCCGATACATCATCATTTTGAGGCGATTGGCTGGCCCGCCCACAGCGTGACGATGCGTTTTTGGATTCTGGGGATTATTTTTGCCGCGGTGGGCGTGGCGATCCGTTTAATGGGGTGAGGGGCGGGATCTATTAATGCGCCTTCCACAAATAACTTCCACACCATACCCACATCTTTGCCCCATATTTCAAATTTCTTCGGGCGCAATATTTTCAATGTAGCGAGAGACTACATCTCGAATATTGCTTGGTCAGAAATTTGAAATCTGAGCCAACCCTGCGGGCAATATATGGAAGTTGTTTATGGAAGGCGCCTAAGCGGTTATTTTTATGGAACACGGGCGCGGTCGAATGCACGGAGAACTTTTAGAGCGTTGAATAATTGTTGAATTCCGCCGATTCAAGCATTATTTGCGTTTAAATTTTTTTCAAATTTGACAATTTTGTCAATTATTCAACGCTCTCACTTTATAAAAAATAACGTCTATGCCGGTGCATAAAATTGATTTAAATGATTTGCAAAAAAAATATCCGGAGTTTGTTTATGATAGTTTCGGTTGGAGCGTAAAAAACGGAGATTTATCCGCGAATTTTTTGTTTTTAACGGGCGATAGAAGTTTTTCTCCGGGAATTGTTGTTCGTGGAATTAATAAAAAAGAAATCAAAAAAATAGGGGAGGAAGCGATTTCCAATTTTGTGTTTCACTTGGGGCTGGCCGAAATGCCCAGCTATTGGAAATCGGTTTGTGCGTCCAAAATTATCATTAATGCCGGTTATCTGGACAAAGCTCAAATCAGATTTTGGCAAAATTTATTTGAGCGCGGAATGGGGCAATTCTTTTTTGAAAACAAATTGCCGTTTATCGTTCCCGAATTTCAAATCAATTTCAAAAGGCCGCAAAAATATCCCTGTCCGCTTACGCAAAAATTTTCTTCTCGCGTTTTGGTGCCGATGGGCGGCGGCAAAGATTCTTTGGTGTCTTGGGAATTTTTGCGAAAAGCGAACAAAAAGACAATGATGCTGGCATTAAATCCCAACGAAGCGCTGGACCGGGTTTGCGGCGCCGCGGGAGGTGGTTGCGCCGTGGTTTTCCGGCGGATTGACCCGCGCTTGATCGCGATGAACAAAGAAGGTTTTTTGAACGGCCACACGCCGTTTTCCTCGTTGTTGTCATTTTATTCCGTTACTGCCGCCGCGCTTTTTGATTGCGGCCGGATTGCCATTTCACAAGAGCGAAGTTCCGATGAAGGCAACATCGAATATTTGAAAGAAGAAATAAACCATCAATATTCCAAATCGTTTGATTTTGAAAAAAAATTCCGCGCTTATTCAAAAAAATATCTGGTGAAAAACATTGATTATTTTTCAATTTTGCGGCCGCTTTATGAACTGCAAATTATGGCGCTTTTTTCCCGTCATCCGCAATATTTTTCCCGGTTTTTGAGTTGCAACAAGCCGTTTACTTTGGCGGCGCGCGCCGCCAAGAAGAGCGGCTGGTGCGGCAAATGCCCGAAATGTTTAGCGGGATTTGCGATGCTCTATCCGTTCGCCGGGGCGAAAGAAACGATTCGAATTTTCGGCAAGAATCTTTTCGCGGATAAATATCTTTTGCCGCTGATGACGCAATTGTTGGGGGAAGGGGAGGCAAAGCCGTTTGAGTGCGTGGGAACATTTGAAGAAACCCGCGCCGCGTTTTATTTGTCGCTGGCCGCCGCAAAAAAGGAAAGTCCGGATAATTTGCCTGTATTAATGCGAGTTTTTGAAAGGGAATTTTTGCCAAAATACGGCGATATGAAATCAAAAAGCGGAAAAATTCTATCGTCATGGAACAAAAACCACCATCTGGCCGAAAAATTGGAAGCTATGCTTCGCGCTTGCCTCGCCGATTTTTGTCGGCATTTCCCGACGGGTGTGGATAACTCGGTTTGACATATTTTGAGGAAATCATAAAATGGTATTGTTGGTTGAGGGAGAGTGCGGGTGAAAGGAAAGCACGTTGAAAACGGAAGATTTCGGAAATGATTTTTTTCAAAAGAGGAGATTTTTTGAAAGAAACAAATTGTTTTCGGAATAATCTCTTTATATGAGGGCGGCGATCCCGCTCCATCAAGCAAGGAGAGCTCTGGGAAACGTTTTCGCCAAGCGTTCCGAATCGGTCTTCGGAATGATTGAGGGAAACGTTTCCACCTCTCCTTTTTTTGTTGGTATTCGTTCTATTTTTATGATAAAATGTCCGGGTATGGCGAATTATTCCGGCAAAAAGATATTGATTTTGGGGTTGGCGCGGGAGGGAACCGACAGTTTGCGCTATTTTTTGGAAAAGTATCCCGCCGCCCAAATCGCTGTTGCGGATCGCGCCGAGGCTGACGAGTTGGGTTCGGCTATGGCCGAATTATTGGCACAGAATCCGCAGGTGCGTTTTTGGGGCGGTAGCGGTCATCTGAAAGCACTGGATCATTACGATCTGATCATTAAATCTCCGGGAATTCCCATTCATCTGCCATCGGTGGAGGCGGCTTTTGAAAAGGGCAAGATCACTTCCCAAACGGAAATATTTTTTAAAGAATGCCCGGGAACGATCATCGGCGTTACCGGTACCAAAGGCAAGAGTACCACCGCTTCCATTATCTATGAAATCATTAAAAGATCGGGCAAAAAAACATTCCTATTGGGGAATATCGGCAAGCCGATGTTGTCCTATTTGCCACAGGCGGATAAAAACACGTTTTTTGTTTGCGAGCTTTCGGCGCATCAATTATACAATTTAAAGCAAAGTCCTCATATTGCCGTAATAACGAATATATATCCGGAGCATTTGGATTATTATAAAAACTACAACGAATATATTCTGGCAAAAATGAATATATGTTTACATCAAACGAAAAACGATTATTTTATCTATAATGGCCAGATTCAGGAAATTATTCCGTGGTTGGAAAAAATTAAAGCGCGAAAAGTTGATTTTTTCGCGGTTGATTGGCGTTTTGAAGGGAAAACCGCATTGACGGGAAAATTCAATATGGAAAACGCGAAGATTGGCGCGATTGTTGGGCGGTTACTGGGGATTGCCGATAATGTTATTAATGCGGCAATTGCTGATTTTAAACCGTTGCCGAACCGCTTGGAATTTGTCGGTAATTTTGGCGGCATTGATTGCTACAATGATTCGCTGTCAACGATTCAGGAAAGTGCGGTGGCGGCCATTGAAGCGCTGGGTCCGCGGGTGCAGACACTGATCGCGGGCGGATTTGATCGGAATCAACCGTTTGATAAATTGGCGCGGGCGATTTTGAGCAGTGAAATTTGCAATCTCGTTATGCTTCCGGCCACGGGAATCAAAATTTGGCGCGAGATTGAAAAACAAGCCGGATTATCGGGGGAAATCAATCGTTTTTGCAAGCTGGCACATTACCCGGCGGCCAATATGCGGGAAGCGGTTGATTTGGTTTTTGCAAAAACCAAAAAGGGTAAAATATGCCTGCTCTCCGCCGCCGCCGCGAGCTTTGGCGGTTTTACGGATTATGCGGACCGCGGAAATCAATTTAAGGAATATTTGATCGGGCGCGAACCGCAGGTTAAAATGGGCAATTATTGAACGTTCTAAAAAATAATGTAATGGCGTTTCAGGAACAAACGCGAAAACCGGACTTTGTTTTGTTGGCGGTTGTTGTTATCGTGCTACTTTTGGGCGCAATGATACTTTCCAGCGCCTCGGCGATGATGGCTCAAGTCAAATATGGCGACAGCTATTATTTGATCCGCCACCAATTAATATTCGGCATTTTGCCCGGATTGTTGGCGGGGGCTTTGGCTTATAAAATTCCACTGTCATACATCCGGAAACTGGCGCCGCCCTTGTTGTTGATTTCCATTGTCTTGTTGTTTTTGGTTTTTGTTCCGGGGTTTGGGTTTGCCGCCGGCGGCGCGAAAAGATGGATTCATTTGGGGTTTGCTACCATTCAGCCGGCGGAAATTTTAAAGCCGGTTTTTATTCTGTATCTTGCCAGTTGGCTGGCTTCCCGCACCGAGAGGAAGCTACCGGGGAAAAATTCCAAACAGGAATTTCAAAATACGTTGGCGGCGTTTATTATTGTGATGGGCCTGATCGGATTTTTGCTTTTAAAGCAACCGGATATGAGCACTTTCGGGATCGTCGCGCTCACGGCGGGCGTGATGTATTTTTTGGCGGGAACCCCGATTAAACATTCGCTTTTTATCATTTTTGCCGGTTTGCTGTCGTTGGCGGTTTTGGTTTGGTTGGCTCCCTATCGAGCGGATCGCTTGATCTCATGGCTTTCTCCCGAAAGTGATCCTTTGGGCAAGGGCTACCAATCCGGCCAAGCGCTGATCGTTGTCGGTTCGGGCGGAATCTTCGGCCAAGGATTTGGCGCTTCCTCCGAAAAATATACTTTTTTGCCTGAATTGATCGGGGATTCAATTTTTGCGCCTTACGCACACGAATTGGGATTTGCCGGCAGTGCGGCGCTCATCGGAATTTTTGCCGTTTTTGCCTGGCGGGGATTTGCCATTGTTCGCCGGAGTCGCAATAAATTTGAATCTCTGGCCGCGGCCGGCATTACTTTTTGGATCACTGTTCAGGCGATAATCAATATTGCCGCCGCCGCCAGAATGGTGCCTTTGGGTGGAATTCCTTTGCCGTTTATCAGTTACGGGGGAACGGCAATGATCGTGGAACTGGCGGCGGTCGGTTTACTGCTCAATATTTCACGTGCGGCGGCAGAAAGAAAGCTTTAAAAATGTCCGGGTTTATTGTAGAATGGACCTGTATTAATATTCGCGGGTTTTAATTTTGAATCAATGAAAATACTTTTTACCGGCGGTGGTAGCGGGGGGCATATTTATCCGATTGTGGCGGTGGCGCGCGCTTTGGGTAAAAAATACGGAGATTCTGTCAAACTATCCTATTTGGGCCCGAAAGATAATTTTTGCAAAGTCGTTTTAGCCAAAGAGCGCATTAAGGTGCGCACGATTATGGCGGGGAAAATGAGGCGCTACGCCAATCCGGCCGCGATAATCCAGAATGTCATTGACCTTTTAATCAAGATTCCTTTGGGATTTTTGCAATCTTTGTTCTTGCTTCTTTTTATCAATCCCGACGCGGTTTTTTCCAAAGGGGGATATGGTTCTTTTCCTGTGGCGCTGGCGGCCTGGATTTTGCGAATTCCCGTTTTTTTGCAGGAATCCGACGTGGTTGCCGGGCTGGCGGTTAAAAAAACGGTTCGTTATGCCTCGGCGATATTCACTTCATTTCCGGAAACAGAAGGATTCTTAAATCGCAGAACAGTTCCGCTGGGTAATCCCGTCCGCGATCGGATAATGGACGGCTCCAAAGAAGAAGCGGCAAAAGCGTTGGGGCTGAAAGGCGGCCGGCCGCTGATTTTGATTGTCGGTGGATCTCAAGGCGCGCAAAGAATCAACGATAAAATTTTGGACGCCTTGGCGGAGCTTTTGCAATCATATGAAATTGTTCATATTACGGGTCCGCGCAATATAGATCAAGTTTCCAAAGAATCCAAAATCATGGCCAAACCCGAGGCGCTGGAATATTATCATCCGCTGGGATTTGCCGGTGAAAAAGTTATGGCCGATGTTTATGCCGCCGCGGATTTGATTGTGAGCCGCGCCGGTTCGGGCAGTATTTTTGAAATCGCGGCGATGAAAAAACCAGGGATTTTAATTCCCTTGCCCGAAGCCGCCCAAAACCATCAAGTGAAAAACGCCTACGCTTATGCCCGGACCGGTGCCGCGCTGGTGATGGAAGAAGGAAATTTTACGCGCCATTTGTTTTTAGAGAAAATCAATGATTTGTTCGCAACACCGGAATCCACGGCGGCGATGGCGGAAGCCGCGGCGCAATTTGCTCGGCCGATGGCGGGAGAAACGATCGCGGATTATATCGCAAAATATGTCTCTCAACGATAATTAACGCAGTGTTTTTGAAAATGCCATGAGCGAAAACAATAAGGAAAATCAGAACATGACTGCGCCGGTGCGCGTGAGGATGCCGCCGTCCCCGACGGGATTTATGCATGTCGGAACCCTGCGGATGGCGCTTTTTAACTATATTTTTGCCAAGCAGAAAGGGGGCAAGACGGTTTTGCGTTTGGAGGACACCGATTGCCAACGCTCAAAAAAAGAATTTGCCGATGATATTTTGGACGGATTGAAGTGGCTGGGTTTGAGTTGGGATGAGGGTCCGTTTTATCAGTCGCAGAGAGGGGAAATATACAAGCGTTATTTGCAAAAATTAATTGACGAAAATAAAGCATATTATTGTTTTTGCTCGCAAGAGGAGCTTGAAGCTCAAAAACAATATCAAATGTCGCGCGGAGAAGCGCCAATTTATTCGGGGGGTTGCGCCGGGATTGCGCCGGAAGAAGCGTGCGCGCGGATTGCGCGCGGCGATAAATTTGTGGTGCGTTTCCGCACCGAAAGAAAAAAAATCAAATTCAACGATTTGGTGCGCGGGGAAATAGAATTTGACGGATCTTTAATCGGTGATTTTGTGATTGCCAAGGATTTTGAGAACGCGCTTTACAACTTTACCGTGGTGGTTGATGATTTTGAAATGGGAATCACTCACGTGATTCGCGGCGAAGATCATATTTCCAACACCCCCAAACAAATTCTTATTCAGGAGGCATTGGGGCTATTCCGGCCGGAATACGCGCATTTGCCGATAATTATGGGCGCCGATCGGAGCAAGCTTTCCAAGCGCCATGGCGCGGTTGGCGTTACCGAATACCGCCGGCAAGGATATCTTCCCGAAGCGCTGATCAATTTTACGGCGTTTTTGGGCTGGAATCCGGGAACGGAAAAGGAAATTTATTCAATGCCGGAATTAATCCGCGATTTTTCTTTTGCCAAAGTGCAGAAAGGGGGAGCAGTGTTTAATCCGGTGCGGCTGGATTATTTGAATTCCTGTTATATCAAAAACCGCACTCCGGGCGATCTGGCCAGACTCTGTCTGCCATATTTTGTTTCCGCCGGTTATTTGAGCGAGGAAAAATCCGCCTCCGGGACCGTTTATAAAAATCCGCGGACGGGGGAGAGGATCGAGGATGAATTTATTGAAAAAATTGTTGCCTATCAGCAGTCTCGCTTGAAAAAATTATCCGAGATCGCTGAAGCGTCGGGATATTTTTTTCTGTCCGAATTATCCTATGAAAAAGAACTGCTGAAATGGAAAGATGCTTCTTTTGCCGAAACCAAGCTCGCTCTTGACAAATTAAAAATTATATTTGGAAATATAAAAGCGGGGGATTGGAAGCGGCAAAACTTGGAGGAGGCGGTCTTGCCGCAAATTGCCGATTTTAATTTGTCGGTCGGAAAACCGGAAAAAGATCGCGGTTATTTGCTGTGGCCTTTGCGCGTGGCGCTTTGCGGGCAAAAAATGTCAATCGGGCCGTTTGAAATGGCGGATGTTTTGGGCAAGGAAAAAACCGCCAAAAGGATTGACGCCGCCATTGAAATGTTAAATGGTTCAATATGTGCGCCGACTTTATTCAATCAATAATGCTGGGAATCGTTAAATTGCTGTTTTTGGCGGGGTTGGTGGCCTTGGGCATCGTTTTGTTGCCGCAAAATTGGGTGGACGAGACAAAGGACGCGTTTGCCGGCGCAAAAAATTATTTGTCCAAAACGCTTGAGGAAAAAACGCCGGAAGTCAAGGAGAGTGTTGTTTTGCAGGCGGAAGAAACAAAAAAGGAGGCAGGAACCCTTTATGATAAATTCAAGGAAGAAAAATGGCCGGGAATCAGGGATTGGCTCGTTGAAAAATTCATTTATTAGTTTTTGCCGTGGCGAGGGGGAATTGGCCGCGGACGGGCTTGCTCGTCGGTATATTAAATGTCGCACAATCAAGGTTAATGGACATTAACATCGGGATTTTGGCCGATTGGCGGCATTTGGGCGGATTTTGTGATTTTTGAGGGTTGCTTGCCATTTTCTTGATGAGGGCTTGCCGGAAGCCTTCCCCGCCGGAAAGTTTGTTGTTTTTTAAAAAATTTTTCAATTTTTTATTTTTTAATATAATTTCAGAATTTTATTTTTTGTTTTTCTTTTTTATTCTATTTTGCCATAATTAGCGTTCCCCGTTTAATTCCAAAACCAATGAATAACTCCGACAAACCCGTCATTGCCCATATCCCCGATTTTCTTGATTATTGCGAGATTGAAAAAGGGCTCTCGGAAAACACCCAAATAAATTACCGCCGGTACCTGCAAAAATTCATCAATTGGCTCAAATCCCAAAAAAAGGAGCAGATTTTGCCCCACGAACTGTCCGCCGACGATGTTTGGGCATATCGGGTGCATTTATCCCGTTTTATTGACCCGCAGGGCGGCAATTTGTCCAAGGCCACCCAAAACTACTACCTGATCGCTTTGCGCGCCTTGTTGGGCTATTTTACGGCCAAGGATATTGTTGCTTTGCCGGCGGACAAGATTAAACTGCCCAAAGATGCGCGAAAGGAAAAAACCGTCAAATTTCTGAATTTGGAACAGATTGAAAAGCTTTTGCTGGCGCCCGATGAAAGTACCGCCGCGGGGGTCCGTGATCGCGCGATTTTGGAAACGCTGTTTTCCACCGGATTGAGAATTGCCGAATTGGTAAATCTGAACCGGGAACAATTCGCGAATTTGCAGGAAAACAAAGAACTTGAACTGGGGATTATCGGCAAGGGCAAATATCCGCGCGCGGTTTATTTTTCCGCCCGCGCCCTGGGATGGATTAAAAAATATTTGAAAATCCGCGATGAAATCTGCGAAAAGGAAGAAAAAGCGCTGTTTGTCAATTTTCGGGCGCACAAGAACGCCCCGCGGCGGTTGACCGCCCGGTCGATTGAACGAATGGTGAAAATATGCGCGATTGGCGCCAATGTGCCGCTGTTTACCACGCCGCATACCTTGCGCCATTCCATGGCCACCGATCTTTTGGCGCAGGGAGCGGATTTGCGCGCCATTCAGGAATTTTTGGGGCATCGCAGTATTATGACCACCCAAATCTACACTCACGTGACCAATAAACGTTTGCGCGACATCCATCGCCAATTCCATAGCGGCCGGCATCTGAAAAACGAGCATTGATTAATCCTTGATTGCCAAAGATCAAAGATTAAGCCCGCCTTTGTTGAGCGGGTCTTTTAATGTCGCACAATATTTTATTCAAATTCCACGGGGACAATCAGTTGGTTGTTGTGTTCGGAAAGTCCCGACGGATTATCTTTTTGCAAAATCAAGGTGCCGGCGGTCGTTGGCGGGGTCGTGAATTCAAGCGTGGCCAGAAATTCAACAAAATCCTCGGTCATCCAATCGCTTTGCGCGGTGGCAATCCCATTTGCCAGTTCATTGCCGTTTTTATCCATCAATCTTACCGGGAAAGACGCTTCAAAAAACCAAGCGCCGCGGGCTTTGCCGCTTACATTAAGCGGACTGGCGATTTTTGCGTTCGGCCGGGGCGAATTGATCATTATCAAGTCAGCCAATTCCATTTCGTTGCCGATGTTTTGCGTAAATGTTTTCCCGTCCGGAGTAAGACATCTTGCCGGATAAGTTTCTTCCACCGGATGCCCGGCGTCAACACATTCTTGAAAATCTTTGATTCCGTTTTCTTCGTTTTTGCTTTTTTCTTCGGTATCAATCGGTTCGATGGTCGCCGGGCTTGAATGATTTACCGCTTTGCCGGACATTACCGGCACTTTTGATGATTGATGTTGTACAAAAACGATAACCGCCGCGGTGAGCACAGTGCCGATAACGGAAATAATGACCAATGCCATAATTTCTTTTTGACTCATATGTTTTAAATCCTAAACTTTTTTACGCGTTGGCTTTGATTTCGATCACATCGCCGTCTTTAACAACATACTCTTTGCCTTCGGTGCGCAAAAGCCCTTTTTCCCGGGCCGGGGAAAAGCCGCCGGCGTTAAGCAAATCTTGCCAATTGATCACTTCGGCGCGGATGAATTTTTTTTCAAAATCGGTGTGGATGACGCCGCCGGCTTTCGGGGCGGCACTTCCCTTTTTTAGCGTCCAGGCGCGGGTTTCATCCGGGCCGGTGGTGAAAAAAGTGATTAGCTCCAAAAGCTCATAGGATTTTTTTATCAGCAAATCCAGATTTTCTCCCGAAGGCAGATTAAAATCTTCTTTTTCCGCGTCGGTGAGGCCTTCGCCGTCGCTTTCCCCCAAGATGTCAATCACGATATGCGGCAATTTTTCTCCTTCAAATTTTTCGGCGATATCATTTCCGATTTCATCGGGTTTGCCGTTTAAAACATAAAGGCGCGGCTTCATTGTGAGCAGTTGCAGGCGGTTGACATTCTTTTTTTCCTCCTCGGTGAATTCAGCTTCGGACAATATTTTTCCCGCTTCCAAAAATGATTTCGCTTTTTGCAGGGCTTGCATTTCTTCTTTGGCGCCGGGCTTGTTGCCGCGCACTTCGCTTTCCACGGATTCAAGCCGCTTTGCCGCCGTTTCCAAATCCTTTAGCGCCAATTCGGTGTCCAAGATTTCTTTGTCGCGCCAAGGATCAATTGAGTCCTGCGTATTGATGATTTTTTCGTTGCCAAAAGCGCGCAAAATATATAAAATTGCGTCGGTCTCCCGGATATTCTGCAAAAATTTATTGCCCAGACCCTCCCCTTGCGCGGCGCCCCTTACCAGCCCGGCGATGTCCACAAATTCTACCGTGGCATAGATTTTTTTTGCCGATTTGGTCAATCCCGCCAGCCGGTCAACGCGCTTGTCGGCAACCGGAACTACGCCGATATTCGGCTCAATGGTGCAAAACGGATAGTTGGCGCATTCAGCCTGTTTTTTGGTGATGGCTTTGAATAATGTGGATTTGCCCACGTTGGGCAGGCCCACGATGCCCACATGAAGACTCATAAATTTTCAATTTTCAATTTTCAATTTCCATTGAATTTTCAATGAAACAATTTTCAATTAAAAACAAATAACAATAATGCTTGATTATTGTCCGTTTTCGCCCAAAATTCAAGCCAAATCACGGATGTTCTCTCAATTTATTAAACGGTTTCGCAGTTTTTGGATAAATTGCCGTTGATTTTTTCAATCCAGCAAATGTCAATGCGGCGTTTCAAAACGCCGATAAAAACTCCCAAATCATAACCCAAATCGCCGGCGACCGCGTCTTGCAGTTTTTTTATGTCCAAACGCGCCGCCAAGCTGTCTTTGCCGCCTTTTTTGATTTCAAAAATTATGCAATTGTTCGGGCTTAATCTTTTGTGAATGATAATATCCGGCCGGATTTTATCTCCTGCGCCGTTCTTTTTGGCGGTTAATAAATTGCGGCTGTATTCGCAATCAACATTCAGTTCGCGGAACAAATTTCCCAAATATACCGCGATCCGATGGCTGATTGCCGCCTCGTAAATATTAACCTTCAAAAGTGCGGCACGGTCAAGCGCCTTGAATTCCCGCACCGCTTCCCTGATTTTTTCCTTGGCGTCTTGAATTTGTATCATTGTTTTTGATTTAAAAAATGATTCGCCTATTCTTGATTATGGCGCGTGCCAACCAAAAATTCAATGGGAAAAATTAAAAAACAGAGATTCAACCCCTGTTTTTTGGTTTTTTAATTATTTGACGGTTTTGTATTGGTCCGGCGACCAGGCGGGGGCGCAGGGCATAAAGATTTCCATATTGCCTTGCCAATAAAATTTTTCGCCGGGATTTATCAAGACCAAATCGCCGGCGCCAATTTCATATTCTTTGTCTTCCACGGCCAATTTTCCCGAACCCGAAATGATATAGCCCATTTCCTTGCAAACTTCATTGGCCGCCCAGCCTTTGTCGGGATAGCGTCCCGAAAGCTTGATCACCGCGCCGTTGATATCGCGATCGGTTGTCGGATATTCAAACGCAACGCAAGATTCGCCGTTTTTGAACTCCTTCCTTTGATTTTTGAAAATTATTTGCATATTATTTTCTCAATTCTGCCGATTCCAGCGATTGTATTCGCATCTTTTGAAATCAGGCGCGCTTCTTCAAAAGTTTTCCATCCGATTTCATGAAATTCCTTTTGCAATAAATTTTTATCCGGAGCGAAGCTTTTTGAATCTTGCGGCAAAAAGAACCAAATATCATAATGAATTTTACATAACCTTCCGGCAGGACTATTTTCAACTTTTGTTATTGTCAGCAATTCCGGTTTTATGCCATTGGTAATCTTTGTTTCAATCCCCCATTCCTCCTTAATCTCTCGCTCCAATGTTTCATAAGGGGATTCATTTTTTTCCATATGTCCGCCGTTGAAAAGCCATAATCCGGATTTTTTGTGATGGCCGATAAATACCAATTTATTTTGCGGATCGTAAGCAGGAAAATAAACACAAAAATGCGAAAAAGGATTTTTGTCCTTGCCAAATTCTCTTTCGTTGATTCTTGCCGCAAATTCATTTTTTGTTTTGTTTGCGGCGAAGGTTTCATTTGTTATTTTTTGGAGCAGTTGACTTAATGTTTCCATTATTATTGCAAATCAATAACGGTGCCGGCGGGCTTGCCTTCCAGGGCGTCTTTGAAATGTTTTAAGTCCACAATTTGGCAGACGATGCCGGTTTTTGCCGCCTCCATCAATTCAAGGTATTTTTGCTTCATTCCGCCGGTGACATCGGCGGCGGTGCTTCCCGAAAGGCATTTTTGAATATCTTGATAATTTTTGCGATTGATTTTGGGAATCAGCCGCGCGGTTTTATCCGTTTTGGGGTTGGCGGTGAAAATTCCTTCCACATCGCTCACCTCAATGATTTTCTCGGCCCCCATCTTTTTGGCAATATAAGGGGTGATTTGATCTCCCGAAAGAATTGCCGATCCCCAAGCTTTGTCAAACGCTGGTACGCCGTAGGCGACTGGCACCATTTTCAGGCGCAAAAGCCCTCCCATAGTTTCCGTGGCCATTGATACCAATCGTCCTCGTTCCAAGACCGCGTGGCTTGACGCTTGCGCCGGAAATGCGGGTACGCCTTTCTTGATCAGTCGATTGCAAACCATGCAATTCAAATCGTTTTGCAATTTTTGGGTTTTGGCAAAAGCGAGAATTTGTTTTTCGCTGATGACGCTTTTATCAATGCCGGTTTGCTTCACCAAGGGATGGCCGAAAGATCCTACGCCGTGCACCAAAATATAAGATTCTTTGAAGCCTTTTAGTAAACTGCCGAGCTTATTGATGTTTCCGGCATTGATTTTTGGTTTTTTGCTTTCTTTTTTGGTGATTACCGAGCCGCCGATTTTGATGATAGTGAGAGGCATAATGATAAAATCAAAATTTAAAAATCAAAAACGAAAATTTAAAACTATTGTTAAAAATTAACAACTAACGATATTATTATCTGCCGAAGCGCCGCTGGCGCGATGCATATTCCGCCAGCGCCGCGTCAAGGTCATTTTCGCCAAAATCCGGCCAATATTTTTTCACAAACAGAAATTCCGAATAGGCCGCTTGCCACAGCAGAAAACCCGATGATCGCTGTTCGCCGCCGGTACGAACGATCAAATCGACATCAGATGTCCAAAGGTTTTCTTTGACGGTTTCCTCGGTTATCTTTTCCGGGTCTACGCCGCTTTTGATGATTTTCTTTACTGCGTCCACTATCTCGGCCCGGCCGCCGTAGCTTAATGCCAGATTGAGGGTCATTCCGGCGTTGCGTTTCGTTTCTTCTTCGACGATATCAATTTCTTTGGAGACTTTTTCGGGCAGTTTGTCCTTTTGGCCGATAACCGTGATCTTGATCTGTTCTTTTTGCAGTTCATTCATGCGCGTGGCAAACATTTCATGGATTAAATCCATCAAGTAATCAACTTCGGATTTCGATCTCTGCCAATTTTCGGTCGAAAAACAAAAAAAAGTCAAAGTCTTAATTCCTTTTCTTTTTGCGGCCAGTGCAATGTTCTTCAGGGTTTGGGCGCCCCGCCGATGCCCTTCCAATGTGGGCAGATTATGAGTTTTGGCCCAGCGGCGGTTGCCATCCATGATAATACCCAAATGCCGGGGCGGATTTTTTTGGTTTTTCATTATCAAAATTAAATTTTTCGATTGAATTTCAACAGATAATCGCCGTCAAGATTGATGTTTTGCGGAATGATCCACGGAAAATGAAATCCGGCGGTATAGGCGCAGAATTTGGCCGCTTTCCCTGCCATTATCCTCAAATTAAAAAAGCGCGCAGCGTCTTTCCTGTATTGTAGGAAATCGGGGAAATTTTTCAAGAGGATGCCGGCTTGCGTCAAATTCCAGATAACTCCCCCGCCCGACCAGGGTTTGGTGAGACCCGAAGCATCGCCGCAGAGCGTGATTTTGGCATTCTCCGGAATGGCCAGTCCTTGCGGGATGATCGCCGATTTTAAATTTTTCAGCTTTAAATTTCTTTGGGCGGCAAAATCATCAAAGAGTTTGCGCGCCGTTTCGGGTTTTTCCATTATTCCCCATTCAACATCTTCGCCGCGCGGGATTTGCCACAGAAATCCGTTTTTTGTTGCCCAAGTTTCCACGAAATCCGAGCTATCCCGCTTTTGTTCAAATCCTTGTATTCCCAGCTGGAATGACAAATGAAAAGGGTCCGACCCTTTTTTAAAAAGGGTCGGACCCTTTTTAAAAGCAAGGTAGTTTCGCGTGGGCGAAAGGGCGCCGTCGGCGCCGATGACGCGATCATATTCGGAAAACAGTTTCTCCAGCTTGGCGGGATCAATATTTTGGCCGGTGCGGATGTTGGCGCCCGCTTGCGTTGCCAGTGCGCCGGCAAGCAAATCCAACTGCGCGTGGTCAATGACGGAAAATCGCGGGCGAAATTTTATCCGTATCGTTCTTTTGGGAAAATTGATGATGCAAGAACCGATTTGATTGGTTTCAAGTTGTCGCGCTTCGGGAAAAAAATCAAAAAGCCGCGCCGAAAACAGCCCCGAACAGCATTGCTTGCCGATGGTTTTTTTCTTTTCAAAAACAAAAACCTCATTCCCCTTTTGCGCCAAATTTTTTGCCAGATAGAGCCCGCAAACCCCGGCCCCGACAATCGCAATTTTCATAAAATGTTTATATAAATAAAATGTGCGGGCATTATTTTACCCGCCTAAGGTTGATGGAAATGTGGCGCTTAACCCAATTTAATAAAATTATTTTCCACTTGGTTTGTTTGCAAACATATATTAAAGTTGGATTCTCATGCTCGCGCCATATAAGTTTATGGATTTCGCATTTTCGTAAAAATTCTGATAACGCATCATGGGGAACATATCCGACATTATTTATTATATCGTCATGGCATGTTTTTCCCCTATTCTTTGCAACAAAATCAAAAACTTCAATATTCCAGCGGCTCATTTCCAATAAAAATTTTAAAGTGCATAAAGATTTCCATATCAATAAATTACCTCCAGTTCTTATTTGTTTTTTAACTTTATTTTTGACAAAAGGCAAGATTTGCGCTATTGTTTGTATATAAATTTTATAACTTTCTTATTATTTGTTGGCCCCGAATTCTTTGCGAATCGGTGATCAATGATAATTTATAAAAAAATGGCAAAATCAAAAAACACCGGCGGGACAAAATTGGGCCGCGATCCGCGGCCGAAATATCTGGGCGTGAAGCTCTATGCGGGGCAGGCGGCCAAAATCGGAAGCGTGATCGTGCGCCAGCGCGGTTCGGAAATCTTGCCGGGCAAAAATGTGAAAATGGGCAAGGACGACACTCTCTATGCGATCGCCGAGGGCACCGTTGCTTACCGCGAAATCCGCAAAAAATCGTTTTCCGGCACTCAAAGAAAAGCCAAAGTGGCGGAAGTCGTAGGCACCGGAAAATAATTCGTTTTTCCAAGTTTTCTAATTTTTCAAAAAACACTTGACGATAGTCAAGTGTTTTTTATTGGCGTTTTTGGCCAATTATCAATTATCAGTTATCAGTTTTCAATAAATTTTCAAATATTCAATTTTCAAATAAAATCCGAATGTGATTTTAATATTTGGACTTGTTCAAGATTTATGGTTTGTGATTTTTTATTGCAACTTTGATGAATTCGCGGAAAAGGGGGTGGGGTCTTTGCGGGCGGGATTTGAATTCCGGATGGAACTGCGCCGCCATAAAAAACGGATGATCGGACAGCTCAACAATTTCGGCCAATTTTTTTTGCGGATTATTGCCGGAAATCATCAACCCGCCATCTTCCAAGATTTTGCGGTAATCGTTGTTCAGTTCATAGCGGTGGCGGTGGCGTTCGGAAATCATTTTTTGCCGATAGGCATCATAGGCGCGGGTGCCCGGCGTTAATTCACAATCATAAGCACCCAAGCGCATCGTGGCGCCCATCTTCTTGTTTTTAACCAGCGCTTTTTGCTCGGGCATCAGATCAATCACCGGTTCGGCGGTTTTCGGATCAAATTCCGTGGAGGTGGCCGATTTTATCCCGCAGACATGCCGGGCGAATTCAATGGTTGCCAACTGCATCCCCAAGCACAACCCCAAAAACGGGATTTTATTCTTGCGGCAATATTCAATTGCCATAATCTTGCCTTCGATTCCACGACTGCCGAATCCTCCCGGAACAATGATTCCGCCATATTCATCCAGCTCCTTTAAGTTCTTCGCATCCTTTTCATAATTTTCGGCGGACAGCCAAACGATCTCCGGCTTTTTTTTGAAAAACCACGCCGCGTGTTTGACGGCCTCAATCACGGAAATGTAGGAATCAATCAATGTGAATTTTCCCGATTCAAAATATTTGCCGACGATGCCGACCTTCACCGGATCCGCGGACGAACGAATGGTATCCACAAATTTCTCCCAGTCTCCCAGATTCCTTTTTTTGGGTCTTATTTTCAATTTCAGCAGAATCCTTTCTCCCAGATGATCGTTGGCGAAATTTAACGGTACTTCATAAACGCTGGCGGCGTCGGGGGCGGAAATGACATCCTTGGGATCAACGTTGCAAAAAATGGAAATTTTTTGTTTGCGCGGCGCGTCAATGGGCTGGCTGGCGCGGCCGATGATGAAATCCGGCTGGATGCCCGCGCCGTTTAATAATTTGCAGGCGCTTTGCACCGGCTTGGTTTTCATTTCCCCCACCGTCGCCGGAATGGGCAGATAACCGACCAAAACGAACAACACGCTTCCGGGGTTTTCCAGTTTCATCATCCGGGCGGCTTCCAAAAACAGCATATTTTGATATTCGCCCACAGTACCGCCGATCTCCACAATGGTGAAATCCGCCGCCGCGGTTTTTGCCGCGGTTTTGATGCGCCGGATCACTTCATTGGGGATATCGGGCACCACTTCCACGCATTTGCCGTTGTATTCCAGATTTCGTTCGCGGTTGATCACCGACAAATAGACCCGCCCGGTGGTGGCATAGTTGTTTGCGCTCAAATTCTCGTCCAGAAATCTTTCGTAATTGCCCACATCCTGATCGCATTCGGTGCCGTCGTCGGTGACAAAAACTTCTCCGTGCTCAACCGGATTCATCGTGCCGGCATCAACATTGATATAGGGATCAAATTTTACCGCGGTGACCGAAAATCCTTTGCTTTTTAAAATTTTACCGATGGAGGCGGCGGTGATTCCCTTGCCGATGGAAGACATTACCCCTCCGGTGACGAAAATATATTTTGTCATAAAAAATTAAAAATTTATTAAAACGAAACGCCCCGTTTTTGACGGGGCGCAAAAAATCATTCCGGTTCGGCGGTAACGGTTATCTTGATTTCGGCTTCCAGATTGTGCGGGAAATTGATCTTCACCCGCCAGTCGCCCAGCTCTTTTATCGGCTCCTTAAGGTCAATCTGCTTCTTGTCGGCATCAATTCCATTTTCCCTGAGAAGCTCGGCTATTTTTGAAGAATTGACCGATTCAAACAATTGGTCTTTTTCGCCGGTTTTGACTTTCATAACAAATTCCCGACCATCAAGCGCGCTCACCTTTTTTTGAATTTCAATCAGCTCCTTTTCTTCATTCTTGGCGGCGATTTCGCGCTGGGTTTGCGCCCAAATCAAAGCGTTTTTTGTGGCGGGCTGCACCATTTTTTTCGGTAAAAGATGGTTTTTGGCGAATCCGTCGGCAACTTCTTTCACTTCAAATTTCTTTCCCAATTTCTCAATATCTTGCAGTAATATGACCTTCATAATAATAAGTTTAATTTTTAATTTTAATGGTTCGGTTTATTTGCCATCAATCATGAGCGCACCGAAGGGTTGTTTTTTTATCTTCTGATTTTTATATTCTACTTTATATCTTTGATAATTTCAATGGCCTTTTCCAATTGAGGGTCTTTTTCGTTTTCTTCGTCTTCGGCGCTGATCTTGATTTCGGCATCCGGTGTCAATCCTTTTTCACTAATCTGTTCTCCGTTGGGCGTGAGCCATTTGGCGATGGTCACTTTCAAAGAAGCGCCTTCCGCCAGAGGCACCAGTTCCTGCACCGATCCTTTGCCGAAAGATTGCGCCCCGACGATTTTGACTTGGCGGTTGTCGCGCAGGGCGCCGGCGAGGATTTCCGAGGCGGATGCCGACCCTCCATTAATGATTACCACGACGGGATATTTTTCCAACAGCGCCGGACCGGCGGATTTGTGTTCGGTTTCGGGAATGCCTTCGCCAAAACTTTCGCGGGTGATGACATCACCTTTTTTGACGAACCATCCGGCAATGTCTTGCGCCACCGAAAGATAACCGCCCGGATTGTTGCGCAAATCCAAAACAATCGCTTTTGCCGGGCTGTTGATGATGTCAATTGCCGCGGCCTTGAAATCGCCGCTCGCTTTCTCGGTGAATTGATAGAGCTTGATATGAGCAATGTCGCCGTCTTTTAATTCCCAATCCAGAGAGGGAACCTTGATTACGTCCCGCGTGATCTCAAAATCGCGGGTTTCTTTCCATTCTTCCCGGAATATCGTAAGTTTTACTTGGCTTCCTTTCGGACCGCGGATGAGATTTACCGCTTCATCGCTGGTGATGCCGGCGGTGGATTCGCCGTTGATTTGCGTGATGAAATCTCCGGCGCGGATATCGGCCTCTTTTGCCGGAGAATTTTCCAGCGGCGCGATCACGCACAGCCGGTTTTCCTTGATGCCGATCTCCATTCCCACGCCTTCAAACGATCCGGAGGTGTCTTCCAAAAACTTTTTTGAATCTTCGGGATTGAAAAACGCGGTGTAAGGATCTTCCAGCGCCGCCACCATTCCCGAAATCGCGCCATAGATCATTTTTTGATGGTCAATTTGGCCTTTGTCCACGAAGTTATCCTCCAAGGCGTGCCACGTTTGCCAAAAAAGGGACATATCCGCGTCGGCGGGCGGCAATTTTGGGCAACTGGAAGTTGCGGTCCAATTGCCGATGGCAAAACTTGCCAGCGCGGTGACGGCGATCAAAAATCCCCAAAAATCGCGGCCTTCCCTCTTTTTGTTTTCAGTATTAAAAATTTCCATATTGAAATCACATTTAGAAACCGCGCCAAAAGTGCGAAAATTAAGGAATCAAGCGATTTCAATGATTTCCATCGCCAGTGCGGGTTTATCGCGTGATGCGAATAAAAAGTTTTCTTGAATTTTTTCAAACAAATCCAATCTACACCATAAATTCCGCTATCGCAAGAGCGCGCGCCATTTGGGGGCGTAATTTGTGATTTTTATCTTCCGCAATTTTGTGTTATGGTTTCTCATTATATATGCGACACAGGCTAATACAGTAAAAAATATGGCAAAAACCACAATTGAGTATGGCGATTTTGAAAAATTGGATTTGCGCGTCGGCAAGGTTCTGGCGGCAAATGAACCCGAATGGAGCAATAAATTGATTGAGATGAAGGTTGATTTCGGATCCGAGATCGGAGAAAGAACGATTTTTGCGGGATTGCGCAAATTCGTGAATTTTACGGATTTGGTCGGCAACAAATATGTTTTTATCGTTAATCTGGCCGAACGCAAACTGGGCGAGGGCATAAGCCAGGGAATGATGCTGGCGGCCGGCGGCGAATCAACTCACCTTCCTCTGTGCGTTGACGATGCGATTACCGAGGGGGCAAGCATCGGATAAAAAAATAAATTTGAATAAAAGTGTGAAAAAACACGCCGTCTGCAAACGGCGTATTTTTTTGGGTTGTTAAATGCTTGAATTTTATCAGATAATCTGCTAATCTGCCGGCGGTCAAAAACCGTTGTTTTTGCTATGGTTTTCGTCGGAGAAGTCTTTTTCAATCTCTTTGAATTCGTTTTCCAGCTTGTCCAATTTATCTTTGCTGGATTTTATCAGCGCGGCGGCGGTTTTCACTTTTTCCAATCCTGTCTCCACGTCCAATTCTTCTTGGCCGGAAAACCACGCCGAAATCTCGGCAAGTTCTTTCAGATTCTCGCTCAAGCTTTTTTGATTCGGCGGCGTTTGCGCGCCGGGGCTAGTTTTCTTTTTCTCGGCCATATACTTTTTTTATTTGTGAGTTGATTATACCATCCGACAAAACAATGTCCATATCGTCGCCGGCTTTTGCGTCGCCGGCGCGCTTGATGATTGTGCCGTTAATCTTGGCGATGCAATATCCCAACCGCAGTTGCCGCGCGGGATCGCGGGCGGCGATCAATTCCTGGAAATGGGCGATTTTTTCGGCGGCGTCGGCAAGGCTGTTTTTGATTTTTGCCATTGCCGTTTGGGCCGTGTCTTGAATTTGGCGGTCTATCCTTTGCAGGATAAATTTGAAATTTGCCAGAATGGCGGCATATTCTTTCAAACGAAAATTTTTTTGCGCCAGCGCGTTTTTATATCCCTGAAACGAGATTGCCGCGTAGCGATCCAGCGCGCGGGGAATTTCCTGCCATGATTGAGTGAGCAGGTTTGCCGCGGCGGTGGGCGTGGAGCACATCGCGTCGGCGGCCATTGCCGCCAGCGGCACATCTTTGTCGTGCCCGATGGCGGCAATTACCGGCGCGGGGAACGCGGCGATGCGGCGCACGATGGTTTCGTTGTTAAACGCCATCATTGCTTCCAGCGAGCCGCCGCCGCGCATAATTATCAAAACATCAATCTGCCGCGATTTGAAAGTGTCAATTGACGCCAGCAAGTCCCCGACCGCCAGCTGGCCTTCCACGCGCGAATCAATGAATTCAATCTGAAACCCGAATTTGCCGATATTGTTCAAAAAATCATGGATTACCGCGCCTTGCTTGGCGGTGATGATGCCGATTTTGCGGCAATATCGGGGAATGGCGCGCTTTTTCTCCGGCGCGAAAATCCCTTCGCTTTCAAGTTTTTTCAATAATTTGTCATAGGCGGCTTTTAACGCTCCCTCGCCGGCCAATTCAATCGCGTCGCAGATAAACGACAGCCGGCCGGAAGGCGGATAGATTTCGCAATGCCCCGAAGCGATGATTTTCATTCCAACTCTTAACTGAATTCCAAAAAGATCCGCCCGCGACTTCCAGAGAGCGCAACTTATCACCGCGCCGCCATTCTCATCTTTCAATGAAAAATAAATATGCCCCGTGGGGCCGGGCTTGGCTTCGCTCACTTCGCCGATGATTTTGGCTGTCAGCGGCTTGATGCGCGAATTAAGCTGTTCAACAAACTTGCCGACCGTCAACGGTCCGGCTTCAAAAAGGTTTTTCTGTTTGATATCCTCAAATTCCATAGATTCCTGATTTTTAGCGATATTGCCATTATAGCACCAACCGCATTTGTATAAAAAAAGCAAATAAAGGTTTCCCAATAAATGCCTATCCGCTATTCAGTGGTTCTTTTACTTTTTTCCCCAATATAACCGTGATAGCTCCCAATATTGGCAAAGCGACAATGGCCAATATATTACCATTTTCAAGTGCAGACATAACTTGGATACTATTCCATGCTAAAACTGTGGCATAATATCCTATGATCAACGCTCCTGAAAGATTCTTAAGCACTCTTCGGGTGCTTTGCCTGCTATGAATTGCATCCGTGATTTCTTCGCGCGCATTGATTAGAAGTTGCCACGCGCAATCCAATCCCGCAAAACAAATGACAATTAACGACAGATGCCATGCGGTTTGTGTGGCGGCTTCTTCTCCGCAAAAGCCATAAATTGCTACAGCGAAAACGACAATAACTGCAAAAATACTCGCTATGCGCAAGAAATCCAGCAGAAAATTCTTAAACTTTGCCTTCGTTTTTATTCCCCCCTTTTTTAAGTTTCTTTATATCTTTTAAAATATATTTTGTGATTTGTCAAATTTAAGCTTAATAATCGTTCACTGTGATTAGCATATTTTTGTATTTTAAGAGTCCATCCCCCGTGTAATCGCGGGGGTTAGACCCTGGCGAAAGAATTTTGCGCTTGATGAATTGAACACTTCTATAATTCCGAGTTATTGCAGCGCCAGTCAACGCGGGATTCTTTGGTGGCGATGTCAATCACGCAAACAGCGGCGCAATTTTTGCGGTAGGCAAGGATGCCGATTTCCCACGCGCCACCGGTTTCGTTGCAGGAATGTTCGTCTTTGGCGCTGCCTTCCCAGGCGCATTTGCCGGCGCCAAAAAGATGGCGGGCTTCATAGATATTCATTGTTTTGCCGTTCGGTGCGGCGCAGGTTTCAATTTCAACAAACACCAAATCATTGCTCACGATACAGCGGCGGTTGGGTTTTTCGCCGGCCACTTCTTTGCCGGCAGAAACGCATTCTTCAAAAGTGGCAATGGTGGAAGTGGCGTTTTGGCCGTTTTCGGCGGTGGTTGTCGCCGTTGGATTTTCGTTTTCCAATGCGGCGGGCGGCAATTTTGAAAAACGGCGCGATTCCCAAATCCCGGCAAAAATCAGCGCGGCAATCGCAACGGTTAAAATCAACAAATATCTTTTTTTCATTTTATTCATTTTACTTGAATTTCAATTAAATTCTTCGGCGTTCGGCTCAAAATTTCCGCCTTGCCGTTTTTCATCCGGCACAAATCTTCAATGCGGATTCCGCCCCAGCCGGGGTGATATAATCCGGGTTCAACGGTGAAAACCATATTGTTCTCCAGCATCCCTTGGCCTTTTGGGGAAAGATTGGGCAGTTCGTGGATGTCAATGCCCACACCGTGCCCCAAGCCATGGGTGAAAAATTCATCTTCTCCGGCGGCGGCAAAATTATTGACGGCGTTTTCAAAAATCTGCACGGGTAATGCGCCTGCCTTGCATTCGGCAATCGCTTTTTGCTGGGTTTGTAAAACGAGGCTGTAAAGATTCTTGTATTTTGCCGGCGCCTTGCCCACAAAAACCATCCGGGTCATATCCGCGTCATAATTTTTATACCGCGCCCCGATATCAATCACCACCATCTCCCCCGCCTTTATCTTCTTGTTTGACCCCTCGTAGTGCGGATCCGCCGAGTTCTTCCCGCTGGCCACGATCGGATCAAACGCGATTCCCGTGGCTCCGAATCCGTTCATTATTTCAATTGTTTTTTGCTTTAAACAAATTTCGGCAACTCCGGGTTTGATCAATTTCAGCAATTCGGCAAATGTTTTGTCGGTAATTGCCGCCGCTTTTTTGATCAGTGCGATTTCATCAGCGTTTTTGATCTGCCGCATCTGTTCAATCGCGTCCGAAACCGGTATTAATTTTTTACCGCGCAGAGCTTTTTTGAAAATTTCGTAGCGGGCAAACGACAAATCTTCCCGTTCAAAGCCGATTGCCTCCTTCGCGACGAATCTTTTTGATAGATATTCGGAAATTGAGCCGCCGCGCGGCACATAAATCGCGTTCTCGTTTGGAATCACGCCCTGAATTCGATTTTGGTAAAACAGCGATGAAATCAGCCGCCATTTGTTTTTACAAACCATCATCAAAAATCCTTTTTCGCTGTCAAAATTATTCACGCCGGTTAAATAAAAGATGTTTGCCGGATTGGTGATGATCATTCCGCCCAAATTCTGTGTGGCGATAAATTTCTGCAATATTTTTATCCTATCGTCCATAAAATTTACTTTTTGCTTAAAATGAGTTAATTTCAAGAATAACACGATTAAATACTACCACAACTATGGATAAAAACGAACAAAACGAGCCGAATTTGATGTTTGAAAAGAAATTCGCGTTTGATATTTGGGACGATGCCACGACCAAAAAATGTTTTGATTTTTGCGAGGGTTACAAAGAATTTTTAAGCGCTTGCAAAACCGAAAGGCAAACAGTGGAAGCCGTAAAAAACATTGCCGCCGTCGCCGGATTTGCTTCCTTGGAACATATTGATTCCGGAAGTAACGATACGATCGCGGCGCACAAGGTATATTCAATCAATCGCGGCAAGTCAATCGTTTTGGCAAGGCGCGGCAAAAAACCGATAAAGAATGGCGCGCGGATAATTTTGGCGCACATTGATTCTCCCCGCTTGGATTTGAAAGTCAGGCCGATATTTGAAAGCGAGCATCTTGCCTTTCTCAAAACTCATTATTACGGCGGCATAAAAAAATATCAATGGACCGCATTGCCATTGTCCGTGCACGGGAAAATTATCAAGGAAAACGGTGAAGCGATTGATATTTCCATCGGCGAAGATCCGGGAGATCCGATTTTTATGATTACCGATTTGTTGCCCCATTTGTCAAAAAATCAGCTTGAGAAAAAACTTGAAGACGCGATTACCGCCGAAAGTTTGAATGTGATTTCGGCCGGGATGGGAACAAAAAACAAGGACGATAAAGATTCGGTCAAAAAGAATCTGCTGAAATTGCTTAATCAGAAATACGGCATTTGTGAGGAAGACTTTGTTTCGGCGGACTTGGAATTGGTGCCGGCCGGATCCGCGCGCGATCTGGGTTTTGACCGAAGCTTGATTGCCGCCTACGGGCACGATGACCGCGTTTGCGCTTGGACGGCCCTGCGGGCATTCTTGGAAACCGCGGACGGCGAATATCCGTCAATTCTGGTGCTGACCGACAATGAGGAAACCGGCAGTGAAGGTGCCACGGGAGCAAATTCAAATTATATCGCGGACTTTGTGAGCGAGTTGGTCTTTCTGGAAACCAAAAAACACGACGAGAATGTTTTGCGCGATGCTTTTTCAAAAAGCAAAGCAATTTCCGCCGATGTTACCGCGGGCTTTGATCCGGACTACGCGGATGTTTTTGATCCGCTGAATACCGCGCGCATCGGTGCCGGCGTGGCGATAGAGAAACATACGGGATATCGAGGGAAATATGAAACCAGTGAAGCGACCGCCGAATATACCGCGTTCATCCGAAAAGCAATGAATCAAAACGATATCGTTTGGCAGACCGGCGGGATGGGAAAGGTTGATGCCGGCGGCGGCGGTACCATCGCGATGCAATTGGCGCGCTTGAATATGGATATTGTTGATTTTGGCGTTCCTTTGCTGTCAATGCACGCGCCGTTTGAGATCGCCAGCAAGGCCGATATTTATTCGGCGTATTTGGCTTATAAGGCTTTCTATGAAAGCAAATAAAATACTTGATTTGCGATTGAAGGTTTATGATTTACGGGTGGAGTATTATAATTCTATCCTAAATCATAAATCGTATATCTTGAATCAAAAAAATGAATTTTAAAATTATTGCAGGTTGGGTTTTGATCGTTGCAGGATTGGCGGTGATCGGTGCCGCGGTCAACGCCTCATACCGCTATTTCACGGCTAAAGCCGAATTTCCGGCGGTGTTTGAAATCTCGGCAAAAAATCCGGCGGGCGATTTGCCGTCGCAAGCCGGAATCGAAAATCTTTCGGCGGAAGAAGCACAGAATTATTTGCAAAATCAGATACAATATTCAATTAATCGCGCTTTGGTTGATATGCTTCCCGATGATGCGATTGCCAAAATGCTCAACATTCTTTCGTGGTCAATCTTTGGCACATTTTTGATTTTCGCGGGCGGAAAAATTTCCTGGCTGGGCGTGCAGTTATTGTCCGTGAAAAATGAAAGCGCGCAAAAAACGAATCAACCGAGCGTTTAGCGGTGGGGCGGGCGAAATATCAGCTTCCCTGCACCAGCGGCACGAATGCGAATCCTTCATAGCGGGTTTCGCTGAAAGTGTTGTTTTTGCTTTTTTCAATCTTTGCCAGCGCGTTTTGCACCGGCGCCACGATCGTGCCGCCGGTTTTCAGTTGCGCTTCCCACGCCGGCGGAACGCTCGGTGCGGCCGCGGATGCCAAAATCCGGTCGTAAGGCGCTTGCGGCAAATACCCTTTTGATCCGTCGCCGATCACGCATTGGACGGTGCGGTTTTTAACGAAACCGTATTTGGCGATGTTTTCTTTGCCGAATTCGGCCAGCGGCTTTATCCTTTCAATCGCCACCACTTTTCCCCGCGCGCCGTTTTGCGAAACGATGTGCGCCAAAAGCGCGCCGGTCCATCCCGATCCGTAGCCGATGTCCATAATTTTATCGCCCGGACGGGGTTGCAGAAGCTCCAGCATAAACGCCACGGTTGCCGGCTGGGAAATGGTTTGCGCGAATCCGATGGCAACGGCCTCATCCATTTCGGCCGCGATGCGCCGGTGCGGCAAATCCGGGGGCAAAAAGTCTTTTCTCTTGATCGCGCGAAACGCCGCGATAATCCGCGGAGTTTTCAAATAGCCCGCATTGATCAAATCGTCAATTAATGCCATAAATTTTGCCAAAAAGCGCCCGAAAGGCGCCTTTTGCGGTTAAACGATTATGTCCGGATGTTTTTATGGGCATAATGCCATATATTATTTTGTCGGGTCGTTGACTTTTCCCATAAACAAGATCGCGCCGGTTTGGTTGTGGACGATGGCGAAAATAAACGGCCGGTCGGCGTTGAAAATTTTTGCTTGCGGCGGTTCCATTACCGCGGTCGCTTGCATTGCCACTCCCGTGGCCGCGGCGGCCTCGGTCCCTTCTTCGTAGACATCAATATAGGCTTTATGGATCACCAAGCCGATATAAAGATTTTCCGGTGTTTTTGTTTTGTCATACATTCCGGAAAAATCGGCATTCGCATCGTCAAACGCGGTGGGCATTCCCATTTTTGCCAGCGTTTGGTTCATATTGTACGATGTGTCAAATTTGAATTTCGGCAAAAACACGTCCACCAGTTCGTTTTTTAAAGATTTTTTAACATTACCCAGACCGGCGGCCGCCAATTCTTTTTCCGCGGCTTCAATTTTACCGTTTTCGGGTAAAACGACGATCATTGACAAATCGCTGTCTTCATAGGGCAATTCCAGCGCTTGATAGTCGGCGGTTTGGGCATATCCGAAATCATCTTTGATGTTCATCATCTGGCATTTGATTTTTGCGCCGGTTGATGCGGTGAAATCTTTTTCCTGAGTCAGCATTTCTTCAAACGGGGTCGCCCACTTGCCTTTGAAATAAACCGCGTTGGTCAAAACCAATCTTGTCAACGGATTGAGCGTTCCCGCCGCGAACAATTCCGGAATTTTTTGCGCGGTTTTGCCGCTCACCCATTCATTGATGGTTTTGCGGGAATTTTCCGTGTCGCCGGCAAAATCCAAATTGGCGGCTTTGCCGTGATAATAGATTTCCGCGGTTTTTAAATAATTTTGGTCAAACGGATAATCCGTTTGCGCCCAAAGCGCGTTGGCGGTGGAAAGCCGGTAGTTCGCGTTTTGCGGGTTTATCTGTTCATAAAGCTTGGCAAACGATCCGATGCGCGCGGCGTTGTCTTCGGGAAAATGAAACACCGATCGCATTTCTGCGGCGGTTTTTCCGCGCGCGCCCTCGTATGTCATTTGCAGGGCCGACGATATGCTGTGGGGCGAGAAAAAGAGATTCTCGTCCGTGTTTTTATATTCGCCGTATAGTTCAAGCGCGAATTGATTGGCGGCGTTTACGATCGGGGATGAATCCTGTCCGGTCTCGTATTCAACAAATGTCTCCGGCGAAGCAACGGACCCTTCCGCCTCCGGGATTGTTTCCCCGTCCCCTTCATTTTCGTTCGCCAGATTTTCGTCCAAAAGTTCGGGACTTGCGGAAAAATTAATTTCCGGCATATCAATATTTTCCGGCGGCGCGGAATAAAAACGGTAGGCATACCAGCCGGCGCCGATTGCCGCGGCGATCGCCAATATTAACACGATCAATATGGCCAATATCGCGCTTCCTTTTTGATTGTTTTTCATAATTTGTCCGCTCGTCGCGGAACGGTTATTTACATCGCGCCATCAATTGAAATCAATAAATTCCTTGGATTAACGCCGAAGGCGCGGTTCTCAAATGCGATCTCAATGTTTCTTATTTTAAAGATAACATAATCGGCGGAAAAATCACCAGCCCCCGCCGCCTCCTCCCCCGCCGCCTCCGCCGACTCCGCCCCCGCCGTGCGCTCCCGAAGAAGTGCCGGTATTGGCCGCGATACCGGCGGAGATTGAATTTATTTGCGAAGCAAAGCTATCGGCGTTGAATCCGTTGGCAAAACTGCCGGCATACCAGGCCGGATGGTAATTGGCAAAATATTCCTTGCCGTAGATATCCTCCATTTTTTTGGCCCAAAGTTTGGCGATGCCGAAAACGATCGCATAGGGCAAAAATTTTTCAAAAATATTTTCTTTTTCGTGGAATCGCGTCCGGTATTTTTCGGCGGTTTCCATATACAGTTTGAAGCCCTTGATGCGCCAATTTAATTGGGCGCCTTTTGGCGTGCGCTTGGGCATCAATAAGCCGAAAATCAATACCACGGCGGCCGAAATTCCAAAAGCGATGATGGCAAATAAATTTTCCGTGCCGGCGCCGGCAAAGGCGGCGAAGATTAAAATAACCGCCAAAACCAAAAATATCCCTTTAAGCGTTAATCCGCTTGAATGAATAAATTGTTTTTGTTTCAGATTGTTTATTGCGGTTTTTTTGATCTCCGGCAATTCTTTGTAAAATTCATTTTTCAATTTTGACAGCAAAATTTCTTGTCTTTGGCCGAATAATTTTTTAAGCAATAATTCTTCGGTTTCGTTTAGCGGAGGATGGTCGTTGCCCCGAACCCGTTCCAGACGGAAATTCTGTTGGCCGAATATGCCTTGTTTGGGAATTTCTTCAATAACGATATATTTTTTAACCGCCAGATCAATGATTGTTGCCGTGATCAGTTTGTCGCCAAAACTTCCGTTTTGCGCCAACAAGCCGACTTCTATGGGGGTTAGATTATCGGGAATTTCAAATTCGGGAATCACGGTTTTGTCAACGCGCGGGTCTTTGCCGTATGTATTCCAGATCAAAAACGAAACGATAAAAAGAAACAGCGGGATTAAAAACCACAAATAACCGCCGTAGAGTTCAAAAAAACTCGGTTGATAGGGAGCGATTATGCCCTTGGGAAACGTGATTGATGCGGTGATTCCCTGCCGCGGAGACAGCGTTTGCGTTGAGGCGACGCGCAAAATATTGTCGCCGGTCCATTGATGATCGGCCGCGGAATTTTCTTTTTCGCCGAGATCGCCGCCATAAAGATAAATCTCGGAATTTTCTTTGTTTATTCCTTGAGGGAAAATAATGTCTGCCGTGAATTTATCAATATCAATTTCCCAAAATTCGCCGCTTAAATTCCAATATAATTCGTCAAAATCGAAATTGCCGCCGCGGACGGCGTTTTTAACCAAATAAGTTATTTTGTAATAATTTTCGCCGGTGGTGATTTTGGCGGAATCGCCGATTTTCCAAGCGACGGTATGGTTGAAATTATCTTTGGTTTCGGAATATTTAATCGGTTGACCGTCAAAATCCGTGATTGAAATCAATTTCACGGGAGCTTTAACGGTTCCTTTTTCTGTTTTTGTTTCAAGCGGCACCACGCGGAAAATTCCGTGCTTGTCGGGCAAATCGCCGCAATCGGCAACGATCTTTTCTTCCACCAATAAAGATGAATCGGTGTTGACCGTTATCGTTGACTGAAAATCTTTAATGTACCAATCAGTAATTTGGCTTGCTTCCCTTGCTCCCGCCGGATGGGGCAATGTTAAAAACATCGCTAAAACAATTAAAATTTGGTAGAAATTTTTCATATTAATTTTTCAGAATGCCGACAGTTGGATAACCCGACAGTATCTGTTTGCTGTGTTCGTCGTAAAATTCGGCGGTGACATCATATCCGGCCGAACAGCCGCGGTGTTGGCCGTTTATGAATAACGCGCTTACATCATAGACAATATTGTCCACGGCAATGTATGCGGGTTGGTTGTTTTTGCCGTTGTATTCTGCCAGTTCCGCGGCGGTGAAAGTTTTTTCCGCCGCGGCGTTGCCGGCGTTATTTTCAGCGGCGGGCATGCCTTCAACCGCCGCCGGTTTTTGGTAAAAAAATCCGATGTAAGCGAATATAACGATAAATCCCGAATAAATTAAAACCAGCGAAGCCAAGGATGCGGAATTCCATTTGCGCCACCGCACCAGCGATAAACGAATTGCAAAAAACGTGTGGATGGAAAACGCGATCAGGCCGATGGGGGTTAGAATATTTGAATGCAGATTGGATGCCAGCCGTTCATCAATTATCCCCTTGGTCATTCCATAGCCGCTGATGAAAAAAAGAATGATCGTCGCCAAAAGCGTCCACGCCGCGGCGCGGTCAATTTTTACCTGCCAGCATTGAAAATTTTTATTCATTTTTTAAATTGATTGCTTTTTGTCATTCTAGCAAAAAATCGCGCTTCGCGCGATATGGTTTGCATATAAAATTATCACCGAATTGAGCAAGCGATCTTGAAGTGGGGGCTTCGGGACATTTTGGCGGCCGGATAAAATCATTCAATGAAGCCGGAAGATTGCAGGCGCCAGAGTTTGCGATAGATGCCGTCTTTTTTGCGAATCAGGGATTGGTGGGAACCTTGTTCAATGATCGTGCCGCCTTTTAACACCACCACGCGGTCCATTTTGCGGATGGTGCTCAGGCGGTGTGCGATGGCGATCACGGTTTGGTCTTTCATCAAGGCGTCAAGCGCGTCTTGAATAAGCGCCTCGGACTTTGAGTCCAAAGATGAGGTCGCCTCGTCCAAGATCAGGATCGGTGCGTGTTTCAGAATCGCCCGGGCGATGGCCACTCGTTGGCGTTCGCCTCCGGAAAGTTTAACGCCACGCTCGCCCACCATTGTTTGGTATCCGGCGGGCATTTTTTGGACGAATTTGTCGCAATGCGCCATTTGCGCGGCGGCGATTACATCTTCATCGGACGCTTCCGGCCGGCCGTAGCGGATATTTTCCAAAATTGAACGATGGAACAAAACCGGATCCTGCGGTACCAGAGAAATGTTTTTCCTTAAACTTTCCTGGGTGATTTCGCGAATATCGTTGCCGTCAATCAATATCCGGCCGCCGGTCGGTTCAAAAAGACGCAATAACAGGCCGGTGAGAGTGGTCTTCCCCGCGCCCGACGATCCCACGATGGCCACCTGCTCGCCTGAATTGATGGACAGATCAAAATTTTTTAAAATTATCCGGTCGTCTTGAAAACCGAAAACGACGTTTTCAAAATCAATTTTACCCTTGGCGCCTGCCAAAATTTTTGCCCCGGGAAAGTCTTTGATTTGATGGGGGGTTTCCAAAATTTCCACCATTTCTTTGGAATCCGCTATCGCTTGATATATCCCGCGAAACATCCGGTTCACCCCCCAAAGCTGGTGGGAAATGCCGATGACGTATGTTTGCACCAAAACGAAGGTACCGATAAACGCCTGTCCGGATTGCCAGAGCAAAACGGTGTAATAAAAGGCGGCAAATTCCACAATGATAATTAAAAAATGCTGGGTAATATTGGCGGCGTTTGAAAGTTGCCAGGTAGTGATCGTTTTTTGCGCCTGATCGTCGGAAACTTTTTTGAAGTCGCTTGATTCGGAACGATAGCCGTTAAAAAGCTTGACCGAAATATAATTGACGATATTGTCGGAAAGAAATCCGGTGGTTTTTGAATCTGCCGCCGCGCGGGCCACATCATATTTAATCTTCCAGCGCGAGAAAATAAAATTGGCGGCAATGACCAAGAGCGACCAGATTATGATGACCAATGCGATAGGCGGCGCCAGAAACGCGGTAACCGCAATGGATCCCAAAATATATATGGCGATGGGGATTAAATTAAAAACCAGATTGTCCATCAATATTTCAAACGCGTAAGCGAAGCGGTTGACTTTTTGGACCAGGCTTCCGGTGAAATTGTTGACGAAAAATTTACGCGAATGGAGCATCAGGTAATCAAATGATTTTTGTTTCAATCGTGCCATTATTTTGGCAGTCGCCAAACTCAAAGAAAAATGCGCGATCGCGGCAAACAGCCAATTGGCCAAATTGATTCCTGCGATGACGGCAATGATGCCGATTAAAACTTCCGCCGGCGCCGATTGGCCCAATTCGTCAAAAAACCGCTTGTAAAAAACCGGAATCGCCAGTTCAATCAACTGAAAAACGGTGAACGCGCCCACGCAGACCCAAAAAAGCCGCCGGTGCGGCAGAACGCCCTCCCAAAGATGGCCCAAAATCGTTTTCAGCGAGATTTGTTTTTTTTCCATTTTTTCGTTTTTCAATTCTGTTGCCAATTATATCCTAACCTTTAAAGGGAAAATCCGCAATTTTAGGTGCCGGCCGGTTTTGTTTTTTGGCGAAATATTTTTTTGCGGCTATAATTAAAAAGTCAGATATTTTTTTTGGATCATTGGATCAATGGAACGATGAAGGCTCCCAACAAACTGCAAGCGACGATCAAAGCGATCCGCACCAAGCCCAAAACGCGCTTGGCGGTTTTTAAGAATTTGCTTTCCGCCCAACAGGCGCAAATTTGCCTGATCCTGAGCAAGCATTTGGTCTATGATATTTTGAGCCGTTTGGAGGATTTGGAAGTTGCCGCGATTTTGGAAAATCTGGATCCCGACGAAGCGACCGACATTCTCCAGCTTTTTCCGGCGCCGAAAAGAAGCGACCTTTTGGAAATCTTGAGTTCGCGGATGAAGCACGCGGTGGAAAGGCTTTTGGGGTTTGACCCCAAAACGGCGGCGGGGCTGATGAATGTGGATTATATCCAAGTGGGCGAAAACGAAACCATTGCCGCAGTGGCCAGGCAATTCAAAATCCACGAGAAACGCACCGGCCGATTGCCGGCGATTATCGTTTTAAGATCCGACGGCAAGCTGGCCGGATATTTGCCCGGCCACGAGTTGGGATTTGCGCAGTTGAAAGATAAGGCTAAAAAATATGCCCGCAGAATCGCCACTATCCGCCATTCGGCCACCCATGAAGAAGCGGTGGATCTTTTTCGCGCCTATCCTCATGCCAAAATCGCCGTGATCGGAGCGAACGATAACGTGATGGGCATCATCTATTCCGACGATATTGCCCGCATTCTGCGCGAACAGACGGCGGCGTCTTTGTATGATTTTGCCGGCGTTTCCAAAGAAGAAAGCGTGTTCGGCAGTGCGCGGGAAAAAATAAAATTCCGCTATAAATGGCTGATCATTAACTTGGGCACTTCGTTTTTGGCGGCGTTCGTGGTGAGTATGTTTGACCAAACCATCGCCAAATATGTTTTGCTGGCGGTATATATGCCCATTATCGCGGGAATGGGCGGCAATGCCGGCACACAGGCAATGGCGGTGATGGTGCGCGGCATCACGCTCAAACAGATTGATTTTAAATCTTCTTTGGGCGCATTAAAAAACGAATTGCTTTCCGGCCTTGCCAACGGCGCGATTAACGGCGCGTTGGTGGCGATGGTGATTTTACTTGTCAATCGCGATCCGTTATTGGCGTTAGTGCTGTTTTTGGCGATGATTGTCAATTTGGTGGTGGCCGGAACGGCAGGCACCATGGCGCCGCTGTTGATGGCCAGATTGGGCAAGGACCCGGCATCGTCGGCAACGATTTTCATCACCACCGCCACCGACGTTTTGGGCTTTTTCGCTTTTCTTGGTCTGGCCGCCCTATTATTGCCCTGAAAACAAAAGGCTTGATTCTTTTGGAGCAACCACCCACCGAATCTAAAATCAAAAAGGTCTATCCCTTGTTACTGCGAGGGTTAGGCGCCTTAGACCTTTTTAATTCTGCGAAATATCATTGCTTTAATCAAAGCGGTTTCTTCCAAAATTTTGGGTTTGTATAAAAAAATGTGAAACTCAACTGTAATGTTGTTTCACCTGCGGGGAATTTCCCCCGCCTTCTTCGCGTTCGCCAAGAGATTTTTTCTTGTCGGTCTTATTAATTTTAGCGGGCAAAAATATGCCCGCGACCTCTTCGGTTTTATCCATTTTAAACCACCGGTTTAAAAATAACAGATAATTTTTATAAATGCAACCATCCGAAAATGTTATGTTTAAATATAACATAAACATAACATTGTTGGGTCGGGAGGCCGGTTCAAAAATCAGAGTTCAAAGCTTTGGGAAAATTCGGGAATGTTGACGGTAATATTGGGAAGGGATTGTCGGGTGATTTGCGCAAAGGCTTCGGCTTGCGGCGTTTCGGTATGGACCAAAAACAAGTTTTTCAATCCCTTAATGCCCGCAGCGTAATTTAACAGATCTTCCCGGTCGGCGTGGGCGCTTAACTCGTTTAACACCGTTATTTTGGCGCGCACGTCGTACCATCGGTCAAAAATCTTTGCGGGGGTTTGCTTCTCCAAAATTTTTCTTCCCAGCGTGTTTTCCGCCTGAAATCCGGTGATTAAAACGATGTTATCGGCGTTGCCGATGCCGTTTTTCAAATGGTGCAGGATCCGGCCGCCTTCGCACATTCCCGATCCGGCGACAACGACAAACGGTCCGGATTTGCCGTTGAGCGATTTTGATTCCGCGGCGGATCGGATATATTTCAAGTTATTAAAATTGAAAGCGGCGTTTCCGTCGTCGCCAAATTCCCTCTTGAAATCATCGTCAAAAAGATGGGTGTAACGGGGGAAAATTTTGGTGATTTTATCTCCCAAAGGGGTGTCAATGTATATCGGCAGTTTGGGAATGGCCTTTTGCTTGATAAGCAGATGCAGGATATAAATCAGTTCCTGGGTTCTTCCCAGGGAAAACGCGGGGACGATGATCTTGCTTTTCTTGCGCGCCGCGGTTTTGACAATATCTTTTACCTTTCCGAATACTTGCGGCATTGGTTGATGCGTGCGGTTGCCATAGGTACATTCCATTATCAAAGTTGGCGCGGTTTCTTGAATGTTTTCGGGGGCGCGCAATATCGGCAGTTCATCGCGCCCCAGATCGCCGGAAAACACCAAATTTTTAACGTTGTTATTTTCGTTGATTTCCAGCGATATCGCCGCCGATCCCAAAATATGGCCGGCGTCATGGAATTTGAAGCGGATATTTTCATTTATTTTTGTCCACTCGCCGCCCGAGGAAAAATAATCCACGGTTTTGAAACATTCAATCACTCGTTGCACATCCTCTTGGGTGTAAATGGGAGCAATCGGCTCTTTGCCGATAAGATGGGAATTGTAATATTCGCAATCGTGCTTTTGAATGTTGGCCGAGTCCAGCAGGATCAACTCGGCGATTTCGGCGGTGGCGGGAGTGCAGTAAATTTTTCCGGCAAAGCCGTTTTTCACCAATGTTGGCAACGATCCGCAATGATCCAAATGCGCGTGCGACAAAATTACGGCATTGATGTTTTTTGCCTCAAACGGAAGGTGGCGGTTTTGTTGGTTGGCGTCGGTCCTTTTTCCTTGATAAAGACCGCAGTCAAGCAAAAGACCGAATCCTTGGGTTTCTATCAGATGTTTTGATCCGGTGACGTTTTTTGCCGCGCCCCCAAAAGTGATTTTCATTTGAAGTATTGGAATAAAGCGTTGATGCCGGCCAGATTTTTTTGCCATTCAATGCTTTGGTGCGTGGCCAGCTCCACGGTGATGGCGGAAATGTGGATTGATGCCAGCCAGTCGGTGGCATCTCCCGAAACTTGATATTGGTCAAAAGTGTCTTTGGCCGGATATCCGGACGCCTTGGCGTAGGCGTTGAGAATCGCGCGGGTTTCATCGGACATATCCGCGTTGCACATTGAGCCGTAGACCGCGTTGGATTGGCTGTGCCAAAAAACGACTGCCGCCGGCTTGTTTTTCAAAACATAATCGCGCAACGCCGCGCTTTCCGGTTCCGAAAATGCCGCACTGCCGGCACTCACCTCTTTTTGCCGCCAAATGCCTTTGGGTTGCCAATTGCAATCAAAGTTGCGGTTCAGGTCCACATTATTGGCGTTGAAGCGTCCCGTCTCGTTGGTGCCGGCGGGAATGTCGGCGGCGGCAAACCGTCCCTCTTTGCCGGCAATCTTGGCCAACCCGTCGGGATTGAGCGCGGGAATCACCGCCACCGACAAATTTTTTGGAACAATTTCGGGATTTGTCTCCAGATAGTCAATAAATTCCCAGGCCAAAAGCGCGGTGTTCCATTCATAGCCGCCGTGGATGGCGCCCGCAAAGACCAGCAATTTGCCGCCGTTGCCGAAACGATAGATTTCAATCGGGCGGTTTTGTGCCGAATAGCCGATAATTTCATATTCGGGGGCGGAGGTATCTTTGAGCTCCTTTGGCGGCAACGGTTTTTCGCCTTCAATTTCTTTCTTTATGGCGGGTGTTACCGATTCTGTTTTGATTCGGGTATTTTCAAACAATACCCATAAAATCGCGGCCAGCAAAATCGCGCAAATTCCGGCGGCGGCAGTCAATTGGCGGTTGGAAAAAGGTTTCATTTGCCGTAATGATCAAGAATCGCCTTAATACCCGCCCAATTTTTATCCCATTCCTCGTCTTCGGATGTATTCAAAATTACGCTGATTGCCGGAACATTATTTTTGGCAAACCAATCCGTCATATCGCCGGAAATTTGGTAGGATTCAAAATTCTTATAAGCCGGATAACCCGAGGCTTTGGCATAAAGATCGGTGATCGTTTGCGTTTCCGGAAGAATGCCATTGTTACAGCTTGACGAATATACTCCGCCGCCGGAACTATACCAAGCAACTACCGCGGCGATTGAATGGCTTTGCGCGTAATCGCGGACAGCTCTGCTTTCCGGTTCCGAAAATGCCGCACTGCCGGCACTCACGGGTTTGTTTTGCCAAACGGCTTTGGGTTGCCAATTGCAATCAAAGTTGCGGTTCAGGTCCACATTGTTGGCGTTGAAGCGTCCTTCGGTTCTTATGTTCAGTTTTTCAGAATCGTCCAAGCTGTTGAACCGGCTTGCGTTATTCATAAAAACATAAGATCCGTCCGGATTCAAATTTTGGATTATCGTCACTTTAATGTTGGCGGGAATCAAGCTTGAATCCGAGAATAAATTATTTGCCAACTTTTCGGCCAAAAGCACCGTGTTAAATGAATACCCCCCATGAATGCCCCCAATGAAAAGAATTTCTTTGGAGCCGTTGCCGTAGTGATTGGCGATTATTTCGGTTCCGCCCGCCGATTTGCCGATTAGGGTTTCTGGAGAATTATGCGCTTCGTTTTGCGGCACTTCTTGGTCTTGGTTTTCTGCGACAACATCTTCGGCCGGTAAATCGTTTTCAACGTCTGGCGGCGTTTGAGTTTGCGATTCTTCGGCCGGCATCGGATTTTGAGTTTCTTCGGGCGTTGGCGCGAAACGATAAGCCAAGAAAACGAGCGCGGCAACGCAAACAACGGCAATAACGATAGAAACGATATTTTTCATATTTTTGATTTGATTATTTTTTTATCACCCACATAAGTATATCACAAAATCCAAAAAACCGGATTTTTTACCGCAATGCCGGACAAAATCGCCATAATATGATGTAATTTTGGATTAAAATGTGGTAAAATCTCATAAAGCGAAATCAAAAAAATAAAATTATGGATAATCTGGGATATTTCTTTCTCTTCGTTTTGCTTGCGATAATTATCACCTATTTTTTCCCCACCATTGTGGCGGTTGCCCGCAAAAAAAGAAACTGGGGGGCGATTTTTGCCTTGAATCTGCTGGCGGGATGGACTTTTGTCGGGTGGATCGCGGCGCTGGTGTGGGCGCTCACTCACGACTATGGGGAAAACGGCAACAAACCAACGCCGCCCGCCGCCATTGAAGGTTGAAAGCGGGCAGGGGTTGACGCTTATTTCTTCCCTCCCGCAAATGCTATGTTTAAATATAGCATAAATATAACATTTAAATTTATCATTTGAATAAGTTCATTGTGTGCCATTGTCGCCAAACATCAAACAAAAAACGCCCCGAAGACTTTCGGGACGTTTTTTCGGACCAGGCGCGCGCCACATTGACCGCCGACGGCCCTTTTTTCCCCGTCAACAACTTCAAATGTCACCGCATCGCCGACTTTGAGATCGGCATACTCAACGCCTCGCAATTCTCTGGAGTGGAAAAACGCTCAAGGCCTTTTTCATTGCCCTTGCCGCGCCAGCATCGGATTAATTACTAACGCCGTTTAATATGTTGATAAATTTATCCGTTGTTGCTTCAGAAGTAAATTTTCGGGCAGACGATATTGCCGCTCGAGACATTCCCTTTCGGGCGCCTCTATTTAAAGCTAGCCAATTTATTTTTTCTTTCATTTCCTTGACTGATTCCACGATAAATCCGTTGTTACCGTTCTCAATTACTTCCTCTGCAATCCCAATATTAAAACTCACGGGTATCAATCCCTGGGACATCCCTTCGATCAGCGTTAGGCTAAAACCTTCATAGCGAGACGGCATTATCAAGGCGTCCTCTCGCAATTTTGAAATATTATCTTTAATTTCTTCTTTTGTTAAGTTTTTCAGCAGGCAATGATTTTTAAATTCGGTTTCCATCCACCGGCACACCTTTTCATCCCTCGCCAAAACAATACTTACCTTTCTAATGTTGCCGAATTCTTTATAAATTTCCGCCAGCCGATCAATTCCTTTAATTTTCATATCTCGTGCTCCATTACCAATACGCCCCAGATAACAAATACCGAAATCGCCGGCTTTTTCGGCGGGTTGAAGATTGGCCTCAAACCAGAAATCTTCAATAGCGTTATGGATCAATCCGATTTTTTCAGCGGCTACTCCCTGGTCAATGAGTTCGTTTCTGACTTTTGACGATGCCGCGATCACTATCGCGGCTTTTTGCGCGACATATTTTTCGATATCAACAAGATCATTCAAAAAACGATTATTTACCGCGTCAAAGTTAATATCGTTGGAAATTTCTTTGGCGGCTATTTTATCCCAAAACCAGCCGAAATCACCGCTATCGTCATTTGTCAGGGCGTTCCTGATGCCTGCCATAGTAGATCCGAAATGACTTATGATTTTTTTTGAATAGCCAAGATATGCGATCGCCGAATATGTCGTCCCGTACACAAAATCGCAATCCATCACCTTATCTTTATCGCGGCAAGCGCTAAAAAAAACCATCAACTCCAAGGCGCTGCGCATACTGGCCGGAAAATCATGAAAAAAAAGATCCGGATCGGGATAAACCGCGACCGTATCAATCCCTCTCTCGTTTAATTTTTTTTCTATCAGCTTGTTGATGAAATTTGTACCTGATGCGTATCTTGGATCATTGTGCACAAAAGCTATTTTCATAAATTTTTTCACGCAAAATTTAAATTAAAGCCGTGGCAACAGGACATCTTTCAAAAAGCGGCCATAAACGACATCTATGTTCAACCTTTTTCTTAGCTCTTCCCTTATTGAAGGGCTAACCGTCTCAAAAGAAGCTTCTTCAATCTTTCCCGCGGTCGTTTTGAAATCATCAAAATCGAGCACCCAGTCACCAATGCCAATTTCGCGATACAAATCGGCAATTCCCATATTTAGGCTCACTAACGCGGGAGTGCCGGAAGCAAGCGCTTCCTGCGCCACATTGCCGTATGTTTCAAAATGCGACGGACAAACGACCGCATCCATCTCTGAATAAAATAATGGAAGATTGCTATTGCTCAAGGGGTCAATGAAATTAACGGATTTTTTCATTTTGCGGTACAGAATATCATCATTGTGCAATGGCTTGCTTACAACGCTCACTTTGTACCGTTTTTTATTTTCAACTCCGTAACGCGCGAATTCATTCAAAAATTTCGGATTTTTAATGCCGCACCACCTTATAACGGCGCCGATATTCTTGCCCGCACCCGCTTCTTTTTGGCGTGTTTTAAAAAAGTAATCCGGTATTGGATTCGGCACAATCGTCCAATTCTTTAATTCTCTGCCGACAACCTCCTTCTCCAGCGTTTTTTTGGCAAATATTGACGGCAAGACTATCAAATCATTCCCAATGTGGAAACTTTTTTCCATTTGTAGCAATATATCTTTCGTTTTTGGCTCATAATCTTCGGTTTCCTTTTTTAAAATACCGTGATAATAAACAATCACTTTGCCGACACTTTCTTTCTTTGCGGCAACATACAAGCACCATGGAAGATAATATGTGCAATTAACAAGAACAATGTCGGGTTTTTCTTGTTTTATCGCCGCGCGAAATTTTTCAATCACGGGACTTAGGGTCGTTTCAAAATCATTTAAATTTCGCGAATTCAAAAAAACATTCCTTAAATTATCGTAAATCGCGCCATATTTAACAAGCTTGAGATTTTTTCTATCCAACAATATATTTTTCTTGCAGGCTTGCTCGGGATTGTCGGTTTTGAAAACATCAACAGCAACCAACTGTATTTCCGGCTCTCTTTTTTGAAAGAATTCCGTGAGGGAAACAACAAATGTGTGCCTCATAAGTTCTTCCAAGCTGGCACACTGGACGTTTGTCATCACTTTCATTCCAATATATTTAGACTGTTGAATGAATAATTGCGCAATTAAGCTTAACCGATAAATTTGACAAGCTTAAATTTGTTCCAAAAATCAATTATTCAACAGTTTCATATTATTTATAATCAATATAATTCAAAAGCAATTTGTGAATACGGGCGGGATTAAGCTCATTTTTTAATTCCAGTCGAAGTTTTTGATCAACCGTTTCTTCCATTATCCGGTCGATTTTTTTAAATACTTTCGCCGGCACATCAAACGGCAAAATCCATTTATCCAGTCCGAACCGCCTGAATTGCTCTGCAACGCCCATATTGGGGCTGATAAGCGCGGGAGTTCCGGAAGCCACCGCTTCCTGCGCCACATTGCCGTATGTTTCAAAATGCGACGGACAAACAACGACATCCATTTTTGAGTAAAACTGCGCCATCTTGGCATTTTCCATCGGCCGGACCATCTTAATCGAATCACGGATATTTTTTGGAATATCCGCAGCTGCCCTGACGTCGCTTAACAAATTGAAAATTCCGCTTTTTATTGACTTTGAACTATGAGACGCGTATTTCAAGATGAAAGACTTATTCTTTATGTGGCGCCACCGCGCGACCGTTCCGATATTTTTCTTGGTCGCGCTTTTCCTATTTATCTTTATCGCCTTAAAGAAATGCAAAGGGATCGGGTTGGGCAAAATGCAAAAATGTTTCGGCTCCCTTCCGAAAACATCCTTAGCCACGGCATCTTTAGCGAACAAAGAAGGGAAAATATATCTTATATTGTCGGAATCAAAAGTTTTTTCTATGGCTTGGAAAACCCGGCGCATCGGCTCGGGGTAATGCTCGGTTTCTTTGGTCAGACTGCCGTGATAATGCAAGACAATATTTTTCACCGTGTCCCGCGCCGCCAACAGTAAACACCAGGGAAGATAATAAGTTCCGTTGAGCAATATTGCGTCCGGTTTTTCCCGCCGGATAATTTCTTTGTACCGGTTGATTATCGGTTTTAGATCATTTCTAACCTTGCCGATGTCATCCGCATTTTTAACCAGTTCTTTGATGTCGGGATGCGGCATTGAGGTCGTGATTACCCGGAAATTATTTTCGCTCCTTTCATCAATTTTTATTGGAGCATGGTTATCGGTTTTTACCATTTCCACCCCAACCAGTTCCAATTTTTTGGAATTTTCCCGCTTCTTCACATATGAAGACAGCGACGATAAGGCTTGGGCGATTCCGGCGAGCTTATAGAAGCGGATATTGGTTAGGATCTTCATCATGCTATGATGTCATAATTTTGCTATTTTGTCAATGATTTTTGGCGATAATTTGTGCGTTTTTTGCCAAAATCATTAAAGAACCGTCCCTTTTTTTACTTCACACTTTCTATCGCTTCACTTCACCTAATATCAACCATTTTATTCATCCGCCGGAATACTCCCTGCTTGCATCGGCGATGTTTGGCGAGGAAATGTTTAGATTAAAATCCGAGCAAAAAACGCAAATAATATGTGCCAATAAGCAGAAAGATTGTGGCTACGGCATAGCGCATAATCTTTTCAATTTTTTGCGTTACTTGAAAAGCCCGGCCAATTTTTTGCGCGCTAAAAGCGGTTACAAAAGAAAAAAATATCACCGGCAGGCCGGTTCCCAAAGCGAACAAAGGCGGCAAAAGCAGGCCGCCCGAAGTTTTAAGCACGAGCGGTATAAGCGCGCCGAAAAACAGCACGGCGCTATACGGGCAAAAAGCCAGCGCGAACAGCGACCCCAGCAAAAACGCTCCCATACCGCCCTTGCCCGCCAGCCAGAGCTTGATCTTTTCCGATCTTTCTCCGCCGGAAGGCAGTTTGATCTTAATAACATTAAGCATTGCCAATCCCATAAATACCAGCAATGGGCCAAGCAGTTTCTCGCCCCACTCTTGAACGGATTTGGAGATTTGAAAAGATGAAAGGCCGTAATATATCAAAACCGCCAGCAAAGTATAGCTGGCGGTGCGGCCCAAAGCGTAATACGCGCCGTTGGCCAGAGTGTTTTTTATGGTTTTTAAACTTTGGGAAAGATAAGCGACGGCCGCGATATTGGTTGCCAGCGGGCAGGGGCTGATTGAGGTTAAAACGCCCAACAGAAAGGCGGTAAATGCGGGAACGGCATTGCCATCAATTAACGCGTTCAAAATATCCATCATTGTTTGCCCAGCAGGCCGTTGATCTTGCCCGCCAGATAATTTTTAAAAGCCTGCGGATCATTGGTCAAGCGCCATACTTCCGCATCTTCTTGGATGTTGTCGCTTCCCTCTCTGACGGCGTTAATAAACAAAGACGACCCGCCGGCTTGGAATTTTTCGGCCAAAGCTTTGTTTTGCGGTTGGTCAATATTCACTTCCCGGAACACCACTTTGCCGGCCAAAACCTCCGGCCCGAACCTTTCCTCAACCGTCTGGCCGCTCAATTTGCCGATGGCGATGCAAGTGGTGCATCTTTGCGTGCGGTGGAACAAAAAGACTTCCACCTTTTGCGCGGGTTCCGCCGCGATGGACATATTGCCGGTGTCTTTTTGCCGGCTGGCCGCATTGTTTAAGTTGGCCTCTTGGCCGTTTTGCGCGTCTTTTTTGGGAATTGCCGACAATACTCCCAAAATTCCGGCGATTCCCAAAATCATTAAAATTACGGTAAATTTTTTCATTTCCGTTAAGGTTAGATTTTAACCAGATTGAAGAAATAACCCATTATTATGATGCCAACACCGGTCGCCGCGACAAATGCCGAAAGCAGTTTCCAGTCCATCGCTTTTTTCAATATCAGTAATCCGGGAATTGACAAGGTAACCGTGGCGGTCATAAACGCCAACGCCGTGCCCAGCGGCACGCCTTTGCCGGCCAGCGCCTCCACAATCGGGAGCACGCTCACCGAATTGGCGTAAAGCGGCAATCCCAAAATCGTTGCCAAGGGCACGCCCCACCAATCGGCCGCCGACAAATTATTTTCCACAAACTCTTTGGGTACGAATCCGTGGATTAGCGCGCCGATGCCCACCCCGAAAACCACATACGGAAAAATCTCTTTGGTGATATGCCAAGCATCCTGCCGCCAAACGGCGATTTTTTTGGCCAACGGCACTTTGCGGCCGCCATTTTCCTTGATTGCATCCTGCCGGGTTTTGTATTGCAGAAAAGCCGGGTTAACGCTTTTTTCCAATTTCAATTTTTGGATTGCCATCCCCGCCAAAACGCTGACCAAAATTCCCAAACCGTTGTATAGAAATGTCATTTTCAGCCCGAAAATCGAAGGAAATATAAACAGCGAGGCCTCGTTCACCAACGGCGAAGCGATAAGAAACGCAAAAGTTACTCCCAGGGGAATGCCGGCGCCCACGAATCCGACAAACAGCGGGATTGACGAGCAAGAGCAAAACGGCGTGATCGTTCCCAGCATTGCCGCCAAAAAATAGTCGGCGCCGTACCATTTGCGCCCGGCCAGAATATCGCGCACTCTCTCCACCGGCAGATAGTAGCGCACAATCGCCATCAGATAGTTGATAACCGCCAAAAGCAGGCCGATCTTGATGGTGTCGTAAATAAAAAAGTTTAACGCGTTGGCCCAGTATTCGTTGGTGACGCCAAGCCAATTATTGACAATCACATCGGCAAGCGATTGCGCGGGCGAAAAAATATCCATAGTGAGTGTGACGTGAATAAGGTTTAATGATTGCCGGCAATGGCCTTTTTAATTTTTTCCGCATTTGCCGAACCGGTCAAAACGGCCTTGCCGTTGACCGCCAGCACCGGTAATTGCAGGACGCCCATCGCCAACGCCTTTTGGATGTCGTCGGAGTATCCGACCCCAACGCCAAGATTTAATTCTTTGGCCGCCAAAACCGCCAATTCGTGCAGTTTCTTGCAATTGGCGCACCCCGATCCGATAACCTCAATTGACGTGATCTTATCCTCCATTTTTTTGATTATTGGCAATTAACAATTAACAATTAACAATTAACAACATTCCGACATTCTTGAGAATGTTGGAATGTTTATTCACATGCCAGAATGCCCCGGGGGATTTGGCCCGGCGCAGTTTATTTGATTATTTTAAAAATATTTTCCGTTATCCTTTCTCCTTTTTCCGTCAGCGAATAATGAATCCAAGCTCCGTCTTTCCGTCCCTCGATCAATCCCGCTTTCTTCAATTTGTTCAAGTGGTGCGACACCAGATTTTGCGGCAAGCCAAGATGCTTGATGATCCGGCAGGCGCAATGTTCGCCGCCTTGCAAAATGCAAAGTATTTTAAGCCGGTTTTCTTGGGCCAATAACTTCAAAATCGCCGCGGCCGGCGCGAATTCTTCCTTGCGGCGGTTATTTTTGCAACATTCCGGTTTCATATATCAATCTACATTGATATTTTATCCCGTTTAAAATGTTTGTCAAATTAAAAAACGAAGCTCGCCGGCTTCCCGAAAAATAATAAAAATTGCCACCTTCCCCCATTTCGCGCGGCAAACAACCCCCCCCCCAACTCCCTCCCGCCTTTAACGAACCGCCAAATTTTCTTCGATTTTGAGCACAACCATTCCTCGCGGAACCTTCAAAAACCAGAATTGACACCATTTTTATTTACTATCTCCAATTGTCAAAAAATAAAAACCGCATTTTAATGCGGAATTGAATCTAAAAAAGGGAAAGAATATAACGCTCATAAATTATTTTGTATTCGATTTGGGATGCTATGCTTCGCGTTATATCCCGTTATGAGTGTTTCTAATTCTTTTTCACTGATGTCTCTTTCGAGTTCGCCAGCCACAACAAGAGCGGTTTGCAGGTCTCCAATAAAGACCGCTGATCTCATTAACGTTTCGTATAATGACCGCTTTGCTGGCGTAATAGTCCTCATATAACCACCATAGTTCTATTAAGCCATAAACGATATTTTGTCAACAAAGAGAATAGATACAACCAAAAACCGCCAAAGACGATTTAAGCGCACTTATTTTTTCAATTAAGTTCACTCTGACCGAGCAATCATTAACCTCGATCCCAACCGTATAGCTCCCCTTTTGGGCAAACACATCGCTCCACCCCTCCGGTTTCACCAGACTTCTTTTTCGGTTCGCGCTTCGTACCCCAAACGCGAAAAATATCTCATTGTGAGCCATTGTATCTGTGAATGGTGTGGAGTATGAATTTTTAGTAGGTCTTCGACTAAATAATTCATCTTATATTCTGTTTTGCAAATTTTTCTAAAATATGAGCGCTAGGATGATCCGCGAGAGAAACCAACTTATTGGCTAAGGCAACCGGGAAAAGCGCATTATCATACATATCGCATTTTAGTTTCTCTATATTATTAAGAATAATATCAATGTTATGAAAATCGGATTTTTTGGGATTTAATATTATATTTGCATCACTTGTTGGTAGGGTTGCAACATAAATTTTACCATCTCTAGATTTAAAAATTATTTTTGCCCCATAATAGGAGCTTCGAGCATATGGATTGGCCGGGTCTGCTTTCCCTGGAATTATATAGTGATAAATATAATCATTGTTCAAGGGCAAAACGGATCCCAATTCTAATTTATCGGCTATCGCAGAAGCGTGCTCGACAAAAGCACCGCTTTTTTCTAATCCAATTAAAAATAAATTGTGATTACTAATCAAGAAGTTGCTTAATTCCCGCATTAGCCTATGCATATTTGCGGTTTGACCGAAAAAAGCCAATGGCCCATCTTTGATAATTAGAATTTCGTCCAATAACGACGGCTTTGTGTTCAATATTACCCTAACAAGATCGACGATAATTATCTGCTCAACAAGAGTAGTTAAATATCCCGACACCCCGCCGGCACCCAACTCTTCATCCACCGCCTCGTGAAGACGAAAAACATCAGTTAAAAAAATAGCTTTATCACAGATAGGACATTTAAAAGTAAAATCTTTCCCTATGGATTTTCTTTCGAGACCAATATTCCCTTGACCACAGCTCGGACAACTTGCCAAATCGTAAAAATCGGCCGGTTTTGGCAAATATTCCTGAAATATAAACCATTTTAAGGTCTCTAAATAATTATTTTTGTCTTTTTGTGCCGCAAAAAAATTAAATAAAGTTTCCCTAAACGAGTCCCTAAAAGAAGTGCAGCTTTTTAAGATAATATTCTTTGAGGGAAGGGCCAGCTTTATTCGTTGGATATGATTTAATTTAGAGATGTCCTCTGGATCTATAAAACTTTTTTCGGATATGTCTTTTAAATCTGAGATGCTAAATACCAAAGCTCCGAACTGAAAAAAAGTTAATGTAGACGACGGAAAATCTTTCTTAACCGAAACCTCCGTGTACCCCCCATCAATGGCGACAATATGTTTTATGGGATTTAAAGAAGAATCATCAACCTTAAAACAAAGATTGCTTGGTAACTCAATTTCCTTCGACGATTTAGGTAGATTACATTTAGTCAAAAAATCAGAAACTTCGCCATCCTGAATAATATATCCATGAGACGATTTACTTGCGTATTCATTGGGTCTTCGCCCATATTTACTTGAATAACTCATATTGCTGTTATTTCTTAATGGAAAACCTATCGATCTGTATTGGAACAACGAAAGGGTTTGAGTAAGTTTTCACGCGAACAAAACCTTTGTCAATATCCGAACTAAATCTTACTAATCCAGCGGCAAAATCGGTAAAATCGTAATATTTCTTAAGCTCTTTTAATTCATCTTCGTTATTCAAGTGAGCAATAAACCAATTTTGCGTATTTTTAAGAATGTTAGAACTTATAGAACTTACTTCCTGTGTAGCGTAAATTAATCCTAGATGTAGTTTAGCTCCCTCCTTTGCAATTCTATTATAAACTTGATTCAGGTCTTTATCGTCTTGCTTAGGGAATAAGTTATGTGCTTCTTCGAAGTAGAATTGAATAAAATTATTTGGCTTATTCTTTACGAAATTACCCATCGAATCAAGAAAAATAGCATTACAAATTCTATCGGTGTATATCTTTTGCGTCGAAGGGTCTCCCTGAGAGAGGTCGATTATTATAATCTTACCCTCGCGAAGATCGCTTATTATTTCTTTTTCGAACGACTCTTCGGATGTAGGGGTATGAAGATCAATTAAATTCCTTAATTTTCGAAAACCGCTAAGTGTAGCTGTCCCACCTGGTTTCGATTTTCTAGTTAAAAAGATCAACATTGCCTTCATATCTTCGTCTAAAAATGCATGACCTTTATTTTTTTTATAGTCATTAAACAATTTTTCGCCTTCAACAGTAGCTGTCGCATCGAAAAGATTTGAGAACCATTCAATTGCCTGATCGATGGTAATTCTGTCGTGTGGCTTAATCTCTGGTGTAATTTTGTTTATAGTGTCAGCATCGCCAAAAAATTTAACTGTCTTTAGTTTTTCAGGCAATGCAAATTTAGCGGCATACAAAATACACTGGTAAAGCGCCTTTTTTCGGTCGTATATAATGGCTGCTATTTTTTCATCGCTAGTTTTTTGATCAATAGGTAAATCATAATTTTCAGGCTTGGCTAAATCTATAGCCAGAAAGCTCTTTATGTAATCACCCCCTTTTTCGATTTCCAGACTTTTCTTTATTAAGTCAAAACCACCCTGTATCTCGGAATAAAAATTCATTTTCAGCACCTTAAAGCCTTCTGCTGATTTATCCATAACGCTATAGCGTACAGTATTTTTTTTAAATAATTCAAAAATTGCAGTCCCTTCATCTTGCAAATTAGCGTTTGCGTATTCCCCATTCATATCGAATATAATCTGTCCCACTGGAAATTTTGGACAACCATTAGATTCAAATGGATCTAAGTTAGAAGAAGCATCTTGAGCCTCCGTTGTCTTCATTAAGCTTTGCTTAGCTTTACTACTTACATTAGAAGACGATTCTATTATTTTCTTAACAGTATTCGACTTACCTGTTCGCGTCATTCCAAAAAGTGCTGTTCTCTTGCCTAGGAAATCTCTTGATGAAATATATAATGGCACTTCCTCTAATCCTTCTTGAAATCTCAAGCTTGAACTATACCTAACCCGTCCAATTTTGAGGTCGCTTTCGGAGCCGACGACTTGGTTAAAGGGTCTATAATTTACTATTGCTTCAAGAGATTTTCCTATAGGTTTATAAACGCTATAGTTATGGGCGCTATAAAAATTCTCAACATCAGCGCCAAAAACTGTTTTCCCGCTCTGCTCTTTATAAAATGTCCCCAGGACTCTACATTCAAGGCCAGAGAAGCTAAATTGGTATTTAGTAAATTGATCTAATTGGCTGTCCCTTCCGGAAGTTTTTAAATTATCTTTGTAATACTCTAGCATTGAACTAGCAACATCGTTGTCTGTTGGCAATTTAGTTGGATTCAATGCGCGCAACAATAATGCTTCAGAAACATTAGCTTCATTTTCATAAAAAGCTAAAAGAAGAGTCCCCTGCGAGACACCCTTTATCCTCTCCTTCCAGGCATCGGCAACAAGAATAAAAGCCTTCTCGTAGTCTAGATAAAAAGGCTTACCGGCAAACCATTCTGGTCTTCTGGCTTCGCTAAAAATATCAACCTTAGCTAATTTTTCAATTTCTTCTTTGATTGTCATAGAATTTTTACTTTAGCATTTAATTTTGGATCTGAAAATCTTAATAATGATTGTTCGGCATATTTTTTATCTGCTTCAATGGCTATCCATTTTCTTCCGAGCTTTTCCGCACAATAGCCCGTAGTATTTGTTCCCCCAAACGGATCCAAGACCAGATCGCCCTCGTCCGTAAGGAATTCTATAAAAAAAGCTGCGAGGCTCAAAGGCATTCTAGCGGGATGGGGTGGCATCCCTTTTTCTCGACATAGCTTTAAAAAATAATCATTAGAATTTGTATTTGCGAAACTAAAAATATTTTTGGGAAGTCTAATATCCCGATCATCATCTATTTGCTCAAGTTCAATTACATTATGAGTAATACTTCCTCCATTTCTTTTTAGAAAACTCTTTTCTCCAATTATGTGCTCTGATGGGCGTTTGCCCGAGTTATAGGTTTTCCTTTTTAAAAGTGCTTCCATGCTTTTGCTATAAGGCCGCAGTATTTTTCTATTGTCAGCTTTAGGAAAATCTGAATTTGCCATCCACCACACTCGCGTGTAGCTATCAATAGTTCTGATTCTATTAACCGTAACCCACTGGGCCGGCGAAGGTAGCCTCGAAGGATTATAGCATACAAACTCTTGACATAATCTTAAATTAGCTTTTTTATTCCCTACAAACGCCATCAAAGATTCTAACGGCAAAAGGGATTGGATCGGCTTTTTGGGTTCCCAAGCATTTCCAAGCTCGATAACGATAGACCCATTTTCTGTTAGAAAATCTGAAAAAATTGGAGCTAAACTCTCTATCCATTTTTTATATTCATTGCCATTAAGGTTTCCGTATTTCTTTTTACTATTTAACGGGAAAGGCGGCGAAGTCAAAATTAACTGAACCTTATTCTTTACTTTTTTAAAAGAATTATTATTTAAAATATTTTCGCAATATCCTATGTGATAGTTGCCTAAATCAGTTTTATAACCTTTATTCATTGCATTTATATAAGATTACTTCTTCTGGGCTCTTTTTTCAATTTTCGACGAAGCCCACAGGCTTCGTCATATTTATATATATTTTAGAGATACCCCTTTACCCCCACTCCCGCGGGAATACGCGGGACTTCCTTTGGTCGCTGCGGCTAAAATGCGTTGGCCTGCCCCAATTCGAGCCCGGCTGCCCCTTTGCGAGCACTATGCGTACAAGGCAATTATTTTACCAGGCGCTTTGCGGTAGTTTGTTATAAACTATCACGATTTGGGGATAATATCCATTTGGAACGCAAAAGGCGGGAAAGGCCCGCGGGGGTTTTATTTTTGGGGCCAGTCGGAGATTATGAGGTTTTTGCCTTGTTTTTTGACTACTACCTTTTGTTTCTCTTTCCAGCCCATCTCCACGATGAAATCGCGCGGGATGGTTACGGCCAGCGAGGTTTTGCCGCTTTTGGCCAGCTTGCGGATGTTTTTATCTTCGCTTTTGCGGTTCATAGTTTAGTTATTATTTAAATACTGATTTAAATCCGTACACCAATTATATGACTTACTTTAATTAAAAATTGTACGGAACAATGTTTGCTTGCTTAACATAACTGCTTGTGGTATATAATAATTGTCTTTCAGTTTTATCCATAAACTGAAAGGGTATTACATCCAAGAACAACCTTCCGCGAGGAGGGTTGTTTTGTTGTCAGCTGTTTTTAACGCGAAACTTCAAATCACGGCCCCAAATATCCGCTTTGATCTCAAGAACATCAAAATAGCCGCTCCCGCCGGTTCGCAATTCCTGAGAGATATTGTTTTTCGACGAAAAAATATAAACTTCTTTACCGCGATTTTTCAAATAACTGACCAATGCCAGAAAATCGGCATCGCCGCTGAAAAGCGCGGCGATATCGTATTTATCAATGTGATGTAACGCATCAATCGTTATTTCAACATCCATATTTCCTTTTTCTTTGATCATATCCCCGTTTTCTGCCGCAATATGAATTCTTTTTAATTCTTTCTTTATAACCTCGAATCCCAATCCCTTTTTCAGAAAAGTAAAGAATTTGTGTTTGGTATCAATACTGTAAGAGCGGGTGCCGTCGGCGGGATATGCCGTGTAATACATAACCTTAATCCTTTCGCCGCTAAATTTATCTTTCAAATATTCGGGTAATTTTTCATAATCAAAAAACTTGCCCTTCGCTTTTTGGGCTTGCCAAAGGTTTGACGCGTCAATAAAAACATAAATTGTTTTATTGCCGCCTTGTTTCATATTATTACTCCCGTTGGTTTCATAGAGAATATGGCGGTTAATTAGTTTTCTGTGAGGAAATTCAAATTTGGCCGATGATTACGGTGTAATTTTTGCCGTATTTTTTGGCGCATTTCGGGCAAGTGGTGTACCACATATACCATTTTTTGATTGCGCACCCTTTGCTTTTGGCGTAATTTTCAAAATCCTTGCACCATTTGCCGGTTTCCTTGAAATCGCCTTCGTAAACTTTGCTCAAGAACTTGCCGCTCAAAGTAATGTTATCGGCGCCGGGCACCTCTTTGTCCACCGCCAGGTAAATATCCATATTCCATTTGGAAGTGTGATCGGAAAGCCCGAGGTTGTCCGGGGTTTTGGCGCCGGCTTTTTCAACCATGGCCATCAATTTGGTCATTACCTGGCCGAAATTCAGCGGCATAAAGAACAAAGTGAAAACTTTGCCTTTGATGAACTTCTTGTTATCCCATTCAAAAATTTTATCATTCCACGGGTCCGGGTCAAAAATCGGACAGCACCCGGTGGGCTTTATATTTGAATCAATTTTCTCCATATGTTTTGTTTAATTATATGGAATATTACCACATAATGGCAACTCATTGAAATCATCACTTGCATCAATTGTTAGTATTTGTACTGTCATTAGTATTGTACAATGCTAACAATTGACTAAAAGCAAATAATCCGATATAATAGCGGTATGTTAATTATGATAATGTCAAATTCGCGAGAGCCCATTGCGCAAACCACTTGCGGGCCTTTTGTATTGTCATAATTTTTTTCATTTGGAATAAAATAATTTTGGCAATACGCCCCGCAAGCGGGGTTTTTGTTTTGCGTAAAATTAATTATTCTACTATGAAATCCAAAAACAACTCGATTTTTCTTCAAACGAGGCATCGTTCAGATGTCTCAATTGCCATGAAATCATCTCAAACCAAGCATGGGGCACCAGCCATCGCAATCACTGCCCATTATGTCTTTGGTCAAAACATGTAGACTTGAAAACTCCGGGAGACCGGCGTTCCGAGTGCCAGGCAAGAATGAAACCGATTGGTTTAACAACAAAGACTAAGGGAGAATTAGCTATCGTTCACGAGTGTTTGAAATGCGGCAGATTATCTTCAAATCGCATCGCCGGAGACGACGATCCGTATTCAATACTCTCTTTGCTTGATCGGCCGGTCCAAAACCGAAGAATTCCGATGCTGGCTCTGGAAGACCGGGAGCAAGTATTAACAGCTTTGTTCGGTTATAATCATCCGGATATATAACCAAGAAAAACCCACGAAAGTGGGTTTTTCTTTTGTTTTTTTTAAATCCAATTACCGCCGAGAATCGGTCGCCTGATTTAGCATAGGCATGCTGGCCGTCTGGGACGAAGTTGGTCGCGTAAAGCTCGCTATGCTTGCCACGCGACTCGCGTAAAATATTACTTGAATTATATGAAATAAGTACTTCAAATGCCCGGCTGTTAAGCCGCGTGATGAGGAGTATGGCGACGAATTTTACGCGGCTACGGGCATTATGTAGCGTTAGAACCGCTATTCAACTAGACAATAACACAAATAAATTTTATAAAATAAAGGCGGTTTGATATTATCTCACCGCAACGAATTGATATATTGGCTTTAAAGTCGTGTTGGTAGCTTGTCCCACCAATTGCATCCGGCTTGTGGCACAGAAGTATAACCCCAGTAGGTATCATTACCTTCAGCTGGAACGGCAGGAATAAGCCAGCCGATTTGGTCACCTTCACCTTTTTTCATCATTTTTCCTGACACCATTTTTCTTACATTATGACTGTTTCACCAATTCCATGTGGATTTTTTTTGCTTCCGGATCGGTTAATCCAACATACGAAATCCTAATAGTATATTTGATTTTATCTCCAGTACCAAAAGAATCTTTTATCTGTATGCTCCAAATTTTATCATTGCCGATCCTGTTCTTTATCGATTGAATATACTCATCCGGATTATCGTTAATTCCCAGTTCCACATTAATATCCAAAGGTACAAGTTTGTTAGATAGCTCAACCACCGGATTCACCCCCCCGCTTTTTATCCCCAAAAGTTCATCAACATTTATTTCTGCGAAATAAGCATTCTTCGACGCAATAACTTCCGGTTTTAATTTATAAATGACCCCGCATTTCTTCCCATTAACTTCAATCATCCAACAATTATGTCGGTTACTCACTTCCGGAATAATTTCCGGCTGCCTGTAAATTATATCCGTACGGCCCAACATCCGCACCACCCTCTCAACACTTGATTTAAATGAATCTAAAACCTTCCCATCACCGCAAACAAATAATCCTAAGCTTTCAAATTCGTGGAATCCTCCGTTGCTTTTACCAAAAACCTTCCCAATCTCAAATAAATTAATAATTTCGATATTCTTTTTTAAATACTCGCGCGCTTGCCGTAAAAGCCCGTTCAATAATGTCTGCCTCAATTCCGGATGATTCTCGTTTATGGCGTTCTCTGTTTCAATTGCTTCCCATGGTAAATAATTTGCTTTTTTGCTTTCGCCTCTTTCTGTTAACGGCAATGATAATATCTCGTCAAAACCGCAAGAACTCAAAATTTCCTGGATTTTTTGCGAAGCCAAAATACGTTTTGGCGTAATATCCGGGACAACTTCAAACAACGGCGGTTTATTAACGGGAATTTTATTGTATCCGTAAATCCTGATTACTTCTTCGTACAAATCCTGCGGATATGACAAATCGGTCCTATATGAAGGACAAACTACCGAATGAATATTATTTTCGCCGGTTTCTTCAACTTCAAATTCAAGCCTCTTCAATATATCCAATCCAACCACAGGTGCAATTTCTATGCCTGCGTAGATTGTTGGCATCGTCACGTCAAACTTAATTGACTTGTTTACCTTTTTTATTGGATAATATTCGAAAATTTGCGAAACTAATTCGCCGCCACAAATATCTTTCAGCATACCTATCATCAAATCCATTGCGAATTCGGCTCCTTCCGTATCAAGATCTTTCTCCAAACGATTACTTGCTTCGGTTGTAAGCTTTGTACTTCGCGAATCGCGCCTTATAGCCGCACCATTATAAACGGCCATCTCCGCTACAATATCGGTTGTATTTAAATCAATGGCCGCCGCCTGCCCTCCAATAATACCTGCCAGCGCTAAAATTTTCTCATCATCCCTGATTACCAATTCATTCTTCTGCAGTAGCTCAATTGCTGAACCATCCAAAGTGGTAATTTTTTCATTTTTCCGAGCATTTGACCATCTCAAAGTTCCATTCAATTTTTTGTTATCCAGCAAATGCGAAGGATAACCTGTAAAAATCATTATGTAATTTGAAATATCAACAAGCGCATTCTTGCTATTTATATCGTAAACTTCCAGAAATTCCTGAAGCCATTGCGGCGATTGCTGGTTTCTAACTCCTGACATCCGCAAGGCAATAATTCTTTTAATCTCGTTATTTTTTGCCTCAATTTTGATCGGTAAAACCGGCAATCCCTGCCTACCTTCAACTTTTCTCCCGGATAAAATCATCTTTAACCCATAATAAGCAGCTACTTCCCGCGCAATTCCCAAAACTGAAAAACAATCCGCCCGATTTTGCCGTATTTCAAAACTTAAAAGATAATCTCTTTTGCCCTGATATTCTATTTCTTTAAAATCATCCATCATAAAACCGCAAAATGTCATCGCTTCGCCGATTTCTTTTGGTTTTGCTTTTAATCCCGGAATCAATTGTAATAATTGGCTATAAATTACTTTCATATTCGTAATATTTGTAACCTAGATTGCCCCCTAAGAGAGTTCTGATATCGGTAATATTGTATTTGGCCATCACCCATCTGTCCAAACCCAGCCCAAACGCAAATCCCATCCACTTGCCATTGTCGATTCCTGCCATTTCCATCACGCGCGGATGGATTATTCCTGCACCGCCCATCTCAATCCAGCCAATCCCTTTGCACAATGGGCATCCCCTGCCTTTGCAATTAAAACACTGCATATCCGGCCCAACTCCCGGTTCAACCTCCGGATAGTATTTATTTCTGTACCTAGTCACCACGTCCCTGCCATACATCTTCTCGAAAATCATGTTCAAGGTACCGAATAAATCTTTCAAGCTTAATCTTTCCAATACTGCGACTCCCTGATAATGATGAAAAATGAAATGATTGCTTTTGTTTACTTTTTCATTCCTGTAAACCCTGCCTGGTGAAACAATCTTAAAGGGCGGTTTATAATTTGCTAATGTTCTTGATTCGATTGAGGACGTCTGGGTTCTCAGCAAAATATTCGGTTCTTTAATATATATTGTATCCTGCATTCCCCGGGCCGGATGATCGTCCGGCACATTCAATCTTTTGAAGCAATATTCGTCTTCCTCAATCTCCCGTCCATCCATTATGCTGTAACCCATCGACGTAAAAATCGCATTCATCTCATTGATTGTGTTGGTAATCGGATGCAAATGGCCGATCTTGGGAATTTTATATTCAAACCGTTCCGCGTCCTGGACCAATATCTTTTCCTGTACCGCCTGGCCGTTTTTGGAAAACCGAGCCTCCGCCTCTTGCACCCGACATTCAATGTCCCGAACATAGGCGTTTATTTCCTGCCCTATCCTTTTTCTTTCCTCCGACTCAAGATCCTTCATCTGGCTGAATATGCCGCTAATTTTTCCCTTCTTGCCTAAATATTGCGCCGAAAAAGCCTTCAGATCCTGAAGGCCGTTAATCTTATTTAGATCGGCTTCAACTTCCTGTTTTAATTCCGATAAATTCATAAATCAAAATCAACAAAAAATAATATCAGATACAGCGAGTCCGGCATTAATTCTACCCGATTTAAGCAAATAATCAAGATTGACTGACCGCAAACTGACTCAAACGCCCAATAATTATGGGCCGGCTTCTTTTTGGATATCAAATCTTTGAGTTTATTTCATTGATTGCAGATTCTCCAAGGTCTGCGAGCAATTCAAGGCAATGGAAATAACGATCTTCCAGTGAAAACCCGTTTGTAAATCCTAGTTTTGAATCCAGATATTCAAGGCTCAACCCCTCATTCCTTAATTCTAAATATTTTTTAAAACTAACAGAAACAAGAACCTTGGCCAACATCAAATCATTCTCCGTAAGATTTGACGAATTCAGATAAAGCTCAGTAAGTCTTTGGACATAAGTCGCAATGCCTTTTTCCCAGGAATAGACCAAACTTGAAAAAGATTTTGGCAAAAAATCGATGTTGTCATTTGCTCTCAAATCACCTTGTTCAAAAAAATATACGCGCTTTACTTCATTAACATCGGGATTCTTGATAAGAAAAGCCAAAGTTTCAAAATATTCATCCGGTGTTACATTTGAAAACGCCGCCGCATTTGTTTTGATCATCGTCAATGCTTCGACAAAAGTGTTAGCCGAAAAATAACTTTTTACGCTTGCTATGCTGGCTTGTCGGCCAATTAAAGTACTTATAAGTGCGGAATCTTCATCTTCTATAGTATTTTGCTGTTTTTCTGTTGCTTTTGCGCCAGTTTCTGCAAACGATTTTCCTACAAAATTTAGAACGATATAAGTTGCCTCCAATAAGGGCAGATTATCTTGCTGATGACATTCTTTATCCCCATTTTTAAAATTATAAATGAATTCAACGGCATCTTTGACTTTTTTTGAAACCGATCCTTCATTCATAAAAAAATTGTAACTTTTTTGCCGGTTAGCGGTCATTCCATTGCGCAAATAGTAATAATGGATAAGGGGTGTGAGACCAAAATATATCGCTACTTCTTTTATTGATGCAGATGTGGTCTCGTTGGCGGGGTCAAAAACATTTAGCAGTCGGTAAAAATTTTCCTTAAGCCATCCAATACCGCCAGCCCGATAAAGAAAATCATGCCCAGGGATTGATCTTTCCTGGTAAGTCAGCCGTCCCGATAAAGTTTCGGAATTATTAAACATATTTGAAGCAAGAATATGATTTGGACATATTCTTTTCATGTAATCAAGTCGATTTAAAAGTGTGCCGTGAAAACCAATGTTAATTTTTTTTCGAGGCACCATTTTCCATGGCTTGTCCTTAATGCAATAATCAATTGCAGTATCCTTATTCTCTAAACTTTCTGCTATTTTTCGAAATATTTCTTTAATCGCATCAAGATCTTTTTTGTTTAAAAAACTTTTATTTACATAAAAATGAATGTCGAAGTCCTGGTATTCTTTATTTTTAAAATTTTGGTTGTTCGCGGAACTTCCAATACAAAAAACCGCCTCGAGGCTTGGAATGTATTTTTTTAACGCCCATCCTTCCTCTGCAAATCGGTGTTTAACGGACGAAATTATTTTTTCCATACAATTTATTTATCAATTTAAAAAAAGAAACTGCTATGCGCTCCATGTTAAGCCGCGTGATGAGGAGTATGGCGACGAATTTTACGCGGCTGGCCGTCCGGGACGAAGTTGGAACGGCACTGCTATTGCAATTTTGAATTAAAATAAAAAAAGCTCCATTAATTTACGCTTTGTTCAGCGTACTTTCGCAACCTGAACATATCCTCGCGGTTGGAAATGCCGCCAGCCTCTCGGCGGGAATATCGCAGTCGCAATTTTCGCATTTTCCATATGTACCGTTCGCGATCTTGCCAAGCGCCACGTTGATATCGGATAATTTTTGTGCCAAGATCTTTGCGACAGCCAATTGCTTTTCGTATTCTTCGGATTCGTCAGTTTTAATTTCACGAGCTTCATGGCCCGTCTCGCTACCGCTGGAAGTGAACTTGCTTTGCCACTCGCTTGGATTTTTCTTGCTTTGGACGGCGATCTTTGCCAGCTGGCTTGAAATTTGCCGCTTTTCGTTTTCGAGTTCGGACTTATATTTTTCCAACAATTGTTTTTCCATTTTTTATATTTTAAAGTTTAAGTTTGTTAACATATACATCTTAACACAAAAACCGCTAATTCCTAAGCGGTTTTGCTAAAATTCCTTGGCTGCCGGACCTGGATTCGAACCAAGATAAACGGAGTCAAAGTCCGTTGTCCTACCATTAGACGATCCGGCAAATTATATTGTTAATATTTTTAACACTATCCCGTTAATCCATCCCGAAATTTTTCGGTTTAAATCGGTGCTATTTTGCACACGGATTCTCAACTGTCCATGATAGTCGTTGCTAATATTTTTCCTGTAAATCTTTTTTATGAAATTTTTTTTAAAGTATACTTTTTGAAACTTCTCAACATCTATATTAAGTTTTTCCGACCACCAATTTTGGGCCACTTTACAATCGGCAGTTTCGTGAATAAACAACTCAAAGAATATCTCATTTTTCTTAATATTGCAAATTTTTGTATGCGTCCACCCACTTTTGCACTCTTGAGGCATTTGAGTTAATTCCTGGACCTTTAACGACATCGCGAATTGCAACGGCGACAGCTTGTTGC
>Ga0302250_1000131_pt1 | contig 107396 bp, 115 predicted proteins | sample AAG_RA_Asp_MG_FD_193536 | JGI IMG/M metagenome (GOLD analysis project Ga0302250, IMG submission 193536) | Enriched activated sludge microbial communities from anaerobic digester in WTTP, New Holstein, Wisconsin, United States - AAG_RA_Asp | ecosystem: Engineered > Bioreactor > Anaerobic >... | reverse complement strand
CAAGCTTGAGAAGATGCTCCAGAACATGATGATCCTCCACATGATGGAGAAGGATTAGTACATGTTCTTGTTTGAGTTCCTCCTCCACATGTTTTAGAACATGTACTCCATGCTGACCATCCTCCATCTACTGGAGTACAGCTACAAGTAACTGTTTTAGGAGAACCACTAAGCAATGGGTTAGTGCCTGCTGGAGTGTTTGTAGCATAAGCATAAATTGTGTATGTACCTGTAGGTTGAGTAGAAGAAGATATAAAAGAAAATCCATGATATCTATCTCCTCCACAATTGCTTCCTACAGCTTCTTCTCTTAAAAGGCCAGCTGTAGTTGAACCAATAAGAGTACCTGTTGATGATGTTCCATTTTTATAAAATTTAACTTGTAGATCAGCTGTATAGTCATTTTGATCACAAGTCCATCCACTAGCTTTTATTTTACCGTTTTCACAACTTGAAGAATCATGCCATCCTTTTGGTGCATAGTTAGTTTCGCCACCTCCACCGCCTGTGCACCATGTACACTCGCCATTGTAATACTTAACCCATTTGTAGCATTTCTCTCCCACCGAACACGTTGTGTCGGTGTAACAGGATGTAAAAGAAACTGCCCAAGTTGTATTTGAAACAGGGTTATATCCGCAACCTTCATTGCCTTTACAATATTTTCCCAGATAATCTAGACCGGTAAATTCACATGCATAAATTCTGTAAGAAAGTGACACCAAGACACTTATTAATAAATAACCTAATATTTTTCTAGAGATTCTCATATCAAGTTAATAATAGAAAATACAATCCTTAATTCCAAAATCACATCCTAAATCATTGCAATTATAGGCAACATAAGTATCTGTGCTTATACACCCCAGTGAATATTCTTCTAAACCATTTGGTGTTTCTTTAAAGCACTTTGAAAGATCCTCAACATCATTCAAAAAGTGAGAAGAAGAAAGTTCACAATTAAACTTTACTGTCCTTTTCTCCTGCAGTTGTGATGTAGAATCTTTTTTTGATAAAACTTGTAGATCTACCACCTGTTCATCATAATTAATACTCAAAATCTTGGAAACTTCATCATAGTTACTAAAATGTAACTTTTTATAATCAAACAAACCACTATCCTTATATGTAGTTAGAACTTCCTTTAATGTTATAAAGGAGTTCATTTCATCTGAACTAGGTATATTAACAGTCTCTTCGGAGTTTCCGGATTTTTGCATGGATGTAGATTCATTCAAGTATTTTCCAAAAGTGTTGTTAATCTCCCCAGCATTAATACTCTTCTTAGATTTAGAGCTTATTACAACAAAAACAACCGTTAAAGCAACTAAAAATACTAGAACAAAAAAAACAATGTATATCTTTTTCTTGGGCATTTTATTTAAATATAGTGTAGTTAAAAAATGAACTCTAATCAATAGACTAAGTTGACAAATAAACAAATAACTTCTATAATCACTATAAGTTACAGAAGATAAAGAACTTTGAAAAGAAAAAAGGAGAAGAAAAATGATTAAGCGTATTAGCTTAGTATTGGTACTATTTGGAATTTTATTAAGTTCGTGCGTCGTCGAAGAAACCGTGGTGCCAACTACGGTTTCAACTGAAACACCAATGCCCACTGCTACACTTGTTCCAACTGAAACACTAATGCCCACACCTACTGCTATACCTATGGCTAGCGGTGCGGTAACAGGCTTACAAGAAAGCGATTACGTGGTAGTTGAAGCAACCGATAAATTTCCACTTAACTCTGGGGTTGGAATGCCAGGTATAAAGGAAATTGCCAAAAGCACACTGTCATACATGTACAAGAGTTCCAAATATACCGAGAACGGATTTGAAATAACAACAGGAAATGGGGATATAATTACTATCACAAACACTGAGTTTGTTGGAAACGGTTTGATGTTTCACTTTTTAAGAAACGGAATCCAGTATGCAACGATAAAAGCCAGTTTGGGGACATTGCTAGGGTTCGGAACATGCTTGCCAGATACAAACTTGTGTGGAGAGAAAGGTTATGGAATAGCGTGGGGAGTATATGATCCCACAAATCAACGGTTTTTAGGATTGTTTGAAACATTGGATGGAGATGAAACCGTCCCTATTAGCGTTTTGCAGACAATAGATAAGGAGTGGACGCCGATATTAACGCTCATTCCCGAAAAGATAGATATATGCAAAGCAAACAATCCCATAGTTGCTAACCATAGAACGAGGGACATGACATACAAACTAAATGACAATTTAGTTGTGAGATGGGGTTCTCCTCCGTTACCTTGTCCTACAATTGAAATTTCCTACCCATAACTTAACTTAGAAAAAGCAACACAGATAAAATTAGAAGCCCAGAAATGCTAAAAGCAAATCTGGGTTTTCTTTTTATCTTCATAGCTAAACTAAAAGCAACTGAGTATGCTACATTACTTGACTTTCTCTATAGGTCAAGTTAGAATCAACTAACTTAAGGGATAAAAGAAAGAAGGTTTAATTTACATAAGCCTACTCTCTTTCATTCATACAGCACATTTAAAATATAAAAGAAAGGAAGATACTATGATAACACGACGAGATTTCATGAAAAAGACAGGTCTATTAATGTTTGGAATGGTAGCATGCGGAATCACAAAGGGTCAGAATCTAAACATTAGCAAAAAGATTGGCTTTCCAACTCAGACACCAACCTTAGCACCAACAAACACTCCAACACCCCATCAGATAACCAGGAAGCAAGAATTAATTACAAAATACGGTAGGGCATTAACTGTTCCAGCATTTGAATATCACGGTGATAATTACTCCATGTTTGAGGACTGCTACAACATGAATCCAGAAACCTTTGCAAAACAGATGAGATGGCTTCAAGAAAATGATTACTACGCCGTTACAGCAATTGATTTACAAGGATTCGTCGATGGTACAGAAGATTTACCCGGCAGATCTGTCATATTAACAACAGACTCAGGAAACACATCACTAAAATCCATTCCTAGAATGATAGATGTTCTTCAAGAAACTAATATGCACTTTAATTCATTCATTTGGACAAAAGACATGGATGCTGATGAATCAAACAGGTGCAAAAACAACATTTGCTGGGATACATTTAAAAAAGCTTCTAACTCTGGAGTATTCTCAATAGGTTCCCATACAGAATCCCACAGAGATTTTGGTTCCTTGGAGCCTCAAGAAGGCATAGAAGAACTTGCTCTTTCAAAAAAGAAGATAGAAGATAACATTGGAAGAGAAGTCATTTCTATATCTTGGCCATATGAGGTTTGCCCATACTATGCAGATAGTTTAACAGATATGGGTTACCAATATGCATTTGGTGGCAGAAGCAAACCCCTTCTATATTGCTCAGTGGAGAAGGGAGACCTTTTAAGATGGTGTTTACCAAGAATTCTTCCTCCAAATATCAACGGAAAATCTGGGAGACCATCGGGTTTAAGCTTGGAGGAAATATTAGTCAAATTTAATAAAGTAGAGTTTTAGATTAATCCCTAGTATTTATTATTTATATAAACACTAGGGATTTTTTTGATTTCTTCTTTGGCAAGACAAAAACTCAAAAACATTGGTGGACAATATGGCATTTGACTATTCCTATAGGCCCTGGTACAATTCAGGCTATTAAAACAAACTAAGAATAAGAAGGAGAGAAAAAATGAAAAACAATGTTAGAGTACCAGTATGTGCTATTGTCGTTGTAGTATTACTACTGGCAGCATGCATAGGATACATAATTTCACAGAAACAAGTTTTAGCAGAACTAAAAACTGATTTTTACCAACAGGCCAAGGACATCGGTAGTTTAAACCAACAAATCAAATACATGAATCAAGATATAGCCAGTTTAACTGACGAAGTTTCGTATCTAGAACTTACTAGCGTGGATAGCTTTGAGGTAGGTGATGTAGTAGAAGATAAAATTTACAATGTAATATCTAATGTATTTGATTTATTAAAGGCTAATACTGAAATAACCACCTCTTATAGTGTGTTCACTTGGTACACGTGGGAGTGGGATAGCACAAACAGTCCACTCACATGGGATTGGCCAAAAGGTTCATATATTCTAGAGAAAGAATATACCACCTACGATGAAGTGTCAGTAGTAAAAATGGCAGTACCATCAAGAACCTCTTTTGAAGTTGGGAATTTTCCTGGATATGAAGGTAAAGTGATGATAAATGTTGAAGAGTGGCACCACTACAATGTTTCTAGTTATTGGATTATTTCTTGCCCATTTACAACGGAAACCGATTGGGAAGAAAACTGCGAAGTTATACTTAATCTTCTATAACAATAGTATGTGGCAATCATTGAAAGAGGTGCCAATATCAACGCTGATGTTGACCGTAAAGACCGAGACAATAAACCAAAAGTTTAAAGTCTCGGTTCTTTTTTTCGCGCGAGAGAAAATGGTAACACAAAAGACAAAAATAAACCAACACATATTTCACGGATTTACATTAGAGCATTATTAATGCAGAGTAGAGAACTATTCTTTGCTTAATACTTTTCCAACTTCTTCTATAACCTTATCTGGTGTAACTTCTGATTTTATTAAATAACCATCTGCTCCAGAACTAAAAGCTTCTTGAATAATATTTTCACTATTCAAATTAGTTAAAGCAATAACAGGACCTTTTTTAAACTGAGGATTTTCTTTTAAGTCTTTAAGAATCTTCAAACCATCTCTTCCAGGAAGCATTATATCTAAAAGAAGAAGATTCCAATCTGTATTTTTAATCTTATTCATTCCTGATTCACCATCTCCAGCTTCATCTACATTGTATCCAGCAGAATTTAATACTTCTACGTATATAGATCTAATATCATGTTCATCTTCTATTATTAATATATTATTTTTTATTTTTTTATTTTCTTCTTGCATACTATATTAATTTATAACACTGTATTATAAATACAACAAGTAATGAGCTATAATATGGGTATGATTGATCCTTTACTTAATGAGGCAAGAAGCTATATTAAATCCAAGCCATATTTGGCATGGGGTACATCAAACTATGATAATTTGTCATATCAGGTTATTGCTGAAAGTATATTTAACTACGGCAACTGGGAAGACTTTCAATATATTAAAAAACTACTTGGCATAAAGGAAATAAATAAACTATTTAAGGAAATTTCAAGTAAAAAGAGAACAAACTTAAAACCTCAAACAATAAATTATTTTACTTTATACTTAAACAAGAATGCATAAAGAAGTTTTAAATGAGGAACAAATTAGACTTTTGCCCTTACTACAAACGTTTTCTAGCGAGTTTGGTTTAGTGGGAGGCACTGCTATTGCATTACAAATTGGGCATAGAAGATCTATAGATTATGACCTTTTCATAGACAAGAGCTTTGATCACGATAAAGTTAGAAACAAAATTAGGCAATCATACCAAATCCAAAACACACTAGTAGAAAATACAGAGGAATTAACTATTGTTGTAAATAATGTGAAACTTACTTTTATCACATATCCGTTTGAAATAGACTACTCTGAGACATTTGAAAATATAATTAAACTACCAAATCTAAGTACTCTTTCTGCAATGAAAGCTTTTGCCTTAGGAAAAAGAGCAAAATGGAAGGACTACGTTGATTTATTCTTTGTTTTTAAGGAAAACAAATTTTCTGACATTACAACAAGAGCAAAGGAAATATTTGGTCAGGAGTTTAATGAAAAACTATTCAGAGAGCAACTCTCATACTACCAAGACATAGATTATTCTGAGACAATTGATTACTTAGAAAACAAATACGTCTCAAATGAAGAAATTAAAGGCTTTTTATCTGATATCAGCACACAGGAATAATATTAAGATCCTAACTTAATTTTATTATTTCTTCAAAGTTATCTTCTTTAGATACTTTATTTCTTTTTTCCACACCACATTTTATACATTTGTGTATAAGAACATACTCTCCATCTTTTTTATCAACACTAATTGGCTTCATTAAACCTTTACACTTTTCTAATCTATCCCCAGGAAATATATCTACGTGTTTGCTATATAAGCAAATAGGGCAATGGTTAGTATATCCATTTCCTTTTACTTCATGTCCACAGTTTTCACATTTAAAATTTTCTTTTTTCTTCTTAAAGATATTACTCATAAAACATAACCGCCTACGACCACAAGTACTCTCACTAGCAGTTTCCATCCTTATAAAGAAATACGTTGTTTTTTTCTTCTTAACGTTAGTATACAAAGCATTACACCTACAGTGAAGAAAAGTTCTAGCAAATAAAACCCAGGTGACTTACGATCTTACACGATAGTATTAGTGTGTAATTGATAAGGCCTGTTTAGTGTGCTTACCTGACAACCTGTAGTACATGTAAAGTACAACGTTTAGTTAATTTGACAAGACAATTAAATTTATATAGTATTCAACAAAACGAAGAAAAATAAGTACTAGAACTTTTATAACAAAATAGTAAAATGGTAGAAAGGAGTAAAAATGAACGTATATGACCTACTAAAACAACGGGGCTTTATAGCAAGAACTACTGATGGAAGTCAAGAGAAGTACCAAGTTTCTGATGAGGATGCCGTTAGGAAGCTGTTGGGAGAAGGGACCACAATATATGATGGTTTTGATCCTTCCGCTGACAGTCTACACTTAGGACACTTTATGGGTGTTATGGCGCTTCATCATATGCAGGAAGCCAAAAACAGAGTGATCTTCCTTTTGGGTGGTGCTACTGGGAGGATAGGAGATCCAAGCGGAAAGAAATCTTCCAGAGTACTTCTAACTGAAGAAAAGGTTGAGGAAAATGGAAGGTGCATAAAACGCCAAGTTCAGAGAATGGGATTGCTATCATTTGACGATCCGAAAAAGGCTATTATGGTGAATAATGCCGATTGGATAACGAAAATGAGTTTTCTTGACGACTACATGATGGATGTAGCACGTTACTTCTCTGTTAACGAGATGGTAAAGATGGAAACCTTTGATCGCAGACTTAAAGTTGGAGAAGGCTTATCTCTATTAGAATTTCTATATACCACTGTACAATCTTGGGACTTTCTCATACTTTATGACAAATATGGTTGCAAAATCCAAGTTGGTGGGAGTGATCAATGGGGAAACATAATCCAAGGCGTTAATCTAATTAAAGCTCACTATGGAAACAAAGCATGTGCACAAGCAGTTACTTTCTCTCTTCTTACCACTCCAAGTGGCGAAAAGATGGGAAAAACTGAAAAAGGACCTTTGTGGTTAGATCCCAACAAAACATCTCCATTTGATTTCTACCAGTATATAGAAAAGATAGATGACAGAATGGTAAGAACTCTCTTCGGAATCTATACGTTTCTTCCAATGGAACAGATCAATGAAATAATGAGCGGGGATCCAAGAGAAGCTCAAAAAACGTTGGCGTATGAAGTCACTAAAGTTGTGCACGGAGAAGAGGAAGCCAAAAAAGCTCAAAAACAATCAAAAAGTGTATTTATGGGCAATAAAAATGAAGATCTGAGTTCAATCCCTGAGTTTGATATCGTAAAGAAAATGCCTTTGGATGAAATCTTAGTAGAATCTGGTAGCCTTCCATCAAAAAGTGAAGTTAGCCGAAGGGTTAAGGGAGGAGCGGTGAAGATAAATGAAGGAAAGGTAACAGATCCAAAAGAGGAGATAGATCAAAGCTGCTTGATAAAGTTCGGAAAATCAAACTTTCTAAGGATAAACAGAAAGTAAAAGATTCTAGATATTTATTTTTAACGTTTGGACCCAGAAATTAGAAACTTTCTGGGTCTATTTGTTTCTGCTTACCTTAAGGGTTAACCTTGTTAAAGGTATACTACATAGGATTAATATTAGTTAACCCAATTATTTTGACATCAATAATGTAGGTAATATAATTGCCACACGAATGTTTTTCTTGGACAGGATAATAGAGACAGATAAAAATTTGAATTTGAAAAACCTTAAGGCTTACTCGGTTAGATTAGTCAAGGAAATTAACTACATAAAAAACATTTGTGACGAAAATTTTGGGTGTAATTCTTACAGCTTATTACTAGGTGGTTCCCTAGCTCTTTGTCTACGTGCAAATAATTACCAAAGTTTTCGAGAGAAAGTGAATGCTAGTGATGTGGATTTTTTCATTATTGTTGACGATAAGGAAAAACATATAAATATTGGGGACATCACATTTATTAAATTAAAAGAAGCCTATAATAACGTGTGCAAATCTTACGATGCTAGCTGTGTACAAACAGACACACTCTTCTTCAAGTATAAGTTTTCCATTAAAATTATGTTTCTATCAACATTTACAAAATCACTTTGCTTAACGCCAATATTAATCAACGAGTTTAGATATAAATCTTTATCCAAAGTTAAGGAATATGATGACTTTTCTGGCTACAAGAAACTTTACATATTTCCAATAGTCGAACACAAGCTAAATCTAGGTTACAAGCTAATTTGGAGATGCCACATTGGACACAATAATGACTTCGTTTTAACAGATTACCACAGTGTAATGCTACTTGGCGGTTTTGTATACGATGGGCTAAAACTTTCCAAACAGCGTCTAAGGTTTATACGCAAGTGTAAAACCTATATATACTCTAATATAGACAAGAGAGAGATTACTAACAACCAAAGAAAATTGCTCAGATACTTCTATATACATGAGCCAACGGCTACAAAAATTATTTTCGGGTAAACTTGTTTTCTAAAGAAGCTAAGAGTTTTTTTATGTCTGTCAAATTGTTAGGCACTTTAGGAACAATAACACAACTTAGTGGATTATTTGATGTTTGCCTGTGCATATACACCACTGCTTCACTGAAAGCTCCGAACATCGCCACATCACAAATGTCCTTTATACAATCCAAGAACATAAGTTGAAGTATCAAGTGACCGCACTCTTTAATCGACAACTTTTCAATGTTCACACGTTTTTCAAGCGGAAGGCATTGAACGAAATCATTAAACGTTAATCTAGTACTAAAATTATAGATACGTCTGGCCATTTGCTTTTCACTAAGAACATCGCTGCTAAAATAAACTTCGCAGCCTTGGTTTATAAAAAACTTCTTATAGAGATTATTATAGTATTTCTGCTCTGCAACAGTTCTTCCTGTATCCATTCTTGCACATAAATCATCTACAAATACTTTTAGTGGCTTATCTGTAAGCGTTTTACATATACCAATAAGTCCTAGAAATGATTCCTTTGGAGACTTTCTTGCCCATACATCTAAACCTACCGTCAAACCCTCCCTGGGGAGCGTTCCTATAACTTTTTTTATTATTCCACGACGCTTTAGAGTGTTTAAATCAATGATCTTAATTTTATAATCGTTAACATTTATCATCTTATAGAGTGAACGAGATCTTCTCACTTTTTATTAAAGTTATTATACATAAAAATAATTTCAATCATGCAAATTAAGTATTTTTAATTGACGTTTGTATTTGACTTTTTATACAACCTATATATAATTGCTTGAAAGTAAAGAGTAGTAGCCCTTTGATAACAGAATATAACTTAAGTAAATAAAGGCAGAAAATGATCGAAATACACTATTCAACCACTACTACTCAAGCAAGGAGATGTGCAACAAAACAAGGTAAAAATTGATTAAGAAATCAAACATGGTAATAAAAGAAGATAAAAGGAGGTGCTGTTGGGAGTTAAATGATTTTCTAGGGCAAATCAAGCTAAACAACAAAATCCTAATTCAAAAGAGGTGTAAAGTGAATACGAAGAAATCTTCTAGCAAGGAGCCTGGTTATGCATGGTTATTGATTGTAGTAATAGTAACGTGGGGAATTGTGCCTGGGTTGGCGCAATTGGGAAACTTGGACGGAGATATAACCACGTTCTATGTTAACTGGATAGCAGTAATTGCAATCACAATACTAATAACTATCCAAGGAGGATGGTCCAAATTCAGAAAATATGATTGGAAAGATTATCTTAAAATGATTGGTCTTGGTCTCATTTGGCCATTCATATACTCAGTAACTTACTTCCAATCTATTAAACTAGTTGGTGCGGCCTTTACCACCATATTAAACTACACATGGCCAATATTTTTCATGGTAATCTCAGCTGTATTACTGGGGAGAAAAAGTGTATACCTTAATAGGAAAAGCTTTAGGTTTATCTTACCAGTACTTTTGGCCGTAGCTTCGGTTGTGGTATATGTTGTTGGCACCAAATCTACAGATGCAGTACATAATCTAGCGATTACATACGGTTTGATAGCTGCTTTCACACAAGCTTTGTTCTGCTATCTAACAGGAAATGTAAACTATGATGACTGGGTTTTGACTTTTGTGATCGAGGTTGTAACTGCTGTTCTAGTCACCCCACTGGTTTTAGCAAGGTCATCCTTAATCCTTCCAGATCTAAAAGTCATTTGGTACCTTATAATAGTAGGCGCCATCAGTAACGGTGTAGGATTCTGGGCTTTTGTTAAAGGAACTAGACTTAGCACAATCAATGCCAACAAGCATGGCAAAAGTAGTGATCCGCTTTGGTTAATTGGAACCTCAGCAATTCCCACTTCCCAGATCATACTACTACCTTTAATGAAGATACCTGTCAATGCGAGTATGATTTTTTCCCTTGTGTTAATAGGTCTGAGTTTGGTACTTTATAAAATATTCAACAACAATGACAGGAAAGAATCAGTTTAGTACTAACAACCAGAAGAGATTGTTCACAGCACGTTTCTTCTGGTTTTTTGTTTATGTATAAAAAGTTATAGAACAATAAATATTAAGCTACTTAACTAATTGCACCCTTGTTGACAATCCTACTAAAATTGTATATATTGCTCCCTATAAAGCTTTGATGGAAGAATAAGTAGCTTTAGACTAGTGACATTAGAAACCAGGTGGTCGCTGAAAACCTAGCGTATAGTGAAAAGCGAATTACACTTCCGGAGCTGTCCTAAGAAAATTAGGAACGGGTTCGCCCGTAAAAGCGATAGGCTGTGTCGCACAAGCGGAGCAGTTAAAGAGATTCAATCGGTGACGATTGGATAAACTAAGGTGGTACCACGCTTATTAAGAACGTCCTTAGGTTGTTATCAGATTTAAATCTGATAAGAGCTTGAGGACATTTTTGTTATAGGAGATTACAAAATGCAAAAAAAATTTAGTAGGATAAAAATAGGTCAGTCCGGAGCCATAGAGATAAATATTCCCTTAGTTAAAATTTTAGGCAGAACAAGAGGTTCAAAGGCATTAATTTTATGCGGAATGCATGGTGATGAATATACAGGTCTATTGATTATTAACAAAGTTTTGGAACAAATTAAAGAGATATCAGGTGAACTTTGGATTATCCCCTCCGCAAACCCTCTAGCACACGCTTTGGGATCTAGAGTTACTCCCATTGATGGCTATGATCTAAACAGAAAATTCCCTGGGGATAGAAACAAAGAACTCACGGATAGAATTGCATCCGCAATATTTGGTATTGCAAAAAAAATGGATGTTGTTTTGGATTTTCATACCTTTTCCGATCCTACAGTAATTACTAGTATTTTTATGAACTGCGGGAGCAGAAAAACAAGGAACAGAACTCTCAACTTTGTTAAAATTTTCAACCCAGACATTGTATGGCAAATGAATGTACAGAGTAAGAACGAACTTAAATTTGTTACAGCATTGGGTCCAAAAATCTCATTTGAAGGAGTACCAAATATTGCGATAGAACTCCCGCAACATTATGAGATTACCCCAGAACAAATTCGTAGAGCAGTAGATGGAACCATAAGAGTGCTAAACGAGGCCAAAATTACAAATATGAAGTTGGAAAGAAACAAGAGAACACCTATTTTTGTAGAACACAGTGAAATAGATTCAGATATCTCTGGGATTTTTATATCCAAGAAATCTTTAATGGAAAAGGTCAAAAAAGGCGATGTCATAGGAAGTATCATAGATATTAACACCTTCAAAAAGAGTAGGGTGACAGCTCATGAAAGCGGTGTGCTAATGGTTTTGAAGAACAATCAGTTTGTGTCTACTGGGGATAGGATTTTTACAATAGGAAAAATGATAAAGGAGAAGGACTAAGAAGGATAAATTAGCTAGAAGAACCTTAAAAACATAAAGATAAAGGAGAGTAAAATGAGTATGTTAAGTGCGTTTAAAAAGGCTGCAGAAGATCAACTTAGTAGAATCCCTAGGGGTAACACGTGTCACAAAGTTAGTATGGCGGGAGCAGAGCAAGAACTTTACATTTACAAAGAAGTTTGTGGGGAAAAGATACTTGCTAAAGATGAGGAGAAAAAGAAGATTATTGAAAAACTCGGAAAGGACTTTGGTTCAGAACTCGGAGCTTCGTGTATAGAAGTTCACCCAAAGCCTGTAAACCTACACCAAGGGGGGTTTGATAGTTGGCACAAACAACTAAGGGAACTGGAATCACAATTGATAAATGAGGCTGGGAAGTATGGATTTAAACTCGGGAGAGGAGGCACAATTCCATGGGCAAATACAAGAAAAGTTGAAAGAACAAAAACCGAGAAGTACATGATTGTGCCTAATTTTCATAATGAGAATCGTACTCGTCATGATATCAACTCTATAAACGGAGCATTTGTTGGCGATGCTGCAGTGGTCGGTTTATTAAATGCCTTTCAATTCTCTCTAGAGTGTAATGGTATAACCGATGCTCTAGACAAGCTAAACAGATTATTCATGATTAGTCCCATATCTACATCCTTAGCCGGCAATGCTAGATTTTTAGACGGTAAGGACACAGGTTGGGAAGATGTAAGATTTGAAGCCTGGAGGAAATCACACGACACAAGAACTCAAGAGGACATACAAAGTGGCAAAACGCTAAGAATCGGACTGCCAGAGAACTACTTTAAGTCCATTAAAGATTATCTCAATGAGGTTAGTTCATACCCGTTCATTCTTAACAATGAATCCTGCGCCCTGCAGATAGGCATTGGTCTATTTTGGCGTGATGCAAGAATAAAGTTTATAGAAGATAAGGCGGTAGTCGAGTTTAGACCTTTGTCCACACAACCATCTTTGGAGGAAGAAATTGACATAGCTGCACTTACAATTGGTAGATTGGCTTTTTCACAATTTACTAAAGAGCCTTTAGTTCCAATGGAAAACGTTCGAAAAAACAAGTATTTTGCTGAGAGATATGGCTTGAAAGGATTCTACATTAACTCGGAAGGAAAAGTAAGAAAAACTTCAGTAGCTATGTTGGACGAGATTGAAAAAGCCCTGATTGGCCTACAGCTATCAGAAATACCTGATGCTCATAACTTTAATTTCTCGCGTTATAAGGAGAAACTAAACGCTTAGATAACGTAAGCTACTAAAGCTCTTCTGTATAGGCACTAGATACACCTTTACAAGGTATGTGGTACAATACCCTTAGTAAAGGCCAGCGCTGATGCCGGAGTGGACTATCGGAGCGGTCTGTAAAACCGTTGGCTTATGCCTTCGTGGGTTCGAATCTCACTCAGCGCATTGCGTATAATACCGGATCTTGTGCATTGTTCTTAAGATGAAATCATAAAAATTTCTCTTCATAGAACAAACAAGTTCCGGTATTTTCATTTGTGCTATACTTGTTCTAATTCTCTCTATAAATCCTTGGGAAGGTACCAAAGCGGTCAAATGGAGCGGTCTGTAAAACCGTTGGCTTATGCCTTCGTGGGTTCGAACCCCACCCTTCCCACCAAAACTCTCACACTTTTTGCAACAACACGTTATTAAATCACTATATTAATAGTAATAGGTTGACGTTGAAAACTAAACGCAATAAATTCTAAATAAACGATACAACGAGGAAAATCTATTTTTAACAAAAACCCCTTGAGCAAGCTGTAGAAGGTTTCCCTTCTTAACACTTATACTCAATTAATTTCTACGTAGAAAACCACAATTTTTCCTTACTGATAAATTATTTACTTATGTATATAATTTAATCAATAGAGTAACACTGCCATGGAAAACACACAAACTGTCCAATTAAAAGAAGGTGAACTTTTAGCTCTAGTTGATAAAAATAGAGCACTTGATGCCACTTATAAACTCATTGAAATAATCCTTGGAACAAATGACTTTGATGAAATGTCTCAAAAGATAGCAGATACAATCCCAATGGCTTTAGGATATGAACTAGCTATTCTTTGGCTTGTCGATGAACAAAAACAAAAGCTAGTAAAAACAGCAATATCTCAAACAATAAAGGACCAAGATACACTTAAAAAGCTAAAAGAATCTCTCAGAAGCTCATCTATTGCATTAGGTTATGAAGATAACTTAAGCATAAGAGCAATAAAAGATCAAAGACAGTATGTCACTCCAAACTTATACGATCTTTTAGGCCCAGCAATAACTTTTGATGATGCTAAAGAGCTTCAAATACTTTTAAAAACTAAGCTAAATGTAGCCACGCCTCTTACAGTTAGAGACAAAACCATTGGGGTGTTAATAGTTTCTATGTCCAAAACAGCAAACCAACTTAGTGACTTTGAACGAGAAATGCTAAGAAAGTTTTCTGAAAACGCAGGAATAGCCTTAGAAAACTCTAGACTTTATAAGAACTTAAAAGAAGCTAAGAATGAATTAAATGAAGCTTATGAAAACTTAATGGTATTAAACAAAATGAAAGACGAGTTCTTAACTGTAGCTTCTCATGAACTAAGAACTCCAATGACAATAGTTAAAAGCTATCTTTGGATGCTAGAACAACAAAAAAACGGACGATTAAATGTAAAACAAACTGATTATCTTCAAAAAGCAATAAAAGGAACTCAAAGAATGATAGATTTAATCAATGATATGTTAAACATATCAAGGTTTGAACAAGACAAAGTCTTATTTAAGATAGAACAAGTTAACATTTGTGAGTTAATTAAAGAGATACTTATAAGCTTTGAAATAAAAATAAGAAACAAAGGGATATATATAAAATTTGATGAAGATTGTATAGACACTTTTGTGGATATTGATAAAGAAAAAACTAGAGATGTGATTATGAACTTAATAGATAATGCCGTTAAATTTACAGACACTGGTGGTATTACTGTTGGAGTAGAAAATGAAGAAGAAAAAGTAGTTATTTGGATTAAAGACACAGGATCTGGAGTAAATCCTGCAGACCTTCCTAAACTTTTTCACAAATTTGGAAGAATAGACAACTCGTATACAATAGCTTCAGACACAGGAGGAACTGGTCTTGGTCTTTACATTGTTAAACTATACGTCGAGGGAATGGGAGGAAGAGTTTGGGCAACATCAGAAGGATTAGGAAAAGGAAGTACTTTTTGGATATCTCTTCCAAAAGGAAAAATACAAAAAACAGGATTAAAAAAGGCTGATATACCAGTTCAACAGATTACTTCCGTACGCTAAGGTAATTAAACTTGCAATGATCAAAAAAGGTCCAAACGCCACTGTATCTTTTATAGATTTTCTCCCCAAGGCCATTAAAACGAGACTACAAATAGCACCAATGATAAAACCCAAAAATATTGCAACAATATTAAGTGGAAAACCATTTACAAGACCAATTAAAAATCCAAGTTTTACATCTCCCAAGCCCATACCTTTTCCTTTTGTAATCCAAACCAAGAAAAGGAAAAATAACGATATCAGCAAAGAACTAAAAACTACATATCCAAGATCTTTTGCACTATACAAAAGTTGATTATTCCAATAACCTGCTTTTATTAAATAAGATCCAAACTCATCCATAGATAAGCTTTGATGTAAACTAAAAAGATCATAAGCTCTAACTATAATGTTTGAAATAAAGACAAATATTATTGCAGGGATAACTATTGAATCCGGAATTAAGCAAAACTTTAAATCAGTTAAAAACATTACAACAAAAAAACAAAATAATATTGCGTAATAGAGAAAAATCAAAAAGTTGAATGAACTAGAGATTTCTAAGAAATTAGAAAGATATCCTGCAAATACAAAAAATAATCCTGTTAAAACTTCCGAAAACGGATAATAAAAAGAAAGTCTTTTTCTGCAGAAAGAGCATTTTCCTCCTTGAAATATAAATGAAACAATTGGCACTAAATTTCTAGCACTTAACGTTTTCTTGCAGAAGTCACATTTAGACCTACTAAACACTAGTTTATCCCCATGTATTAAACGATCTGAAACTAAGTTTAAAAAAGAGCCAAAGAAAGTTCCTGCTATGAATAAAAGCAAATAAAAGACAATTACTGCCTGCATAGCACTATTGTACATCAGACAAAACAACGAAAAAAGAAAGGATATATAATAAAGGCATGAGTGAAGAATCAGCAAGAGGATTTCAGTGTATTAACTGTAAAAAGTGGGTTCCTGTAAACAAGCAGATGGGAACACTAAATAGAAATCACTGTCCATCGTGCTTATGGAGTAGACATGTGGATCTAACAAGAGCAGGAGATAGACTTTCAAGTTGCGAAACAGGAATGAAACCCGTTGCAGTAACATTTAAAAGTGTTGGGATAGATAAATATGGTAGTGAACAAATAGGAGAAGTAATGATTGTTCATATATGTCCTAAATGCCAAAAGGTATCAATAAATAGAATTGCCTCAGACGACAATTCTAGTGAAATATTTAAGATATTTGGTGATAGTTTAAGTATTGATAAAAACACTAAATTTAAATTAAAGACAATGGGAATAACTATTGCTGAAGAAAAAGATAGAGAAGAGTTAAGAAATCAAATACTAGGGAAGAAAATTTAAGATTTATAATATAATGTTGTTACAAAAGAACCCGCTCCAAAAGCGGGTTCTTCTATATTAAGTTACAAATCAACTAATAACTAATATTAGTGAGTAATGATTGTTAAATCTGTTCCAACTTCATAAGTCGTATTGCTGTTTCCACCATCTGTTGACATCTTAGTTGCATTATCTGGACTTTCTAAGAGTGTTGATATCTCAAATCCAGTGGCTGTTGATTGGAATGTGTAAACATTTGGAGCAGTATTTAGTGGGTCAACTGGCAATGCTGGGATCCATTTTGCAAGACCTGACTTTCCTGTAGGAACTGTAAATCTTACCCATCCTGTACCATTAACTGCTTGTGTACTGGGTGAAGCACTAGTTACAGGACCTGCAACACCAAGAGTAAGTTCACTATCTGTCATTGCAAGTGTCATAGCTTTTGAAAGTGTTTCCAAATCCGAAAGTCTTTTTGAGTCTCTTGATTTCTGAAGCATAGACGCAGGATTTATTGCTAAAAGAACAGCACCTGCAAGAACAGCAATAATAGCAATAACTACCAAAAGCTCAACTAATGTAAAACCTTTTTCTCTTTTCATTTACTGTCACCTCCTTTGTTCTTTTAACTTCAAATAGCACTAGTAAGTTTATATATTGGAGTAATGATAGAAATAATTAAAAACCCTACCATTACACCTAACATAACAAGTATAACTGGTTCAAGTGCAGATGATAAGCCTTTTACTAAATTATCAACTTCTCCTTCATAGTATATTGCAACTCTTTCTAGCACTTCATCCATTTTTCCTGTTTCTTCTCCAACTCCAGCCATTTGACCTAAGATAGACGGAAATTTAGATGTACTTTTAAAATAGTTAGATAAAGAGTTACCTTTTTCAACTTGATTAGCTGCGTCTAACACAGCACTTTTCAAGGTTTGGCTGGACATAACTGTTGAAACTATATTTAACGCCTCAACTATTGGAACTGCAGAATTAATAAGCAAAGATAAAGTCCTGCTAAATCTTGCATAGTCTTTTTGAAGAGTAATTTTTCCAAATATTGGTATTTTTACTATTATCCTTGACATAAAATCTTTTCCTTTACTTGATTGAACAAATGATCTTATACCAAGAACAACACCAACTACTAGTATGAGAACAAAATAAACATATTTAGCCATAAAGTTAGATGCAGAAATCATAAATTGAGTTGCAGCAGGAAGCTCCACATTCATATTTTTGTACATTTCAGAAAGCTTTGGAATAACAAAAACCATAAGAATAATAAAAACACCAACCATTGCAATTAAAATAATAATAGGGTAGATCATAGCCGATTTAAACTTAGAATTTAAATCTCTTTCTGCTTCCATATTATCTGCCAATCTCTTAAGAATAGTATCCAGCTTTCCAGAAGACTCTCCAGCTCTAACGAGAGATATATAGGTAGTAGGAAATACCTTAGGATGCATACCTAAAGCCATAGACAACGAGACACCACCTTCAACTGATCTTAATACTTCAAGAATAATTTTTTTAAAGTTTTTATTTGTAGATTGATTTGCAAGCACATCAAGTGCCCTTGCAATAGGAAGACCTGCAGATATCATTGTAGAAAGCTGTCTTGTAAATGTTACAACTTCTCCTTGAGGAACACCTCTAAAATCAAGGAATTTTTCAAATATATCTTCCTTTTTTTCCTCAAGATTAATAACAACAAGATTTTGATTTTTTAACAAGCTAACAGCTATTTCTTGTGACCTGGCATCAACAGTCCCAGCAATTGTTTTCCCATATAAATTTTTAGCAGTGTATGAAAATATTGGCATGTTTAACCTCTATCAACCAATCTTTTTAGCTCTACAGGTCTCGTACAGTACTTTATACCATCTTCAAATGTTATTAATTTTGCATTTATTAAATCAGCAATGCTTTTCTCCAAACTAATCATCCCAGATTGAGCTGACGTATTTATTACATTATCAATCATATGAACTTTTCCTTCTCTAATTAAGTTAGCAATTGCATCGTTATTTACCATTATTTCAAATGCAGGTACTACGCCATACTGAGCAGAAGGAATGAGCCTTTCTGAAACTACTACCTCTATAACTTGAGAAAGCTGTGTTTTAATTTCATTTTGTCTTTCAGATGAGAAAGAAGATATTACTCTATCTATTGTTTGAGATGCAGAATTAGTATGTAAAGTAGTAAATACCAAGTGACCAGTTTCTGCAATCTGCAGGGCAGATCTAATTGTTTCTGTATCTCTCATCTCACCAATAAAGACAACATTAGGATCCTGCCTTAATACAGATCTTAAAGCTACATCCCAAGAATGTGTATCTAAGAACATTTCTCTTTGTTCAATTAAAGATTCTTTGTTTACAAAAAGATATTCAATAGGATCTTCGATGGTAATTATATGTTCTGACCTTGTGGTATTTATCTTTTCAATCATAGAAGCAATTGTCGTAGACTTACCATGACCTGCAGGACCCACAACCAAAAATAATCCTTGTTTTAAATTGCACAAAGCTTCTATATTAGGAGGTAAATGTAGTTGTTCAAACGATGGGATATCTATTGGAATATGTCTTAAGGAAATTGAAGGATAACCCTTCTGAAAGAAAGCATTAACTCTAAACCTAGCTTTTTGTCCTAAAGAAATAGAAAAATCTATTTCTTTGTTTATTTCCAAAAGCTCCCTTTGCTTTGCATCCAAAATTTGAGATAAAACATACTCAACATCATCAGTTGTCATTGATGAATACTCTCCAACTGGTCTAAGGATAGTATTTATTCTTAAAAAAGGTCTGGAACCAACAGAAAGATGTAAATCAGAAGCCTTCTGATCTATTACTTTCTCTAGTAATTGTGTTGCATTTAGTTTCATTTCTTATTTCCTTCTTAATTTCTAATTAATAACTAAATTATCCTACTTCTAAAACACTTTCATCAGCTATTTAGTAACCCTCATGACTTCTTCAAGAGACGTGGTTCCTTCAAGAGCTCTTAAAATACCATCTTGCAATAAAGTTATGGTTCCTTCTCCTTTAGCAATTTGTTCAATTTTTCCTGCTGGAAATTTTTCTAATGTTGCTTCACCAATCTTATCTGACATTTGAAGGAGCTCAAATATTCCAATTCTTCCTTTATGACCTCTATTTTCACATTTAGGACATCCTTTTCCTCTGTACAACGTTAATGCCTTTTTAGCTTTTAATGTTTTCACAAGTTTTGCTGTCTCAGGATCTTTGGTCATAACTATATTATTTGAGGAAAGTTCGTCTAATACTTTTGTTAAATCATCAAGTATTTCCTTTGGTGGTTCATATTCTTCTTTACAGTACTCACAAACTTTTCCAACAAGCCTTTGAGCTAAAATACCGATTACTGTAGAGACAAGGAAAAAGTCCTCAACACCCATATCTAAAAGTCTAGGAATAGCACCTGAAGCTGAATTTGTATGAAGCGTAGACAAAACAAGATGTCCAGTAAGAGCAGCATGAACAGCAAGTTCAGCTGTTTCACCATCTCTGACTTCTCCTACCATAATGATGTTAGGATCTTGTCTTAAGAAAGACCTTAAACCCGTTGTAAATGTTAAACCAGCCTGTGGATTCACTTGCACTTGATTAACTCCAGGAACCCTAATTTCAACAGGATCTTCAAGAGTAATAATATTTACTCTTACTGTATTTAATCTGCTTAAAGCTGAAGCAAGAGTAACAGTCTTTCCGGATGATGTAGGCCCTGTTACAAGAATCATTCCATTTGGCTTTAAAGTCATTTCCTCAAATCTCTTAAGAACCAATCCTCTCATGCCAAGATCTCTGTATGTATAGACAGTCCCTTCTTCTTTAAGAAGTCTAATAACTACTTTTTCACCGTATACAGTAGGTAAAGTAGAGACTCTAAGGTCTGTTTCTGTTTTTCCAACTTGAACCTTAAATCTTCCATCTTGTGGAAGTCTCTTTTCATCAATTTTCATTCCTGAAAGTATTTTTATCCTAGCTACAACAGAATCAGTCATTTCCTTAGGAAGCGTTCTTTTTTCTGATAATATTCCATCAACTCTATACCTTAATCTACATTCATTTTCCTCAGGCTCAATATGTATATCAGAAGCTCCTGACTTAACTGCAGTTTCAAGTATCATTCCAACAACCCTTGCAATAGGTGCATCTCTTATCGTTGCATCTGTTAACTCAGCATGAGATTCTTCTATCTTCAAGGTAGTTTGAGATATCTCTGCCATTGCTGCTGTTATTTCTTCACCAAGTTCCTTTCCTTTTTGTTCTTCTAAAACTCTATCTATTATCTTTTCAGTTGTAATATATGGAATAACCTTCTTTCCTGTCTTTCTTTCAATGAAGTCAATAGTTTGAAGGTCTAAAGGATCAACCATTGCTAAAGATATTTTATTTTCTTCTACTTTAAACGGAGCAACTCTGTACTTTCTTGCAACATCAAGTGGAACAATATCTAAAAGAGAGGGTTCTATCTGACCTGGTGTTAAATTAACAAATTCTATTCCATAAACTTCTCCAAATGCTTCTGCAAAGTCTTCACTACTTACATAACCTCTATCTTTTATAATAGCTTCAATACTCTTACCTGTGTTTACACTTTCAAATTTAATAGCTGAAAGTTGATCGGAGCTTATTAGCTTCTTTTCGTATAAAACATCCGCAACTGTTTTTGTACTATCAAGTTTAATCATAGGCAGTCTTCTTACTTATATTATGTTAACAACAATACAATCCAAGTTCAATGCTAAATTCAGCAGTTGAAAAATATCTCTCCAAGAAGTACAATGCTAAGACTATAAAACAAGGAGAGAATGTGTCAGAAGACAGATGGAAATGCTCAAATTGTGGGCATAAAAACCCACAAAATTTCTTTCAAAACAACATTTTTTGTGAAAAATGCGGAAAGCCAAAATTCTATAAGAAACCGAAAGACAGAAAAGTTGTAATATGCAACACAAGCAATCCAAGAATTAAGAAAGACTTGCAAAGAGCCACACATAAATAAAACGATGAACCCCTTACCCAAAGATAAGGGGTTTTTCTTATTGGATAACATAAAAGTTGTTGCGTTATAATCTAAGTATGAATGGGTCAGTATTAATATTTGGTGGTAATAAAAATCAAAGGGAAGAAAAGATAGTAGAGATTGTTAACAAAGAAGTAAATAAAACATTTGAGAAGATAAAAGATTTAAGTGAAAAACCAGATATAAAAATAATTGAAAGAGAAGAAGACAGTAAATCTATCAGTATTTCTCAAGCAAGAGAAGGATCTAGATTTTTAGATGAGAAACCTTTTTCATATCCCAAGAAGTTCTTGATTATCCTTGATGCAGAGAAGCTAACAATTCAAGCACAAAATTCATTACTCAAAACTTTAGAAGAGCCACCTTTATATGCTTTGATAATCCTTTCTTCCAAAACTAGAAATTCCCTTCTTGATACCATTGTTTCAAGATGTAGAATGACAGCCATTAAAAAAGAAGAGGTGTGTCCTGCTAAGGAAAGCGTAAACTCGTTCAATAAAATATTAAAGATGAATTTAGGCAAGAGACTTGACTGGGCAGGGGAGTTTTCTAAAGAAGAAAGAGAAACTGTTATTGAACTTTTAGAATGCTGGATAGATGAAGCAAGGGAATTAATGTTAAAAAACCCTAAAGATGAGAACAATTTATTGAATATTAAGAGAATTATTAAAATAAGAAAAGATTTAGAAGATACAAATGTCAATCAAAGGCTGTCCTTAGAGGCTTTAGTGATAAGCTTTTTATAACGTTTGAAAGGACTAAAAACCCTTGTTAAAAGACCTTCCTGCCAGTAAAATATATGAGCTATTTAGTTTTTAAACGAATTAGTTAGCCTAAGAATTATGGTAAACAAACCCAAAAAGCCAAGTGAATATGGAGCAGAACAAATTCAAGTCCTTGAAGGTCTTGAGCCTGTAAGAAAAAGACCTGGAATGTATATTGGATCCACTGGACAAGATGGATTACATCATCTTGTTACTGAAATAGTTAATAATGCAATGGATGAAGCCATTGGAGGTTTTGCTGACCATATTAAGGTTGAATTTAATAAAGATGGCTCCGTTACTGTATATGATAATGGAAGAGGAATCCCATCTGACATTAAAAAAGGATATGGTGTTAGTGCTATGGAGCTTGCCTTCACCAAACTACATGCCGGAGGAAAGTTTGGGGGTGGTGGATACAAGGTATCAAGTGGTCTTCACGGGGTTGGAGCATCTGTTGTTAACGCACTATCAGAGTGGATGAGAGTAATATCAAAGAGGGAAGACACAGCAATGATACAAGAGTATGAAAAAGGGGGTCATCCAGTAAGACCCACAGAAAAACTAGACCTTAAGAAACCCACAAAATTGAAAGGAGCTGAATGGAATGTTGATTTAGACAGCTGGAAATATAATTCTGGATCCATTGTTCAGTTTAAACCAGACAAAACCATATTTGAAACTGTTAATTTTGATTATAAGTTCTTCGTAAATCAAGTAAGAGAGTACGCTTATCTTACAGCTGGAATAAAATTTGACCTTTTGGATCATAGAATTAACCGAAAGTATAGTTTTTACTTTGAGGGGGGAATAAAAGCATACTTAACAGCTTTAAATAAAAACCATGACGTTTTAAATGATAAGGTATTTTATGTTCAAAAAGACTACGAAGATGTATCAGTTGAGGTTGCAATGCAGTACAATGATACATTTAGAGAAACCACTATATGCTTTGCTAACCACTTGAAAAATATTGAGGGCGGGACACACTTAACAGGTTTTAGAAGTGCTTTAACAAGATGTGTTAACGATTACGCAAGGAAATCTGGAGCTTTAAAGGATAAAGACGATAACTTATCTGGAGATGACCTAAGAGAAGGTTTAACTGCAGTAATTTCCGTTGCTCTTGACTCTTCAACACTTCAATTTGAAGGACAAACAAAAGCTAAGCTTGGAAATACAAATGTGAGAATTGCAGTTGAAACCGTTGTTAAAGAAGCTCTAGAACAATATCTATCAGAAAATCCTAAGGATGCAAGTAACATTATTGGGAAGAATATCCTTTCATTTAAGGCTAGAATGGCTGCAAAAGCAGCCAGAGATACTGTTATTAGGAAAACAGCTCTGGAAGGTGGAGGAGTATTGCCAGGTAAGCTTGCAGATTGTTCAGAAAAGGACGTAGAAAAAACTGAATTGTTCCTTGTAGAAGGAGATTCTGCAGGAGGTACAGCAAAGCAAGCTAGAAGCAGAAATTATCAAGCAATACTACCTGTTTTTGGAAAGATTTTAAATACTGAAAGAGCTAGACTAGACAAGATTGTTGATTCTGACAAGTTTAAGACAATTATTGTTGCTATTGGGTGTGGAATAGGGGACCAGTTTGACATCTCAAAGATTAGATATGGAAAACTCATAATTATGGCTGATGCTGACACAGATGGGATGCATATTAACTCTCTTTACTTAACATTCTTTTATAGGCATATGCCTGAACTTATTAAACAAGGCTATGTTTATGTAGCATTTCCTCCTTTGTACAAAGCTATATGGGGAAAGGAAAAAAAGTACTTGTTCACTGACAAGGAAAGAGAAGACTTTTTAGGAACAAATGAAGGCAAGAAGGCAATAATACAAAGATTTAAAGGACTTGGGGAAATGAATCCTAACGAGCTTTGGGAAACAACAATGAATCCAGAAACAAGAAGGTTAAAGAAGATTACTGTTGAAGATGCAGAAGTCGCAGATGAGGTTTTTGAAACATTAATGGGGGAAGAAGTTGGTCCAAGAAAAAGATTTATTACTACTCATGCTAAGCAAGCTAATCTTGACATTATGTAAAGAAAAAAGCCTCGATTCTTTATGTACATCGAGGCTTTGTGCAAGATCAACTTAATAACTTTCTTCTACAACAAAAGAGCAATGGGAGTTGGAACAAGGTACTTGCTTACAAACCCGTTTTTTCGACATTTTAAGATCATATCTTTTCAACCAACTGCTACAAATCTGCTGAGCCTTCTCCTTAAAAGACTCCTCATACATTGCAACAAGGCTTTTAGGAGTTACCCCATTGCAATTAATAGAAGAAGGAGAAAGATGAATCGAAAATCTAATTTCTACTTCTTTTACCTTACCTCCTGAAGGGATATTGTTTTTAGCATAAGCATCACTAAACCTATATTCCTTCCCATCAACAACAGCTCTTACTAAAAGGATGTCTCCTTCTAGGGTATGCTGTTCTCGCTGACCACTTATAAATCTATAAGAGCCACTCGTGGCAGCAACTTCTACAGTACTTTTTTTACTACTAGTCTTCATTTATTTCTCTCCTTTTTATTTTATTGTTTTTGACTAGTGAAAAAACAAGGAACCTTTCCAGAGTTCCCTAAGATCACGCTAACGTGATCTGCAATTAATAGCAGTATACCACTATCTTGATTCAAGGGCAACAAAGATGGTACATATGTATTCTATGAAAGAAACTAAAATAGATAAGTTAAGAAATGAAATTATTAAGCTAAGAAAAGAAAGAGAAGAAATAATCTTTGAAAAAGGATTAGCTGCAGAAGATAACAAGGATTTAAGAGAAAATTTTGCATATGATTATTGGTTTGAGAAAGAAATGCTTGTCAGCTCAAGAATTAAATACTTGATAGGAATGATAGAAGAATTATCTAAAAAAGATAAACTAAAGAAAAATATTATTAAAGCTAAAAGAGTAGAGAAGACGAAAGAAAAGTTTGAACCACATAAATGGTTATAAATTACTAGAACAAATATAATCTTTGTAGGTTAATATTTCACGATTAAGGTTGTGAAAAACCTAAGTCTAGATTAGTGGTAGTTCTGCCACTAATCAAAAATACTTGGTGCGAGGTACTTAGAAGCTCAAAGGCTTAAATAAAATACAGTTCCAAGAAAGGTATTCAAGGAACAGTGGCATAGATAGTGCCTTGTATAACAAAATGGCAGGATCCAAGAGCAACAATCGGATTTTTCTTCTGCTCATCTGGATACTTAAACCCAAAAGAAAGAAGTTCCTTTAATGCTGCAGGTCTCAAACCATATTTATCCATTTCAGAAATAGCGTCCCTGGAAGAGATTGATCTTTTGAAGTTTATTAAGAAGACTTTAGTGTCTTTTACATCTTCTTTGAAATCTTCCTCAAAGTTTTCAGCGCTTACATCGCTGCTAGCCCAGTCATAATTTCCATCCTTAACCAATTCTTTGATGGTTGTACCATAAAAAATCGATAGGCCAAACTCTTTGTAAGGATATGGAATAACCAGGTTACTTTTTGGAGACCGTTGGAAAAGTAAATCTCCAAGCTTTAAATGCAACTCCTTAGTGTTTAAATTCCAGTACTTCACAAGATCGTCAGGTAAATCCACTGGAATTCCATTTATTACATTTGACTGCAATTGTCGCAGTCTTTTTAACTCTTCAAAACTAAGGGAAGTTCGAGTACTCATCTCGATAGCTCCTTTCACGTTTTTAGCCCGTCGGCTATAGATTCTTGTATTGTTAAGGTACAAGTGTCATTATTGTACCCCATAGCTAGTAAATAGTCAAAATAATAACTTAATAAATTACTAAACAATTCACAATCAACTAATATTCCTGTATTCTAAAGAATATGGAAAAGATAGGAGTAACTCTTGCAAAATACACACTTGATATTGATTCCGTTGCTTGTGCTATCTCCTATGCAGAACTATTAAATCTTGAAGGAAAAGAAGCTATTGCATACATTCCAGAGTCACTAAACAGTAGTGTTACTGATGAAATTAAATCTTGGGGTTTAAACTATGAAAAAGAACCAAGCAACAAAGAAGAAACTAAATATGTCCTTGTAGACACCACAGATCCTCACACATTTCCTGAATTTGTCAGTGAAGATAAAATCATTGAAATTTATGATCATCATACAGGCTATGAAGAATATTGGAACAAAAAAATTGGAAATAAAGCTAAAATTGAACTAATTGGAGCATGTGCCACATTAATTTGGGAAGAATACAAGAAAAGAGGATTCGCAGATAAGATAAGCACTGTAAGTGCAAAACTTTTATATGCAGCAATTGTCTCAAACACTCTAAATTTTAAAGCTACTATTACCAGCCCTAGAGATGCTCAAGCTTTTAAAGAACTAGCTCTCATTGCTGATCTTCCTAAAGACTGGATACAAAATTATTTCATTAGCCAAGAAGAATTTATTTACAGAAATCCTAGGGAAGCAATTACTCGCGACATTAAAATTATTGATCTACCAAACCTAGGAAAAAAGATAACAATTGGACAAGTAGAGCTTTGGGATAGCAGAAAGTTTGTTGTTGATTATAAACATTTAATTAACGAGATTTTAGTTACTCTTGAACCTAATGAATGGTTTTTTAATGCTCCGTGTATATCCAAAGGAAAGAATTACGTTTATTCCGAAAGCGAGTGGATAAGAAAGATTCTAGTGGACAACTTTAATGTAAAGTTTGAAGATGGAATAGGGGAGACGAATAAATTAATTGAAAGAAAAGAATTCGTTAAGGCTTTGCAGGGCTTATAGCCCTAACCATTAATGAGCGTTTTAGTAGAATCCATATAATTTACACAAGGATGAAGAAGTAAAAAGCATTCTTATTAGAAGGTTAGAAGGGGATTTAGGGAAAGAAAAATTAAAAATATAAAAGAAGTTGTTCTCTCCAGAATAGAAAGGTCCGAAGGACTAATAACTTCTGTAATAACAAAATCCTTCTTAGATCTTCTTGAAAGGTGGCCTTAGCCAAGCAACTAAACAATAACTCCTATGCTAGTACACCATTAGGGTTATTTCTTCTGTGAACTTATAGCATAGAAAACCATTGATAAAAACTCTTCAAAAGTAAATTTAAAACTGGTAAAATTATTAAGCTATGGCGGATGAAAAAGAGATAATTAAAAAAGAAGAAGCAAAAGAAAATCCAAATATACTAAAAACTGAAATAACTACAGAAATGCAAAGTTCATATTTGGACTATGCAATGAGTGTTATTGTTTCAAGGGCATTACCTGATGTTAGAGATGGTTTAAAACCAGTTCAAAGAAGAATTATTTATTCAATGCAAGAACAAGGAATGAGTTTTTCCGGTAAGTTTCACAAATGTGCATCCGTAGTTGGTGGAGTACTTGCAAAGTATCATCCACATGGAGACACATCTGTTTATGATGCTCTAGTAAGAATGGGGCAAGACTTCACTCTTAGATATCCTCTTGTTAAGCCTCAAGGTAACTTTGGAAGTATAGATGATGATCCCCCAGCAGCAATGAGATATACAGAATGTAAGTTAGAAAAGATTTCTGAGGAACTTTTTTCTGATATTGACAAAGAAACTGTTGACTTCATGATGAACGACTTACAAAACCAAGAACCCTTGTATTTACCATCTTTGCTACCTAATTTGTTATTAAATGGAGTTTCCGGCATTGCTGTGGGAATGGCAACAAGTATTCCTCCACATAATCTTGGGGAAATAATTGATGGAATAAATATATTAATCAATAAGGCAAACAACATTGGAACAGCACCAAAGAAAGGAGATGAGAACCAAGTGATGACACTTGGATTTTCGTCTGATGCTAATGTTGAGGATCTTACTAATGTTATCCAAGGACCTGATTTCCCAACTGGAGGAATAATATATGACCACAAAGAAATTGTTCAAATGTATGCAACAGGAAGGGGAAAGGTTATAACCAGGGCAAAAGTAGATACAGAGGAAGGAAAAAATGGAAAGGTAAAACTTGTTGTTACAGAAATACCATACATGGTAAACAAATCTTTATTAATTGCAAAGATTGCTGATCTTATAAAAGAAAGAAAAATTGCTGGAATTGGGGAATTAAGAGATGAATCAAACAAAGAAGGTTTAAGAATTGCTATAGAACTAAAAAGAGATGCTGTTCCTAACAAAATAAAGAATCAGTTGTATAAATATACTCAACTTCAAAATACATTCAACTCTAATTTTGTTGCACTATTAAATAATGAACCAAAATTAATGACGTTAAAAAATATCCTTGAAGAATTTATCATCCACAGACAACAAGTAGTAATAAGAAGAACACTTTATTTACTCAAGAAGGCTGAAGAAAGAGCTCACATACTTAGAGGATTAAAGATTGCATTAGATAATTTAGACGAAGTAATTAAGCTTATCAAATCAAGTAAAGACGCAGATGCTGCAAAAGAAGGCTTGATGAAAAAGTTTAAGCTATCTGAAGTGCAATCACAAGCTATTCTTGACATGCAATTAAGAAGATTAGCTGCTCTTGAAAGAAAGAAGATTGAAGATGAACTAAAAGAAGTACTTGCAACAATAGAAGATTACAAGAATCTACTTGCTTCACCTAAAAGAGTTATTGGTCTCATTAAAGATGAATTAAATGATGTTAAGAAAAAGTACTCAGATGAAAGAAAGACCAAGGTAATAAAAGGAAAAGTGGGGGAGTTAAGTGAAGAGGATCTTGTTGTGGAAGAACCATGTATTGTTACTATTTCCGAAGGAGGATACATCAAGAGACTTAAAGAAACAGCATACAAAAAGCAAGGAAGGGGAGGAAAGGGAGTAAAAGGACAAGAGCTAAAAGAAGAAGATAGTGTAGATACAATAAAAATATGCAGTACACATGACTGGGCGTTTTTCTTTACAAATACTGGAAAAGTCTATAAATTAAGAATTTGGGAAATACCTGAAACCACAAGAAATGCTAAAGGAACACCTTTGATTAACTTTTTGAATATGAAACAAGAAGAAAGAGTGGAAGCATTCTTAACAAAAACCAGTGAAGAGCTTGAGAGTAAAGAAGGCTTCATATTCTTTACCACAGCTAAAGGTGTAGTTAAAAAAACTGCTATGGAAGATTTTGAAAATATTAGAACTGCAGGGATTATAGCCATAACATTAGAAAAAGATGATTATTTGGTATTTGTTGATTCCACATCAGGAGACGACGATGTTCTTTTAACAACAGCAATGGGGCAATCAATAAGATTTAGTGAGAAAGACGTCAGAGCTATGGGGAGATCTGCAAAAGGAGTTACTGGAATCAAGTTATCTAAGAAGTCAGACTCTGTTGTTGGAACAGTAATTATCCCCAAAAAGAGCAGAAACATTGAGCTTTTAGTGGTATCAGATATGGGATACGGTAAGAAAACACCAGTTTCTGAGTACAAAACACAAAAAAGAGCAGGATCTGGAATACTTACTTATAAAGTCAAAGATAAAACAGGAGCTTTAGTAGCAGCAAGAACATTAGAAAAGGACAAAAAGTCAGATGTTCTTATTGCAACAGTATCAGGAAAGATTATTAGATTATCAACAAACCAAATACCATCCCTAGGAAGAGCTACACAAGGGGTTAGGTTAATGAAGTTAAATGAAGGAGACAAAGCTGCATCTGTTGCAGTGATGGACGAAGAGATAGAAACAGAAGAAGAATAAAGAAAGCTACCTCTAATGGTAAAGGTAGCTTTTAACCTAAATAACAACAAACACTCCGTGATCATTGCATTGATGGTTAGTATGTGCAATAACTACGATCGCGTAATTTGGTAACGTGTAACTCGCTACTTCCCCAATAAGATTGGCTTTAGAAATGCTACCAATAAGTTGGTCAATTAAAAAGTTCTTCTCTTCCACCTTCGGCAACTTCCATGGTTGCTTTTTTAACCAAGGCTTACGAAAAAGGCTTTTGATACTAGGATTTGTATGTAATGAACCACTGACCAAGGCAACCTTAGTAAAGACACTGGGTAAAATCCACAATTCTTTACGTTTAAACCCAAAACTTTTTCTTGTTATTCTAAAGAAACACACAGGTCCAAAACTACCACTAAACCTCACACGTCCCATCCAAGTTGGACAACCTTTCACGATAGTTCCTGGATCATTCAAATATACGTATTCGTCTTTATCAGGTTTATCATCCTTATTATTTGGCACTACTCTAATATAGTGACCTTTAGGAATACAAAACCACACTACACGCCCAAAGATCCTCTTCGGCACCAATTTCATAGTACTGTGGTAAGACTCTGTCCTAGACATAGCTACTTCTCCTTTTTTAGATTTGCACGATTTTAGCATAATAATAAGGTTTCTGAAAGTGTAGTAAAATAATCTCACAAGTGCATTTCCAAGAAATTACTCAATTTGAAAGAAAACTTTACAACGACGGCATAAAATATATTGCCGGAATTGATGAAGTAGGTAGGGGACCATTGGCAGGACCTTTTGTGGTTTCTGCAGTAATTCTTGATTTAGACAAGATTTTAAGTGAAGAATTCACACATATAATTAACGACATCCAATGTATAGATAAAGAATCAAAAGAATGGTGCTACAGTCAAATAAACGATTCAAAACTAATAAACTCAAGGAAACGTGGTAAATTAGCTGATTTTATCAAGAAGGAGTCCATTAGTTACTCAATAGTATCTCTACCATCAAAAGAAGTAGACGAGCTAGGTATTTCAGAGGTTACACAAATAGCTTTTTTTAATGCAATAAAAAAACTAAAGATAAAACCAGAAAAAGTATTTACAGACACTTTTGAAGTTAAAAGACTAACAAAGGAAGACCAACTGAACATTATAAGCGGGGATAAAAAGAGCATTTCAATAGCAGCAGCTTCAATAGTAGCAAAGGTTTACAGAGACAACGTTATGATAGAAGAACATACTAAGTACCCGGTGTATGGATTTGATAAACATAAAGGATATGGAACAAGGTATCATTTGCAAGCCTTGTATAGTAATGGACCGTGTGAAATCCATAGGAAAAGTTTTCACCCAGTAAAAAACTTAATAGAAAACAACAAGGGGAAAAACAATTTTTTGTAGTTTCCCCTTAGTTATCACACAGTTTTTCACCGTTTATTTACTACGTGTCCTTTCCTCTTTTGTGATCTCGTTTCATTTACTAGTCCACGCAAGAGTACCCCATTAAGAATCCTATTAATTTCATTTCCGCTACCACATAAAAGACTGCGGACAATAAAGTGGTTTTCCTGGTCCTTAGACATTGGAGGCCTATATGCAGTACTACTCTTAGGTTCGTTTGAACTTCCAACGAAAGACATTTTTCTCACCTTCCTTCTTCATTTATCTTAGAGGCATTTTAGTATAGAAATTCTGAAATAACAAACACGAAGCAGGTGTAAAGAAAGGATACAAACTAAAAATACTATTTTTATGAGCAGGGACCTTGTAAGATACACAGAAGAAGCTTTAAACCTGTAAAAACATACCTTAAACCTCACCATATATGGCAGAGCTGAACTTATAGCATTTGACACACAACTATTATTACTTTAAAATGGACAAAAACTTAAAGGAGAAGAGAAAATGAAAAAATTTTCATTTGTTGATGCAGGCATCATTGTCATATGTTTTCTATTAGCAATACTTTTATATGGCATGATGTCTCTGATTATTAACAGACAAATGTGGAAGCCCATTACATATCTTTGGTATTCCGAAAATCAGTATAGCGTTGAGATGGGGGAGAACTTTGACGAGGTGAACGGTATGTTTGGACTTCCCATTGTTGAAGCAGTTTCCCAAGGCAATCAGGTTATTTCCTTAAGGTACCTTTCCACATTTACTTTTAGAATTAACAATACGAAACACACAAGGGTTCCTGGGTTTGTAACTGTATCTTTTAATGCATCGAAAAATGACAAGGTTACTATTGTTGAAGGGAGAGCTTGGATCAGCTGTTTATCCGAAGAGTGTAGCATTAAAGTACAACCAACTTTACTTGGATGGCTCATATTAACCATACCAGCTTTCTCTGTTTTTACTTGTGTCACATATAAATTCTTAAGAACTAGTAGTGAAAAATAATAAAATGAATAGGGATTATTAAACTAAAAATAATCCCTTTTTGGTTGGTACCAGAAAATGTTATGGCAAGGGAACACACCAGGTACCTGGCGTATAGATCCGATAAACATGAGGGATATGGAACTAAAAATCATTTAGAAGCACTTTATAAACATGGACCTTGTAAGATACACAGAAGAAGCTTTAAGCTCGTTAAACCAACATCACGTATAACCTATAATATTGACAACAAGCGAAAAACTTGTTATAATTAGTGAAGACAAAACAAATAAGGAGAAGAAGAAATGAAGACAATTATTGGCTCCATTATAGGAGCATTAGTTTGGTATTTTTTGCTGATGGTTGTGTACCTTGGGGGACCAGTAATGCCAGTGGTTACAGCCAATGGCGGAACAGCAGAGGTGCGGGGGTTTGCGATAAGTGGTTTACGAGAGGTAGACGTGGAGGAAGATTCTCTCGTAGACTTTTACGTAGACTTCCACAACAACGACAATTCCTCCATCAGTATCTCATTTAGTGGAGGAAACATACCGGCATTAGGAACAACTTCTCTAGGAGATAACTCGTATATTATTCATACGAGACTCTCAAAAGGTAGTAGTTTTGGAATCAATAGCAAAACTACAGCAAGAGAAAGAGAAGATGTGGAAGTATCAATATCGTGCCCAGACCAATGTAAGTTAAAATCACACCCCACAATGTTGGGATGGATCTTAAGCTTCATCCCTGGGATGTTTCTAGGATCGATGTGGGGAGCAGTGTGGTCCGACGATGAAGGTGAAAAACAAAATTGGAAAAGGAAATTAACTAAAAGTTAGTTTCCTTTTTTCTTTAAACAATAAACTTCAGTTATTCTAAGGAAGTAACTTTAATATTCCCTCCAGTTGATTCAACATCTTCATGAAACTTTCTATGCACATCTTTAAGCTGAGGATTGGTTACATGAGTATATATCTGTGTTGTAGATACATTTGAGTGTCCCAGAAGCTCCTGTACGCTTCTTAAGTCAGCTCCTTTGGACAAAAGCCCTGTTGCATATGTATGTCTCAAAGTGTGAGGCGTTGCATCAACAGAAAGACCAGATCTTCTAACATATTTTTTTACTAATCTTTGAACACTTCGTGGAGTGAGCCTTAAAGACTCTCCATCAAAGTCATTTTCTTGCATCTTCTTTCCTGAATATCTAATAAACAAAGGTATAAAAGGATCTGCTCTTGCTGCTAAATACTTTTTTAGCCATTTAATTGCTTCTGGGGACAAATAAACAATTCTTGCTTTTCTTCCCTTTCCAATAACGGTAAACTCTCCTGTATTTAAGTTTATCGCATCCCTATTTAATGCAACAAGCTCAGAGACTCTTAAACCTGTGCTATAAAACGTTTCAAGTATAGCTCTGTCTCTTACTCCTGATTTTCTATCAAGATTTTGAACTTCAAACATTTTTCTTAGCTGATCAGTGTTTAAAACCTTCGGAACTCTATCTTCTGCTTTTCCAAGTATTATCTGTTCAGGAGATATAATATCCAAACCTTCTTCTACAACTAAATATTTAAGTAAGGCTCTTAAAGCCACTAAAAATGTCTTTTGTGTAGACCTCTTAAACTCCATATTTGATTTAGAAGAAATTCTTCTGTTTAAATTTATTCTATATTTCTTAATTAATTCTTCATCTATGTCTTTTAAAGTAAATGCATCTTTTTTCAGGAATTCCTTTGCCCAAGTAGAGAAGTCGGTAAGATAAAAATGATACATTTTAATAGTATTTTGTGAGAGGTTTCTTTCTATTTCACAGTATTCTAAATATTTAAGAAGAGTATCGTCAAAGTTTGAAGATAAGTTTTGTTTAGACATAAATACATTATACGACATGTAAGATATATTTGGTACAAAAATCAGATCGAAAGATGCTTAAAACTAACAAGACTCCACTAAAAACTCAACTTGTCTTTGTTTGCAAGTTTGATGCGTATAAGTTAGTAATATATGCATCAAGATCACAAGCATCACCTTTTAAATAAATCCTTCTAGAAATCGATCGTAGAACGTCGCAGCAATTACTCGTTGTTATTGCAACGTAAAACAAAACCGCAATAGTAAAAATTTATTTAAAAAACATGCACGTTGCAAATATATTTTAAATTGATAGCATGTTTAGCATGAAAAACACAATCCCTAAGATTAATCCATGGTACGTTACAGGATTAACTGACGGTGAAGGATGTTTTTCATTAGCATTAAATACAGAAAACAGAAAAAGGAAAAGAAACAACACAATTTCTTCTTATACATACTGGGTAACTGCTTTTCACATAAATCTAAGGATAGATGATTTTGAAATTCTGGACAGGCTTAAGGAATACTTTAACTGCGGTAGTGCGACTTCTTTCACATCTTTGATACAAAAGCAAAAAGGTGTATTAGGAACAGCATCTTTTCATGTAAAAGGAAGAAAAGATTTAACACAAAAAGTAATACCTCACTTCGATAAGTATCCATTACAAGCAAAAAAGAGACAAAATTACGAACTGTGGAAAGAGGCAGTTACTATTTTATTTAATGCGGATCAGAGACGTACTAGTGTCTTTTCAAGCCATATAATAACAGTAGGAGAGGAAAATAGGCTAAGAACAATTAAACGGGCATTGGCAGAAACACAGACTGGGGGTCATAAACGCATAGCAATGGGGGCATTGACGAAAAAACCAGGGAAAATAGTAAGAAAAGAAAAATAGAGAAGCACACAAACAAATATATTAATATTTTATTCTTTAATTAAATTATTATTTATTATTACAAAATTTCTTTAGCACTATTTTGAAGGGAAGTGTGAAAGTTTAGATGTTAGAGACGTCCTTATTTGTATGTTTAACGACATATTAAGAGGAGTTCAAGCATTAGAACAACAAATCCCAAAATATGACACACACATTTAGAGGGGATGGATTAACGCTCGTGAATTAATTATAATGATAATTAATAAATTAATTCTCAGAAAATAAATAATTTATATATTTATTTCTTGCGCTATTTACATTGAACCTGATTTTTATCTAATTATTTGGTCTTTCCCGCACTTTGAGTTATCCACATTCCCCACTCCAAGGATATATGACAATTCTACAAGACTTAACTATGACAATCTTACAAAAAAGCCGATGAATTAGATATATGACAATCATACATTAAATCCATACAACAATATTCATTGCTGTAATTCATTCCTTTACTATAAGACTACGAGTTAGCACTTGATCTTATAGTATTGATAATAAACCGAATAAAACACAACAACTAACTTCTCTATTTCGCCTACTGCCCTGTCTTTTTAGAACTAAATGAGTAAAAGAAATAAAAGATAAATAAAAAAACCATAATTGGTTTAAAAATTATGATGTAAAAACTAAAAGTGTTATTAAAGACACTAAGATAATAACCAAATACCCCACAATCATCTTACGGGATATCTCGTTTTTTAAATGTCCTGATATATAAGAAAGAGCGAATAGAAGTACTGAAGACGAAAAAGAGGCCCTTAGAAATGCTTCCGTTGGAAAAAACGAAACTGCAAAGGTAGTTACGTACATGAAGAAAAACGTAGAAAATGAGAGAAATAGTATCTCACCTACTCCTGTTCTTTTTGCATCTTGATCAAATTGGTAAATCCAGAGTTGGTAATAAGCACAAAGAAAAGAAAAAAAAGAAACTAAAAAGCATTGAACAAAGGCATTTGTGTTAATTTTGAATATACCTGCAAAGAGAGGTATAGCAACAACAACTTGAAGTATTTGACTCCATGTAACAGCCACTCTATAAAGAGGAATTGCTTCTTCCCTATCATGTACTACTAAAAAGATATTATCTGAAAGAGACACTAAGTAATAAACAAAACCAAAGAAGGCTATTACTAAAAGCTTAAATATAAAGCTAAGATTCGGAAAAAAATGCAAGGAAAGTAAAGCCCCACTTAAAACCCCCAGTGGCATTAACACACTTACTAAGAAGTTTTCTTTATGAATATTAGGATAATGAGATATATAACTCCCAGAAACTACTAGAATAACCATTAATACTCCAATGTGCCATTTTGTAAGTGAAACAACATTCTGAGTTGTTATATAAATAAACACACAAGATAAAAGAGATTGAATAAGATATTTATGTTTTCTTTCTAATTCCAACTTTATCTTCATTTTTTCTTAGAAGGTGTTTCACTTGGTTTGTCTTTTCTCTTGCTTTTTTTTCTTTTGAGGCTTTCACCAGCTTTTAATTTTCCTATACCATTCTTTTTAACATAACAAAGAGCCATGGCTACTGCATCGTTTGCATCATCTGACTTGACTTGAGAGTTTAAGTGAAAAACATTTTTTACTGCTTCTTGCATTGCTTTTTTATCAGACCTACCGTATCCAGTAAGAACAAGCTTGGCCTCAAGAGCAGTATAATCACATACTTTTACTTTTCTGTTTGCCGCAGCAAGCATACATATGCCCCTAGCTTGACCTACAGCAATTGCAGTCTTGGCATTTGTGTTAAAAAACAACCTTTCAATCACCATTACATCAGGTTTATGCTTCTTAATTATAGAATTAAGATTATTAAAGAGGAACTTCAATCTATTTTCTGGAGTTAAGTCAGGGTGAGTAACTAAGACATCGCTTTCAATTAACGTAAGTTTACTCCCCTTCCCTTCCTTAATAACCCCATAACCCATCCTAGCAGTTCCTGGATCTATTCCTAAGATTATCATTGTTCAGGCAGTTCAAAATTTACATACACATCTTGAACATCATCATGATCATCAAGATCTTCAAGCAAACTCTCCAGCTTCTTAGCAAGCTCTAAGTCATTTATTGCTACTGTATAACTAGGATTATCTGGATCGGGAGAGAATATATATGCAGTGCTTCCTTGACCCCCGAGAGAGCCTCCGTGCCTACTAAAGATAGCTCTAACTTCAGACACGGTTCTATTAATATTATCAGTTAAGGCTCTTACGTAAAATGCCTCTCCATTAGGTCCAAAACCTTCATAAACAGTTTCTACAAAATTTATACCACCACCTTGCCCAGATCCCTTGGCAATAGCCCTTTCAATGTTCTCCTTAGGCATTCTTGCTTCTTTTGCTTTTTCAACTACCATCCTTAATTTTGGGTTAGAATCTGGATCAGCACCATCTCTAGCAGCAACACTCAAGAGTTTACTTATCTTTGAGAAGGCTTTGCTTTTCTTAGCGTCTGTAACTTCCTTTTTCCTTTTAATATTAGCCCATTTAGAATGTCCTGACATGATGACTATATTATCACCTTTAGCAAAGAAATTGAACTAATAAAACACAAGCAAAACCTTATTGACAATCTTAATATTTTTAATATGCTATCACTTATGCATTTAAGCCTTGCAGTATTATCAAAGAAGGCTATTGAAGCCTCTTTGCAGTTAAAGTGGAAAGAAGCTATAGAACTAAATAATACCATTCTGAAGGAGTACCCAAACAATACAGATGCAAAAATTAGGCTTGGAAGAGCTTACATGCAAGAGAAAGACTTCACAAAAGCAAAGAGAATATTCAGAGAAGTTTTAAAGTCAGATCCGATCAACGCCTTAGCGCTGAAAAACTTAGAACTTGCTAAAAACGGCAAATCTGACTGCCCCATCGGTAGCAGCAGCCATTTAAATACAAAATCCTTACTGAAGGAACCTGGGACAACCTACGAAACAAAAGTACCAATAAAGACAAAAAGTCTCCATATAAATGATTTTCAATCAGGCGAAGAATTGTTAATAAAAATAAGGAAGAAGTCTATTGATATATACAAGATAAAAAAAGGTAAGAAAGTACTTGTTGGAGAAATTATTGATAGTTATATTGTCCAAAGGTTGGTTTATTCTACAAACAAAGGAGAAAAAATTAATGTTTCTTTTGTGAGGGGAAAAGATAAAGATATTTGGGTATTAATTAAGGCATCTGCTCCAATCTTTAAACCAGATAAGTTAGATATCAGACCTTACCTTAAAAAAGGAACCATAGAAGAACCAGAGATGGAAATGGAGATAGAAGTTGAAGAAGAAATTGAGTAGTCTCTCATTTTCCTTATTGACATTGCTTTTCTATTTAACTAAATTTATTGCATGATTAGTTCTACTCAAGATTTGCCTCCAGAAGTTGTTTCTGATTTATCAGATTTTGCCAAGGAAAAAACTCCAATCGACAAAAGCGGGTTGAAAAGATATTTAATATTTTTCCTAGGTGGGGTATTATCTTTGATTTTTATTCTCATTTCCTATCAACTCATTAGCTCTCCTGTTATAGTATCCTTTACTGGTATAGGCGAAGAAACCGTCCAAGCTTCCAAAGCAACAATCACATTTGTAATATCAACTACTGATACAGACGTAGATGCATCAATAAAATCCTCAAGGGAAAAGGCAGATGCTTTTAAGTTCATGCTTTTAAACAATGGGGTAACCAGTGAGAACATATCCTCTTCGGAGGCAAGCGTAGCTCCTGTAGCTAGTAGTTCACCACTAGTTTATCAAACTGCAGTATCCATATCCTTCTCGACCACAAATGTTTCAACTCTAGATGAACTTATTTCATTACTGTATTCCAATGGAGCGGTGTATGTTTCTCAACCAACATTAACCGCAGGTGATCAAAACTCCCTAGAACACAAAGCACTAAAAAAAGCTATGCGTGATGCTAAAGAAAAGGCAGATCTATTCGCAGGTGAAAACATGAAGTTTGTCAAGAAAATTGTTGCCGTTGAACAGCAAACCTCTGGCACTACATCCACTGCAACGATAGGCAACAATAGCAAGGACAATAATTCAAATGGAAGTTTCATCATGTCTAAGGCCGTTTCCGTTAGCTACAAGATGTGGTAAGAACTATTTACTGGTTGGAACTGGCTTCTTTTACAACTTCTTCTAAAACTTCTGATAAAATCAACGCACGTCGAATAAGGTCTTCTGACGATAAACTATCTTGCCATTTAGAAGGATCACAGAACTCTTCGTAATCTTCAATATCTTTATCCTTGCTATCTCTGCTATGCTTTTCCTCTACTTCTTTTGCAGCAGTTTCGAAATAACTACCAAGCTCAGATTTATAAATATTATATGCTACCTGAGAAATACCTTTTAGGTTAAAGTTCAACGTTTCATTTCCATCGAATGACTTATCTATATAATCTTCTATATAGCTTTCGAATGTTCGCAATGGATACCCTTTAAGACAGGATTTTTTATTAAATTCCTCATAAGACTGTTTTCCAAGTATCGGTTCAACTATTGAACTCTCATCTTCATCAAATTTATTAAAATGCTCATTAGACATAGGTAATATAAACCAAATACTTTCCCTCTATGGAGTAACAAGTACCTTTCTCAGTATGGAGTTTATATCGACACCTCCATAGGTCGAGTAAGCCTCTGCTACAGGCTTAACAAATCCCCAAACTGAATCAGCGACCATCTTTTGTCTAGTAACAGAGTCAACATATTCAACCCAAGCATGTCTTCCACCTGAAAGATTTGCAACGACAACTTCACTTGCCTTATTCACATTAGCCAATATAGTATGTAGTAAAACTGCCTGTTCTCTACATACACCAGATTGGCATTCAATAAACTGACCTAAGCTTGCCATGCCACCTTGTGATTCATATAACAATTGCTGAGTTTGCTTTGTCTGGTTAAGCTCCGCTCTAGAAGCTCCAGTGGTATAATTTGGGAACAAGTCCTGCACATACTGCACAGCTAACCCTACTCTACTCACGGTATTATTCTGACGGTTAGCATCAATATATGCTTTAGAATTTTCCAAAGTTCTCCTTAAGACCTCATCCCCAGTAGGATCAATTACAAGGGTTTGTGAGCCAGACCTGTTGGAATAGAGATCACTTTCAACAGTTAGTTGAGCACCTGCAGCGAAGTCAGTATTAATTTGAGTAGCATTAGGCAAGCTCATGTCATCACCAGGATTGCCTAATGTTGCCTCGTTTAACCCTTTTACCATATCAGAAGTCACTGAATTTCCAAAATAGTTTATACCTACATTCACAACATCGTATACACCCATAAAAATCGCAGGTAGAGAGACTGCTATATCAATCTTTTGCTTTAGCTCAGGATTTGAGTTTGGGTTGTTCCAAAAATCAATAATATCTTGATTTATTCTACTATCACCCTTTGCTCTAGCAGTCCCCACAGCGTTACATACGTTGTTCTTGCACCCATTCGTGCAAAGCTCACCTCTCCAACCTGAGCCATCAGATGAACATGTTTCTAGCTTGTCACCATTGCAACGTTTTGAATCTGGAGTGCAAACCCCTGTCTTGCAGACACTTCCATTGCATCCAAAATCACATCTTTTAGTCTGCTGATATTGACCTGAAGAATCACATGTATACTCAAAGTACGTAGACCCTACCTTTTGACATTTCTTTGATCCAGCAGTGCACTCATTTACCTCGTTTCCACAAAAACTTCCATAAGGTGTTCTAACACAAACATATGGAGAACAACATGTCTTGCCACTGCAATTACCACCTTTTGCTACACAAGAAGGGGTAGAAGGTGCAGGGGTTGTATTGCAAGCTTTAGTAGTAGAATTGCACCCATTCGTGCAAAGCTCACCTCTCCAACCTGAGCCATCAGATGAACATGTTTCTAGCTTGTCACCATTGCAACGTTTTGAATCTGGAGTGCAAACCCCTGTCTTGCAGACACTTCCATTGCATCCAAAATCACATCTTTTAGTCTGCTGATATTGACCTGAAGAATCACATGTATACTCAAAGTACGTAGACCCTACCTTTTGACATTTCTTTGATCCAGCAGTGCACTCATTTACCTCGTTTCCACAAAAACTTCCATAAGGTGTTCTAACACAAACATATGGAGAACAACATGTCTTGCCACTGCAATTACCACCTTTTGCTACACAAGAAGGGGTAGAAGGTTTTGGTTTTGGTTTCGGAACCTTGGGCTTAGGGATGGTTGCACCTCCCCCACCAGTGCCATCAGGAACCATTGAAATCCTCGATCCTAAAACATCGTTACTAATGCTAGTCTCAAAAAGACTGGAGGTAAAAACAAGAGACAGAAAAACTAAGGATGTTTTTATCAAATTCAATATTCCAATGTAGCCGTTTTTCTTACTCATCTTATTTGCATCCTCAATTCTAAATGAACTACCTCAACACATCAATATGAATTTAGTAGGTTAAAAAATTAAAAGAGAGTATGTTCTTACCTCAAATCATCTTCCTCTATCATTGTAGCAACATATTCTTTAGAGGTTTTTTCACTATTTTCTATAGTTTTTCCCCTCTTTTCAACCTTTGCAAAACTTTTCTTAACAGGAGGTTTTGTTTTTAAGTCTAGCTTTCTTTCCTTTTTTTCAACTTCCTTTGTAGCCTTATAAAAAGAATCTTTTTCTTTATCGTGACTTCCTTCTTTAAATTTCTGTGAACTTGTATTTTCCTTATAAATCCTATCCAAAGCTGCAAAAGGAACATTTGAGTTATTAGCTGGAATAAAAGCAGATACTTTATCGTTTAATTCAGCTTGATTAAACTCTGCAGCAACATCCAACACCTTGAATGAACCAGAATCCGAAAGGATATGCCATTTTCCTTCCTTTTTAGTCAAAATACCCTCAATTTTCTTTCTTTCCACTTTGTCAATTTGCTTAAACACCTGCTTTCCATTGTCAGCAAATACCTTTAGCACGTCTCCACATACAAGCCTTGACTTAGCTGCATAATTTCCAGGAACTTCTGTCCTTCTCCCATCAGAGGCTACTAAGTACTGACCATCAAACACTCCTTCTGTGCCAGGAACACTTTGGTAATAAGCTTTCTTTTCTTCATGTTCCATCATTTCAATAACATTAGAAACATGCTCTAGTTGATATTGAGCAGATTTTAAAAGCCTTTTGATACTATCAAACTTTTTAGCATAAGGCGGCTGCAACTTTGATTCTTCGCTTTCTTGGTTTTTTTCCTCTTTCATTTTTAGTTCTCCTTTTTGGTACTCTCTAAATTATTTACTTCTATCTTCCCATTATTTGATAGGGAAGATCCATTTCCATATTCTTGAGCAATGGCCATACCTTTGTCAAACCTAGTAGTCAGCCATTTATTTACCTTTTCTTCAACCTTTTCCTTTGGGACACCATACTTTTCTCTGCTTCTTGCTAGAACTTTTTCCTTATTGTTTGTTCTAGAAACAGGGAAACCATCTTCCCATGGAAGAAGAATCTTTGCAGAAAAAGGATGTGACGTCATTCCGTCAATCATAAGTTTTGTATAAATTTGGAATCTTTCAAGAGATATTATGTCTTCTTCCGTGAAATAAGGAGCAAACTCTTTAGCTAAATCTTTAGCATCAGGAGCCCCAAGAGAAAAAGTCATAATGGTTCCAACATTACCAAATACAGCCTTCAATAAATCCTCAGGAAGTTGTCCTGTGAATTGGTGCGTTAGATAAAGACCCAACTTATACTTTCTTGACTCAGACAATATTTCCTCAAAACTTCCTGTAGCAAAATTTTGGAATTCATCTACATAAAGATAAAAAGGTCTCCTTTGCTCTGTGGGTATTTTTGCTCTCTGAAGTGCATAGAATTGAATTCTAGACACCAAAAGAGCACCAAGCAAATCTGCATTATCACTTCCAATTTTCCCTTTTGCAAGATTCATAAAAATGACCTTTCCAGAGTTCATTGCATCCCAAATGTCAATCGTAGAATTTCTTTGTCCAAGTATATTTCTAATAGTTGTAGAAGCTAAAAACCTGTTTACTTTGTTTTGAATGGGAGATATAGCCTCAGTTACTAATTTTTGGTTACCCTTCATTTGTTTAAATTCTTCTTCCCAGAATCTAATAACAACAGGGTCTTTCACAAAATGAAGAATATATTTCCTATAATTATCATCCTCGAGAAGTCTAGTAATCCCTAGCATAGTGGTTCCTGGAACTTCAAGGAGAGTTAAGACGGCATAATTAAGTAAATATTCAAGTCTTGGCCCCCAAGAAAAATCGAAGTGTTCTTTAATAGCAGAAACAAGGCCAGAGGCCATTAAGTTTTTCTGAGAAGGATCATCAATTTCAAGTAAATTTAAGCCAATAGGTCTTTCTGTATCTGAAGGATCAAAGTAAATTACATCTTCAACCCTGTTATCAGGAATTCTTTCTAAAACCTTTTCAATTGTTTCTCCATGAGGGTCAAGAATAGCAACGCCAGCACCATTTGCAATATCTTGAGATAACATAGAAACAAATAAAGAAGACTTCCCTGTTCCTGACTTCCCTATCACATACAAATGTCTGAGTCTATCATCATCATTTTTTATTCCAAATTTTACTGTCTTATTTCTATATAACGTTTCACCTATATAAACACAATCTTGAATAGGAAGATTAACTGGGGGCTCAGACTTTCTAGAGTAAGTCCAAGATATGTTAGGGGTGTCTATATGAGCAAGCGGAAAATGAAAGAATGTTGCAAGCTCTTCTGTGTTTAAAATAATAGATCTATCTGAATTAAACTCTCTTTTCTTGTAATCACTAAGCACCTTTTCCTTGTTGTCCTCATCTTTTTCTACAAAACTATTTATACTCGTTCCAGAAAACTGAACAAAAGAAGCAACAATACTTCTCAGGTTTGCATTTACCCTCTCTTCAAGTGATGCTGCAGATACAACTCTAATTACTGTTTCAAACCCCATTCTAGATAATTTGTTTTCAATAGCTCTAAGTTCCGTTTCTTTCGCTGCACTTATCTTCACAATAGGCGTAGATATCTTTCCAGCATATTGCTCTTGTTTACTAGCACTGCTAAAAAGACCTGTGAAAACACCAGATATTATTCCAACTGCTTCCTTCTTAAATGTATCTGCAAGAACATTGAGCAGGGTATTACTCTTTGTAGGATCATTACCTTCTCTAACCTTATTCACAAAATCAAAACCTTCTTGTTGCCACCTGTCAGGAATAGGTCTAACAAGAACCTGAAGCCAAACTTCTTCTCCTTTTACAAGATTTGAAACTGCAGACGTAATAGAAGACATTGGGTCTATTTCAAAATCCCTAAAACTTTTTATTGGGTAAAAATTATCTTTAGAAAAAGCTAATGAGGCTACTTTATAAGTTGTATGACTTGGGTTTATAGCATCAGTATAGTCAGATACCAAACTAACATTAGCAGATGGATATTGAGCGTAAATTTGACTTTCAACAAACTTAACAATAGAAGAAGGAACTGCAACGTAAAACCTAATACCTCTATCTCCAGATGAGGCCATCTCAAAAGATATATGCTCCTGTAGTTCTGGTTCGCTTTTTAAAAGACCATGTAACGCTGAAAACAAATTTTCAGCACTTAATGCAGACGCAGAAATATCCTTTGAAACTTCCTCATTCTTACTAAGCTGTATTTCTATTATCTCAACACTATCAGACGTAACTTTCTTGGACCCTTTGGATTTTTTTAACCGAATAACTACACCAATAACAATCAAACCAACTGCCAGTAAGAGTATAAAAATTTGATTTAAGACCATATTAAACTTCCCTCCTTAATTTTAGTACCTTCTTTAAGTCTCTCATTTAAATTGTATTTATTCCCTTTACTTAAAGTAAAAACACAATTAAATTACCCCCGCCCTAATTTGGGACGGGGGATAGAAAGGAGAGAGTACTAGGATATATTTTAGTATAAATCACCTGCAGTGTCAAATCCAAATATAACTACTACATCCGACCTATCAACTTCATTTTCAAGATAACTAGAAGCTTTATCTTTATGAACTATGTCAGGGATCATAAATACTCTTGATAAAAACAATGCCGTCTTGGAGTCTATATCATCTGCAATAACTACACTCTTTTCGTAAAAGCTTTCTGTGTTAGTAACAGCAACTACTCTGCCTCCTATATTTGATACCACTCGCGAACCAAAAGACGCCAACCCGTTGTAGTTAGTCCCATTTAAAATAGCAATATTTTTCTTCTCATTCGAAATAGCAGAGTCGTACGTAATCTCTCTCACTTGATCATCAAAATCTTGGGTGTTTAAAAAGCTTTTTGGTGTAGTAGTTTCGTTTATTACCCTATCTTGAGGAAGGGAATGTGTAAAAGATAATAAGTTATTAAACTCCTTCAAACTCATATTAGTCTTTAATGACCCTTCTAAGCTGTATATACTTTTTAGGTTTAAAAGGCCAGCAAAACCACCTTCCCTCCAAAGCTTGTCAAAAAAACTTTCATGGGCAAAGTCAGTCAAAACAAATTTATCAACTTTAAAACCAAACAATTTAAAGATACATCTATTTATAGCTTGAGACCCTGCTTCTAAGGGATCGTTAGAGTTCATTGCTCCTAGAGCAAACAACTTTGAGAACTCATCTCTACCATACTTCCCTGGTATTTCGTAGTCAGTGTTCACAGGAACATTGTAAATAGAAACTTTGTTGTTAACCTTATCAAATAGTATGAAATTTACTTTTTTAACAACAACTGGACTAGCATTTAAATCTTCAACCACAATGTAGGAAAGTGTGGGAATTGTATCATCAAGTATAGAATAACTTGAGGTTGATAAAGCAGATGCAAAATTCTGATTAAGATACTTATGAAAGCTGTAAGAGAATAGAAAAACTAAAGACAAGGTAAAAAGTACAGAAACAACAACAACCCTGTGAGCATTCTTTCTAACAGAACGGCTTATAATTCTTTTAGATTTTTTTGGTTTCCTTCGGGCAGGCTTCCTTTTCATGATATTTACTAATATATCATATTATAACTGGAAGTCGACTGGCAAGGGGGCTTCAAAACGTTGAAATTTCAGTGTTTTCGGATTAGAAAACCCCAATATTCTAGCATGTAGCATTAGCCTATTGAAAACGGTAAAGTCCACTTCGAGTAAATTATTTGCACAATATATTTGATCACATACCACACTATGCCCAACTGCAGACAAGTGAACTCTAATCTGATGAGTTCTACCAGTTTTTGGAGTCACCTTTAAAAGAGTATACTCGTTTCCCTCTATACTTACATTCTTTATCCTATTAATTCTAGTCAAAGCGTACTTCCCTGTGGATACTACTGCATACTTTAAGGGATTGTTTGGATTTCTTGCTAGTGGAGCATTTATTTCTATACTTTCATCGTCTATTCTGCCCCTCACTAAAGCTACGTATTCCTTATATACATTTCTTTCCTTAAACTGTTTTTGCAAAAAGTAAAAGGAGTCAACGTTTTTAGCTATAGCTATAACCCCAGAAGTGTCTTTATCTAATCTATGAACAATGCCCGATCTATCCTTATACTCTGTATCATCTATACTTTCGATGTTAAATAGGTATTTTTCCTCTAGAATATCCTGTAAGGTTTGTTCAGTAGTTGTATTGGACCTGTTCACCACTAAACCTGAAGGTTTATCTAAAACAATAATATTTTCATCTTCATATATCTTTCTTATTTCTTTTACTTCTTTTTCCATATTGTTATAACAACCAAAATAATTCCGATTGTAATCATAAGATCATAATGATTAAAGAAAAAAAGACCGAAGAAATTTATGAAGTCATGTACACAACCATACTTAGACCATTGAGAAAGATTCATCATTCCACCTATTACAATAAGTCCAAATCCAACATTACCTAAGAGTTCTCCTTTGTAATTTTTAACATAAAAAAAGGAAAATGCTAAAAGAATTAAGATAGACAAAACAACAAATTGACTAAGACTTAAATAATCAAATAAGAAGAACCTGCAATTATTAACATTTGTAAACACGTATTATTCCCCTAATTGCTTTTCAAGAATCTCATCTTCTTTCACATCTTCTTCTTGAGAAACATTTGTAGCACAATCTATGCAAGTGGTAGCTTCTGGATAAGCTTCTAACCTTGCTCTATCTATTAACTTACCACAAACTTCACACTTTCCATACCTTCCAAGCTTAATGGCGGCTAGTGCTTTCCTAATCTGAACTTTCATTGATTTAACAATACCAAGTCTAGCATCAGAAACAGTTTTTCCAGTATCTTCTAAAACCTCGTCCATAACTTCTGCATTATCTACATCTCTACCATGCTGTAAGTACGGATCTTCCTTGATTAAAGCTTGTTGCTCCATCTCGAGGTTCTTCTCCTTTGATACTAATTTCTTCTTTAACCCTTCAAGAAAATGTTCCGGCATAATTGATTTATTCATAGTTTTTTTACCTCTCAAATACAAATTTGACATACTTATTGTAACCAAAAGAACACTAAAGAGTAAATACCCACTTTTCCTGGAGAATAGAAGAAGAAATAGAACAATAGAAAACAGGAACATTGAAAATATTGCCCCAGACAAAAATTTATAACCTCTATATCTCATTACAAAGAGGTAAAGAAACAATAAAAGCAAAAAAAAGCTAATATACTCTCTTTGAGGATGAACCAAAAACTTTCCAAGACTTAAAAACATTAATAGAATATTTGTTGCCATAGCGTATATATCCACTATTCTAAACACAGACCACTTCCACTTTTTGGAGAAAACCAGTATGGGTAACAAAGATACTAAAAATACAACAATACCAAGAAACATCTCTCTATCTGGTCTTAAAAGAAAATTTGAAGGGTGATATATCTCCAACCATCCCGTTAAAGATCTTAAACCATGGTAGGAAAGTAAGGACAAGATAACAGATGAAAAAACTAAATCAAAAAACTTCTCTGAGTTAAAACCATCTTTTTTAGCTTCAAACCAAAGAATAAAGCACCAGCAAATTATGCCCATGAGAAAAATTAAAAGCATTATACTAACTGGCTTAAATCCAATGTTTATAAATTCTGGAAGCATATTTATATACTTATACTACCATTACACATTACGCTTTGGACACATACTCCCCAGTCCTAGTATCTACCTTTACCCTATCCCCTATCTTAATAAACATAGGCACCTTTACTTTAGTTCCATTATCAAGTTCTGCATCCTTGTAAACATTAGTAACAGTATTTCCTTTAAATCCTGGCTCTGTGTATTTTATTTCAAATACCATGGATATTGGTAAATCCACGCTATATGGCTGCCCTTCAAAGTACTTAACAATAACATTTTCTCCTTCCTTTAAGAATTTAGCAGAATCCCCAACAACCTCCTTTGAGATTACAAACTGATCATAAGTGTTAGGATTCATAAACACATAACCATTACTATCCTTGTATAAGTACTGAGCATTTTTGTTTTCAATATATGCATCCTCAACACTTGCACCAGATTGCCATGTCTTTTCTAAAACTTGCCCAGTTATTATGTTTTTAGCCCTAACTTTTACTTGAGCACTGCCTCTACTTACCTTTATATGTTGGTATTTAAGAACAAGAAAAGGATGTCCCCCATCTTTAAATATCGTTCCATTTTTTAAGTCTGTAACTATCATAATGAGTTATTCTATCACTTTTAACCTGTTTATAAACAAAAAGCCGGGAAAGTTAATAATCCCGGCTAGTGAATAACTTAATCTTCGTCTTCCTTTCCTCCACCTATATAATCAAAACTGTCGCCCTCATATCTATCACTTGCTTCTTCAATGATTCTTTTAATGGAAAAGACAATTTCTAGCAACAATGCAATTGGAGGGAAAATGGATAGTAAAAAACCATAGAGATCTTGTGAATCTTTATGCTCAAACCCAAAGATAATATTAATAGCCAAATCTTCTTGAACGTAAAGCAGTAACAAACAAACGGCATAAAGTATAACCCAAAGTAATGATATTTCCTTTATGTTTACTTTGCACAAAAACAAAATAGTACCAATAAACATTATCCCAATAACACTACTAATTACTCTGCCACACAAGCCTCTTTTCATCTCCTCATCCTTTCCTTGTTTTGAAGAAATTTTATTACTATAACAAGAAAAAGTCAAAATGGATTGATTGGTGCCGTGGGTGGGAGTTGAACCCACACGGGCTGAAAGCCCAAAGGTTTTTGAGACCTTCGCGTATGCCATTCCGCCACCACGGCACAAAGAATACAAATCATTGATATTTTAACATTAAATAAAGCCGGACATAAAATTATCCGGCTCCAAAAAATCTTCGTGCTCTCCTAATGTTTCTTATAGCTTGAGCTCCGTAAAGGTTACGAAAATGATTGGTTCTAAACATTCCTTCTGGTTTATTGATAAAAGCTTCTAAAATAACTAATCTTTTCTCAACAAAGGTATCCATAGGAATGTGTTTCCACTCATCTCTAACTTTCTTCCAATTCTCCAAAAATACAAACCAATTTTTGCCTAAAAAACACAAGTCAATATCGGTTATCAATTTTCCATCAATGCCCAAGCTAGAGTCATAAGCATCATGCTTTGTTTCAAGAATTAATCTACAAGCTTTCTCTACAACATCTTTTGGCCACTTATATCTCTTAGCTTCGCCTTTCACAAATTCAGCACTTTCAATTTCTGTGTCTTTTATATCATGATAGAAAATTCCAAGAGTTAGAGCCGAAACATTCTCTGCCAAATAGACTACTTCTTTCAACTCCTCAAGGCAGTCTGCTATATGACCTATATCATGATATGATCTATTAGGAGAATTGTATCTTTCTACTAGGTTAGAAAACGCTTCTTTAAAGTTGCCAACAGAGCCCAACGAATTCCACAATTTACGGTAATCGTTTCTAGCAAGTTCAAAACTTTCCTCACTACTCCTCATATATCTCCTTTTCTTTTCATTTTCAGGGAATGCTATCACATTAATCTAATACACTCAAATATGGTATTGTTTAGATTCTAATAACTAATAAAACTTACTCCCTCTTTTGCTCTACTTCATAGAACTTAGTAAATTCAGTCCTAAAGAATAAATCAAGTTCCCCTGTTGGGCCATTTCTATGCTTTGCAACAATAAGCTTAGCATTTGATTTATCTTCTTCATCAGGTCTATACAAAAACATGACAATATCAGCATCCTGCTCAATAGATCCAGAGTCTCTTAAATCTGAAAGCTGAGGCTTTTTATCTCCTCCCCTTTGCTCTACAGCCCTAGAAAGTTGAGAAACTGCAAGAACAGGAACTTTTAACTCTCTAGCTAAGTTCTTTAAACCTTGTGAGATCTTTGAAACTTCTTGTACTCTGCTTTCTGCTTGAGGTGCTTTAACAAGTTGCATATAGTCAACAATTATCAAATCAATTTTATTCTCAAGCATTAATCTTCTTGCTTTTGTTCTCATTTCCATAACTGAAATACCAGCAGTATCATCAATAAACATTGGTGCTTCAGCAAGTTCTCCTGCTGCAACACCATATTTTTCAAAGTCTTCCTCATCAAGGTTACCTGTTGATATTTTCCAGTTGTCAATACCAGCTTGTGAAGAAGTTAATCTATCAACAAGCATTTCCCTACCCATTTCAAGAGAAAAGAAAGCAACACCAAACCCTCCTGTTACTGCAGCATATTGAGCAATATTTAAAGCAAGAGATGTCTTACCAACAGAAGGTCTAGCTGCAATTACACATAAATTTTCCTTCTGAAGACCAGAAAGCAATCTATCAAGACCTTTTATTCCAGTTGGTACTCCTCTCAAAGCACCTTTCTTTTTTGAAAGTTCGTCAAGTCTCTCAAATGTGATTTCAAGGGTATCCTTTATTGGAACAAAATCTTGGTAGGTCATATCTTGAGAGACTGAGTATACTAATTGTTCAGACTTATCAAGAAGATCTTCAACTTCTCCTTCGTTAAAAGCTAATTCCCCTATTTCAGAGGCAGTAGTTATTAAAAATCTCTTAATTGCATCATTTTTAATAAGATGTGCATAGGCTTCTATGTTAGCTGAAGTAGGCACAGAGTTAACAAGCTCAGTAAGGTAAGACACTCCACCAATATTATCCAACTCCTTCATTTTCTTAAGTTGGTTAGGAACCGTAATAAGATCGGCAGGTTCTCTTTTTTCATAAAGAATAAGAATAGCTTCATATATTTTTTCATGAGCTGATTTATAAAAATGCTTAGGTTTAAGAAATTCTACAACTTTGACAATAGAATCCTTATCAATGAGGAGAGACCCAAGTACAGACTTCTCTGCCTCAAGATCATGTGGAGGGACTTTCATTCCGACATTTTCATTTTTATTTGGTTTTCTTGTAGACATTTACTGCCTTAGTGGGTAGGTTTAAGTACAATAACTTCTGTATCTTCAGACTCATCCTTTTTAGCATTTACTGTGAGTTTGTCCATATCTTTTTTTATACCATTCTCTACTCCCATAACGTCAAGGAATTTATCAACCCCATCTATATCTTGCATTACAGAGTCATTTGTTTTGTAATGCATTGGAATAACATAAGCAGGTTGTACTGCAGATATAACTTTAGAAGCAACTTCAGCATCTAAAGTATACTTTCCACCCACTGGAATCATCAATACTTCTACACTTGGGATCTTTTCTAAATCTTCTTGTGACAACTCATGACCTAAATCTCCTAAATGAAGAATATCCACACCATCTACAGTTATTAAATAAAAAGTGGACTTTCCTCTTTCAGCACCCTGTTTATCATCATGAAAAACAGACCTACCGTATATAAAGACTCCTCCAACTTCATATTCACCTGGGCCATCAACAACTAATCTGTAGTCTGATACACCAGCTATATTGTTATGATCAAAGTGATCGTGTGTAACAAGAACTACATCAGCACTCAATTTTGGAAGTTTATAACCAATCTTTGAATCATAAGGATCAATAACTAAAGACAATGTCTTTCCCTTTATTTTAAAACAAGAATGCCCCACGTATGTAATTTCCATGGGACTATATTAACAGGTTAGTTTGAATTTTGGAAGATGAATCTTTAGGTTTGACATACACCTCAAAGCATCCCATAATATTATTAACACATAGAAGGAGCATCTTATCTTACATGATTAGCAATACCAACAAAAACAATAGGAGAGAAAATATGTATAAGCTGTTCAGTATGCTTGAAGATCTTGACAAAATACCAAACGTCCCTTTCTTCACCAGTAAAGTTAGTGAAGCCTTAATAAGGATTTGTAAAGACATAGGAATAAATGAAGAAAACGCCAGCATAAACGAGGATTTCTTAGGGGTTTCTGTTACAATCAAGGCAGGGAACCCTAATAAGAGGATTATCTTATGTTCCCACTTAGATCATCCAGGTTTTGTATTCAATGGTAATGGGATAGGGAGACCTTTAGGAAGCGTAGGTGGAATAGGAAACTTAGGTTTGTCAAAAATAAATAAACCATCCGATATGGATTTCTACTCAAAGGAAGGTAAATACGTAGGAAGATCAGATGTTCGTATAGAGAACGGTAGAATATTTTGTGAAAACCTAAACCTAAAGAAAAACACAGTTGGCATATGGCATATAGAAAACACTTCCTTTTCTAGTCCTACCATTAAGATGAGATCTGCTGATAACCATGTGTCTACAGCAACAATTCTATACACAGTATCTGAGATTATAAACTCACTTAAAGATACAGAGTTGATACTTTTATTTACATCAGTAGAAGAAGTATTTCAAATGTCCATGACAGGAATGTGTATTGAAACTGGAATTGCAGGGAGAAAAATCAACAAAGATGACCTATTTGTAGTCTTAGAAACCATGGAAATAGAACCATACAATTCATCGGTCATTAGTTATTCGGGGGGTCCGTTGATAAAGGTAAACGATGCAGAAGTTCCATACGGTGTGGCTTCTAGGCAAAAGGTCAACAAGTCCGAGTCAATGCTGTTAGAAGCTGCTGTTAATTTGAAGCATCAGCATGGATTTTCTAGCGGTCATACAGATGCACTAGCGCTTTCTCTAATGACAGACTGTCCTAACATAGTAACTTTGGCAATACCATGTCAAAACAAACACAATGTGACAAGTACAGGAGAAATAACAACTGAGGATGTAAAAACTCAAGACATAGACCTCAGTATAACAATACTGAAAAAGTTGCTAAAGTGCGGATACACTGGAGAAACAAACGAGATCTTAAGCACAAAAACTACAGGAAACCTAAAGGGGCTTCAAGGTAGAAAGATTGAAAGAATATTAAAGTATAAGCAAAACAAACCTAGATTGCTGATGGGTTTTTACTACCCAGAAAACATTCTACATTGGCTTTTGCTTGCCAAAGCCCGCTTCATTTAAGCATAGACCGGGCGACTCTAATCATTAGAAACCCGGTCAATCTTCTTCTATTAATAAAACTTCCACTATGTGATACAATTCTTCCGTTGAAAACCAAACAATAAAGAAAAAGGGTCAAAAAGAAATAGTAGAAAGAATAGATTATTTTAAGAGAGGCAGAACGGTGAAAGCTGCTAGTAATTTATCTTTTGAACACGTCTTTCATCTATATTTAATTAGAACCCTTCTAGGAAAGAAAGTTTATACATAATCCTAGACGGAAATCTTACCGTAATTAAGAAACCTAGTGTCGTAGTAACGGAGCTGGGATACAAACGAGAATTAAGAAAACTCTCGCTTCCTAACATATATGTACGATATTATTGACATGTTAGAGAAACGAGAGTTTTTGTTTTAAATATGGTGGTTGTAGCTCAATGGTAGAGCGCTGCTCTGTGGAAGCAGATGTTGCGGGTTCGATCCCCGTCAACCACCCCAAAATTTTTGGTTGATATACCAAGGATATTTTCTATACCCCTAATGTTAAATTGAACCGATAATATACGGTATACTGTATGTATGCACATATCTAAATATGCTTTCCAACTTGCTAAGTCACCCATCGGAGATTTAATTGTAGGTTTAGCGTTTGGAAAGTTTAGTTCGATTCTTCCTATTAAACGTATTATAGAGACAGATAAAGCCATTGCATTTTGGCATCCAAAACCTTTTTGGGAACATCATATTCTAATAGTTCCGAAAGCACCCATTAAGAGTCTCTTAGATATTAAGGCAACTGATTCTACTTACATAATGGAGATGTACATTGTATTAGCGGATGTTGTTAAGAAGCTTACTTGGGAACAAGAAGCATACTCAACACTTATTAACGGGGGTATAAGACAAGATATAGGACAGCTTCATATGCATTTATTCAAAGGTCCTGAGGTAACTGCTTCTTGATATAGTTTAATCGTTTTTAATAGCTGGTTCAAATTAGCTTCCACTACCGACCCCAGCAGTTGAAGGGCTTCTTATTGGACTTAATAAATACATTGAAAACAAAAGGGTGAATACCAAAATAGATCTTTATGTTGTTTGGTATATCAAAACCTCAGTTGAGTACAATCTAGGTATCAAGAATAAGGACACAGAAATCTGGGCCAAGATGTTAAATGATAAGTAGAATATTAAGGTGCTTTGGAGTGGCATTAGATTTGTATTTATCGGCAATAGATTTAGTTAAATTTAAAAGATTTAGTACAAGAGATATTTGTTCTTTATTTAATGTTCTTTTCATAGTTTTGGTCAAAAAGAAAGAGATACAACATACTATTTCACTCAATTATTGCTTATTCATAGCTCTCAATTCCATTAAACTGTATGGATTCATCAATATGAACATGCCCATGAAAATATGCATCGATTCTATTATTTGATAATAATAGATTCATATCATCTTTTGGAAGGGCGTAGTAACTACTCTCTGTCGACTTCCACGTAGTACTATACTTAGGAGCATGTACTAAGAGAAAAATATTTTTATCCTGATTAGATTGGATATTTTCTTCCATCCAATTTAATTCAGAACTCAAGAATTTTACTTCATTTACATTTCCATAGGTACATCCCATTGCTATCACGGTTATGTTATCAAATGTCTTTGTGTATGTCGCGCTTTCATACCCAAGTTTATCTAAAAATATTGACAGTGACTCCCCACCTTTATCCTTGTCGTGGTTTCCAGCTACCTCTACCCATTTTTCTCTTGCCAAAATACTTGTGTTTCTAATAGTTATATAAGTGTCAAAAAACTCTTCTGTAGCATATTGGACATCTCCACTCCCAACTAGATCCCCAATCACAAACGAATAGCTAACCCCAAGCATATTCATATCATCTATTGTTTTCTTAAATAAAATATCTGCGTTAGGACTACCAATATGCAAATCTGACATGAGAGCTATTTTTAATTCATTCTTTCCACTATATGGATACGTCAACTTAAAACTCCTGTCATATTCCTGCAGGTACGTACCCCCCCCCATTTCCGATCATTCTTACTCGTATAGTAGCCGTATCACTAGATGGAGTTAAAACAAGAACTCTATAAAAACCATAGTATTCGGTAGAAACATTGTAATAAAAAATTTTAGACCCCTTCATTCTATTTTTAGTATCAGACAATGTTTGATTAATACCATCAATAACTTTTTTATCATTTAGATGAACTGTCTCATAGACAATAATATTACTAACAAACAATAACAAAAGGGACAAAAGTAAACGACGCACTTTCATAAACAAATAATAACACACGAGTCTTCATTAATAGTCGTGAGTTTTGTATAATTTAGCTAAGGTTAGTAGTCCTATAAAGAGATTGCGTATGACAAATAAAATGACAACACAACCATATAAAGGAAGTAGAGACTTTTATCCTGAGGATATGAAGATAAGAAACTTCATATTTGATACTTGGAAGAAGGTCTGTAAATCCTATGGTTATGAAGAATACGATGGTCCTTTTATTGAATCATTTGAACTTTATGCAGCTAAATCAGGTGAAGAGTTAGTAAACGAACAATTATATAGCTTTGAGGATAGAGGCAAAAGAAAAGTAGCAATAAGACCAGAAATGACCCCTACCCTTGCAAGAATGGTAGCAAGTAAGATAAACGAGCTTCCTAAACCAATAAGATGGTTTTCTATTGCAAACTTTTGGAGATATGAAAAACCACAAAGAGGAAGAGGAAGAGAATTCTTTCAATTAAATTTAGATATGTTTGGAATAGAAGGAGTTGAGGCTGATCTTGAAGTAATTTCCACATCGGTAGATATACTTAAAAGCTTTGGGGCTGAAGAAACAATGTTTGAAGTTAGATTTAATAACAGAAGACTTGCTGATGATATTTATAAAAATCTTGGACTTAGCACCGAGCAAAAAAAGTTAGTAAACAAAGCACTAGATAAAAAACTTAAAATATCTCAAGAGGAATTTAACAGTTGGCTAAAAGATGATGCAAAACTATCAAATCTTGAGCTTAAATCTTTAAATGATTACTTGGAAAACCCTATGCCTATGGTGAATCAGTTAGTACCTAAATCAAAAGGTGCACAAGAAGTCGTCAAACTCACAGAGCTAATAAACAACCAAGGTTTAAGCATGTTCGTTAAGTTTGATCCAACAATAATCAGGGGTTTAGATTATTACACCGGCAACGTATTTGAAGTCTATGACTTAAATCCTCAAAACATTAGGGCTATTGCTGGAGGAGGAAGATATGACGATTTAGTAACTGTTTTTGGAAAGGACAAACTAACAGGAACTGGATATGCAATGGGAGATATTACCTTAAAGGACTTTTTAAAAGGTTGGAATCTTCTTCCAAAATTTGAATCTGAGTGTGAATACTTAATTACCTTATGGCCATCAGAAGACCCTAAATTCTTAAAAAAGGAACTGGAGATATCCAAGATTTTAAGAAATAACGGTTTAAATGTTCAAACATGGTTAGAAAACAACACAAAGCTAGAAAAACAATTAAAATATGCAGATAAAAAAGGATGTAAATACGTTATAATCATTGGGGAAAACGAACTAAAAGACAACTTGGTAACAATCAAGAATTTAAAAGATTCTACTCAAGAGACAAAACCTTTAGAAAAATTCATATCAGATATAAAATAAATAATAATGTTTAGAAGAAACCTGCCTAAAAACCTTGTTCTTGCGTATGTTGCATTAACTGGTGCTACCATTCTTTGGGGTGCAGCAAACCCAATAATTAAACTTACACTAGGCTATATTCCACCAATTACATTTTTATTCTTAAGGTTCTTAATAGCTTGCATCATCCTTTTACCTTATGTTTTGTATGAGACACAAAAAACAAAAATTGATAAAAGAGATTATTTAAACATATTTTTGTTTGGCTTGTTTTCTCAAACTTCACTTATATTGATTTTTGTGGGACTTGAATACACAACTGTTGTAGAGTCCTCAATCATAGGTATTCTTGGATCTATTCTTACTGTTGCTGCAGGCCACTACTTCTACAAAGACAACGTAAATAAAGGAGTTAAGGTAGGATTATTAATTGCATCTTTAGGTACATTGTTTGTTATCATTGAGCCATTGTTTACAGGCAATATCCACAATACCAGCTTAGTTGAAAGGACATTTGGAAATTTTCTTGTATTTTTATATAACATAACATGGGTGATATTTATTGTATGGTCAAAATTCAGCATGGGAGAAGAAAGATCTTCTCTATTAAAAAAAGCTTTAAGCTTTATTCAGTTGAAACCAATGAAAAAAGAATACTCCTCAACTTTTCTTACAGCACTTTCATTATATGTTGGACTAGCAACTGTTACTCCTCTCGCCTTTTTAGAAAACACAGGGTATATAGGAAACAACCCACCATTTGATATATTCTCCATAAAACCTATTGGTATAATAGGATTACTGTACATGGCTATATGCTCCTCAATTATTGCTTACATGTTATATCAATGGTCTTTAAAATATGTGAAAGTTTCAGATACTGCATTCTTTGGGTATCTAGCCCCAATCTTAACACTACCCTTTTCTTATGTAATCTTAGGAGAACTCCCAACAAAATCTATGGTTATTGGAGCAATAATAATAGGCATAGGGGTATACATTTCAGGGAAGAATTTAAATAATCATTAAAGCCCTACTTGTCTATGCAAGTAAACCCTGGTATACTGCACTTCGTCATGAAAAAGGATATACATCCAAAATTAAATACTTGTGTTGTCACATGTGCATGTGGAAACACATTTACAACAGTATCCACACTACCTTCAATAACGGTAGAAATATGTAGTGCATGTCATCCTTTTTACACAGGGCAAAGCAAATTCGTTGATACAGAAGGAAGAATAGATAAATTTTCAAGAAGATTAAAATTAGCAGAAGAAAAGAAAAAGAAAGCTGATGAGTTAAAAGCTATTAAATCCTCAAAGAAAAAAGGTCCTGAAGTATTAAAAGAAATGACTTTGAAAGAAATGCTCCAAAAGGCTAAAGCTGAAGAAGAGTCAAAAAAACAATCCGAAGAGTAGATTAAACTCTCTAAGTTTTCCAAGATGTTAAACTTGAAAGTACAATATACTTATGGATCAAGCACATAATTACATTCAAAACGAAATAGAAAGAATAACAAAAGAGATAGAATTTAACAAAAAAACATTGGAAAGTGAAATTAATACTGAGATGAAGAAGCTTTACGAAGAAGAAATCTATAGTCTTCAAAAACAAAAAGAAGAGTTAGAAAAATCCTTAGATAGTTCAAGTTACCAACCAGAAAAGAAAAATATAATAAGTGAAGGAGATTTTAATTTAGATCCTAACGTTGCAACCATGGAAATAAGATCAGGAACAGGTGGGGATGAAGCAGGATTATTTGCTAAAGATTTATTTAGAATGTATTCAAGACACGGCGAAAAGGCTAAATGGAAGATAACAGAAGAGTATCTAAATGAAAATGAAGTAGGAGGAATTAAAACTTTGATAGCTGACATTAAAGGACAAAATGTGTATAAGCTCCTAAAAAATGAGTCTGGAGTTCATAGAGTACAAAGAATTCCAGTAACGGAATCTGGTGGTAGAATACACACCTCAACAGCCACCGTAGCTGTTCTTCCAAAATTAAAAAATATTAACATTGAAATAAAACCAGATGATTTAAAATGGGAGTTTTATAGGTCTGGAGGAAAAGGTGGCCAAAATGTTAATAAAGTATCAACTGCAGTTAGACTTACTCATATACCAACGGGAACTGTTGTTGAATGCCAAGAAGAAAGGTACCAAGGAAAAAACAGGGAAAAAGCTTTAAGCATTCTCCATTCTAAGCTTTACACTCAAATGCAAGAACAACACGTAAAAAGTATAACTGAGTTAAGATCCTCCCAGGTAGGCACAGGAGAGCGAAGCGAAAAAATAAGAACATATAATTTTCCACAAGATAGAATCACAGATCATAGAATAAATAAAACATGGCATAGCATTGAAAGAGTTATGAATGGGGATGTAGAAAATATATTAGAAGAGTGCTCTCTAATTGAATCACAAGATAATAAAAATGATTAATACTGCTTTGCAAGATCTAAAGCTTTATCAAGCTGAGTATCTTTCTCTGCCATTGAATCTTCATTTGTGATTTCCACTTTTATATCCGGCTCAAGACCTTTCTTATGAATCCACACTTTGTTTGGGGTAAGCCATTTTGCAATAGTTATGTGAATACCAGAACCGTCTTCAAAATCCTTTGCATCTTGAATAGTCCCCTTACCAAAAGATTTCATACCAATAAGCTTGGCCCCAACATTATCTCTTAAAGCTGCTGCTAGTATCTCAGAAGCAGAAGCACTTCCTTCGTCAATAAGAACAAATACTGCTGGAACATCTCCAAACACACCCACTCTAGTAGCTTCCAAAGGAATCTGCTCTCCTGTAGCTTCCTCCTCATATACAACTACTTTTCCTCTAAAAAATTCTTCGGCAATATAAACTGCTGATTGAAGATATCCACCAGGATTTCCTCTTACATCTATTACTAAAGCATCCAATTCCTTTGCTTTCGCATTTATTTCAGAAGCAACTCTATCCCACTCTTCGTTTGTTTCCGATCCAAATCTACTTATTCTTATATAGATAGTTCCATCACCTTTATCTTCCCAGCTCACACTAGCTACGGTTATCAATCCCCTGGTAATAATTAAATCTCTTGGCTCCTCATCATTTGTTTGAATGGTAAGACCAATCTTGGTTCCAGCAGAACCTCTAATCTTGGCTACTGCTTCACTTACAGACATCCCAAATGTAGACTCACCTTCAATTTTAACTATCTTATCCCCAGGTTTTATTCCAGCACTTTTTGCAGGAGAGCCATCAAACGGAGAAACAATAATAAGTTGATTATCCTTTAAACCAAGTTCAGCACCAATCCCTTCATACTTTCCGCCTAGAGCATCACCAAAACTTTTATTAACATCTGGGGTTAGAAACGATGTATAAGGATCACCTAAAGAATCAACCATACCAGATATAGCTCCATAGAGCATTTTCTGAGGATCAACAGGTCTTTCTAAATAAGAACTATTTAAGAGATCCCAGACATTCCAAAACAAAGAAAAGTCAATTTCCTTATCAGCAGGATATTGATTAATTACTTCTACCTTAGGAGGGTTCTTTCTTACTTCAAATATAAAACCTCTTTTTCCCATGTAGTATCCACCATAAAAGAACCCTACAGCTACTAAAAAGATTACAAGCAAACGCTGAAATTTTTGAAACTTTAATGTTTTCATTCGATTATTAAGAAATTTGGTAGTTTAATTTCTACTGAATTTTTATCTATACCGAACCTAACAAATATACTAGATTCACAAACTCTGTCAACAACCCCAATCCATCCAAAATATGGATTCTGAAGCACCTGCACTGTCATATTAGGCTTAACATGCTTAATTGGTTCTATACTTTCATTAGCATTTATACCCTTATTAACATTGTCAAAAGGGATAGGAACTCTTAACAAATTTTTATCTCCTTCAAAAAACACGTATCTGTATGAAACAGAGCTTAACATCTTGTAAACAACATCAGGGGTCTTTATCTTTCCAAATCCCGAGATAATTCCAAGGGAAAAGTTATGGCTCTTGGCAAAGTCAAAAACTTCCTTATGTGCACTACCTACTATTACAGCACTTGCTTCCATTTCGTATGCTCTTTCAATTACATCTAAACTGACATTATGACCAACATAAATAATCTTTCCTTTAATTCCTTTTGCAAAATTCTCAAGATAAGACCTTTTAAGAACATCTGTAGGGTTAGGAAAAACTACCAACTCTCCAGATGCTTGTACTTTTGTGCTTATGGAAAGAAGGATATCTTTTGTTTGAGTCTCTAAAAGGATTGATTTCTTACCGTAAACAGACTTTACTATGCCCCAAACTCCAGATAAAACAATATATTTTTTGTCTATTTCCTTGAATGCGTAAACCTTTTCACACAAAGATAAATTACCATCGTAAGGAGCAAAAACCTCATTGGAACCAACTTTTCCAAGCAGTGATCCTGAATAATAGTATCTTTTTTCTGTTTTCAATCCGTAGGGCTTAAAACCCTTTGGTAGAACTAGCTCCCTTTGTGAAAAGAAACAATCTCCTAAATGATCAAAAGGTTCAACTCTATCGTTAACTGAAACTACAATATTACCTTCAACAGGAAGAACTCTTTCTATGAAGCATCTACTATTTTGTTTTATCCTTTTTACAACTGGCACCAGCATAGTTACTTATCTTGTTTAAAAGAATTTCCAAACTGCTTAATACAATCATTAAAGGTTTTCACATTGGAATATATACTTTCGCCACTTGTTCTGGTATCAAATATTATTCCTACTTCCCCACCTAATGTAGAAATGTCTGTAGATCCTAAAGCAGAACTTTTTATAGATAATCTTGCTGGTAAATCAAGTTTCAACGGTATTACGAACATTCTATCCTTATCAATTTCAATAAACTGATCCTCCCCAACTTTCGTACTTAACAAGCATTCAATAGAACCTTTAAATTTCACAAGCAATCCAGTACTTTCTATGTAATCTCCCGCATATATATCTACATTCTTGTCATACATCTTCAGCAATTGGACGAGTGGAAATACATTCTTAGTATCCATGTATATCTCATAAATACCAGGATTTTTAATTAAGTCCAAAGCTAGGACATAATTTAATTCCTTGCTACATATATTTTGTGTGAATCTCCCACCAGTAAAGACAATCTTTCTATTATCTTCAATCTTAAAGTCTAAAGGTAATTTTTTAGAAATATCTTTATCAAGATCACCTTGGGCAGACAAATCATCAGACACTATCTGAGGATAAACACAAAGGTTTGAATGGTAATCAAGTTCTCCAAAATCTCTGTTATTACTACCCACGGATAAATTATCTTCTGCATTACAAAATGAGAAGGAACTAATAAAGTTGTTTGTAACTATGGAAGAGCTGTTTACAACAATAGGAATATATTCTGTAGAGTTTTGGATCAAATCTGTTATTCCAACTTTAAATTTTGAGTCATCTATAAAATCAGGAGCTTCTAAAAAACCAGATACTATTAGGTCACAAGAACTTAATTTAATTTTTCTCTCGCTCAAAAACCTTTCAATTAAGAATTTGTAGAATTCTTTATCACTACATTGATTAGACAAGATGCTTTCTGAGTAAACGTAAGGAAAAGTGAAAAATTCAATATCCTTCTTATCTTCTTTTAACAATAAGCTAACAACTGAAGTATCAAAATAGGCAGCTAACAAAGGCATGAGTATATGATAACAACGTCTACAAAGCGTGTCTATCGGTATAAGGTAAAAGACCCATGTATCTGGCCTTTTTAATCTCTATTGCTAAAAGTCTTTGATTTTTAGCGGTTAAGCCACTGTATTTTTGAGGGATTATTTTTCCTCTTTCGTTTATAAACCTCTTTAAAACAAGCACATCCTTATAATCAGGTTTTGTTCCTGTTTGTTTGAAATAACAATTTCTTGGTACAGGCGTTCTTTTTTCTCTTTTTGGTCTTTTATCTTTTTTTAATGCCATATTTGTTTAAAAAACTTATGCCCTGCTTACACAGGGCATAATCGTTAATCAAAGTTACTTTTCCTTCTTTTCCTTTTCTTCTTCTTCGCTATCTAAGCCTCCTAAATCTAGATCTCCAAGATCATCTAAATTAACCTCTTCCTCTGGACCAACCTCTTCTGCCTCTGGAGCCTCAACATCAATTAAGTCCTCATCTACGGAACTTTCTTCTCCAGCTTTTTTAGGGGTTAATATAATCATGTCATCAATAATTATTTCAGTCTTATATCTTTTCTTTCCATCCTCCCCAACCCAATCTCTAGTTTGTAATCTTCCCTCAACAAATACTTTTGTTCCCTTCTTAAGAAGCTGTCCGCAAATTTCTGCTAGTTTATTCCATGCAACAACATTATGGAAGTCAACAGATTGTTTCTTTTCTCCTTGTGTAACCCACTCCCTGTTCGTGGCTATTACAAAACTTGCTACTGCATTTCCTTGAGGAGTATATCTTACCTCAGGATCCTTTGTAAGGTTACCTATAAGCATTACTTTGTTTAGATTTCTTGATGCCATAGTGTTTTCCTTGCCTCCTTAGCTCACTTCTGAGCTGTAATTAGATACCTTACTAAACCTGATAGCAGATTTAGTTTTACCCTTAATTTTGCAACTATGCTAGATTCACACTCAATAGAAATCACATCATAAAACCCTTCTGTGCTGTGGTTTATCTCATATGCAAACTTTCTTCTCCCCCAAAAATTTGTTTCAACAACTTTTGCACCAAGAGAAGTAATTATTTCCTGCATCTTCTTGGAAAGGTTAGCTGCACCTTCTTCACCAAGATCATTTTTATAAATTGCCATTATCTCGTATTTCATAACTTTTTCTTGTACTAACAATAAGATTATATATTACAAATATTTTATGTCCACATTTAAATATCTAGTACAAATAGAAAGTTAACACTAGAAAGCTAAATGCTTTGAAGATACTACATAAAATTTAATAAAAAGGCAATACTTCTTATACACTAAAGTTAAACTCTATAATATCCCCATCTTTCACTATGTAACTCTTACCTTCAAGCCGGACCAACCCTGCATCTTTAGCTTTTCTTAAGCTTTCAAAGGGCTTTAAAGTTTCAAAGTTTATAACTTCAGCAGATATAAAACCTCGTTCAAAATCAGTGTGAATTTCTCCTGCTGCTTGAGGAGCCCTAGAACCCTTTTTAATTGTCCATGAGTGGACTTCTTTAGGCCCCATAGTTAAGTAACATTCTAACCCTAATAGTTCATAACACCTTTTAATTAACTTATCTAATCCAGTTTCCTTCACCCCAAGTGATGAAAGGTAATCTTCCCTTTCTTTTTCATTAAAATCAGATAAATCTGCTTCAGTTTTTGCACATATTACAATGGCCCCACTACCTCTAATAACTATTTTCTGAGCAAGTTTTTGTTTCAATTCTTCTTCACAGACATTAAGTATATAAATCATTGGTTTCAAGGTTATTAAATTTAACTCTTTTACTAGCTCTTTTTCTTCATCATCTAAATTTATATCCAAAGCAAGTATACCTTTTTCTAAGTTTTCTTTAATTTTCTTAGCAACTTCTAGTTTTTTTGTTATTTCCTTTGATTTTTCTACTCTTACATCCTTTTCTATCTTTGCCATTAACTTATCCATCAACTGAAGATCAGATAAAATGAGTTCCATATTAACTACATCAACATCACTTAAAGGATTTGTAGACCCTGATCTTATTACATTGTTATCTGGAAAATCTCTAACTACATGAGCAATAGCACTAACATTTCTGATATGCCCAAGGAATTCATTCCCCAACCCTTCTCCTTGAGACGCTCCTTTTACAAGCCCAGCTATGTCAAAGAATTTAATTATTGAAGGAACTATTTTCTCAGGAATTTGTTTATCTGTTCTTGGATAATCGTTTCTTACATATTGACAAAGAAGATCTAATCTTCCATCAGGAACATCTACAACACCAACATTAGGTTCTATCGTTGCAAATGGATAATTTGCAACAAGAGCTGCTTGTCTTTTAAGCAATGCATTAAACAATGTAGACTTTCCAACATTTGGAAGACCAACTATTCCTACGGATAATGAAGACATAAAAAGATTATACAGCTTTATGCTTTCTTGCCATATTTTCTTTATTTACCAATGTTTACAAAAGGTTAACTAATTCTTCAATTTCTTCCTTCAACCCTTTGTTGTGAGGTGTTTCAAGAACATAATTATAGTTACCTTGTAGCTCACTTCTTGATCTTATACTCTTCCTTCCAACAACATTCATTCCAAGAGTTTCACAATATTGAGCAACATTGTTTGTACAAGCATCTGTATACTCTGGTTCTTCCGCTCCAACACAAATCACTATTGCTTTCTTTTTACCAAATTCATCTTGCTTATTTGCTGTATAAAGAACACTACATCTGTCTATGAAGTCTTTAAATATTCCTGGAGGCATACTAAAGTAATTCGGACATACAAATACAAACCCATCTGCTTGCTCCATCTTTCTAACTAGTTCATTCATATCATCTTTTTGCAAACATTTAAGATTTTTATTACAAAACTCCACACAGCCTCCACAATGTTTAATATTCTTTGTTCTTAAAAGAACTACTTCATTATCCACCCCTTTCTTTTTAAGAAGATCTTGAATAAACAAGACTAAGGTCTCGGAATTTCCTTTTCTTGGGCTTCCACAAATACTTAATACTTTCATAGCATTATATTATCATCAAGCGTAATCTGTTAAAAGAAAAAACTAAAGAATTCAACGAAGTTTTTCCATTAAAATTGAGTAAAACCTAAGATTATGGATAGTAGCAAGCCTATAAGCAGAAGGTTCCTTTATTTTAAATAAGTGGTGTAGGTAGGCTCGAGTATAATTTTTACACAAAAGGCAATCACAAGCTTTACTTATAACATCTTTATCATTAGTATATTTGCTCTTTTCAGGAGAAAAATAGCTGTAAAAACCATCTTTTTTCACATTTATATCTTTAATTGAATCTGCACTAAACACATAAAGTCTTCCATGTCTTGCATCTCTAGTTGGAAGTACACAATCAAAAATGTTAAACCCTAAATCTACACATTTAACTATGTCATCAGGCTTCCCTACTCCCAACCCATACAGAAAATAGTTACTTGGAGAATTTTCTGCAATTACTTTTGCAATATTAAGATTAAACTTCCCATTTCTCATTATTGGCCAACCCCCATAACCTAATCCATCAAATCCTATTTCAACTAATTTCTTCGTGCATTCTTCTCTTAGATCTAAAAAATTACCTCCTTGAACAACTCCTAAAAGATAAGGTCTTCTTTCTTCAGTTAATTTTTTTTCTTTACATATTTTAAGAAATTCTTCTTTGGACTTCTTTGCCCAAAGAATAGTTCTTTCAACTGTTTCTTTTGCTTTTTCATAATTTGCATCTAAATCTGTAAAATCATCTAACACTACACACATATCTGGATTAATAAGCATTTGTATTTGAATTGATTTTTCTGGAGTTAGTTTTATTTTCTTTTCTCCAAACAAATTATCTTTAGAATAAAAAGTTACTCCATTATTATTTACATAGTCATTTTTATTTTTAGATTTTTTTAATAAGTTTAGTAAATTATTCTTAAAAATACTTTTATCATTTTCTTCCAAATCTAATTTAGATTTAGCTAAAGACATAACTTGGAATCCACCAGAATCGGATATTAAACCGCCATTCCATGACATAAATTGTCTTGCTCCATCATACATCTCTAACACATCTTGTCCTAAGTCTTTGTATAAATGATATGTGTTTACAAGCACTCCAGGGGTCTTTGTATTTTCTATGTCTTTGGAATCAAGAGTTTTTAAAACTGCTCTTGTTGCATCAGGAAAGAATATTGGGAGAGGTATTTCTCCTTTGATTGTTTTAAATATTTTAATTTTCCTTTTCATACCCTTTTTCATTTTAAAGTGTAATAAGTAGACCTTCCTCCACCTTTTCTTTTTAGTACCCCTAACTTAGCAAGTCTTTTAAAATCTAATGCTCTTGTTGCTTTAGCTCTATTAGTGATTTTCTTATAAGTAGAATCAGTGATGTAACCATTGCTTTCTATATACGTTATTATTTTTTTATCATGCAACTTCATAGACGTTTCAGGATTAAAGCTAGCCTTAGATAACTCATTAAATAATCTTGTGAGTTCATCTATTATTCCATCGGTAAAATATTCTAGCCAATTTGTGAAATCTATAGAATTCTTAATTTCGTAATAATCACCAAAGACACCTACATTCTTAAAGTACTCAGATACATTTTTGTTGTAGTAATTCTCAAAGCTAAACAAATTAAAGGTGTTTAAACCCATCCGTGATAATAAAAACTTAGTGAGAAGTCTTGCCGTCCTTCCATTTCCATCAATAAAAGGGTGTATTACTACAAAGTGCTTATGAAATATTCCAGAAAGGATAATTGGATCAATTATCAACATGTTTTTATTAATAAAACCAATAAGTTCTTCCATAAGTTTATTTACATCTTTGTAATTAGGGGGTAAATAAACTATTTTTCCATTTCTAGGATTATTTACAACAACAGGTTTGTTTCTATATTTACCTTCGTCTGCTTTTAAAATTAAACCAGATGTAACTTTTTTATGAATTTTCAAAATTAAGGAGTCATTCAGAAGTATCTTACTCATCTCTAAACTTTTCGTGTATGAGGTATCAGATGCACTTTTATCAGTAATTATTTTTAAATATTCCAGAGCTTCATTATAGTTTAATACTTCCCTTTCAGTATCTCTAATATGTTGAGGTTTATTCTTAAGTATTTTTTTAACTTCAGTTAAAGAGAGGGGATTTCCTTCTATACTTGTAGAAGAATATGTAGATTGTTCTAGAGCCATTTTCTCAAATTTCAGAAGTATTGTCTTAGGATATCTTTTAAGGTTTAATTTGGTGGTCAAGGATGTTATTTCTTTTATGTTGTTAAGTATTTTAGATGTTATTGTATATCTAGGATTAAACATGGATATTAGACTAATAATAGACGAATAATAGACAAATGTCAATTTGTTTAAACTGAAAGAACCAAAAATGCGCTCCCGTGCATTAAGTCGAGCAGTCCTACCCTACTACTCTCCTTTCACAGAAGCGCATTTTTATCCCCAAGTTTTTAAAACTTACAGGAGGTGGGTTGGCATCTTTTTAAGATATTCCAATACACCTCCCAAGAGACTAACTGTTTTTTTTACCGCTGTAATCCACGGTTCCCTCGAAATCAAACTCAAGGGAAACACATTGCGGTAACGAGACTTCTAGTTCCATGAGATCATACTCTCCAACCTTTAAAATCTTGACATAAGGTTTTTCCCCCCAAACAAACTTAATAGGAAGGCAGGAAGGGGGTACATTCCAGGCCAAACCGTGGGTAGCAACACCTGCCAAAGCCTTAGCCAACACTTTAGAGTAGGGTGTATCATCATCCAATCTTTCAATCTTTCCACCTCTTATAAACTCTGTCATGCGTTTTTCATCCCTAGCTATAAGCTCAGAACGAAATCTCTCCATTTCCTTATCCCCCAGACGTGCCACCACTGAAATGGTAGTAGTTCCTCCCTCATGGGAGATTTCAGAAATAAAAATATTTCCCCTATCTGGAGCTGTCCACTCCCCTTTAAGGTAGGAGACCTCCTTTATGGCTACCTTCTGACTAGTAGCTACTCTTCTCAGAGCAGCTTCGAAGTGCTCTAACAGACTAAACTTCTCTACCTTGATCTCTCTCAAGAGGTCATCGATAGCAATAGGTAGCATCTCCCACTGTTGATTAAAATACTCTTGATTAAGAACAATCAGGCTTTTAACCTCGCTTCGCCGACCAAGACCCTGAGGTCGGTAGTACATAATTGAGGCCGAAGTAATCCTCCAGAAATACATGTAATAGGAGTTATCATAACTCTCACTCAGATTCAGCCTTACTACATTTCCCCCTTCAAATCGGAAGGTTATAGTTGAGGTTTCCTCATTTCCACTGGGGGACGGAAAAACATTGCTCTCTTTTACAGAAAGTTCCGAAGGGATAAGTATACCCTTCCCCAATACTTCTTGATCAATTTTTTGGGCTAGACGATATGCACGCACACGTGCATATCGCATTTTTGCACTATAACTTTGATTAGTAGCCATATCGACCTCCTAGGTCAATCTTTACGTCACGTCCAAACTCTTAGTCTGGCAGACGAACGATTCTCTCTCAGTTTCCTCCTCTTTCGAGTGAGGTTTGCTAAGGTTATCGTAGAAAGTTAAGCTTCCCAATCTCTCGTATTTTGGACGATCTCCTATTCTTCTCTCCGAATTGGTTTCTCTTCCAACACCACAAATTACCATATGCATAGCTTATTCGCCTCTTACAGCGGCTTGCAGTAACTTGTGAACCTAGGAATTGGCTAGGTTGTTAACCCATTTTTAGAAACTCATCTTGAAGAAGACAATTAACCTTTGATTAGACTCAAAAGCTAGTTGTTTCCCTCAAGTAATTAGAAAAAGAATTACCATTCTGTTATCAAGATTCTTTAGATAGGCTTTTCAACCTTCTATAACTTCTTGATCTGAAGTTATTAGAGAGACGGGGAGAAAACAAATAAGATTGTAGTCTCCCCTCTGCAGAACTAGTGTTTAGAAATCAACACTTTGTTCGCCCTCCCATCGTCGTACCACACCTCTCCAAAGGCATGGAGAACAGCATGGAAAACGATGAGGTAAGCCCACACAGCCATAGGACCAGTGAGCACAACAGCCTTCCGATCATTAGCAGGAATTTCCTGCACAATTTTCTGCGCATTCCTACCAATAATGTTGGCTGCCTCTTCCGGAGGCGTAATCAAGGTCAAACGACCCCCGACCTCTTGAACATTACACCCAACGTATAGTTGGATGTTGTCTAAACCCATGTTAATTTTCATTTTTTTTCTCCTTTCCACTTTTTGGGTTTTCAGAACTTTCCAATGTTTGAAAAGCTCAAAAAACTCGGGAGGTACTGGCATCTTTTTAAGATATTCCAATAACCTCCCAAGAGACTTGTGCGCTTAAGTTTTTGGACATTACACACCATGGTCCTCTATCCCTGAGTTTTAATATATACCATCTCCCTCAGGGGTAAATTCAAATTCATAGCCTAACTTGGCCATGAATTTCACTTCCCTCTCTGTTGGTTTTAACAGAGAGGGGGACACCTCTATAATAGAGGCGTATCTTGCTGACATTAACAGACTAACGTCAGCAACTTTCGCGGTTGTTACACCACGAAAGATTTTTTGTTTTCCCTTATCACCTTCATACTCGGTGACGAGGGCTTTTCTTCCTTCTTTACCAGGAAGCCTTATGAAGGTCCCGGTAATGAGCCCTGAGTGATGAGATGTCCTCACCACTCTTCTATACTTATAAATCATTTTCTTCCCCCTTCTGATACATCCAGAAGGAGGATGGTAATTATAATTACTGTCATAATCCCCAATACTGTGTTCACAGCTTGGGGAAAAACAATCACTGCGACCACATAGATCACAGTGAAACTGCACAAAACTCCCATCAACTTCTCTTTTGTCCTCATTTCTCCCTTTTCTCCAAAGGACTGATCTTGTCCAATGGTTGGTGCATACATATATGCGTATGTATGCACACAATCATTTGGCAAAATACAAATGAAAATATTTAACTATTCTTGGGATATTCAATTGTAAAAGTACTCCTTTTTTCTTACTTACTATCTGGTTTTGGTACTGTACTTTTTGTACAGTACCTAATCAGAAAGCAAATGCTTAACGTACTTCTCCTTTGTGTAACAGTCATAAATTTACTTACTACAAAGGGTAGGTTTGTAACAAACAAATTAATGTTTATTACTTGTCTTTAGTCTCTTTTTATTTGAGCCACTCTGTACTCTAAAAGTACCAGATTCTCTAATTCATTCTTTTAGTCATTCCTAAACTTCTTTGCTAAAAGATATACTTGTTAGCAACCGCTTGGGTAGGAAATATTAGGCTGACATCTACTTAAGATAATTTGTCTTAAGCAAAAATCTGTCTAAGATATCGGTAGGCCAGTTTGAACTCTCTCCTTAAATAAATAGGTATAAAGTACCTTCAACTTTAGAAAGAAAACAGTGTTCCGTGTATCTTGGGCAGATTTTCACCTAAGAAACAAAATTAGCTCGGTTCCTTTAACCCGAGCTTATACTTTTAGCTTTAAACCTTATCAACTAAGGTCCGGTAGGAACAAGCTTTGATCATTATATTTTAAATGTTCTCTCTAACTTTCTAAATATATTGTATCTCATAGTTTAATATTTGTCAAGTACTTTGACTAGATCTACAAGACATTAATAGAGCTATTATGTACGTTCTATAGAATAATTGTACTATAAGATTATAGATATGTCAATACCATTGACATTATATTGGAAAGTTGCTTATATGTATATATGTCTCTAATTAATGAGGTTCTTACCCAAGCAGGCTTAGATAGCAAAGAAGCATCCGTTTACTCCACCCTACTTAATAATGGCGGTCTTACTGTACTAGAGATTGCAAATAAATCTGAGCAAAAAAGAACTAACCTTTATAACATCCTTGAAGATCTTAAACAACAAAACTTAGTAAAAGAAGTTAAAGAAGGCACAACTACCAAATACTTTCCTCAGTCCCCCAAGGAAATTGAGAAATTATTAGAGAGAAAATCACAAATGGTTCATCATGCAAAACTTAACTACGAAATACTCATTAACTCTCTTCAATCACAATTTACACTCATAGAAAACAAACCTTTGATAACATATTTTGAGGGTATTAAAGGCTTACATAGACTTTATGAAGACATAAATGATACTGGAGAAGATATATTGTTGTTAAGATCTGCTTACGATGACAAGAGAAAAGACGTAGATAATTTAGTGTCTGCACAAATAGTAGAACAAGTCAAAAGAGGAATACATGCAAAAGTAATAGGACCATTAGAAGACATTGAAGAAGCAAAATCATTGTATACAAAGTATGACAAGATAAGATTAGTTGAAGAAAGGTATATCAAAAACTTTCCTTTTAATCTACCAGCTCAGGTAACCGTATATGGAACCAAAACTGCAATCTCCACGATAAGAAAAGACATTATTATTACAATAATAGATAACAAAGATACTACCGATACCTTTAGAACGTTATTTGATTTTATATGGAAATACTCTACCCCTGAGCATAACAACATAGTAAAGAACTGGGTACAGGAGTGAGTTAGACCTACATAACAAACCTAGACTTAATATACCCTCTAAATTTTTCTGCAACTTCAGAAAAATGATTTGCAACTTCTGGCTTAAATGAAAGTTCACTATGGCCACCTTCTGATCCTTCTACAAGCCCTAAGACACGCCCAACACGTTGTGAAGGCCAAATCCCAGCACTCCTATCAGGCTTTCCAACCCCAATATCTAAAGAAACAACTGTAGGCTTGCCTACTTCACCAATAAAACCACCATAGTCGCTTAAATCAAGGCTAATTCTTGCATTATCCTTAGTTTTTGAATTTGTTACGCTAAAATTTATCCTAGCTTCACCACCTAAAACACTGCCTTTCTTTACAGTTGACTTAGGTCTTATAGAAATTACAATACGATTTTCTAACTTATCAACTAGTACAAAGGAAGTCGAGGCAGACTTAACTAAGACACCATCTTTATCGTACTCATCTTGGATCTGCGGTCTTTGCTCAAGTCGTAAACCTAAATCTTCTTCATATATACCTCTTAAAACCTTTAAAGAAAAGGCCATAGTATTCATGTTCCTTAGTAGTTCCTTTATTGTTATATCTCCACCCTCACCCTTGGCTATAATCTGTGCTGCTTTAAAGAACTCGGCATTTTTTCTCACAAAAGCCTCATACACTTGTGGAGCAAATTCATAACCAATATCTGTCTCTGTTTGCTTAAAAATTTCTCGCCAACCTATTGCTTCATTTGCAACACAATAAAAATTCTTAAGCACGGCTAACTTTTCTTCCTTTTCTAACTTTGAAGTTTCTGCAAAATCAAGTATTTCCTGTCCAGAGCCACCATACTCTAAAGCTAAAAATGACTTAAGTCCATATTCACCATATTCTGTAACAAACTTTCTTAGTCGTTCTAGTTCCTTAGTATCTTCTTGATTAGATAGTTTTAAATAATTAAGGAGAAACCACCCTTGCTCATGTAGATCAAGCGAATTTAATCTTACTCCTGTACCTTTAAAAAACTTATCGTTAAAAATACTTTCATAGTTCTCTAAGAACAACTGCAGGTATTTATCTCTTTGTTGCCTTTGTATAGGTGTTTCGTCTGCTTTTGGCAGGAATAACTCCTGCGACATCAACTGACGCACTTCAGTTTGAATCACATCTTCTTTTGAATAAAGATTTAGCGGAAAAACCCCTTTAATACTTCCTTCTTCTAGTACTGCCATCAAACCCGAGCTATTTAATCTCCTTACAAAAAAGTCAGGATCGTTGTATTTACCTAAATCATATAATTTACCAAGATATTCAACGCCTTTTTCTGTAACACCAACATTACCAAGTTCAAGTCTAAAAAGAATCTCTGCACTCATTCTTCTTGTTAGAGTGTCATTACCCTTTAGATTTTTCAACAAGTACGGAACGGCATTTTCTGCACCAAGATTTTCAAATGCTTCAACATAATTTCCTAAACTTCCTTCTGATCTCACACTTAAGTATTCTGTCAAAAACCTTGCGGCTATTGGTCTTTCTTTTTCACTCCATGAGTAATTAGCAATAGCTTTAACAACAGTAGAGTGAAATTTTCTATACTCTGGATCAGCAAACTCCAAATACGTACTTTTGTTGTAGTATACGTCTTCATCATAGTCATAACTAATCTCCCCATACTCTCTAGATAAAATCTGCTGGTAGGAACTAGTCTTAACATCAGTAATATACTCGGATGCTTTCTCTATTGAAGGAAATGCAGATGCACCATTAATATTCAACATACTAACAACCAACTCAGATGCTCTGTTGAAATACCAAGAGTCAAACTCATACTGCTTTTGTATGTACTCCTCAAGTCTAGTTATTACAGAGGAACGATCTGTAGCACTGCCACTCGTGCTTAATTTTTCAAGTTTGCTTAATGCAGGTAGAAAAGCCTTGTTCATAAGATAGCAATATGCGCCTGATTCTACTGGTGAGTCATCATAATAAATACTCCCCTTCACTACCTTCTTTCCTAGCCAATCCCCCATAAAAAGCTTGTCAACTTGTTGAAGATGATTAAAAACTGCGTCTAATGATTTAGCTTCATCCAAACTTTGTGCAACTTTTGGTATTACATCAGCATAAGTGTTTTCGACATCCTTCCTTTCCCACTCTGCAATGGAATAACTCTTTTTATCAACAACATTCTCTGGTAATTCCTTCACACCAGGCCATAACTCTTCAATCAAATCATCGCTTAAATACTCATGTCCTTGACCTTCCTCTACAGATATTTTGGGTTGTTCAGTTTCAACTAAATTTGACATATTTTACACATTCATACTAAACATCACTACTTAATTGTATATAAACTAAATAACTTCTTTGATAAAGATTCTAATAACATCCTCTAACTTATTGGAAGGAATATCAGATAAAGCAACTCTCCAATCATCAATTAATATCTTTAAATCTTCATATAAACTATCTGCAGCATGATTTCTATTTTCTATTGTATTTCTACTATCTCTGGAATTTGCAAACAACCCCGTGATTTTATGTTTATACAAAACAGCATTGGCCACTTTGTTTACATTCTGTCCCCCAGGCCCACCTGCTGAAAATTGACTGTAATCTAAATCTTTTGTTTCAACAAAAGGCTCTCCTAAATCTAAAGATTTAATCAACCAAGAACAGTATTTATCTATATTTTTATCATTTACTTCCTTGTTTATATCTTTTGGAAAATGCTCTAGGGATTTGATAATTTTATCTTCTGCTTCTTTTAATCTTTTCTTTTGGGAGTTAGATATTTCTTCATCTTTTACTGCTTTTAATGTCTTTCCTCCTATACCTCCGCTTTTTCCACCACTTATACTTGTTACTATTTCATCTCCCAAACTACTAGCTTCATCTATAGTTAAATCTTTAAAAATAACAGGCATACAAAAATTATAGCAAATGGTAGTATTTTCATATGGAAGAAAAATATCCACCAAGCAATAACGAAAAGCCCTTTGAAGTACCCAATGATGAGAAGCTTAAAGCTGTGAAAGACCCAGTAAAATTTTTAGAAAGTTATAAAAATAGCTCTGAATACGCAGAAGCATTAAATAAATTTAAATCTGGTAAAGACTCCTCCATTGCAACAGAAGAAGAGTGGAAGGAAGAATTTGAGGAACTTGATTTAGCAAGACAGACATTACTTAAATTCTCTCAAAACAATGGAACCATTTTGTCTTTTTCTTCACAATATTACCCCAAAGGGTTCACAGAAGCTTATAATGACTATAGTGGAATGCTCAAAGATCTCCATAAGGGTAAGTATTTTGGTAAAGAAAGGGACGAAATTATCAAGTTTGATCAGATACGATCCCATTATCACAGTGAAGCTGCAAGTTGCCTTGTTAAGGCTGGTATAACCAAGTCAATCAAAATAGCAAGAGGTTTGGTAGAGTTAATGACTATTGACCAAAAGCTTGAAACTTTCAATAATGCATTCATAGATGAAACTCAAAGAATAAAGTTCCAATTATCTAGTTCTCCAGAGGTATTTTAACCACGATCCTATAGTTGACCAAAAGAAACCAAAATGATAGAATTCTCACACTTAACATACACAAGGAGAGAAAATGGAAATGGAAAGTATTCTCACCGAACTAAAGGATCTTCTTAGGAGTACAAAGGTCCAAGTCCAACTAAAACAAGACGTTGACGTTATAGAAACAACAATTATTGGATCTGCGTACTCAATAGAAATTCGCAGAGTACTTGGTGAACAAAGGTACTTAGCACATATCGTTAAGTGTGGTGTAAGCATAGACAACTTTGATTCCACCAATATAAGAGAGTTAATGTTAGTTTGCTTACAAAGGATTGTAAACCTATTAGGAGGAGAAAGAGAACTAATAGAGCAAAACCTTAGACAGCTCATTGAGTAAAAAACCAGTGAGCTGTTTTTATTTCCTTTTAAACTTCTAGAAAATAAACTATCATTAACTCAATGCCCAAATCTTCTTTGTTAAGAAAACAACTCTTTACATTCGTATATCTTTTCTTGTTTGCTTTTATTCCTACTAAAGTTTTTGCGGAAACAACTCCTCCCGTTACTACCGCCGAAAAAGAACCCCCTGCTCCAAATGGCAAACTTCTTTGGTACGTTACTCCAGTGGAAATAACACTCACATCTACTGACCTTGAAAGCGGTGTTAAGGAAATAAACTACAAGATAGATAGCAGCAACTGGGCAAAAAAAGACTTCACAGACACACTAAATTTAATATCTAATCCATCATTTGAAATGTCGGATGAAAATGCTCCAATTTATACTAAAGATTGGGCAGTTGGAGTACAAGATCAGTATGTAACTTACTCAAGAGACAGTTTGAACTATAAACCAGGATTTGCAACAACTTCAATTCAAATATCGTCAACAGGAGGATCTTGGCACTCAATAAACAACTCAGATAACTTTGCCGTTTCTACTTCCTACAACAATATGAATGCGTATGCATGGATAAAGACAGAAAGTGTTTCTGGTTCTGCATATTTTAAAGTATATGCAATATCTCAAGATCAAAGTGGTCAACAAACAATAAACTTATTATCTACAAGTTCATCTTTAACAGGAACAAACGATTGGACGCAGCTATCATTAAACTTTGTTGTAGGAGTTGATAATGCTATTGGTGTCTATATGGAAATAGGTATAGAAGGAGCAGGGACAGTGTGGATGGATGCAGTAAACATAAACAGCTCCTTAGCTCCAACTACCACTTTTACAGTAGCAACAGACGGTGAACATACAGTTCAATATTATGCAGTGGACAAAGCAGAAAACATAGAAAACATCAAAACTACCAGCTTTAAAATAGATCAAACACCACCAGGAAACTGGAGAGATTCCGGTGCAGTTAGGGCGTTATTCGGTAGTGATCACGAGCTTTATGTTTGGACCCACGTAGATGATACAACATCTGGATTATCAACACTTACTGATAAATTTCAATACACAACAAGAGTACATGATGGGTTTGGTAGATTCTCAACTTTATACAGTTGTAGCAGCACATGGCAACCAAACACATGGGCAGTACTAGTTAGCCCACCATTTTTACCAGGAGCATACTCTGCATACCTAATTACACCTAAAGTAGATTTTTGCGATAGTAACTGGAAGATATGTCACTACACTAGATTTTATGCCGAAGACTTAGCAGGAAATTCTTCCACTAAAGACATGTGTATAAACGGTCCATGGATAAAGGTTAGAGGGAAAGGAATAGTAAGATCAAACAATGATATTGACATGATTTCAGAAGCTTACGAGGACAATACAGATGGATTAATAGAAACGAAAGGAAATTTTATAGACTTTTTTAATTCATCCGTTGGCTTATATATGAACAACTCTGTTAATCCTCCTGATTACGACTACAATAAATTCTTTAATATGACATCAAGTTCAAAAAACCAAATATCAACATCAGAAGATTTAATTTCAGCAGATGGAATTTACTTTGTAGATGGGGACTACGAGATAACATCTCAAAAAATACCAAGCAATTATTCTAGTGCTACCTTTAATCAAATAGTTTTCATAAATGGAAACCTTAGGATATCTAGTGCAATTCAAGTAGCAAATAGTTCAACAGCATTGTTTATAGTAAAAGGAAATGTAGAAATAGCTAAGACAGTAACAACAATTAAAGTAGGAATAATTTGTGATGGTTCAATATATACTGCATACAATATAACGGAAGGAGAAGCATCTTCTGCTATCACCATGAACGGAATTTTTATTGCAAATAAAATAGCTTTTCAAAGAACTCTTCAGGGTACACAAAACGAAAAATATCCTTCTGACGAAATAACATATGAACCTAAATATGTATTAAAACTAAGAGATTATATAGGTGTGAATGATATCCAATGGCTTTCTACAAACTAACTTGTAAGACATTAAAACTTCTTCTTAACCTTAAACTCTCCACTTGGTGTGTCTTCTACAATATATCCCATTCCAAGTATTTGCTTTCTTATGACATCAGCTTTATCCCAGATCCCATTTCTTCTGTATTCTCTTCTCATTTTAGCAAGATCTATAATGTTATTAGGAATTTCATACCCAATGTGTTCTTGAAGCTTCAAACCCAAGAATTCATCCATTTTCAAAATAGTATTTAACTTTGAGTCCTCAGGTATAGCACTTTTTAACAACTCCCAAACAACTGCCAAAGCTTCGGGGGTGTTAAAATCATCCTCCAGCTTTTCCCTAAATTTCTTGATATATTTATCAGAAATTTCAGCTTTTGGATCTTGCTCATAACTTCCTACTATTTCATATATTTTATTAAGAGAATTTTGCGCACTACTTAAAGCTTCCCAAGTAAAGTTAAGCGGTGTTCTATAATGAGCAGTCATGTATAAATATCTTAGATCAAGAGGATTAAAACCCTTGTTAACTACCTCACTTAAGGTATAAAAGTTTCCAAGGCTTTTACTCATCTTTCCGGCATCTACCATTAAAAATGCACTATGAATCCAGTAGTTTACAAATTTCTTTCCAGTAGCACATTCGCTCTGGGCTATCTCATTTTGATGATGAATCATTTTTAAATCCTCACCACCTAAATGAATATCAATAGTATCCCCAAGCTCTGAAAGAACCATTGCAGAACACTCAAGATGCCATCCAGGAAAGCCAACACCCCATGGAGATTGCCACTCTTGTTGTCTTTTCTTGTTAGTGGGAGAAAATTTCCACAGTGCAAAATCAGTAGGATTTTTCTTTTCAGGATTAGGATCAATTCTTGCACCTTCTTTAATGTTTTCAACAGTAAGGCCAGATAATTCACCATAACTTGAAAACTTAGACGTATCAAAGTAAACACCATCAGATGTTTCATACGTATATCCTTTTTCTTCTAACGTGGCTATTAAATCAATTTGATCATCGACATACTCAGTTGCTCGCGTAAACTTTCTAGGTTCAGACAAGTTTAAGTCTTTATAACCCTTTAAAAACTCTTTAATATAAAAATCAACAATTTCTTTGGCTGATTTTCCTTCTTCAACAGCTTGCTTTTCAATCTTATCTTCTCCTCCTTCTGGATTACCTTGCTCTTCAAACAAATGACCAACATCAGTCATATTCATAACGAAGTCAACCTTATACCCGTTAAACCTTAGGGCTCTATAGACAAAGTCTGACAAAGAGAAAAGCCTCCAATTTCCTATGTGGGGATGCATGTAAACGGTTGGGCCACAGCAATACATTTTTACTAAACCAGACTCAATAGGTTTAAAATCTTCCAACTGTTTAGATAGTGAATTATAAATCTTCATATTGAGTAAAATAATATCACAAAGAGGTATTTATTGTTATACCTCCAGTCTCCCGTCAAGTGCCCTACTTAGTGTAATATCATCTGCATATTCAATATCACCACCCACAGGTAAACCCCTAGCTATTCTTGTTAACTTAACTCTGTTTGAATCAAATCCTTTTTCCCTTATTAACTTTGATACATACATGGCTGTTGATTCTCCTTCCATACTTGTATTTGTTGCAAGAATTACTTCAACAATCTTGTCTTCATTCACGCTATCAAAAGACGGTTCATCCACTAATCTTGATATTCTATCTATTAGTTCTTTGATAAAAAGGTCATCCGGCCCAACACCATTTAATGGGTCTATTATTCCATGAAGAACATGATAAACCCCCTTAAAGTTTGTCTTCTCAAGAGCAAAAGCATCAAGAGGATTAGCTACAACAGCAATTAACTTTTTGTTCCTTGAAGAATCATCACATACCGAACAAACATCAAATTCTGTCACATTTTTGCATACATTACACAACTTAGTTCCTTTCTTAAGTTCTACCAAGGAATCTGCAAACCTCTCTAATTCTTCTTGTGGAAAATGAAGTAGAAAAAAAGTCAATCTTTGAGCGGTCTTAGGACCGATTCCAGGAAGTCTTTCAAAAGAGTCTATTAAGTTTGAAATAGGCTTTGGTAGCTTCATCTATAGTATTGTATCAATTTTTAGCCATTATAGGTAAACCACCATCAAAAGCTTCTATTATTGATTTATTATCAATTCCAGACGGAACAGCAACATTCATATCAGTAAGATCGTTCTTTTTTGGTTTTTCATTGCTTACTACACACTTAATGGTTAGAGGAACACCAAATACATCTTTGCTTAAGCCCTCAAGTAATTTTCTTGTCCTTGCACATTCTAACCTTTCCTTATGAAATGGGTAAAAAACTTCAAGAACCAAAAAGCTTCCTTCCACCCTTAAAGGTTTGCTGGAAGTTAAAAGTGCAGTTATGGAATGGTTTAACTCTCTGCTTTGTTTAATAAAGCTATCCCATTGGCTTTTTATCTTTTTCATTGGAATAATAGGTCTTTCACTCAACCCACTGCCATCTTTACCTTTCTCAAGTAAATCATCAGCATCATCATCCTTTCTTGCAACTTTGCCCTTATCATCTCCACCTTTTTTTTGTGCACTACAATCATCCTCAAGGCCATAAGAACAAATTTCAACTATAGCAACTTCTACTGGAAGTTGAGGAATAAAAGAACTCCTAATACTTTTATGTGCTTCAAGCAAAGTATTCGTGGTGTTAACTAACCATTTCAAATCCACTTTCTTAGCTTGTTGTTTGGTAGCTTCAATAATTTCATCTGTAACTTCTGCAGCACTTTCAGAGACCCCAGATTTTATAAACATCAAAGTCCTCAGATATTTCAATAACTCCCCAACCCATACATAAAGATCTACGCCTTCTTCAAATACGGCGTTAACTATGGAAAGGGCTTTTGAAACTTTGCAGTTTATTAAATAATCTACACATTCTATATATTTTTCCTTGGAAGAAGCACTCAAGAGAGAATCAATGTTTATATCTCCTTCTACAACCTGCTGAAGCAGAGTTTCAGCGTCTCTAAACCCACCAAGAGAGGCTTCTGCTATTTTCTTAAGCTCAAGATCCGATATTTTTATATTTTCACTTTCTGCAATTTTATTAAGTTTTTCAACGATTTGACCAACTGTTGCTCTTTTAAATCTAAATACTTGACATCTAGATTTTATAGTTGCTGGAACTTTATGATCTTCAGTTGTACAAAGTATAAAATGTGTATTCTTTGGAGGTTCTTCAAGAGTTTTAAGAAGTGCATTAAAGGCCTCTGTAGTTAACATATGAACCTCATCAATAATGTATATCTTCTTCTTCCCCATTGTTGGGGCAAGCTTTATCTTATCCTTCAAGTCTCTTATATCATCTATTCCCCTATTACTTGCAGCATCTATTTCTATTAGGTCCACATAAGAACCAGATTTAATAGACTCGCAGTTAGTACATTTGTCACAAGGGTCTCCGTTTGCCTTTACTTTTATACAATTTAAGGCCTTAGCTAGAATTCTTGCCACAGTGGTCTTTCCTGTTCCTCTTGGTCCTACAAAAAGATATGCATGAACAGTTTTACCTGTTTGAACTTGTTTTGCTAGTACATCAGCAGCTTCATTTGGACGACATATTTCTGTAAATTTTTGTGGACGATATTTTGTATAGTACATAACTGCCTAAACTTTAGTATAAATCTTCAGTTATTGTAAACCACTAATTAACGTTGGAAAATTATGTAAAATAATATAAACAAAAGAATTTACAATAGCAGTGAATCAATGTTTAAACTTTCTATAATTTCTAATTCTTTATCACTAAAATCTAATAACACCCAGTTTTCGACCAGAATATTTTTGTTTTCAGGTCTTCCAACTCCTATTCTAACTCTCCAAAAGTCTTTAGTCCCAATACTCTTAATAATACTTTCCACCCCATGATGTCCTGCAGAGCCGGAACCTATTTTCCTCTTGACCAAACCAAAAGGCAAATCTACATCATCATGTATAACTATTAATTCTTCAGGGCTTATTTTATAAAAATCTAAGATTTTAGAGACTGCCTTCCCTGAATTATTCATAAAAGTTAAGGGTTTACACAATATAAAATCTTTTTGAAGGATAATATCAGACTCAAACTTCTGTGAATTTTCCCAGTCTAGATTTAAACTTCTTACATAATTATCAAGAACCATATATCCAACGTTGTGCCTATTTTTCTTATGATCTTCTCCAGGATTTCCCAGCCCAACAACTAACTTCATTTCTCCTCCTCATGATGAACACCTAAAAGGTGCAACATACCATGCTCTACAAGCTCTGCTATTTCCTTTTCAACATCATTATCATAGCTGGAAGCCTGTCTTTGAGCCTGTTCTTTATTTACTACAATATCTCCAAGGTAAAAAGCTCCATCGTCCTGCAGCTCACCTATTTCAAAGGAAAGAACATCTGTTGGGTAATCTCTACCAAGATATTTCTTGTTCAAGTCTTTCATTTCTTTGTCACTAACGACAGTAACAGACACATACACTTTTTTTTGGTTCAGAAAATCTTTAGCATTCATAAAACTTTTCACCTAGTTACTTTTCTGAGCCATTGGATTTGGATTATCAAGCTCAAAAGGAAATAATTTTGCATACTCTAAATAAATCTCAAGTTCATCTTTTTCTTTCTGAAGAAGATCTGATCTATTAGCCTTAGCGTATGTTTCAATTCCTTCTTTCCTATTTTTTATTTCTTTCCTTAACACTTTAAATACGTCCTCATCACTTAACTCTTTTCCTTGAGCTCTCAATTCTATTTCCTTGTTTTTCACCTGAGATAAGAAAAACCTCAACACACCAAGCTTAAAAGAATCACTGGCTTTTTGATACTCAATTAGTTTAGACCTAAGATTATCTACTATCATTTGTTTTTACCCTCCAAATAAAACCTATGCTTTAGCTCTTTGTATTTTCTTCTTTTTATTTCACTAGGTTTAACATAATGTTCCCTATCTTTTAACTCTTGCAGTATACCTGCTTTTAACACTTCTTTATTAAATCTTCTTAAAGCTTGATCTAAACTTTCTCCATGCCTAACTTTTACTTTTGTCATATTTTTGCATCAAACATTTAATATTCACTAGCAGTTGAACATATTGTTTGATATAAGCGTAATATCACGCTTGGCAGAAAACACCTCCAGACCATCATTTTTAACTATAAATACAATATAAAACTAAATTTTGCTCTCTTCTCTTACAGAATAATGTCATAATAAGTTTCTAGCAAGTAGTGAACCCATCTGACAATATTAAAGGTACCTACTGTGAATAATTTATTTACTCAATAACTATCATCCAAACCCTCAAAAGAAATCACTAAACAAATTACTTACAGTATTATATTCTCAAGTATACACACACTACTCAAAATAATGCAAAACTTATACCACATTAGAAAGGTTGAGACAATAGTATAAAGCACCGTTGCTATAATTATTGATTTAGAAGGATAATTGCTAAAAAGTTAACAACTATATATGAAGATCCTTAAGTGTAATTAAGACAGCAAACACTAGAAGAACAACCATACCAAACTTATGAACGTTTGATTCAAAATTGACGTTTACTTTCTTTCTTGTAATGACCTCATATGCTTTAAATGCTATCCTACCGCCATCAAGCGCGGGTATTGGCAGTATATTAGAAAATGCAAAACCAAGAGATATAATTCCAACTGTATCCATTAAGACAAGTGGGAGTCTGGGCCCTCCTTGTTTAAAAACACTCCCTATTACATTAAACACTCCAACAGGTCCTGCCACACTATTAGATATAGGAGATATATCTCTTGTAGCAACTGACAATCCTATTATTTTACCAAAAGCAGTTATTGAATAAGAAAGAATATCATACGAGTAAAGAAACCCTGATAATATCCTTTCTATTGGCTTCTCATAGTTTATGGAAACAGCATTCCCAAGATAAACTCCAATTATGGAATCACCTTCTTCAAGACTTTTAGGTGCAACATTTGTTTTAGGAACTATGCTTATTGTTTTAACATTTGATTGTGTTTTATCATTTAAATTTAAAACTTCCATTTCCACCGTTTTGCCAGTCTTTCCTGATAATGCTTTCCTCATATCTGTTACTTCATTTATGCTTACACCATCTATCTTTAAAATTACATCTCCAACATTTATTCCATATTGCTTTGCAGCTGAATTATCTTCCATATCAAACACCACTGTTTTATAAACTTCTTCTCTTCCAAATTTGAACTTGTGATCAAAAATCATTGGAATGTAAAACGTCTTAAAACCATTAAAAAGAAAAAACACATAAAACAAAACTACTGCCAAAAGAAAGTTCATTAATATGCCAGCTGATAAAATTACCATCTTTTGCTTTGGAGATTTAGATACAAAGCTCTTAGAGTCCTTTAAAAACTCTTTCTCCTCACTCTCAGTTTCAGCACCTTCTCCTGCAATCTTCACAAATCCCCCAAATGGAAGAAGATTAATAGAATAAAGAGTTTCCCCTTTTTGCTTTCCCCACAATCTTGGCGGATACCCTATCCCAAATTCTTCAACCTTTACTCCATTTCTTTTTGAGGCAATAAAATGTCCAAATTCATGTATCAAAACAAGAACGGACATAATTATTAAAATAAAAAGTATGTTGAGAATACTCATGTAATTAAATCGTCATGATTTCCTTTTTCTTTTCTTCACCCAAAGTATCAGCCTGTCCAACAAACTCCCTAACAATCTTTTCCACTTCTTCTTTTTGCTTAAACTTTTCATCTTCACCAATTAATTTATCAGAAAAGAGCTTATCTATATCCTTCATAGCATCCTGTCTAATGTTTCTCATTGAGTTTTTAGATTCTTCTACCTTTTCTGACACTTCTTTTGTAAACTGAACTCTTCTTTCTTCAGTTAATGCTGGAACAGTAACCCTAACTCTATCTACTTCTTTCACAGCTCCTAACCCTAAATTGCTATTTCTAATTCCATTTATTATTGCATCCATCACACCTTTATCCCACGGTGTAACAGCAAGGTTGTGGAGATCCATCACTGTGATAGAACCAACTTCCTTCAAAGTCATAACAGTGCCATTGTAAGCTTCAACAGAAACATCTGATATGAGCTGGGGAGAAATTCTTCCAGTTCTAATCTGGTTAAGTTCAGATTTTAAAAATTCAATAGATTTAGATAACTTGATTCGTAAATCAGAAATATCCATACCAATGATAATATCAAAAGGAGATTTATTCTCCAACACTAAACTTTACAAATTTAACTATTTCTATCTTTTCCCCAAGCTTAGCAATTGCTTCATTTACTAAGTCTATTATCTTTTTAGAAGGATCTCTAATGTATTCTGCTTCTAACAAATCTTCTACGTTATTTAATTCTTCCGTACACACTTGCATAGCAACTTCATGACACAATTTCTTGAAGTCTTCTGTTTTTGCCACAAAATCTGTCTCACATGAGACTAAAATCATACTCCCAACCTTCCCTCCATTATGAATATAGGAATAAACAAGCCCATCATTAGCCGTTCTATCAGCCTTTTTAGCTGCTTTTGAAGCTACTTTCCTCATTAAAATTTCTTTAGCTTTATCATAATCATCTGCTGTTTCTTCAAGAGCACTCTTAATCTCAAGTACTCCTGCTCCAGTTTCTTCTCTTAGTTTTTTAATCTTTTCCACATCAATTGCCATATATTTACCTCCTGTAACCAACTTACATTATATTAGCAAAAATTTACTTGGAACTCTTCTTAGACTTACTTTCTTCTTTACTCTTTTTTGAATCTTCTTCCAAAACCTCTTCAGTAGGAGATTCTTTAACTATCTTTTCTTGTTCTTCTCTCACAACTTCTTCAACTAATTTTTCTTCTACTGCTATTGCTTCTTCTGGTTTAACCTCAGACTTAACTTCAAGTTCCTTTTCTTTTTCTTTTCTTAATTCTTCTTCTTTTTCTTTCTTTGCTTTGCCCCATTCTTTATAACCTTCTTCTACTGCACTAGATATAGCTTTTACTAACAAGGCTACGGATTTGATAGCATCATCATTAGCTGGAATTGAATAGTTTACTTCCGTTGGATCTGCATTTGTATCAACAATTCCTACAACAGGAACCCCTGCTCTTCTAGCTTCCCTCACTGCAGTCTTTTCCCTTCTTGGATCGATCACAAATAAAACTTCAGGGCTTTTTTTTAAGCTAACTATTCCACCATAAGAGGTTTGTAATTTTTCAATATTTCTATCAATCATTAATCTTTCCCTCTTGGTATAAACATCAAATCTTCCTTCTTCTCTCCCTTTTATCAAATCAAGAAGCTTGTCTAGATTCTTTTTGATTGTTTCAAAGTTAGTAATAGTACCTCCCACCCATCTTTCATTTACATACATAGCACCACATCTTTTTGCTTCAAGCTCAACTACATCCTTGGATTGTCTTTTTGTGCCTACAAATACAATTGATTTACCTAAGGAGGATTGCTCGTACAAAAATCCACAAGCTTCTTTCAAAGCAACCTCAGTTTTCTCTAAATCAATTATATGAACATTTTTAGACACAGTATAAATATACTTCTCCATCTTAGGATTCCATCTTTTTGCTTGGTGACCAAAGTGAACTCCTGCATCAAGCATATCTTGTATTTTTGGTAACTTATATTTTGTCATTTATTTATTTTTTTGAGGGAACAAACGAAGGAGTCAAATAATCATTCGAGTTTCCCTCTTTTAGTTTTGAAATTTAATTTACACTTGCTAATTTCTCACCTGAACCCATTTCTGGGAGAGAGCTTCAGGACATTAGTAAGTTATCACATGAAAATATATTTAGCAATAACATAAAACCACCCTACCTTCATCTTAAATTCCACAACATACCTATTCCTCTAGTCTTTTTCATGTCCTATAGCTTGACAAAAGTTATTAATTATGCTAAGCTCATCCTAGCAGTTCAGAAAGAAGGCATAACCCCGCAATATTGGGTTTCTAGAAAAAATTTCTAGGTCACAGGGTTATTTACCCCATTAAGACGTGACAAACCTTAACTGAAAGCAAATATTTCGGGTACTTGAGAAAAGGTTTATTGAGACGGTAATTATAGTTATTTTATCTAACTACAGCCAGTCTCTTAACTGCCCTTCTTAAGTACCCGTTTTTTATGCTTAAATTAAAAAAGTAAAAGGCTGCTAAAACTAAAGTCTAACAGCCTTTCAATACCACTAATTTTACTTTTGTTTATCTTTGAATTTCGTGATGTTTCCTGCAACGTGCTTCATATGACTCTTCAGCTCCAATAACTACAAGTGGATCAGTATATTTAGCTGGTCTGCCATTAACTAAACGTTGCGTTCTTGTAGCAAGATCTCCACATACCACACATATTGCTTTAAGTAGAGTAATATCATCTGCCTTTGCCATAAGATCAGGCATTGACCCAAATGGTTCCCCTTTAAAGTCTAGATTTAAACCATTAATAATTACTCTTTTACCAGTCTGACATAGCTTATCTGCTACTTCTACAATCCCAGCGTCGAAGAATTGAGCTTCATCAATTGCAACCACTAAAATTTCTGGCAAGGCTAAATCCAGTATGTCTTGTGATTTTTCTACCGCCACTGCATCAAACTCTTCCCCAGAGTGAGATGTAATCTTACCTGATTTAAATCTTGTATCTACCATAGGCTTAAACACCTGCAAACTTTGTTTTGCAATTACTACCCGTCTTAACCTCCTAATCATTTCTTCGGTTTTGCCACTAAACATACCACCACAAATCACTTCAATAGATCCTTTAGATTCCATATCTTCTCTCCTTTATTTTTTAATCTACACAGGATTTTATCACAAAGGAAAAAACAGCAAAGAGAACTTAACTTCAAAATAAAGACGTTACAGATTCTCTTTTCTTTTCCTTTTTAAGCAGAGGATTCCTCCAGCTACTATAGTCGCAATCAGGATACCTACTGCAACCATAAAACTTTCTTCTCTTTGCTCTTTTAACAACAACATCCCCTGTTCCACATTTAGGACATTTAACACCAACTTTATCCATAAAGTTTTGTGTCGTCTTGCATTTTGGGTAATTGCTGCATGCTAAAAACTTTCCAAATCTTCCTTGTTTTAACTTAAGAACACCATCAGAACAATTAGGACACTTACCATAATCCTTCTGCTCATTTTCTCCATTTTCCCCCACCAACGGTTTTGCATACTTGCAATCAGGGTATCCAGAGCAGCTTAAAAACTTCCCATACTTTCCAAGTTTAAAAACCAGAGGCTTGCCACATTCTGGACATGCTTCTCCACTTTCCCCAAGGTTGGTCACATCGCTTTTACTTAAGGCCTTGTCTTTCTCAACTAAAGTTTTTTCAAACGGCTCATAGAAATTTCTAACAAGAGGGATCCACTTCTTTTTGCCTTCTGCAACTTCATCTAAATCCTCTTCCATTTCCGCAGTAAATCCATAATCAATAATATCCGGAAAGTGTGCTACTAAAAGATCATTTACTACATAAGCAACATCTTTTGGAATAAAAGACCTCCCATCTTTTTCAACATACCCCCTTGATTGAATCGTTGTAATTATAGGAGCATATGTAGAAGGCCTCCCAACACCAATCTCCTCCATCTTTTTAATTAACGTAGCATCTGTGTATCTTGCAGGAGGCTGTGTGAAATGCTGTTCAGAAATCAACCCTTTCAAGGCAACTTTATCATTTAATGACAACTCAGGAAGAAGTGTTTGGTCAGATTCTCCATTTCCATTACCAACAGTACTTATCCCCAAGTATTTTCCAATTGCAAACCAACCATCAAATTTCACATAAGAACCAACTGCTTTAAACAAATATTTTTTACTAGATTCTACTTTTATAGTTGTTAAGTCATACACTGCAGGAGCCATCTGACATTCAAGTGATCTTTTCCAGATTACTGAGTAAACTTTTAACTCATCTGATTTTAACTTCTTTTTACCTTTTCCTGGTATAAAAAGCAGATTAGTAGGTCTTATTGCTTCGTGTGCTTCTTGTGCATTCTTAGACTTTGTTTTATAGAAAACACCTTTTTCAGGTAAGTATTCCTTTCCAAATTGATCCTCAACAAATCCTCGAGCATTGTTTACAAAAACCGGAGATAAGTTTAATGAATCTGTCCTATGATAAGTAATTATCCCTTGTTCAAATAAACTTTGAGCAGCAGACATTGTCCTTTTAGCTGTAAAACCAAAAACATTAGACATGGCTTGTTGAAGAGTCGATGTACTAAAAGGAGCATAGGGTTTACTTTCCCTTTTTGACTTTTCAATGGAAGAAATCTTAAACATATCTCCTTTCAAATCACCTTCAATCTTTTTAGCTTCTTCTTTATTTTTTATTTCTACCTTTTTCCCATTTTTTTCAAACAAGAAGGCTTCAAAAGGCTCCTTTGAGCTCACTTTTTCAAATAGTCCCTTCATCGACCAGTATTCATCTGGTTTAAAAGATTGTCTTTCTCTTTCTCTCTCAACAACTAATCTTACTGCAACACTTTGCACCCTACCTGCAGATAGACCATACATCACCTTTTTCCAAAGAAGTGGGGATAATTTATAACCAACAAGCCTATCTAAAACTCTCCTTGCTTGCTGAGCATCTACTAAATTCATATCTATCTTACCTAAGTTTTTAAATGCTTCTTTTATTGCAGATTCTGTAAGCTCATGAAACACAACCCTTCCAAATTTGATGTTTCCTTTCTTAGGAGTAAGTAAATATTCTAAATGCCATGCAATTGCTTCTCCTTCTCTATCAGGATCAGTCGCAAGAATAATCTCTTCTACATCTTTGGATTTCTTTTTAAGACTTGTTAATGTCTTCTTGGCTTTAGGAGGAACAACATATTCAACTTCAAAATTCTTTTCAACATCAACACCTAAGCCACTTTTAGGTAAGTCCCTTATATGACCCATTGATGCTTCTATTGCGTAATCCTTTGGCAGGATTGATGAAAGAGTCTTAGCCTTTGTAGGCGACTCCACAATTACCAATTTCATATGTTATTTAAGTTTGAGTATATCACAGGAAACTTTTAGTCAAGAATATTTATAACTTTGCTTGTTGTAACTCTATTTGATTTTAATCATATTTTGTCATACAATGTAAGCACCAACAAAAGGAGAAAGAAATGGAGGAGATTTCAAGTAGTTTACTAGTTTTACTAGCTAGTCCATTGTTCAGAGCAGTATGTCTTAGCGTAGCTTTTTATGTGTTTTTTGACTTGATGGTAAAGACAACACCAATGGAAGGAAAGGGTTTTTCCCCAGGAGGAAAAGAAGAAGCTCTAAACTCTATTTTTTCTCTACTAATGGGGGTAACTGGGATACTGTTTACAGTAAACCTTATTTTTGCAATTTTCTTTTTTTAATTCTTCTGTACACAGGCTTTAACAAACAACCGTTAGAGCCTATTTTTATGCTAGAATATTGCTATGGCAGTCAAAGCTGTAATTACCGTTCCCAACTCAATACTAAACAAAAAAGCTCAAAAAGTGAGCAACATCACTAGTGACGTAAAAAACACAGCAAAGGACCTTCTAGACACTGTGAAGTTAGCAAAAGATCCTGAAGGAGCAGGTCTTGCAGCTCCTCAAATAGGAATATCACAAAGAATAATAGTAGTAAGAAACTTCTTTGAAGATCCCATTAATCCGCAAGAGATTCATTCCGATGACATAATTTTAATAAACCCTAAGATCACATCTTCCTCTTCTGAGACAGAAACTGATTGGGAGGGATGTTTAAGTGTCCCAGATAAATATGGACTTGTAGAAAGGTTTAAAAAAATCAAAGTAACGGCTAAAGACCTCAATGGGAGCAACTTAAAAATCAAAGCAGAAGGATTTTTTGCAAGAACAATACAACATGAAGTAGATCATCTAAACGGAATATTATTTACCTCAAAAGTAATAGGAAACACCATATCTCAAAAAGAATTTGATGAGATTATTGAAAAGGAAAGCCTCGTATGAAAGTTGCTTTTTTTGGAACATCAAACAGATCAATCCCAATACTTGAGTCACTAAAATCACACTTTGACATAGTACTAATAGTTACTAAAGAAGACGTTGTAGTAGGAAGGAAGAAAATCAAAAGGGAGACTGAAGTCAAAAGATGGGCTAAAGAAAATGATATAAAGTTTCTGGAAATAAAGTTTCTCAAAGGAGAAGATTTAGAAAAAGTGGTTGAAGAAGTAAAGGAAACCAACCCTGACTATGGAGTTGTTGCAGATTTCAGTTTTATTATTCCAAAAGAAATAATTAGCTTATTTGATATCAGGCTTATAAATATACACTTTTCTCTTCTACCGAAGTACAGGGGTTCTAGCCCTGTTCAATTTGCAATACTAAACGGTGATAAAACAATAGGAATAACCTTTCACGTGGTGGATGAAAAAATGGACAATGGAGCAATATTATTTCAAAGCTGTTATAGTATGAACGGAAATGAGACAGCAGGTGAGCTTTATGATATCTTATTCAAAATTGCTTCAGATAAACTCCCAGAGATACTAGAAAAATATTCACAAGGTCAAATAAAGCCCATTGTTCAAGATAAAGAACTTGCCACATTTACGTTCTCAAAAACTCATCCCAAAAGTACTTTTATCTTCAAGGAGGACGCTCTAATTGACTGGAGTAAAAAACCAGAAGAAATAGAAAGAGTAGTAAGAGCATTTAATCCGTGGCCTATTGCATGGACATATTTAAAAAACTTGGAAAAGAGTAAGTACTTGATCACAAGAATAAAACTTAAGAAGCATATTGATAAGGACTTAAAAGTTAAAATATACAAAGCAGTAATTAAAGATGGAAAACTATTAATTGAACAGCTACAAGTTGAAGGTAAGAACAAGGTATCATGGAAAGACTTTGAGAATGGTTACTTGAATTCCACTAATTGAGCTTTTGCTTCCATCTCTTTTTGCATATCTTTATCTTCTTTTTTTATTCTTTTTAAACAAGAAGCACAAAGCTTGAATTTGACTCTTACCCCGTTTATTAAAAATCTTTTCACTCTAAGATTAGCTTTGTTATGAGATTTAGTTCTTCTAGTAACACGATTACCAATACCTCTTGGTACTAAGTTTGACTTTTGATAGGTTTTCCCGCAAATATCACATACTCTTGACATAACATTGTGAATTAAACCATATTTAGTGTTTTAAAGTCAACAAAAAGACCGGCGATATGTTTAATAACACCAATCCGGTCTTTCGTTTGAGAGACTTTATACTTTACTTTGTTTAAAATATCTGCTCTATGTGAAAGCCACCTTCCATGAATTCTTGAATAGTATCCATTGGAGACAAAGGTAGCTCCTCATCACACAGTCCACAATCATGAGGAGACCCGGGACATAACCCTTCGCGACGTGCTATACAACTTTTAGAGCACCTAGTCTCAATCTCCTCTGACGATGGTTTCTTCGAAATTGTCAATATGGAAATGCCATTCAACATATCATCTCTCCTTTTTCTGTCTCTCATGTTGGTGATTGACAGTATATTACTTATTTCTTTCCATAGCAACTTATCAGCTGTTGGAAATACAAAATATATGTATATTATGCTAAAATCGTAAGACAGAGTTACCTTGAAAATTAAGGTAGAATAGGCCGTCTTAGCTCAATGGCAGAGCAGGCGCTTTGTAAGCGTCAGGTTGTGAGTTCAAATCTCACAGACGGCTCCATGCCGAGATACCAAAGTGGTCAAATGGAGCGGTCTGTAAAACCGTTGGCTTTTGCCTTCGAAGGTTCAAATCCTTCTCTCGGCACCAGTGTTTATTAATTTAATCTTAAAAAAGCATGAAAGATTTCATAAAATTTATTAGAGAACAAGGAGTAGTAGGTTTGGCCGTTGGCTTTATCCTTGGGGGAGCAGTATCTGAAATTGTATCTTCTATCATTAAAGATTTAATTAACCCTTTACTTGGTTTGGTATTAGGACTTACAGGAGGACTTCAAACATCAGTATTAAAAATTGGTTCTGCAGAATTAGGAATAGGAAATTTTATAAGTACACTAATTGATTTCTTAATCATTTCACTTGTTGTGTATTTTGGAGTAAAGCTTTTGAAACTAGAAAAACTAGATAAAAAGAAGGATTAATTTTTATTGCCTGGGTAGTTCAGTGGTAGAACGCTTCCATGGTAAGGAAGAAGTCGAGGGTTCAATTCCCTCTCCAGGCTCCATCAAGTCCCAAGTTAGTACTAAGAAAAAACCGGCTTTATTCATTTCTGAATTGCCGGTTTTAACTATTTTTCATAGACGGGAACTACATAACCTTTGCTACTTAGATTGTTTCCCATCTCAACCATTTCTTCCTGCAAAACATCTAAAATTTTTGCTGCAGGAAAATTGTCAAATTGGATAACACATCCATTTTGACACCCATACGCTTCAGCGTACGTTTTGATTCTTGCATCAGACCACAGTCTGACGACATCTAATGAGACACAATATATCTCATCAGAATCCAGCCACAGTTGATCGTGATATTCAAAAAACTCTCTTACCCTGTTAACACACAAGGGAAGAGTTTCTTCAACCCGATCAGCCACGATTCTACCAATGGCAGCAGCACAAGCGGTAGTAAGAGCATTATCTACCTCAGGGCTAAGAGGCTGCTTCTCACTTGTAGCAACGTTGTTTAGCACAGAGGTAACAGTAGTAGATGCACATCCAGACACCATGGCTGAAAGCAAAATGAAGGCTAAAATCTTCTTCATCACTCTCTCCTTGTTTTTGATTAGTTATGTTGCTATTGTAGCATCAAACCAAATATTAGTCAAAGCTATAGGATTATATCTTTTAATAGCAAGTACATTAGATACCTAAAAAATTCATAATTAAGTATCTAACAACGAGAGGTCCCATTCCTCCTGGGGATTTTGAAATAAAATTCAAATGATCCAGTTTTGAATTCATATCTAGATCACCAACACATTTGTTGTTTATGACACTTGATCCAAAATCAACCACATTGCAAGCATGTTCAATATTTTCTCCCTTCACTAAGTTACAGACCCCAGCAGACAAAATTAGTAATTGACAAGATATTTTGCACTTGCCATCATAGTCTGACAAGACATTAACATTAGCTTTTTGCTTGGACAAATAATAAGCAATAGGCTTACCAACTAAATCTCCATCTCCTATTACAGTTACATCAAGATTATCCAAATTAATTTTGTTTCCATCAATGAAATGTTTCAATGATCTAACAACAGGAGGAAGGGTAACAAAATTTCCTTCATAAAAGCTTTTCTTACCTTCTGTAGATATGATATCAATATCCTTTTCTAAAGGTATTAAATCAAGCAATTTATTTAAGCTTTTTCTAGGTAGAGGAAGCTGAATAATACATCCTGAAACCTTGTCATTATCAAGTATTTTCTTAACCAAACTAATTATAACCTCATCAGAAAGGCTATCTTTGATATACGAAGTAGAAACTGGGATGTTAAATTTGTCACAAAGCTTTTTCTTTATTTCAATAAACTTGTCAGAAGATAAATTCTCACCTATTTGTATTATTGCTAACTCTTTGTCTACTGAGTGATTTTTTACATACTCTTCTATTTTTTTATCAAGAAAGCTTGCTTCTTTTCTTCCATCAAACAACATCATTACGATATTATACTTTATAAAAACAAAAACCTCGCAATTGCGAGGTATAAATTTGCCCCGATGTGTCGATCCACCAAGATCGGATCTCCGTTTGAGTACAGGTGGGTGCTTAGGTTTAAAACTTTCGAATTAAACACTCTTAGCTCCCAGTGAAGATCAAATCGATGGAAGATTTACACGACCTTCGGTTTGTCCGAGCACATCAGGTTTGCTCGATGAGCATTAATAAAATGATAACAAACAAGAGGTAAAGTGCAAATTAAGTGTCTTTGTATTTATTGTTACTAAGGCAAATAAACACCTAACATTTTCATTGTTGTATCAACCAAAGGTGTAAGTATTTTCTCTGTAGAATTAGTTAGGACTAAAAACATTAAAATATATGTTCCATATCTCTGAAAATCTTCCCATTGAACAGATAAGTTGTACGGAAGAAAACCATAAACAATCTTATTTCCATCTAATGGTCCAAATGGAATTAAATTAAAAAACCCAAGGGTGAGATTATATAAAATAGTTAATCCTAAAAATACTCCAGTTAAAGAGTTGATTCCAAGATATTTAAAGGGAAGAGATAGAATAACTGCAAGGATAAAGTTAGAAGCAGGACCTGCTAAAGAAATTAATGCTGCATCTCTTTTAGGATTCTTTAAATTCAATGGATTAAAAGGAACAGGTTTACCCCACCCGAACCCCACGAAAAGAAGAAATAAAGTTCCAACAGGATCAAGATGAGCTTTGGGATTTAAAGTTAATCTTCCAAGATACTTAGCTGTAGGATCTCCTAACTTATAAGCAGCAAGAGCATGAGAAAATTCATGTATACAAATAGACACTATTAACGCCCCCGCTAACAAGAAAAATGTGAGAGGGCTTTGAAACAACAAACTAATCATATCTATAGCATTATACCATTGAGAAGAAAAAATAATCATGTTACAATGTGCGGCGTGAAGCACGTCATTGGATTCATTAAACAATCTATTGAGGAATTGAAGAAAATTCAATTTCCAAGCAGGAGAGAAACTTTAAGATTGACTGCTTATGTAGTTGGAATAAGTATTACAGCAGGACTTTTAATTACATTATTTGACTATGTATTTAAAGAATTGCTAACCTTAATACTTACAAAGTAATTATGGAAGAAACAAATACAAATCAAGTAAATAACAACCAGCTTGATCAAACAAATGATCAAACAACAAGCCAGTTGAATCAAGCTCAACAAATGAGCGATGAAGAAATTGATGAAGAAAATGTTGTTGTAATAAACAAAAATATATCTAATAATGCTCATTGGTATGTAGTACATACCTATTCAGGACATGAAAGCAAGGTAGCAGTAACTCTAAAAGAAAGGATTGAAGCTGCAGGGCATGTAGATAAGGTATTTAAAATATTTGTTCCTCACCAACAAAAAATTGTTGTATCTGAAGGAAAAAAGAGATCAGTTGACGAAAAATTGTTTCCTGGATATCTAATGATTCTAATGGAAATGAGTGACGATAGTTGGTATGTGGTAAGATCTACACCTGGAGTAACAGGATTTGTTGGAATGGGATCAACCCCTACCCCACTTCCTGAATCAGAAGTTAGGACACTAATGAAATTTGCTAAAATGGAAGCTCCTAAGTTTGAAGCTAAGTTTAGGGCTGGAGATTCTATTAAAATTAATGATGGCCCATTCAAGGACTTTTTAGGAAAAGTAGATGAAGTTAATGAGGAGCAAGGTAAGGTGAAAGTTTTGGTTTCTGTTTTTGGAAGAGAAACACCACTAGAACTAGACTTTGCTCAAGTATCTCAGCTTTAAAAGTTAAAAGGAAAAATTATGGCAGTAGCTAAAAAAGGTAAAAAAGTAAAAGCAATAGTTAAACTTGCAGTTGATGCTGGAAAAGCAACACCAGCACCTCCAATTGGACCTGCACTTGGTCAGCATGGTGTATCGATTATGGATTTCTGTAAGGAATTTAATGCTAGAACCACAAAAATGGAAGGAAACATTATACCTGTTCTATTAACAGTTTATGAAGATAGAACCTTCACATTTATAACCAAAACACCAGTTTCTACACACTTAATAAAGAAAGTATTAAAACTACAAAAAGGATCTTCTACTCCAAATAAGGAAAAAGTTGGAAAATTAACTAAGGCTCAAGTTGAAGAAGTAGCTAAGCAAAAAATGCCGGATTTAAATACTAAAAATTTGGAGGAGGCAGTAAAGATAATAGAAGGTACTGCTAAATCAATGGGTATAGAGGTAGAAAAATGAAAAAGGTGAAGAAAGAAAGAGACATAAAAGAATACAAATTAAGTGAGGCCATTAAGAGAGTAAAAGCTGAATCAAAAACAAAGTTTGATGCCAGTATTGAACTTCACATTAACCTTAACATAGATCCAGTTAAACAAGGAATTAGATTTTCAGTAGATCTTCCACATGGAACTGGAAAAACGAAGAAGATTGCAGTTCTTTCAAGTGGAAAAGTTAATGGGGCAGACGTTACTTTAGATGAATCAAGTTTATCTGGAATAGATAGCGGAAAAATAAAACCAAACGTTGATTTTGAGGTGTTTATCGCAGAACCAAAGTTCATGCCTTTACTTGCCAAATACGCAAAAGTTTTAGGTCCAGCAGGAGTTATGCCCAATCCAAAGAATGGAACAGTAACTGAAGACGTAAATACGGCAGTGGAGCAATTTAAAAAAGGAAAAGTAGAAATTAAAACTGAAAAGTTAGCATCCCTTATTCACACAATAGTAGGTAAAGTGAGTTTTGAAGATAAAGCTTTGGAAGAAAACTTTAAAGAAATAGTTAATACACTTAAACAAAACAAACCTGCAAAAGCAGATCCTTTATGGATTAAGAGTATGTATCTTACTTCATCAATGGGACCTTCTGTAAAAGTTGCGATTGAAGATTAATCTCTAATTTCATTAAATTCCAACGTATACATCAACTTTGTTAGACAATACGTATAAAACTCCTTTTTCAATATCAAACCTGCGTTCCGTTGACAAGCCTTTGTCTAATATCACATAGTTCAATATTAAAGTAATAAAATTTGCATGAAGAGGAAGAATATCAAATGGACCTCTCTCATTAACACTACTTATTGTTCTCACGGTACCATCAAACAAGATCTTTTCTTTAGATTTTATACTTGCACTTAGTGTAGTATTCGTTTTTATATCAGTTGTCATACTTTATCAATATCAAGTAATTTACCTATGAATAAGAACTTATCTTCTGTCAAGTTATCGTATTTACCATCTAGTATATCTTTTACATCATTTATAGTATCTTCTACTGATACATATATTCCCTTCTTTCCAGTTTGTGCTTCAGTTACAAAGAAGTTTTGAGTCATATAATTTCTGATTTTGTTAGCTCTTTGATATATTATTCTATCTTCATCAGATAACTCAGATTCACCAACAAGTGAAACTATTCTCTCAAGTAGTTCAGCCTTCTTCAAAAGACTCTTTGCAGTATTCGCCACAAAATAATGTTTAGAAGAAACATTCTTAGGAGTTAAAGCATCTGAGTCAGAATTAAGAATATCAACAGCTGGTAGCCTCCCATCTCTATAAGCATCTCTAGAAAGAACAATTGATGAATCAAGATAACCAAAAACAGATTGAGCTGCTTGATCAAATAAATCATCTTCAGGAAGATAAATAGCTTCTATGGTTGTTATGAAATTATTATTCCTGGAAACTAATCTTTCATGGATATGAGCAACTTCAGAAGACAATGTAGCTTGATAGCCGTCCTCAGAAGGAATATTGTTCATTAGCAGACTAAGCTCATTGCCTGCTTGAGCAAACCTAAATATATTATCCATAAAGAAGATGACATTTTTCCCCATCTCATCACGTAAATATTCAGCTACAGACGTAGCTGAATGAGCAGTTAAAAATCTCACAGATGCATTTTCACCCATTTGTCCAAATATCAATGACACATAAGGAAGAACGCCCCCATTTTGAAGTTCTTTATAAAGTTCTTGTCCTTCTCTCGATCTTTCTCCAACGCCACAAAATACTGACATGTTTTTTCCCAAATCTTTATTGATAATATTATGGAGTATTTCCGTGAGCAAAACTGTCTTACCTACTCCAGAACCTCCAAATAAGCCTACTTTTCCACCTTTTAAAAGAGGCGCAAATAAATCAACAATTTTGATTCCTGTTTCCATGAAAGTTACATCATCACTTGTTTCAGAGTATGAAGGAGCTTCCTTAAATATTTCTGATTTATCTTTAGCTTCAATTGGTCCTAGACCATCTAATGGATTACCAAATAAATCCATTACTCTTCCTAAAGTTCTTTCGCCTACAGGAACTTTCATTTTTTCATTAGTATTAACCACAGTAGCCCCTCTATACAAAGGTGCAGAAGTAGACAAGTTAATACAATAAAAACGCTCGGGACCAGCAGATTCCGCAACTTGAAGCTTGACAGATTTGTCTTCCTGCAACGTTAACATATCGTGTATTTCCGGCTTAGGATCATCATTAAACTCAACTTCAACTACTACATCTTTAATGTTTATTATTTTTCCAAATGGTTCTTTTACCTCCATAAAATTCCTCCAAATATTCTAGACTGCAAACCTGCATTTATATCTTTATGCTTTGCCTTGCTTAAATTAAAAGATAAATATCTAATCTTTAATCCAACATTATCGGCAGATTTATCCAAACTAACCATACGAGATGCAAACTTACTTAAACTTGATTCAAACATTGTTTGTTCAAATATTAAAGATGCTATTTGCTTTTCAAAATGTTCAGCAACCTTTTCGACAGAAGGTTCAAACAAGAATCTAGTATCATAACTATCTAGACTTTTTTCAATCTTCATAAGTTCCCCGGTAACCATTGTCTTAAAAGGTTCCTGGGTCAAAATACTCTTAAAAACACCATGATATACTATGATATTAGTGTAATTTATCACGTAATCAAGAAGCTTTTTAACATTCGCCTCATCAGCACCACTATCAGACATTTCGAAAACTTCATAAGGTTTTTTCAATTCGGATTCATCATAAAATTTCTTTCCCATTCTTCCGACAATGACAACATCTGTTTCCGAATCTTTAATGTCATTTTCAAACAAATCATAAGTGCTTCTTACTACATTCCCATACAGTCCAGTATTTGATGAAAGAAGAACAGATACAGTCTTTCCATTCGTGTTCAATACGTTATGTTGAGATTTATCTTTGAGCGAGTTTCTATATACTTTATAAGCATAGGCAATATAAGCAAAAGCTTCATTTAAACCTTGCATAAATTCCCTTCTCTCAAGGATAGACTTTTTGACCTTCCTCATCCTAATAGCAGATATTTCTTCATATGCTTCAATCATATTTAAAAAGTCTGACATAGATTCTTTTTCCATTTTTAAATACTTTACTCTTTTCATATCTTTGCTTTCTCCATGTAATCAACCAACTCTTTATGCTGTGCACTTATTTTTCCAAGAATAGAATTAAAATCATCAGACGAGTTGATAATTTTTTTTAACTTATCTCTAAATATAGGATCCTTATCGTAAAGCTTCTGCGCTTGAGCTCTATAGAACCTAATTTTTCCAATGGTTTCTTCCTTCAAAATCCCAGACCATATCATAACAAAGAGGAATATCTGTACGTCAATTGAAAGGATTTCTTCGGTAGTTTGATCAAAAAATTGATCCAACTTCTTTCCCATCTCAAGGGTAGCTTTTATACCCTCATTCAACTCTGCTCCAAAGTGTATAAACCTTTCAGTCTTACTGTGAAGATAAAAGAAACTAGACAACTCTCTATTTATCCCCCACTTTACCTTGCTTTGAGTTTGTCTTCCAACTCTTGTAACAGAAAGAAAGTAGTTAATTGCTGGCTTCTTTCCTGACTTAAAAAGGGACTGATCAAAGAATATATGTCCATCAGTAATAGACATTAAGTTAGTTTGAATATAACCAGTAATATCACCTTCTATGGCTTCTGCCAAAGGAAGACATGTGATTGAAGATACTTTATTTCCAAGCTTGAAATTTCCTGCTCTTTCAAGAAGCCTAGAATGAGCATAAAAGACATCACCAGGATAAGAATCTCTACCTGGAAATTTTTTAGCAATCAATGATAATTCTCTGTAGAATTTTGCATGGGTAGAAAGATCGTCCAGTATTAATAAAACGTCTTTGCCTTTATCTCTAAAATACTCTGCTATTGTCATAGCAGTATATGGAGTAAGATATATGTTTGCAATTGGATCAGATGAGCCAGAAGCAACGATGATGGTTCTATTCATTACACCGCTTCTTACTAACTGATTTTCAACTTTTTTAATAGAATGAAGCTTTTTACCAATACCTGCGTAAATGCACACCGTTCCAAGCTTAGCTTGAGATAGCATTACTTGCATAGCAAATGTTGTCTTACCAGTATTTCTATCTCCTATCACAAGTTCCCTCTGCCCTCTACCTAAAGGTATAAGGAAATCTACTAAAGAAACGCCTGTCTCAAGTGGCACAGTAATTCTTTCTCTAAAATTGATGGGGGGAGGAGAAGCATTAGTATCCCTAAACTCACTAATTCCTGTTATCACCTTATTTTCATGCATAGAGTTTCCCAAGGAATCCACTACATTTCCAAGCAAGCCATCACCAACAGGTACCTGAAGAATCTCATTTGATCTTGAAACCTTTTCCCCTACTAAAACAGGAGTGTTTCTAAAAACCATTACTTCTACATAATCTTCAAGAAGAGACGTAACAATACCCATACAACCTGACTCAAAGTACACTACTTCAGACAACCTAGCTTTAGGAAGGCCATCGATGTAGACAATGGGATGTATTACCTCATCAACAAAACCAGTTTCCTTGTTTCTATCTAGTGAGATATTAAAGTTTTCTTTATAAATATCTACTAATGACATCATTTTTCTCTAAATAACCTACTAAGAAACTCTTAAGAGTTACATCAACATACTTACCACCTACATACAACTTCATTCCCCCAGTAATGGAATTATCAACATCAAAGTCTAATAAAAAATTACTCTTATCAACACCACAACTTTTTATCTCCCCTACAATCTGATACAAATTTTCGATAAAACAATCAGATGGAGTAAAAGATAATTCAACTTTTACCAGTAAGACCTTGCTTATCTCTTCCTGTAGATCTAAAAGAAAGTTCCTTACAACATTGCTATTACCTTTCTCCAATAATTCCACTTCTAAAACCTCAAACCAAGAAGGAACATTATCACCATAGTTCTTTTCAGCCATCTTCTTAATGTCAAAACCATCTGTACTAAACATTCCTTGCAATACAAGTCTAATAAAATCACTAGCTTGATTAGCTTTTTCCTTTGTTTTTAACGAACTGAAGAAACTACTTCTAAACTTTTTGCTCACAGCTGATTGAATCTTCTCGTTCATAAACTACCTCAACAAATAACTACTCCCTTAATGTTGAATTTGGGGTGTAACCCATACCAGACTTATTAATTTCTTCCTTTAACAACTCTAAAATCAGTTTTTCATGCTTTATTTGATCTAAATCTTGCATTATCACTCTTGAATATACTTCTGATAAGATATCAAAAATCTTGTTGTTAAGGTTTTTTATCTTTTCTTGCTTGTACAACTCTACCTCGTTCTCAACTTTAGAATATTCCATTTGAATCTTCCCCTCTAAAGCCCTTTTAGCTCCTAAGGTTTCCTCTTTTATTGCCGTTTTTAGTTCATCTACTCCAGACAGGGCCTCCCTTTTCATTGCTTCAGTTGTTTCATAAAGTGTCCTAATATTTTCTTCCTTACCTTGTTGAACGGCGTGCTTATAAGATTGGAGTAATTCCTTATTTATATCTTCTAAAGACTCTGCTTGCTTTTTGTATATTTCAGATAAATTATCATCTAACTCCTTTCTACTTTCTTGAGTGATAGCATATGTGCTTCTTAAAACATTCTGTGCTTTCAATTGTGCTCTGCTTAAAATTCTTAAGGAATCTGTTCTTGCTTTGTCCAATATTTGTAGAGCATCTTGATAAGCATCTTCTCCTATATCATCCACGCTCATTGCTTTCTTTTTCTTTCTTCTTTTTAAGTTTTTTTTGTTGAGAACAACTACAACATACACAAAAAGAAGAAATGCCATCACGATCAATAGGTAACCAACGACAACTAAATGAGTATCCCCGGTAAAAAGAAACTCGTCTGTAAAGTACATAGGCAGATTCAATTTCATATAGTTATTATAATCACAGAAAAGTCAATAATCTAGCTGCTAGTGCTAATATTAGCTACCAGAAGCTTTAAGGATTAAAGAGTAAGGATAAGGTAAGCAATGCCCAGGCCAATTATCATAATTACGAAGGTCATCGCAAAGTTAAAAAATATCACTTTTCTAATGCTTCCCCCAGCAAGGGGGTTCCTACCTAAAGCTTCCACACTAGTACCAGTAATCTTTCCAAAAGAAGAAAATCCTATGACAAAAGAGGCAAATACAACCGCTATCGCAAGAAGATATCTTAATGCCTCTATTGGTGTCATAAAGGGAGAAGTTAGGCTACTTTTCAGTGTATCTAGTAGATTTTTACTTATATTGGAATCTACAAAGCTAGTTTCTATGCCCAATAATACATATATTTGTCCTACCTCTTCATTGTCAGAGGTACCAAAATCCTCAAGAGCAACTCCTAGAACTTGCCCACTTTCCAAAGCTTTCACGCCCGTTCCAGGTATTTCAGAACTCGTAATATAATCACCTTCTTTTATGTTTCCATATTTTGTAGAAACATTTACGAGAACTTCCCCCACTGATGTTACTAAAATAGAACTTGTTAAAGACCTATCCTCAAAAGACACTGCAGGATTGTCAACTACTACACCAATCATATTAGAGTCATACATTTTTGACGATAGAACATATCTAGACCCTGTATAACTTATAACATCCCCTACCTTTCCAACTCCTTGATCAACAGGCACAGAAACAGCTTCTTCATAAGAAGCAGCTAAAACTAAAGGTTTAGCAAGGATTATAAACAAAACTAAAGAAACATATTTTACCCATTTTAATTTGGACATTGATATCAATCATAGTTAAAAAACTAAGAACAAGCAACAGCACGACATATTTACCTTTAAGTGCTCATATTTCTTAGAACAGAAACCTAGGTAACATAAAAACATGCGTTCTTATAACGAGCTGAAAATGTCATATTGAAATAGAACAAAAAATTTCAAACTTTGCCAAATGCTCTATCTAAGGCAAGAAAATTATGACAGTAGATAAAAGTTAACTTTATAGACATTTTGCAAATGTTATAGAAGTAAAGTGTTTTTTAAGATTCTAAATTCTACTTCTTAACCAAATCTATTAAGCAAAGCAACTATCAATCTATCTAATAACTATCTAGGTCTTTCACCTATTAGGACATGAAAACAAATTAAAATACTTATTGATAAATAATAAACTTCTCACTAATGTAAAACCAGACAAAAATTATTGTATTAAAATAATGCATATCTGATTTTTTATGCTCTGTAAACTCAATAAGATAATCTTAGATATAAATATAAAAACAAACATGGAGTAATTAATATAATCAATAAATTATCTACTTTACATGGAGAAATTTAGACTAAAGTTTCATCAAAACCCAAAATACAACATTGTATTTGTATAGAAGAAATATTAATACTAAAGCAAAAAAACAGGTATTTTGTATACGACAAAATCTACGAAGAACTACTATGAACAATATGACAAAATATAATCGAGTAAAATGAGACATCAAAACCTTTCCAAAACTCGTCAGCAAAATAAAAATGCTTGACAATCACATATAACATTTCTACAATTACATTAAACTCTACCAAATATTATTGTAACAATATTTAGTAAAGTTTTTTGATATGGATCTGCCTGCCCAAGAAAACACAAAAAAACATATAGACTCAAAATATAACTTTCATAGATTTAACTACTTGAAGGTTTCTCAAGCTGCAAAAATTCTAGGGGTATCTTCTTCTTCACTCAGACGTCTTGAAAACGAAGGAAGAATTTCTTCCGAAAGACTTCCTGAGAATAACTACAGAGTGTATAGACTTGATCTTATAAACCAATTGAAATCAGAGTTGGAGGAGATTCAAGACCCATTCACTAAGGAAAAGGGTTCAAAAGTGGTTAATGTCAAAAACCTTTTTGTGATACCAAAAACCATAGATGTAAGACCCATTATGACAAAAGTTGACAAGATGGTGGAAAAGGAACCCAGAAACAACAAGCTCATTAGAAACAAATACACTAAAGAACCAAAAAGTAAATCAAAAAGCAGGAGTAATTTAGATTTCAAAAAGTCTTTTGCACTAGCCAGTTTAATAATTATTTTCTTTTCCAGTCTGTATTTCTCAAACAATCTTTCTAAATCATTTACTCAAGTTAAGGGTACTTTGTCCTACCTACCTAAAACTTTTAAAGTCCTAAGATCAACAAACGTTAAAAATGAAAATGGAAAAGATTATGCAGAAGTATTAGCAGCAAGAACTAGAGCTGCAAATTTCATTCAAAATTTTAACCTCCCAGTATTCTTCAAAAAAGCTACAACATTTGAACAAGGTTTAACAACAACTAGTGTAACATTCAACGGTACTGGTCTAATAAACAATCTTCTAGGCATTGATGCTACAACAAAAACAACACTAGAAAAGAACCTGGAATTAGACGGTGAGGTTACAGCAAAGGATTTATTACATACAGTAATTGAAGATGGAGTAATTGATGAAACAAAACTTGCTTCTGAAATTTCTTATGACGGAGATTTTGATTTTGCAGGAACGTGGGCTATTGGTGGAGCAATGGTAGATGCCACGGCTGAAGAACTCAATCTCCTCTCAGAAGCAACTGTCACACAAGGAGGAATACTATTTGGGGATGGAACTAAGTTTATGCAAGATACTCCTTCTTTATTTTGGGATACAGTAAATAAAAAGTTGGGCGTTGGAACATCTACCCCAACTAGTCAGTTAACAATTACACCCTCATCTGCCGGAGCGGTTCAGATTAACCCTTTTAGTACTTCTTCAGGCAGTACAGGAGAACTTAGATTTTCAGAACTAACGTCAAATGGTGACAATTACATTGGTTTCAAATCCCCAGACTCATTATCAGAGAATGTCATATTTACACTTCCAAGCTCCTCAGCTTATGAGAACTACGTATTAACATGGAAGCCTGGAAACATATTGACATGGACTGGTATAAGTGGAGATATAACAGCAGTAGGATCAATGACAAGTGGAATAGCATTTGGAGATACATCTGCTGATAATCAATGGTTAGGACTTGGATCACTTGCTGGAAGAATAGAGTTTGATGATCAAAGTACAGATGAAGTTAATATACTTAATGCTAATGTTGGAATAGGTACTTCTTCTCCTCAATATACACTTGATGTAAATGGATCAATTAATGCAACCGGGGAAATATATGGGCAACAGTCATTGACTTTAACTCAAGATCTTATTGCCAGAGACCAATTAAGAATTGGAGATGCAAATAACACAGTGTTTAACTATATTGCAAACGATTTGTCTGGGGCTACTTCAGCAATGAATTCAAATACTGATCTATACATACAAGGCAATCTAGAAGTTAACGGAAACATAGTAACAGGAACAGGGTCTGGAACCATGGGATACTGGAGAAGAGATGCCGTTACGTCCATTCTATCTCCTATTTACTCAGGAGATGTAGTTTCCATCCCCGGGCCTTTTATTGTTGCAAATACAGGTACATTCAAAACACCTTCTGCTACAGCTTTAATTGTTCAAGATAGTTCAAGTGATACATTTGTGGTTGATACAGTATCTGACATAGTTCATGTGTATGGAACACTTATATCTTCTGGTGCCATAACAGCACCTGCAAACACAGATACGATCAATGGCATAGTTATTTCTGAGGGAAACATAACAACAGGAACATGGAGTGGTGATGTGATTTCTATGTCCAAGGGAGGAACAGGAACAAGTCTTTCTGATCCTAATGAAGATAAAATAATGTTTTGGGATGATTCAACTGGAAGTATAACCTGGT